>Ga0209660_1000025_pt1 | contig 103094 bp, 94 predicted proteins | sample SaaInlV_100m_DNA_2_FD_184659 | JGI IMG/M metagenome (GOLD analysis project Ga0209660, IMG submission 184659) | Marine microbial communities from expanding oxygen minimum zones in the Saanich Inlet - SI072_LV_100m_DNA (SPAdes) (version 2) | ecosystem: Environmental > Aquatic > Marine >... | reverse complement strand
AAATGGGTTCCGCAGATGGCAGGTAGCCATGAAGTATTTGCGGCGCTCGCGATGCAACCCTCTAACAACTCATCCATCACCTATGCTGCTCTGACCCCTAATATGAAGGGATTGGAGCGGGCGATCACCAGCGGAGTCAAAGAGGTAGCTGTCTTTGCCGCCGCTTCAGAGAGCTTTAGTCAGAAAAATATTAATTGCTCCATTGCCGAAAGTCTTACGCGTTTTATGCCGGTTATAGCGAAAGCTAAAGCTGAAAATATCAGCGTACGCGGTTATGTTTCCTGTGTATTAGGATGCCCCTATGAAGGCTCAGTTAGTGTTGCGCAAGTCGATGAAGTGACTCAACAGCTTTTGGAGATGGGCTGCTATGAGATCTCTCTGGGTGACACCATCGGTGTCGGCACCCCAGCGTCTACCTCAGCCCTTTTGAATAAATTATTAGGCAGTATTCCCGCTGGCAATCTTGCTATGCATATGCATGACACCTATGGTCAGGCCCTAGCAAATATTTTGATCGCCTTGCGGATGGGGATTTCGGTGATTGATAGCTCGATTGCAGGTTTAGGCGGCTGCCCCTACGCCAATGGCGCCTCTGGTAATGTTGCCACCGAAGATCTAGTCTATATGCTTACTGGTTTAGGCATTGACCACGGTGTCGATCTGGATAAATTAATTATTGCCGGCAACAGTATCGTGGCGAAGCTTAACCGAGCCAATGGCTCCAAGGTTGCTTGCGCCCTTTCACCTGAAGCATAAATCAAACTTCTTGCCGAATGGACGTTAGTATATAGTCAACGATAAATTAGTCATCGCCGAGGAGTTTTAATGCGCATTTTTCCAGGTTATTTAGGGGTTATATTTTCAGGGGCATTAGCAGTTGCCAGCCCACTCTTTTTACAAAATATTGCCGCTGCAACTCTAAACATAGAAGACGGCGACAAGGCTATATTAATTGAAGGGTCAGGCGTATATCACCGTACAATATCCACACAAAAATCTATAGCTCAGCAATTTTTTGACCAAGGCTTGCGTTACGCTTGGGGCTTCTATTTCCCAGAATCTATCGCGTCATATCAACAAGCTGCGCTGCATGACCCTAACCATCCTATGATCTATTGGGGTATGGCACATGCTATGGGGCCAAACCCCAATAGTCGCTACGGCGGAATGCCGGATGATCCGAAGCGCGAGGGATTAAAGGCCATTAACAAAGCCCTCAGCCTAATCGACAATGCCTTGCCTATTGAGCGTGAAATGATCAATGCACTGCATATCTTGTATGATCAAGACTCAATAGCTGACAGCCATCAGCGTGATCTTGCTTACATGAGAGCCACCAGAGCACTGCAAAAAAAATACTCCAACGATCCCGACATAGCCTCTCTGTATGCTGCCTCGTTTATGAACATAGGCCGCTGGAATTATTGGAACCATGATGGGTCTCCCGTCGGTGATACCGGTAAGATTGCGGCAGTGCTCGAGAGCGCCCTCGCCTCTCGACCTGATCATCCCGGTGCCAACCATCTTTACATCCATTTGATGGAGGCTTCCAGAGAGCCTGAACGCGCCCTAGCATCTGCTGATCGATTGGCCGCAACCATGCCAATGGCTGGGCATATCGTGCACATGCCATCACATATTTATGTTCGCGTTGGTCAGTTTGATAAAGCTGTGGCCAGCAATGTACGCTCCCAAGAGGTTGATAAAGAATTCCTCGAAATATGGGGAGATCGCCCACTGCCAAACCTGGGTACTTACCCTCTTTCAGCTAAAATTCATGCACCCCATGCAATCGATTTTATTAAATATGCCGCGTCCTTCCAAGGTGACTATGCGGCAGCCATCAATGCAGCTAAAAAACTGGTTGTTAATATCAATTCGGATGATCTAAAAAACAGTAGAAACCAGAAGCGTCTATCAGGAGTGTGTCTGGTAAATAAGATGTTCGGCCACTGGGAAGAGATTTTGGATAGTCAGCCAACTGCGTCAGGCACGCCCTACCTTGATGGAATATGGAGCTATTGCCTCGGCGGTGCCTATACCGCTAAAGGCGACCTAATCTCAGCGCGTCGAGAACTTGGCAAAATCTGGCAAATCACTTCCCTAAAAAATGTCGACCAATATCGTGTTGGCCCGACCCCCGTGTCGTCGCTACTCAAACTTGCCGCCTTAGGACTATCTGGAGAAATCAAACAAGCCAGTGGTGCTATGAGTGAAGCGATTGCAGATTATCAGGCAGCAGTGGAGTTGGAAGATAAAAATGGTTACATTGAGCCACCTGACTGGCCTCAGCCGATGCGACATTATCTTGGAGCCGCATTCCTTAAAGCGGGTCGCGCAGCAGAAGCGGAGACTGTTTATCGTCAGGATTTAGAGTGGCATCAAAACAATGGCTGGGCTCTTTTTGGTCTATGGCAAAGTCTAGCGGCCCAAGGTAAAGCGCTAGAGGCAGAGGAAACCTTCGAAGCCTATAAGCATGCCTGGCGAGATGCTGACACTAAACTATCAGGTTCGCGATTCTAGGCTTTCCTAGTTATTGAGTGACGCTTACTTAATCAACCATTGCTGTCTATAATGCGGGTCTTTCACATCTTTTGGGAGTAGCTATCTTGACCGCCTTTCGCCCCTGTATTGATCTTCATCAAGGCAAGGTAAAGCAAATAGTTGGTGGCAGTCTTTCCGACTCCGGCGCCAAGGCTAATTTTGTCAGCGATCATGGCTCTGGTTACTACGCGGAACTGTATAAAAATACCGGCCTCCAGGGTGGGCACTTAATATCCTTAGGGCAAAATAATCAACAGTCAGTGCTTGATGCGCTCACCTCATATCCAAAAGGATTACAATTTGGCGGCGGAGTCAATTTGGATAATGCACTCAATTATCTCAATGCCGGCGCATCGAAAGTCATCGTTACGTCTTATATATTTGAGGGCAACCAATTTTCCTGGGAAAAACTATCGGATATCAGTGCCCTAGTTGGCCCTGAAAATTTAGTCCTTGACCTAAGCTGCAAAAAAACCAATCAGGGTTGGATGGTGGCTACCAATCGCTGGCAGACCATTACCAATGTTAAAATTGATGCGCCCTTAATTGGACTGCTGCAGCCTTACTGTGCTGAATTCTTGATCCACAGTGCTGATGTTGAAGGGCTTCAAGCGGGTATTGATGACGATTTGGTTAGTGCATTAGGGCAAATCGTTTCTATCCCAACGACCTATGCCGGTGGTGCCACCTCGCTACGGGACTTAGATAGAGTAAAAGAGCTTTCAGCGGGCAAGGTAGATTTGACCATAGGCAGTGCCTTGGACATCTTTGGTGGATCAGGGGTTACGTTGGACGAGTGCGTGAAGTGGAACCAACAAAATAACGCTGAGATTGGCGACACTCTTGTCTGAGATTACCTAGACGGCATTGGTAATAGACAAGAACTGGCGACTTATCTTTATAATAAGGTGCAATCTTTAGCTTAAGGCGCAACCTAGATAAACTGTAAAACCAAAACAATCCCACCAACCAGTACTAACGAATAGAGAAATATCTTCCAAAGAGAGAAACTTCTCTTCGTCCAGTCAATACGATCATCTCGATCAGTTTGCTTAGACGACGCTTTGAATCGCCCTAAGTATAAAAAGATAGCTAATGAAATGACCGCCATCGACCCAAATATGAGCGTATTAGCATCCACTAGCGACTTCTCAATTTAGCGAGTAGTCGCAACATTTCAAGATAAAGCCATATCAGGGTAACCATCAACGAAAATGCGCCAAACCATTCCATATATTTAGGCGCACCCATCTCAGAGCCCTGCTCGATAAAATCAAAATCTAACACCAGGTTCAAGGCTGCAATAGCCACCACAAACAAACTAAACCCAATGCCAAACAAGCCGTTAGAGTGAATAAAGCCAATGCCACCAGAACCAAACATATTCATGGCCATGCTGACCAAATATAGCAACGCAATACCCATAGTGGCCGACGTGATCATCAACCGAAAGTTTTCGGTCGGCTTGACGATACCCGTTTTATAGAGGAACAGCAGTGACGCTAAGGTCCCCAAGGTAAGGCCAACCGCTTGAATTACAATCCCAGGATATTGTGCTTCAAAAATACCGGAAATTGCTCCAAGAAAAAGTCCTTCAGCCAAGGCATAAATAGGCGCAGTAGTACCCGCCCATTGTTTTTTAAATATGGTTATCAGCGCAAAGATAAAACCAACAATGGCACCACCTATTGCAATGGGCATAACGGCACCAGCACCACCTTCAAAGAATAAGTTCCACGTGTACGTTGCAGACAAAACAACCAATGCCAACAAAATGCCCGTTTTGTTAACCGTTCCTTGCAGCGTCATCGTGGCTGAATCCATGGACTGAATGCCGCCGGATGAGGAAGTCCCTCGCGCACTCTGACTAAAGGTGTCAGCTTTGAGAGCTGGATTGCCTGAACGACCAAACATATTTAGCGCTTTGTGATTGGACATAACCTAACCTTAAAATGTAATTAAAATGGGCCGCAGTGGATAGTCATAGGTACCCATTGCTTAGGCTTCAAGTGTATCAAATATAACGGTAAGCAACAGTGCTGATAGCATCATGACTCACTAAGTCACGCCGAGACAAGTTATTAGTAATATACTAAATTTTTGCTGAGCGCTAAACACAACGTTATATCTGGCCTACAGAGTGATTACTCAAATACTATGGCAGGCTTAAACAACGTGTCAAAGGAGCTGCGTCAAAGAGGTATTAGCTATGATTTCTTAACTGAGCGGTCCAGAGTTCAAAGTAATGTCCTTTGCGCGCCAATAATTGGCGGTGTGAACCCTGCTCAACCATGGAGCCCCGGTCTAAAACGACAATTCTATCGGAATCAATAACTGTTGAAAGACGATGTGCAATAACCATGCTCGTATGACCCTGCGAAATTTCCTGTAACGCAGACAATATTGAACGCTCAGATTTACTGTCCAGAGATGATGTCGCTTCATCAAAAACTAAAATGGGCGGTCTCTTAAGAATGGTTCTCGCAATAGCCACTCGCTGCTTCTCGCCACCGGAAAGTTTTAGCCCCCTTTCGCCTACCAGCGTGTCAGAACCTTGCGGCAATTGAGCAATAAAACCGTCGAGATGTGCAAGTCTTATAGCCTGTAGAACCTCTTCATCCGCCGCCTGAGGGTTGCCATAGCGAATATTTTCAAAGATGCTTTGATTAAATAGAACGGTGTCTTGAGGCACTATACCAATTGCGTTACGTAGGCTCTGTTGACTGACCCTACTAAGATCCTGACCATCGATAAAGATACTGCCTGCATTAGGGTCATAGAAACGAAATAGCAGTTTAACTAAGGTGGACTTACCTGCACCACTAGCGCCAACGATCGCAACCTTCTCACCAGCCTGAATAGTAAAGCTAAGATTTTTAATTATTGCACGGTCTTCTCTATAGTGAAATGAGACGTCATTAAAACTGATAGCACCCTGAGTGATGACTAACTCAGGAGCACCTGCAATGTCCTCGACACCAGATGAGAGATCCAAAAGAGCAAACATATTTTCGATATTAGCCATTGACCCCTTAATTTCTCGGTAGACAAACCCGAGAAAATTAAGCGGTATAAATATCTGCATCATGAATGCATTGATTAATACAAAATCACCTAGCGTCATACTGCCTTGAACCACTCGCTCGGCTGCCAACCACATCATCGACGTCATGGCCGCCGATATAATAAACCCCTGCCCAGCATTTAAACCTAATAAGGAAAGTCGATTTCTGCGTTTTGCCTCTTCCCAGTCAGCTAAGGACTTGTCATATCGATTAGCCTCGTACTCTTCATTAGTGAAGTATTTAACCGTTTCATAATTCAATAAACTATCTATCGAGATGGTACTTGACGCAGAGTCTGCTCGCGCAGCTTCGCGAACAAACTTCGTTCGCCAATCGGTAGTCATCATCGAAAAAACAATATATATAACGACCGCCAACATAGTGATTGCCGCGAAGGCAACACCATAATTGAAGAACAACAGCCCTATGACCAGGAGTATTTCAATCAAAGTGGGCGCTATGTTAAATACAAAAAAGCGCATTAAAAAACTAATGCCATTGATGCCCCGCTCGATATCTCGAGATAAACCACCGGTGCGACGATTAAGGTGGAAATCTAAATCAAGGCTATGGACGTGTTTAAAAATCTTCAGTCCAATTTTACTCATTGCTCTTTCTGTCACGCGGCCAAAGACTGTATCTCTTATCTCGCCAAGAAGAATCATAGAGAATCGAGCGAAACCATAGGCCAGCACTAATCCCACAGGGACTAGTATCAAACCGTTGACCCCTTTCTCACTCAGCGTATCCACTATATTTTTGAGTAAAAATGGCCCTGAAACACTAGCGGCTTTTGACAACATCAAACAGCCAAAAGCAAAGGCTATGCGCGATTTATATTCAATCAAGTAAGGCCAAACGAATCGAAAAACCTTCCAGTTAATTTTTTGTTCGGCATTGTCAGGGTAGTCATTGGATCGCATAGATCGTCTCACCTAAAAAGGAGCTAGTGCTCACAGACCGGAAGTATAAAGTGGCATTGGCTTTGCTCCAAAGGATTTAGTCAGTTTCAATCTTTATTTGGATCAGAACACTGAATTACAGACTAACCTCGCCGGTAGGTGTATAACGAGTAGTCCTGTCGGATATTGTCGCTGACACTTGAACAGTAAGAATGGGTATTGGATAATCGAACGACAACAATAATAAATTGCATGTCAGCTGTCTCTCGGAATACAGACTCGAATACGGATGGTCCGAACACGCACAATGAGGTCAGTGTCATGAATCGACGGTCGGCTATTTTCGCTCTCTTAACCGCAGGGTTAGCTTGGGGCACGACCGGGATTTATGTCCGCGTACTTGGACTACGAGGATTTTCATCCTTTGAACTCTTAGGATTACGTCTTTTAGTCGTATTTATGATATTGATACCCATTCTATTATTACTACACCTGCGCCAATCAGCGCAAGTGCTCCCGCTGACTATGACACAACGAAAAACTGCGCTAACAATCAGTTTTCTGATGTTATTTTATTATTTGGGTGCCATTGTGGCGATTCAGCACTTACCCTTAGTGATGGCGGTACTACTTTTTGGCTCATCACCCCTCATTGCATGGGCACTGAACCTGATCTTGGAGAAACGCTTGCCTGTTGGTAAGGAGTTGACTCAGAGTCTGGGGGTATTATTGGGAATGACGGGCTTGGTCGGCCTGGCGCTAAGTCAGCATCCAGGTTCTGGAGCCCCAGAGAACGCAATTCCTATCATAGGTTACTTGGGTGGGATTACTGCAGCGGTAGTGACCGTTGTCAATGCGCAGATTTTGCGACGGTCCGGTGAGCAGGCGCCTTCATCATTGAGTATTTCAATGCTAACAGCACTATTAGGAACGCTGCTCGCACCACTATTATTCATCGATTCAGTTGACTTATTTGCTAGAATTCACGAGAGCTGGGGTGCACTACTTGGCTTCGGTGCTCTAGCGACATTAATACCTGGTTTTGCTATTGCTCACGCCGGGTCAAGGCTACCAGCTACAGCCACATCGACAGTGACAATCCAGCTCCAAGTTTGGACTATTATTCTCGGCTGGATCATTTTAAATGAGACGTTATCTGGCGTTCAAGTTGCGGCAGCACTAGTGGTCATGCTGGGTACCGGGTTCTGTTTAGTGTATCCAGAGCCACATGACACTGAGCCTTTGTGATAAATTTAGTGGGCTATTATCTGGTTTTAAGTTAATTTTAAGGACATATTGAATGACAAGAAATTTACAGAGTTACGATTATATTATTGTAGGCGCCGGTTCTGCCGGAGCTATCGTAGCTTCACGCCTGAGCGAAGACCCTAAAACGTCGGTGTTGCTGATTGAATGTGGCGGCCGTGACAGCAGTGTATTTATACGCATGCCCTCAGCGCTAGGCGTTCCGATGAATACGCGAAAATATAATTGGGGGTTTGAATCTGCCCCTGAACCTTATCTAGATAATCGACGGATGAATTGTCCTCGAGGCAAAGTACTTGGAGGCTCTTCATCGATCAACGGTATGGTTTATGTAAGAGGCCACGCGCTTGACTTTAACGAATGGGAATCCCATGGCGCTACCGGATGGAATTACCAAAACTGTTTGCCCTACTTTAAAAAATTAGAGGCTCATCAATGTATTGCCAGTGCATACGCAGGTAGTAGCGGTCCGGTTGTTATTAGTGGAGGCAATAATATGCGTAACCCTTTGTATCGCGCATTTATTGATGCCGGTGTACAGGCAGGTTACTCAGAAACAGACGATTATAATGGTCATCGCCAAGAAGGGTTCGGCCAAAAATTCATGAATGTTGATGGTGGCGTGCGAGCCTCTACCGGTTACGCCTACCTAAAACATACAAAAAGGCGCCCTAATCTAACGATTTTAAAGCATGCCTTAGTGACACGAATAATCTTTGATGGTAAAACCGCAACAGGCGTTCAATGTGAAGTAGACGGCCAGACTAAGATATTCAGTGCGCAACAAGAAGTAATTCTCTGCGCTGGTTCCATCGGGTCACCGCAGTTATTGCAGGTGTCTGGCATTGGCCCTCGAGAAACCTTAGCGACGGCTGGCATAGATCTTGTTCATGAATTACCCGGGGTTGGAGAGAATCTGCAAGATCACTTGGAATTCAATTTTCAATATCGCTGTAAACAACCTATTACGCTTAACAGTGAGTTAGGTTTATTTAAAAAGGCCCTAATTGGAGCAAGATGGTTGTTGTTTAAATCTGGTTTAGGACGCACGAATCATTTTGAATCATGCGCGTTTATTCGATCTAGGGCCGGTGTTCAATGGCCTGATATACAGTATCATTTCTTGCCGGGAGCTATTAGTTACGATGGGGCCGTTGCCTTCAAGGGGCACGGGTTTCAAGTTCATGCGGGACACAACAAACCTACTAGTCGAGGTCATGTGCAGGTCGTTTCGGGGGATGTTAAACAGCATCCTAAAATACAATTTAACTATTTAGCCACCGAAGAAGATAAGCAAGGCTTTCGCGACTGCGTTCATCTAACGCGAGAAATCATGCGTCAACCTGCAATGGACGCTTTTCGGGGTGAGGTTATTCAACCGACAGATGATGTGCAAAGTGATGAGCAAATCGATGCCTTTATCCGGGAGGCCGTTGATAGCGCCTACCACCCTTCTTGTACATGCAAAATGGGCATTGATGCCATGGCAGTTGTAGACCCGGAGCTTAGAGTGCATGGGCTTTCAAATATTAGGGTTATCGACTCTTCGATATTCCCTACTATTCCTAATGGTAATTTAAATGCACCCACTATGATGGTGGCAGAACGAGGCGCCGATTTAATTAAAGGCAATATGCTACCGCCTATATCAATGGCGGTATACACGAACAAAGACTGGCAAGAGCAGCAAAAATAAGGCCCCAACTAATGCTTGTTCAACAAAGGTCCTGTGATTGATGGCTTTAGCAACGGCAGAAACTAAAATCGACCCGACCCTCATCAATGGAGCTGAGGACCTTACCGGCCCATTGACCGAGACCATCCAAACCGCCAGTCATATCCTATGGGACGCCTTTGCCGCCAATGTCCCCAGGGATCTGCATTGGCAGTTCATTCTTGTCACCTTGGTCATCGCTTTGTCTATCTGGGTCATTAGAGATGGGCACGGATCAAGGGATGCTCACGGGCGAGAAAGAAAAGCTCATTTGCTACAATTTTTACTTCCTAAGGATATTTATACCCATGTCTCTGCCAGAGTAGATGTCTTGTTATGGGTGACCGAGCGCATATTGCGCCCATTGTGGGTCGTTGGCTTGCTGGCGACAGTAGGGCCCACTACAGAGTCTGCAGTCATCGATTTTCTCCAATGGACATTAGGCACAACGCCTGCAATAGCCGTTAACTACTGGTGGATGTTGCTGTACAGCTTAGTTACCTTGCTATGCTACGATTTTGTCTTCTTCCTAATTCACTACACCATGCACAGCGTGCCTGCCCTCTGGGCTCTGCATAAGGTGCATCACTCGGCGGAGGTACTAACACCGCTGACTCGATATCGAGAACACTTTTTGGTTGGTCCCATTTGGGCAGCGGGCGGCGCGTTTAGTTATGGCCTTGTCGGTGGGCTCTTTGCATGGTTATTTAACGGCGGAATTATCGCCGCCACACTCTTTAACATTGGTTTCTTCGCTCTAGTTTTTGGCTTCAATGGGTCTTTTCGTCACTATCATGTCCAATTTAATTATCCCCGCTGGTTGTCGCTTTGGCTGCACAGCCCCGCAATGCATCATGTCCATCACAGCTATCTGCAACAGCATTGGGATAAGAACTTCGCCGCAGTAACCAGCATTTGGGATAGATTGTTTGGGACCTTATACGTGCCTGCAAAAGATGAGCATACACCCTGGGGTATTGGGCCAAATACACAGTCAAATTATCGTACATACTGGCAAAATACCGTCGGGCCTTTTCGGGACTGGTACAAGATGTTGCGTGGTGGAAAATCGCCACAAGCCGGCGCCGCCAAAAATATCGACTAGGCCCTCATGGCAGATAAATAAAAAAGCCCTCTGTAGCAGAGGGCTTCTAGTTTTGACATCTACTTAACTCGAATCATCAAGTCATCTGAATGTTCTAGCACATCAAGCTTCATGTCCGCCAATTCATTTTCATGGATATCACTGACATGTTTAACCTTGCCTGCAAAATCGGCATAACTGTCATAACCACAGACGAAATACCAAGCCTGTTCTGGCCCCCAAAAATGCTCCATCATATTGCAGCCACCAAAGGCAGTATCATATGCGCCAAACAAGACTTTAGCGTTGGCTCTTTTCTCGTTATCAGTTAGATAAGGACCAAAGGTGTAGGTCGCCATAAGAACATAAGGCGTCATTTTAGTGAGGTTTTTTTCAGAAACGGCGACTAAGTTATCGCTGTGGTCCCCATAAAGCTGTCTAGTTGCTCTAGCGGCTGGTTCGTCACTGTCATTGATCTCAGCAAATTGCTCCCAACTATCAAAGAAGCAGTACGAATAAAACGCGCGATCTCCACCAAATTGATGACGTAACAATCCACAGGCGTTGTATCCGCCTTTTTCGAGGGAATCAACATCCTTTTTTAGGCTGTCTGCAATTCGATCTGCATTTGATCCTGCAGGCATGGTGTAAGACGACAAATATGCAAAGTTATTCTCATGCACCTTTGTCGCTGTTTCTCCTTCTTCATGATGAGCACTTAAAGCAAAAAAGCTTGTGCTAAGTAAAGACAATACAATAAGTAGATTTTTCATAATTAATCCTCAAAGTCAGAAGCTTGTGTTTTGTGGACTCCACCATAACTAGCTGGAGAATAATGGGCGCTGCTTAATACCCAATTACCGCCCTCTTTGATCCAATTCATGGTTACCCTTGTTCTATAATCACTCATATTCCCATCGTTGCCGACCATACCTTCTGAGTAAAACCGCACATGCACTACATCATCCGTAATAGCGGTTGCCTCTGGATAGTAATACTGAGTGATCGCATCACCACTCTTTTCCCACCCCTCAATAGTTTGTTTGGTCTGTGGCTTGTGGAAACTACCGTCAGAATTAGTATCTAAAGTTCCAGTTTTACTAGACATAGCGATAACGGCGTTAAAGTCTCTAGTATTGCGTGCATCCATATAGGCTGATAAAACCTTTAATACCTCTGCTTCACTTGAGTCAGTATGATTGTCGGCAAAACCAAACGTGCTAATACTCATCATGGCTACCATAAGTGTTAATTTTAATTTTCTCATTCTTTACCCCTTCTATTTAGTCATTATTTTTCTCAAACCTCGGCGAATATTAATCTTTTGCTAGGAAGTAACCATTCTGGGCTGCCATAAATAGACTTTCGTCAAGATTGGCACTAAGAACTAAATCACCTGCCTCATTAAACACATATCTTTCAATGGTCCACCCTACAACATCGACCCCTTCATCATTTTTCTGAGAGGACTCATAGGAAGCATAGACTTCGTTACCTTCCGCAATAATCGGATTCAGTCTTAGCCTAGTCGCTCTTTTTTCCCAATTCTTGGGATCCCAAGTGCTCATCCAATAAACCATACTTTCCTTATCATTAGTATTGCGCTGTATCGCTCTATTCATAGAAACCGTCATTTTTGAGCCATTTCGCATTAAAACAATCGTGACTTCTCCACCAAGTAGGCCTTGAAAAGGCAGGTCATCATCAGAGCTAGCGAGAACCCCATTGACCGAAATTACTTTATCGCCAGTCTTAAGGTGATCTATAGCCGGAGATCTCAACACCCTCGCTATCGTTTCACCATCGTCGCTCATGCCAAAACCTAAGCCGATATATCGCTCATTCCAAGCATAAAAATCATCTGCCAGCATGCTTCCGTAAGTCGCAGTGAATTCTTTAACTGTGCCAGTATCATAGACATCATAGAGCGCCTTAATTTTGGCCTTGTTAGAATCAGCATCTGCAAAGCTCAAAGCGCTAATACTCATGATGGCTAAAATAAATGTTAATTTTAATTTTCTCATTCTTCACTCCTTATATTAGACATTAATAGAACATACATAATTTAAGACAACTAAATCAGTAACGTATCTCTTAACCCTAGCAGAACTATTCATGCTTTGTGACAAATTTGCATAAAAAGTGCGTAGCTAACAGTCGCAGCTATAGGCTTAGTGTTAAGTAATGGTAGAATCCTCTTATATCCATCACACTACCCACTCCCACACGTGCAGTATCTGTCCACCCTAATAGGATCCCAATGAAAAAGACCTTTAAGCTAGACCACCCTAAAATCAAGGTGCCTCGCGTCGTAGACTCGGTAAAGCATGACATTAGAAAATTTCTCAAAAGAGAACGCAAAAATTCTCTACCCCCTGGCGCTAAATATTGGGGCTTCGATTGTAAATTTGGGCAGTCTGAAGAGGATGCGGTTGACGTACATTTATCATCACTAACCAAAAAAATCGATGAACTTGTTGCAAAGAATATTATGACCCTTTATGTGGAAATTATAGCGAAAGCCATTGAAGTCGGTAAAACACAGCCGGCACAGGAGGAATAGTTATCAACAATAACGACATCTTACGCCGCGTACGTTATATCTTTGATTTTAGCGATCAGCTTATGCTTTCTATATTTAAGCTCGGCGGGCATCAAGGAAGTAAACCTGAACTAGCTACATGGCTGGCCCGCGAAGAAGCGCTAGAGTTTGTTCTGTGTGAAGATGAAAATCTTGCTCGCTTTTTAAATGGGCTGATCATAAAAAATAGAGGCTCTAAAGATGGCAGCATACCCGAGCCTGAAACTTTCCTGAATAATAACAGTGTACTGCGGAAGCTGAAAATTGCCCTAAGTCTGCAGGCAGATGATTTAATAGAGATACTTAAACTGAATGAGTTCACTTTAAGTAAGCATGAATTGAGCGCCCTATTTCGACGCCCTGACCATAAAAACTATCGAGAGTGCCTGGATCAAGTGCTCCGTAACTTTCTTGATGGCATGGAAAAGCACTATAGAAAGAAAACCATCAAGAGAAATTAACCTGAACTATTTCTCATTTGATTAAATTGACTATTCAGCTATGGTTAACTGAACTACCCTTGCTGCATCGCTCCGCCATCTACATATATTCCATGCCCAGAGATAAACCTTCCTTCCTCACTGACCAAGAATGCAGCAAGCGGAGCAACGTCATCCGGTAGACCCAACCTTCCAATCGCAGCTTTACTTTCCCAGTGCTCTCTAAAAGATATATCTCCCTCAAACGCAGCTGCCGTAATGCCAGTAACAATGGCACCCGGCTGGATACAATTTACTGTAATCCCATCGGTACCAAACTCAGATGCTAGTGCTCGGGTCAAGCCCAAGACCGCGTGCTTCGATACAACATAGGCTGACATCCCAGACGGTGCAAACTCCGAGCAAATAGATCCGATCATAATAATTCTAGCTTGGTCTGATTTTTTTAAAAACGGCAAAAGCTTTCGAGTTAATGTGGTCACAGCCTCGAAATTTATTGCCAGAGTTGTATCCCATACTTCACTGTCAGTCTGCTCAAATGGAGCCATAGCACTTACGCCAGCGGCATTAACAAGAATGTCACATGAACCTTTCAAAAAACTGTCTATATTTTCTAGTACTGAATCAGGCGCAGAGTCCTTAGTTAGATCTAATTGAAGAGAATCCGCATTTTCATAGTCATCGGCCCAAGCAACTTTATTACGATCTAGGGCTAATACATTGACGCCTTCCTCGCAAAATCTTTTAGCAATAGCGGCCCCAATGCCCGACGCAGCTCCTGTAACAACTGCATTGCGATTAATTAATCCTCTCATAGCTAACCTCCACAAAAATTCATTTTAAATTATATCATTCTGCATATACTACCTGACGATTAATCTGTTGGTGCGTCAACACATGTAGCCAAAGGCTATTGAATGATAAGAATTTAAAGGAGGCTTTATTTAGGAGCTAAGGAATCCGATGAGTTCATCATTTCTAGATCACGTTCCTCTTTAGTCGTTTTACTAGGGACAATTTTGTCTAGCCCTGCATGGTACTTCCAAGTATGCATATCCTTTTCATGTGGAGGTGTTTTGGGCCAAGACTGACTAACAGCTAAACGATGTAGATATTCTCCAACGCCTTTATCTGGCTCACAACTAGACACTAATGAGTGAATGTCTTTTAGCCATTCAAGTGCAACCTCTGGGCTAAACTGTAACTTCTTTTCATTCGCGTCTATGTATGCGAGCATTCTCCCAACTTTGAGCCAGACCTCAATGACTTCATCATTCTTGGATTTGTTAATCACTCTCCACATATAAGATTTAACAACTGATTTATCGTTGAGATCTTTATCTAATCTGTTCTCAAGAGCCGTTATACTTTGGCTTAATCTGTCTAAAGTGACCTGTTTGTACCGATCAAAAATTGTTTTTCCAGGCTTGGGTTTATTTTTACTAATCGCTCTCGCCGCTACGCTAGAAAGGAATAAATCACTCATATTTCAACCCCCAATGAACGCCGTTAGTAATTAAAGTCAATGAGAGAGTAAATCTGACTGCCGCTCTGGTTAATACACTAAGCTACTAACAAGGCGACATTCTACCCACTAACCCCCACACCGACACATCAACTATAACCTTTTATTTCCAATAATTACTATTTAAATTCTATTATTTGCCTCTAATTGGCTAAAATTAGCTCTAAATTAACATTTAAAGTCTCTAATTTAATAAATTACCTTGTATTTTTAGGGCGTTTCAAAGACTCGTCAGTCTCGGTTAGATCTCGACTACACCGCCCTTATTTGATATTAGGCGTAGCCATAGTGTTTAATTGGATATTCTAGACAAATGAAACTAACTTTTAAATGTTGTTAAAGCAGGAGAATATCTATTCTGGCAGTTGTAACAGATGCCTATAAGAAAAGTTTTACGCTCAGAGGTAGAACAGGGATAGTAGATTTCTGGAAATTTCAGTTGTTTCAATTAATAGCTGTAATCGTGCTATTTATCCTTGGGGCTTGATACTTGAAGGCCGGCCGTTTGCAGTTGGCGGCTTGATGCTAGTCATGCTATTTGTTGTTCTAACAGCACCGGCAAATATCTCGCTGCAAGTTCGAAGGCTTCATGATGTGGGATTGAGTGGCTGGTGGTTACTGATCGCCATCGTTCCTTATATTTTTGAAATTCTTTATATCGATTTAATTATTATCTTGTGCTTTCTAGTCATTGATCTCCTTCCCAGTACTGTTGGTCCCAACAAATATGGTAAAAATACCTAAGAGCGACATCGACAACTCATAAGGGGGCAATAAAGACTATCGCCCCCCGGAACCTACTCAGCTGTATAAAACTGCTCGCATACTTCAAATTGATCATTAACAACCTCATCAATTAACGATGTGGCTTGGAGATACGTACTGCCCCATGAGGCGCCTGCAAAGTAGTCATCAATGACTGCACCATGAGTTTTTTCATCAGAGGTTATAGACTTTAGATACAAGGTACCTGCCTCTTGAGTCCCGCCACCGATCGCAACAAAGAGACCATTGATAAAGGTCTCGTGACCTGCATCCTGGATTTCTTTTTCAAGCTTTGTTAGCGCAGCAACAAGAGCAGGTACATTGGCTGGTGAGACTTTGATTCTCATCGCTCGCTCGTAGCCTGGATCTAGGCGAGGAAACCCTTTAAGCGGCGCCCAAGTTGCACCATATTTAAACTCTCGCATATTTTCCATTGCCCTAGGGGCGTTGGATGGATCATATTTACTTGCACCCACCAACGCGGCAGTGACGCTTGGGAAAGCAGTCCACATCATTAGCTGACCAGCATAATCCTGACCTGACACAGTTCTGCAGTATCCTCCAGCATCTGCACCAATTGTTTGATAAAGAGCAGGATTGGACTTAACAGATTTCAAATACTTCTCCGTGTCTTTAGCGGCTACCATTAGTGTAGTAAAGGCGCCTTTACTCTGCTCTTCAGCTAGAAGTCCATCTCCTAATACATTTGAACTTACGGCAGCTAGGAATAGCCCGATTATCAAAATTGCTTTTTTCATAATTTACTCCGATTTATGGTTGATTGTAGTGATTTAAATAAATTTTTGATTATTCAACTGAGCTTCTAATGAAAGCTAAATCAGTTGTGAAGCTTAACGTCTAACTTAACCATAGCTGAATACCCCATCCAGTCAAATCAGGGCTAGATCGAGATTCCACCTATGCAGATTGTTGTCGACTCTAGGTAATCGCTCTAATATTGCTTCCTGCCATTAGACTTGCAATCAAGCATGCTATGCTATAATTAAAGCATGTATATCAGCTACTTACGGTCTAAAAGCCACGTAATTACCAAGCTATACAGATTATTAAACCCGCCCCTCAAGGATGATATTTAAATAACTAACAACAGCGAAATAAATTACTTCAGGAACAAACCGGGGGAAAAATGAGTAACACTGACAGAGCTTTAAAGTTTATAGAGCATTGGAATAATCGTGACATTGAAGGGATTATGGGTTCAATGACTACAAATTGTTTTTATCATAATATACCTGTGGATCCTCAAAAAGGACACGATGAAATTAGAGCTTATCTGGAGCCATTTATTCAGATGGCCTCAAATATTGAATGGATAGTTCACAATATTGCCGAAGATTCTAATGGAACTGTTTTAACAGAAAGAACCGATCGCTTTGAGATAAATGGCCAGTGGATGGATATTCTTGTAATGGGTGTCATGGAATTTCAGGATGGATTAATTTCAAATTGGCGAGATTATTTCGATATGAAAGCATATGAGCAAGAAACAGCAAGAGTTTTAGAATAAATGTTTTAGTTTCTATTAAATATATCTCCCTCACACTACAATGATTTTTTTGAGAGCTGAATTTAAAGTGAAATGAAAACCTTATTCCTAGGCCTCATCAGCGCAATAATAATCGCAACGGCTTCACTGTCCTTTGCAGATGGCTACGACCGCTCAGACTTCAACTATCGTAGCTACAAACCCTCTACATCCATAGGCTTCTACATAAACCAATCCTGTGACTTCATCAACATAGACCATGTAGTCAGCCTCAAGGACGCATACGACAGCGGAGCATCCTCTTGGAGCGATTCTAAGAAAGAAACCTTCGCTAACGACAGATCTAATCATGTGCCTTCGTGCGGCCGTGTGAACAGTTCTAAAGGCTCTGAAGGGCCTAGTGATTTCTTGCGCAGAAGCCGCGATGGAAAGGGTTTGGAGTATGAGATTGTTAGGTTCTGTGAGTATGTGCAGAAGTATTATGCAGTGAAGGTTAAGTATGGGTTGTCTTTAGTTGCTAATGATAAAAAGGTTTTTAGTAGATGTGGTTAGACGTTTTGAGGTCATAGCATTTGTAGACTAGATGAAGTTTTTAAGTGTCTACGTTATTGTCTACTGCTCCTCATCAGCCTCGCAAGAAACGAGAGCTAACAAGGGCTGTAGAGCCTTTGAAGATGATATATGGCGGTGAGAGAGGGATTCGAACCCTCGAAACGCTATTAACGCTTACACACTTTCCAGGCGTGCTCCTTCAGCCACTCGGACACCTCACCGTAAACTATTGCCAATTATCTATGAATAGGACATCAATAGGAGCATCGGCATGCTCGTTTTATTCCCACTGCAGTATCCGCGGGCTAAAGGACCACAAAAACCACCAATCAAGCGGCTTTAAGGCCAATTTTAGCGGGGGCAACTGTACACAAAGAGGCTACCAAAAGCAATCAAGGTAGAGCGAGATAATGATAGCTCATCTGAGTAACTATACCCCAGCGTCTAAAACCAACAACAAACTGCTACTTCACCATAAGTCTATTCGTATTCGGCTATCGATGGACACGAACAAACTAGATTGCGATCGCCATAAATATGATCAAGTCGTCCTACCGGCGGCCAATATTTGTTTGCTCGCAATGAGTCCAATGGGTAGGCAGCTTGGCTGCGAGTATAAGATCGGGGCCAGTCATCATGACTCACAACAGCGGCTGTGTGGGGAGCTCCTGCCAGAGGATTGTCGTCTAAACTAAATTCGCCACTCGCGACCTGATCTATCTCGGCTCTTATAGCAATCATTGCATCACAAAAACGGTCAAGTTCCGCTTGGGATTCACTCTCCGTTGGTTCTATCATTAAGGTTCCGGCGACAGGGAATGACATGGTGGGCGCATGAAAACCAAAGTCAATTAGCCGTTTAGCAATATCATCAACGCTGATGCCAATGTCGTCTTTAATCGGTCGAACATCTAAAATACACTCATGAGCTACTCTGCCGCTAGTTCCGGTGTAGAGTACTTCGTAGTGCCCCTGGAGACGCTTGGCGATGTAATTGGCGTTTAAAATTGCCACCTCAGTGGCCTGTTTAAGGCCTACTCTGCCCATCATGCGAATATACATCCAGGTAATTGGCAATATGCTCGCACTGCCAAAGGGAGCTGCAGATATCTGGGCGCCTTCACGATCACCATCGCTAGACTCTCTTGGTAAAAATGGGGCCAAATGTTTGCCCACACCGATAGGCCCAACACCTGGGCCACCTCCACCATGAGGGATGCAGAACGTTTTATGGAGATTAAGGTGCGACACATCGCCGCCGAACTTACCTGGCTGGCAAACACCTACCATGGCATTTAGATTGGCACCATCGATGTAGACTTGGCCACCATGCTGATGAACAATATCGCAAATATCGGTGATTTTTTCTTCAAATACCCCATGGGTAGAAGGATAGGTCACCATAATCGCCGAAAGTTTGTCAGCATGCAGTGTAGCTTTGTCGTTTAAGTCTTCAATATCGACATTGCCCTGATCATCACATTTCACAACAACGACCGACATGCCACACATTTGTGCCGACGCAGGGTTAGTGCCATGGGCAGAACTAGGAATCAGACAAACGGTTCGATGACTATCACCGCGACTCTCATGGTAGCCCCGAATTGCCAGCAAGCCTGCATACTCGCCTTGAGATCCGGCATTAGGCTGCAACGACATGGCATCATACCCAGTAGCTGCACATAGCATTTTCTCTAGCTGCTCAATCATTATTTGATACCCAACTGTCTGCGAATTCGGCGCAAAAGGATGCATATTAGAAAATTCAGGCCAGGTGATGGGCAACATTTCGGCTGTCGCATTAAGTTTCATGGTGCAAGAACCCAGTGGGATCATCGCTCGATCCAGGGCTATATCTTTATCTGACAGCTGGCGTAAATACCGCAGCATCTCAGTTTCAGAATGATAGTTACTAAATGTAGGGTGGCTTAAAAAATCGTCGGTTCTTATCAAATTACCCGGCAGCGCTTCTGATATTTCTGCCGCCAGCGTATCGGCATCCAAATTATGGTCGCCCAACAGAATACTCCACAGAACTTTGACATCGTCAATTTCAGTCGTTTCATCTAAGGAAATACCCACGGTTTGCTCGTCAACTAAACGCAGATTAATCTCTTGCTCTTGAGCAGATTTTACGACTGATTGAGTACGCTCATCCAACCGTAAAGTGAGGGTATCAAACCAGCTGGTATTTACCGGTTTTATCCCTTGTTGCTCTAATCCACTGGCCAAGACTGAAGTCAAAAGATGCACTCTTTGAGCAATTCTCTGTAAACCTTGAGGACCATGATAGACAGCATACATACTAGCAATCACAGCTAGCAAAACCTGGGCTGTACAAATGTTGGATGTGGCTTTCTCACGCCGAATATGTTGCTCTCGCGTCTGCAGTGCCAAACGGTAGGCTGGCGCACCGCTCGAATCCTTCGAAAGACCGACTAAACGGCCCGGCAGATTGCGCTTATAGGCTTCACGGGTAGCCATGTACCCAGCATGAGGCCCGCCAAAACCTAATGGCACCCCAAATCTTTGGCTTGAACCGATCGCGACATCTGCCCCCAATGATCCTGGCGATTCGAGCAGCACTAAACTAAGAATATCAGCAGCCATAACCACTAAGCCGCGCTTATCTTGGACTTTGGTAATAATATCCCGATGATTACGGACTTCTCCGCTGGCCCCTGGATACTGCAGTAAGATACCAAAGGCGTCTCCTGAGAACTCATCTGGGTTACCTACTTTGACCTCAATACCTACCGGTTCAGCGCGGGTCTTGATGATTTCAATGGTCTGCGGGAAGCAGTCTTCGTCAACGAAAAAACACATTGATTTTGATTTTGACATGCGCTGACACAAAGCCATCGCCTCAGCGGCGGCAGTACCCTCATCCAACATTGATGCGTTGGATATTTCCATACCCGTGAGGTCGGTAATCATAGTTTGGAAATTAATAAGTGCTTCTAGACGTCCTTGCGAGATCTCAGGTTGATACGGCGTATAGGCGGTATACCAAGCTGGGTTTTCTAGTATATTCCTCTGAATGACATTAGGCGTAATAGTGCCGTAATAGCCTTGACCAATAAAACTTCTAAACACCTTATTATGGTTGGCAATTTCACGTAACTCAGCGAGCGCTTTGGCTTCTGTGCAACCATCAACAATATCCAAGCTGTCGGTCATTGTAATAGCGGCTGGAACCACTTGCGTGGTCAACTGCTCCAAACTAGTACAACCCAGCACCTTGAGCATTGCCTGCTGATCTTTGTCTGAGGGACCCACATGACGCGCAATAAATTCGGCAGAATTTTGCAAATCGGCAAGCGTTCTTGTCTTTTTCAACATCATGACGTCTCCAGTTAAGCTTCAGATTTAAGCATTCACAGCAATATAGTTTTGGTACTCTGCTTTATTCATTAATCCAGAAATGTCGCTATCTTCATCTAAGGTTATCTTAAACATCCATCCACCCTCTTCTGGTGAACTATTAAGTAGTTCAGGTTCATCGACCAAGGTTTCGTTGACCTCTAACACTGTGCCGTTGATAGGTGCATTAATTTCTCCGGCAGCCTTTACCGACTCAATCACCGCAACTTCATCCCCTTTAGTAAGTAAGGCACTAATTTCTGGTAACTCGACAAAAACAACATCGCCAAGTTGCTCTCGGGCAAAACTAGTAACGCCTATAGTCGCAATTCCATCGACAATAACTAACCATTCATGGTCTTTTGTGTAGACTGTCTCACCCATAATGGGCTCCTATTAGTGTTTATTAGCCTCGAAAATAGCGCTGAGGAACCATTGGCATTTTTACCACAGTCATTGCCCTATTTTTACCACGTACTAAGGCGTCTAGCTTGGTGCCCTCCGCACAAAACTCGGCATCCACATAACCCATGGCAATAGGTGTCTGTAAGGTCGGACCAAACCCGCCACTGGTGATAACGCCAACAACATTGCCCTGAGTGTCAACAATTTCAGCACCTTCACGCACAGGGGCGCGTCCCTCGATTAGAAACCCAACCCTTTTCTTAGAAACCCCATCAGCTAGGTGCTTGAGTATTTGGTCTGATCCCAAGAACCCACCGGGCTTGGAACCGCCCTCTCGTCGCGACCGACTAACGCTCCAGTTCAGGCCTGCCTCTATAGGCGATTTACTAGCATCCATATCATGACCATACAGGCATAGCCCGGCCTCCAGCCGTAATGAGTCACGGGCCCCAAGGCCAATCCACTGAACTTCGTCATATGACAATAGCTGATCAGCAATTGCCAACGCACCGTTATTTTTCACTGAAATCTCAAAGCCATCTTCACCGGTATAGCCCGAACGAGTCACATAGCACTCAACCCCGCCAATAGTCGTGTGGCAGCCATTCATAAATAAAAGATCATTAGCCGCAGGAGACAATTCTCCGACAACGTCTTTTGCTTTTGGCCCCTGAAGGGCTAATAAACTTTGACCACTTAGCTCAGTAATCTCTAGGTCGCCTAGGTGCTCCCTAAGATGCTTGATGTCTTGCTCTTTACAGGCAGCGTTGACGACTAGAAAGAAACAAGTCTCTGACCATCGAGTAACAATTAAATCGTCTAAAATGCCGCCGGTTTCTGACGTGAACGTAGCATAGGTTTGCTGACCGATCGCCAAGGCTTCCAAGTCGATAGGTACAAGACGCTCTAAAGCAGCAGCAGCACCCTCGCCGTCAACAACTACCTGACCCATGTGGGATACATCAAACAGCCCAGCTTTGTCTCGAGCATGAAGATGCTCTTGCATAATCCCGCCAGGGTACTGCACAGGCATTAGATACCCTGCAAAGGGCACCATTTTGCCGCCCGCTTCAACGTGGTAATCGTAAAATGTAGTGCGCTTGACATCAGGTGCTTTAAACATAGAGGGTTTAGCCCTTAGTGCAGATGACTTGATGATTAGTCATCATGATAAGGCCCTAAGGCTAATATGTTAAATTAATACTTATAATGCTATTATTTATAATATAAATACATAATGGGCACTTAGGGTTAAATATGAAGAATCTACCCATGGACTTACTGCGATCATTTGTATCCGTCGCCCAACTCAACAGCATCACCAAGGCAGGTGAGTTATTAGGCCGATCACAACCTGCCATAACCCTGCAAATGCAACGGCTTGAGGAGCTTGTTGATGAAACATTGCTGACTCGAAACGGCAAAAACATGGACTTGTCTGAGGCCGGAGACAGGTTTTATGAGCACGCCAATCAAATACTCTCACTCAATGACTTAGCCGTCACTGAGTTCTCCAAAAGTGCAGTCACAGGAAAAATACGGCTCGGCATCCCCAGTGAATTTGCCACTGTATTATTACCCAAAATAGTAAGCCGCTTTGCTAAGGCATACCCTAACGTCACCCTAGAGGTAAACTGCGAACTGAGTAAGAATCTGTTAACCAAGACCGGCAAAGCCAATCACGATTTGATTCTGGCACTGCAAGATGACCCCAATGAGAAAGACTCGGCTTTAGTTAAAACAGACCCTTTGGTATGGGTGGCTGGCTCGGATATGACATCTCAGAAGGTGTCGGTAGTACCCTTGATAGTCGCCTCTCAAGGTTGTATCTATCGGAACAGAGCAATCAGAATGCTCGACAAGTCTAAACAGCCCTGGCAAATCGTCTATACCAACCCAGATCTAACCGGGATTCAATACGCCATTCAAGAAGGCCTGGGTGTCACTGTGCTAGCAAAAAGCACCGTCCCTGATAACTTAAAGATACTACGCCCATCGCCTCGTTTTCCTGAACTAGGCGATGTCGGCATTAGCCTTCTTTTTACGGGCAGACATCGCAAAAATGAAGCCTTGCAGCTACTGGCAGAATATCTAAAGACAGGCCTCGCCTAACGCCTTTGAGTCAGCTGAACTCTCATAAGAAATGGGTTGTGAGCCTGCAGCAAGATTCTTCACTTGAGCACCAGCCAAACTGTCTTGCTGACTTTTTTGCAAAGCATTATCAATATCACTGATTAAGTCGTTAACATCCTCTATACCAACCGACAAACGTAATAAATTTGTCCCTATCCCCGCTTTTTTAAGAGCCTCTGGACTCATTGCCGCATGGGTCATCGTTGCTGGATGGCATATGAGACTCTCAACGCCACCTAATGACTCGGCAAAAGAAAAATATTCAAGGTTATTAACAAAGCCTTTTAAGCAAGCTTTATCTAGATTCAAACAAAACGAGAACATCGCTCCAAAGCCATTTTGTTGTTTTGCTGCTATTTCATGCGTTGGGTGATCTTTAAGCCCTGGATAAAACACCCTTTCAATCAATGGGTGTTGATTAAGATAATCAACCACCTGTTCGGCGTTCTCGACATGCTGCCTCATTCTAACGCCGAGCGTCCTTAAGCCTCGAGTAGTAATAAAGCTATCAAAAGGAGATCCCGTTATACCTGTGCAATTCGCCCACCAAGCCAACTGTTCGTGTAGAGTTTTGGTTTTAGCAATAACTGCCCCACCGACGACATCGCTGTGGCCATTAATATATTTAGTGGTTGAATGAACAACAATATCGGCGCCCAAGTCTAGGGGCTGCTGAAGTATTGGAGAGAGGAAAGTGTTATCGGTGACCTTAATGACATCACTGCCCGCCTGCTGACAGATTTTGGCAATATCCACGACTCTGAATAAAGGATTGCTGGGGGTTTCTATCCAGAGCAATCTCGGCTTTAATGCGAGGGCAGCTGCAAGAGCTACAGGGTCGCCCTGATCGACAAAAACAACCTCAAAAAGACCCTTTTCTTTTAGTGAATCAAACAACCTATAGCTGCCACCATAACAATCGTGAGGCGCGACTATGACGTCTCCCTTATCAAGAAGGTGCGTCACCAAGTAAATCGCCGACATGCCGCTGGAGGTGATAACCCCATCATAGCCGTTCTCTAATTCTGCCAAGGCCTTTCCCAGTATGTCACGCGTCGGGTTACCCGAGCGAGAGTAATCATATTTTCTTGGCTTCGCGAAATCTTCAAACGTAAAATTGCTTGATAGATAAAGCGGTGGCGTTACAGCTCCGAACTGACTATCGGCATCTATGCCCGCTCTAACGGATAAGGTGGTCTTGTTGGTTGACATTGAAATTCCCTGAATTAACCTGTTATTGTTCATCTTAAATAATAAAGCCGTATAGACGGCTAACCATCTAAAGCATCTTAGCGCCTAAGTTTTGCAAGTCAAGATGTAGAGACGGCTAAACTAAGCTACAATAACTAAAACGAATAAGGTTGAGGTATACATGGCTAAAACGTGGAATGGTAATTTCATCAATCCCTACATTGAACATGGCGAAAAGAAAGACAAAGTCAAAAAGATTACTGTGTCTATTCCCTTCAGTGTATTGAAAATACTGACCGACGAGCGCACACGCCGCCAAGTCGGTAACCTTCGGCACGCGACTAACAGCGAACTTCTATGTGAAGCTTTTTTGCATGCTTATACCGGCCAACCATTACCGACCGACGATGATCTGCGTAAAACTAACACTGACTATGCTCAAGAAATGGAAGACAAAGGCACTATAAATAGAAGCTAAAGGTATGATCTTCCCAAATGATGCCTGCTCTGATCGAGCTACGGCTACCTCTCTACATAAATGTAGCAATTTTATCCAGCGATAAGCGCTCAATATCAGGCACTAACGCGCCCTCAGCGGGGTAACCCACTACCAACAACAGAAAGGCCCTCTCGTATGTGGGCCGGTCCAGAATTTTAGTTAGAAACTTCATCGGACTGGGCGTATGCGTCAGTGTACCCAAACCGGCCTGATGCAAAGCTGTAATCAATACGCCTGTGGCAATACCTACCGATTCAGAAGGGTAATAATTTTTGTGCTTCAGGCCAGTTTCGTCAATTGTCACTTTTTTAAGAAAGATCGCGATCAAAACAGGTGCTTTTTCCAGGAATGGTTTATTCGCGTCTGTCCCCAAGGGTGCCAGCGCCTTCAGCCATTCATCAGGTGCTCGGTTGCTATAAAGCTCTCTCTCCTCTATTTCAGCAGCGTCACGAATCTGTTTTTTTATTACGGGGTCCTGAACTACGACAAAATGCCATGGTTGCATGTTGGCGCCACTGGGTGCTGAGCCGGCGGCTAATATAGCGTGCTCAAGAACGGAACGAGGAATTGGCCGATCAGAAAAGTCACGCACTGATCGGCGCCTGGACATCTGTTCATAAAATAAGGCTGCCGAAGCCTCCATCGCCTGCTCTTCCTGAACAGAGAACGCTAAGGGAATAAAGGGATCTGATTTGGCCATAGGGTCTACCTTCAAGGGCGGAGAGGTGTTGTTGCGATACCGCCCCATTAGGTTACCCCATGCGCTAGCCCTTAGGCAACTCAGCCAGCTACCGCTGAGCCTTCAGCTATTAAGGGTTGCCAAAATGGCCTCATCAGAGCCCTCTTCGACATCCTCAAACAAAAAGGTGCTTAAATAGCGCTCTCCAGTGTCAGGTAACATCGCTAAAATAGAAGAGCCTTCTGCTGCTGTTTCAGCCACTTTTAGAGCTGCTGCAAAGGTAGCTCCAGCTGATATCCCACAGAAAATCCCTTCATTTCGTGCAAGTGCCAACGCCGTATCTCTCGCCAAGGTATCACTCACGGGGAGAACTTCATCGCAAATAGCTTGATTCATCACATCGGGTATAAAGTCGGGCGTCCATCCTTGGATCTTGTGAGGTTGCCACTCATTACCACTTAGTAAAGCGGCGCCTTCTGGTTCGGTGCCGATAATTTTGATATTCGGTCGAGCAACTTTCAGAACCTCACCAACGCCTGTGACTGTTCCACCGGTACCATAGCCACTGACAAAGTAGTCTAGAGGCCGTCCCGCAAAGGTGCGTAATATCTCGGGTGCTGTCGTGTTACGGTGATATTCGGGGTTAGCTTGATTATCAAATTGGCTGGCTAAAAACCATCCATTTTTTTCAGCAAGCTCTTTGGCAATCCTGACCATGCCGGTTCCGCGTTCAGCTGCCGGAGTCAAGACCACCTTAGCGCCAAGGGCGCGCATGATTTTTCGTCGTTCTACTGAAAAGGTTTCGGTCATCACCGCAATAAAGGGATAGCCCTTGACCGCACATACCATGGCTAGAGCAATGCCTGTATTGCCTGAGGTTGCTTCTATCACGGTTTGACCGGCTTCTAAATGACCTTTTTGCTCCGCATCATTAATAATCGCAAATGCAAGGCGATCTTTAACTGACCCCAGAGGATTGAAATATTCAATCTTCACATATAGATCAATCTTTTTCGGTCCAAGCCGGTTGATCTTTACTACAGGTGTGTTGCCTATCGTGTCTAATATGGAATTATAAATCTGTGCCATGACGCTAAACTGCCTCTCTTAGTTCATAAAATGGTTTTGCTTTACTAATATGTTGAATCATTTGGCTATTTGGATGCCAATCCAGTTGGCGGGCAAAAACAACAACCTCGCCAATGATCATTAATGCGGGGGATATGACCTGATGCTCTTTAACCATTTCAGTCAGACAACCTAGGGTCCCAGTGATGACCCTTTGAGAGCTAGTCGTGCCATTTTCAACCACAGCGACGGGGGTATCAGGGCAACGGCCATAGGCAATCAATTGCTGAGAGAGAACATCATTTTTTAACAACCCCATGTACACCACAACCGTCTGATTTTTCCTAGCAATACTAGTCCAGTCTAGATTTTCCTCTGAACTCCTACACTGGGCTGTAATAAACATGACTGTTTGGGAATAATCCCGATGAGTGAGGGGAATTCCTGCATAGCTTGCGCAACCAGAGGCTGCGGTAATACCCGGCACAACTTCAAAATCAATCCCCGCACTGATCAAAGCCTGAAGCTCCTCACCACCACGTCCGTAAATAAACGGATCGCCGCCTTTTAAGCGAACCACTGACCTTTTTTGCTTGCCGTACTTAACTAGTAACTGGTTTATCTCTTGCTGTTTTTTACTGTGATTGTTGGCTCGTTTGCCGACGCTAATCAAGAGCGCTTTTGGGTTGGTCAAATTAAGTATTTCTGGGCTGATTAAAGCATCATATAAGACAACATCTGCTTTTTGAAGCAACTTGTGCGCCTTGACCGTCAATAAATCCGGGTCCCCAGGTCCACCACCAACTAAATACACCTTTTGTCTGACTGAAATATTTAGATTGAGATAATGGCCCCACCGCGCAACAAAACCCGTAAATGCCAAAAGGCATTTCCCAATAAATAGCTTTGGTATAAACATATCGTATTTCATAGACACCACTATGAACATCTAGACGGCTAAAATTAAATAAGTAAAAGCACTACGTTATAACCGTAGGGCATCATCTTTTTTTAGAGGGTTCGGTTAAAAATAATGGCACTCTAATCTGTCTTGTGTTAAATTGGGCACCTTTCCATTTAGACGTCTATACGGCCATGAAGCTTCACCAATTAAAATACCTGATTGCCATCGCTGATAATAATTTAAGTATCACTGCCGCGGCGGCAAAAATATATACGTCTCAACCGGGTATCAGTAAGCAACTGAGGCTCTTAGAAGATGAATTGCAAATAAAGATATTTGAACGCAATGGCAAACAGCTAGTGGGAATAACCGCCTTGGGCGAAGAGATTCTCAATCGTTCAAGAAAAGTCTTACAAGAAATTAATAACATCAAACGCCTGACATCCGACATTAATGCGTCGGCCCATGGCAACTTCACTATTGGTACTACCCAAACTCAAGCCCAGTATGTATTGCCTCAGGTGTTTTTGAATTTTCATAAGCAATATCCGAACCTGAGAATTGATCTCCAGCAAGGATCGACCGACCACATTATAGAGTTACTCAACAAACAAAGTATCGACTTCGCCATTGCATCAGGGAATGACGAATTGGGGCCTGATATTGTAAAAATACCCTGCTACCAATGGGATAGGATTCTATTATTCCCTCAGGAGCACCCATTAGGTGACTTAGTCAGACCGACGTTAGAGGATATTACCCAATACCCTATAGTGACCTATCATGTGGGTGACAACGAAAAGTCATCCTTTATTAATAGCTGTCGAGCAGAGAACCTAGAACCAAATATTGTATTTACCGCCCGAAATGCAGACATCATCAAGACCTATGTTAAACGTGGCTTTGGTGTGGGAATTATTGCCAGCATGGCATTTGAAGCCAAATCGGATCGTGATCTTATTGGTTATTCTACGAAGGAGATATTGCCCCGCTGTACAACTTGGTTAGCGTTTAACAAGAATCTTTTTTTACGTAAATATATGAAAGATTTTATACAGTTATTTGCCCCACACATCTCTGAAAGAGACTATAAGCGCTATTTATTTCAGGATAATCTATTACCTCCAAATGCCTCAAATAATGAAATTCAGCCAGAAGCATCAAGACTCCCAATGCATGAAATGTGGCATATATAGACTTAACCGAGAACTTATAAACCGGCTAATGTATCGACGTGTAAGCCGCATTCACGTTGTTTTCCACCGAATCTTGTGTCTTCTTCGGACAAACCCAACGTCAAGGGTTTAGTGCTGTGCTTATCTCCAATTGAGACATAACCTTTGTTCCATAACGGGTTATAAGGCAGTCGGTGCTTCTGCAAATACTGATGGATGTCTCTATTAGACCAGTCAACAATTGGGTGGACTTTTACTCGGCCCTTAAAGGTTTGAATAATGGGCAGTACATGGCGTGATTTTGATTGATCTCGCCTAAGACCTGCAAACCAGGTACCTACCTCTAACTCGTTTAAGGCCCTGTCCATTGGCTCTACTTTGTTACGTTGGTTGTATTCATTCAAAGCGAGAGTATCCTTTTCCCAGAGCTTCCCATAGCGCGCCTCTTGCCAAGCGGGACTCATTTTACTTTGATAAACATGCACATCTAAGTCTAGAGCCTCTGTCAGTTGGTCAACAAATTGATACGTTTCTGGGAACAAATACCCTGTATCGATGAGTATCACCGGAATCTTTGGCATAACCAGAGTGATTAAATGCAAGCTGACTGCTGATTGAGCACCAAAACTCGATGCAAGCGAGAATTTACCAGGTAAATTCTCGGCTGCAAATTCGATTCGCTCAAGTGCCGTTTTTTTCTCTAGGTCTTCATTTGCATTTGTTAGCCAACTTCGACTGTTATCCATGAAAATCCAACCCATTAACAACCGATCTGATGTACCCTTGGCGAATCACAAAGTCACCAAAATACTCTCCCTTATTGCGTTGGCCGGCATAATCCTTAAGTAAAGGGGTCAACTCATCGAGAATCTGCTGTTCGTTGATATTTTCTTTGTATAACTTATTCAGTCGATCACCTTTGAAGCTAGCACCCAAATACAAATTGTATTTCCCTGGCGCTTTGCCCACAAAACCGATTTCACCTAAAAATGGCCTGGCGCAACCATTTGGACAACCCGTCATGCGAATGTTAATTGGCTGTTCCAACAATTCATACTGCTCTAGAATCCCCTCAATTCGACTAATGAGGTCCGGCAAGTAGCGTTCAGCTTCAGCCATCGCCAAAGAGCAGGTTGGAAAAGCGACGCAGGCTACAGAATTCAACCTTATCGGCGTTTCTTTCTCGCCAAAACTAATGCCATGTTTGTTGATTAGGGTTTGAATATGATCTTTTGTCTCAGGGTCGATATTACTAATAATTAAGTTCTGATTACCCGTAATTCTGAATTCACCTTGGTGAATCTTGGCGATCTCCAACAAGCCTGAGAACACTGTGGAATGGGGGCTATCAATTATGCGTCCACTATGGATATAGAGGGTTAAATGCCATTTTTTGTTCTCAGTTCGTAGCCAACCATAGCGATCCCCATTACCCGTAAATTCGAAAGACTTCGCCTGATCTAATGACCAACCCAAATACTCACTCAAGATAGACTTAAATGTATCAATACCGAGACGATCGATGGTGTACTTTAAGCGAGCCAACTTGCGGACCTCGCGATTACCGTAATCCCGCTGAACCCTAACAACACTTTCAGCAACCGCTAACAATTTATCTGGGGTACAGAAGCCAATGACATCGGCCACCCTTGGGTATGTTTGGCTGTCGTTGTGTGCACTGCCCATGCCGCCGCCAACCAATACATTAAACCCAACGAGCTTATGTTGCTCAATAATCGCCACAAACGCTAAATCGTTAGCGTAAACGTCAACATCATTATGAGGTGGGATTGCTATTGCCGTTTTAAATTTTCGGGGTAAGTACGTTTTCCCATAAATGGGCTCTTCAGTGGTTTCGATCTTTTCCCCGTCCAACCATATTTCGTGAAAGGCATTACTCTTTGGCAATAGATGCTCGCTAAGCTTTTTCGCCCACTGATAAATCTCTTGATGAATTTCAGACGTTTCGGGCAAAGACGTGGCCATCACGTTTCGATTTACATCACCGCAAGCGGCAACCGTATCGAGTAATGTTGAATTTATGCCGGCTATAGTTTGCTTAAGATTTCTCTTAAATACCCCATGCCACTGAAACGCCTGACGTGTGGTTAAACGTAAACTTCCATTGGAATAGTTTTTCGCCAATTCGGCTAGCACTAAATACTGCTTAGCACTTGCCACGCCGCCAGGCACTCGTGCGCGGATCATAAAAGAATATAAAGGCTCTAGCTTTGATTTTCGTCGATCATTACGTAAATCCCGATCATCTTGCTGATAAATACCATGAAATTTAATCAACACCTGATCATCGTCACAAATGGACCCTGTCACGGGGTCAACTAATCCATCTTTTATACTTCCACGCAAATAGTCGCTCTGAACCTTGATTCTCTCAACGTCGTTATGAGTGACTGCGTCATAGTGTGTTGGTGTAATTTTCGTATCACTCATTAATAAACATCTCTTTGGTATCTCGATTGTTTCTTTAGCTGCTTTAAATAATCTTTTGCTTGGGCTTGGGTATTATTGCCCTGCTTCTCAATAATCTGCAGCAATACCAGCTCCACCTCTTTGGCCATGCGAGACATATCACCACAGACATAAAAATAAGCACCCTGCTCTAACCACTGCCAAACCTGCTCAGCGTTCTGGCGCAGCCTGTCTTGAACGTAGATTTTTTGCTCTTGATCCCGAGAAAAGGCAATGTCGATTTTTGTCAGAAGACCTGACTTTAGATGCTTTTGCAGCTCTGTTTGGTACAAGAAATCAGTATTAAAGTTGGGATTACCAAAGAATAACCAATTACGCCCTTTAGCTTGCTCAGCTTCTCGCTGTTGCAGGAAGGAGCGAAAGGGAGCGATACCGGTTCCCGGCCCGACCATAATGATTGCTTTATCCGAGGATGGTAATTTGAAGTTCTTGTTATGATCCACATACACATTAACAATGTCGCCCTCACTGAGCTTGCGTGTTAAAAAGTGGGATGCTTGACCATAACGAGTTCCATCTTCGTTCTCATCCTCTAGGTGATTCAGAGTGATATGAACCTCTTCAGGATTCTCATCGATACTCGATGAGATGGAATAAAGGCGAGGCTTAAGCGGCTTTAACATTTGAACTAATTGCTGGGCCTGTAAAGTGACATTGGCGAGTTTTAGCGCGTCAATTAGCTGATGATTGCGGATGTACTCAGAGTAACCTGTATCTGCAATATCGAGTAATTTCTGGGAGCCACTTAAGGATGATAGCTCTCGAATAAGACCCTTGTTTAGAAGCGTAATTTCTAGCTTATGATGTAATAAGTCTTCAATACTATGCCCTTCGCCTTTAAAACTGACGCTTGTCTGCGGGTCAATGCTGAGCCGAGATAAAATCTCTGCAACCAAATCCTTGTCGTTATCCGCCCAAACCCCTAGAGCATCCCCTGGGCGATAGCTAAGTCCTGAACCTGCTAAATCTATTTCAAGATGATAGGTATCTTTAATGGAGTCCGGCGCGGTTAATTTCTGAATAATAGAAATGGTCGCTGAGAAGGGTTTTTCTTTAGAATAAGGAAACTGAATAATATTTTCAGCTAGAACCGGAGCCGATGATACCGGTGGCTGCAACTCAGCAATGGCGCCGACAAGCTGAGTTATCCAATTAAGCGTCTCCTGCTGATAATCGACATCGCAATCTAGCCGTTCAATTAGGGGCTCAGAACCCAGACCTGATAGAGCCGATTCAAAATCTTTAGCGGTCTGACAGAAAAATTCATAACTTGAATCACCCAAGCCTAATACAGCGTGTTTCACGCCATTAAGACTGGGGGCCTTCTTAGAAACAACGGCCTCATAAAAGTCTATGGCATCATCTGGAGGTTCGCCCTCTCCATGAGTGGAAGCGATCACCACTATCAGTGCATAGTCCTTCAGCCGGGCAAGTTTAATGTCGAGTGTAGATTCAAGGACTGTGTTATAGCCACTAGATTCCAGACTCTGTTGTAAACTTTCAGCAATTTCTTGAGCATTACCAGTTTGTGATGCATAGAGGATTAAACACTTAAGCGAACTGTCTTCAGATGATTCATGTGCCGTACCTAGGGTACCTACAGCATTTAACTGCGCCGGAGCAGTCTCGGCCAGCCCCGCGCAGTACCCTGCCAACAGAAGTAGCTCGCTAGGCCCCAAATTGGACACTTTCTGCAGTAACTCACCATCTATATTGGTAAATCTTGCGGTAGCACGTTGTAGGGAAGTTTGGTCTGTCACGTTACACCCAGCCATATTAAGTCGTTAATGCGGCGAGATTATTGCCGTTTAGATGGCTAAAGAATATTCACTATTGATCATACCGACATAACCAAAAAGAATAGCTAAAAAAGATCAGTCACTTATTGACAACTATCTGACGAGTTTTTAACTAAAAACAGGAAGTCCCTGGATAAGGCTTTATTGTCGAACTTGCCTTATCGATTGTGGACGCTCAAAGGTGGTACTGCGATAAGGATTAATATCCAAGCCGCCACGTCGCATATAACGTGCATAGACGCTCAATTCTGAAGGTTGGCAGAACGCCATTAGATCGTTAAAAATTCGTTCTACGCACTGCTCGTGAAAATCTTGATGCATGCGGTAAGAGACAATATATTTGAGAAGCCCCTCTCGGCCTATTTTGGGCCCGCGATAAATAATATAGACAGACGCCCAATCTGGCTGATCAGTTACCGGACAGTTGGTCTTTAACAGATGTGAGTAAAGCGTTTCTGTAACTTGCTCATCACTATCAGCGGTTAATAGCGAAGCATCAGGCTGATAGGTATCAATGACGACTGACTGCTGGTCAACACAGACTCCATCAGGCTCCGAAATTAGATGAAACCCGGCATACTCAGGAAGCTCATAGAGCACTATATCAACGAGAGACCCTGAGGCCGCAGACAAATCCTTAACAAGAACATTCTGCAACGTTTGCATGGATTCGTAGCGGGTTTGAATCACTGAATTGAGATACAGCTTAAAAGACTTAGACTCAATAATAGACTCACTAGAGCAAGGAAAGAAAAACTCACCAATAGCGACCTGCGGAAGGCCGTTTGGGTTTAACCAGGAAATTTCAAACGCGGTCCATATGTCGGTACCCATAAACGGTAAAGCACCCAGCTCTGTCTGCTGACGTGCTTTAGCACGAGGAATGGGGCAGAGCAATAATGGGTCGTACTGATCGCTATAGCGCGTCTCTTGACCTAATTGGGTGTCAGAGTAATCTACCATTAGCTACGCAACCGAGAGCCTGTCTCGAGCAACCTCAAGGCTAAAAAGAACAACAGTACAGAAAACAGTCCTACCATCGAAAACGCCCACACAATATTGATATCAGTAATACCTGCAATGCCATAGCGAAACGCATTAACCATATAAAGCACAGGATTAATCATAGACAGGTTACGCCAAAACTCACTCAGAAGATCAATAGAATAAAAAACACCACCTAAATAGGTAAGTGGCGTCAACACAAACGTAGGAATGATTGAAATATCATCAAAATTTGCCGCAAATATTGCGTTAATAAGTCCCGCCAGTGAGAACATCAAAGAGGTCATCAACACAATAGCAATGGTCACCGGTAAACTATGGATACTAAAGTCAGCAAAATATAATGACAGCAGAGTAACAATAAACCCCACCCCCAACCCGCGACTCATACCTCCGGCCACATATCCCAACAAAATGATCCAGTTAGGCGTTGGCGACACGAGTAACTCTTCAATATTACGCTGGAACTTAGAGCCAAAAAATGAAGACACTACATTGGAATAGGAATTGGTGATCACCGACATCATAATCAACCCCGGCGCCACAAACTGAATATAAGGTAGCCCAGACATGGTGCCTATTCGAGACCCGATTAGCTGTCCGAATATGACGAAATACAACACTATAGTTATGATTGGTGGCAACAAAGTTTGCGGCCAAATCCTTAGAAACCGGCGAATTTCACGGCGCAGTATAGTGTCGAAGGCAATCCATTTTTGATTACTATTCATCAGCTTGGCCTCCAGCTGCATCAATTAAATTCTTTTCAACCATATCAAAAAATAATTCTTCTAAACGGTTTGCCTTATTTCTCATGCTAATCACATGGATGTTCTGAAGGCTAAGCTCTATGAAAATCTCGTTCATGGACTGTCCCTTTGTCACATCAACTTCAATACTGTGGCCATCAACTAAGGTCAACAGATAACCCTCCAATATTGGGCACTCTGTAAGCTCTTCGCGAACGTCAAGAATAAAGGTTTCTCGATCTAGCTGTTTGAGCAACGTCTTCATACTGGTGTTTTTGACGATGCTGCCATGATCTATAATGGCTATGTTACGACACAGACTCTCTGCTTCTTCAAGATAATGGGTGGTGAGAATGATCGTCGTGCCCTGATCGTTAATCTCTTTCAAGAACTCCCACATAGACCGGCGCAACTCAATATCAACGCCGGCAGTAGGCTCATCAAGCACCAGTAACTGAGGTTCGTGAATCAATGCTCGAGCAATCATTAAACGGCGTTTCATACCTCCAGACAATGTTCTAGATATTTCGTTACGACGCTCCCACAAACCGAGCTGCTTAAGATATTTTTCAGCTCGCTCTAGAGCAATGTTGGCTTTAATACCATAATAACCCGCCTGAGCGACCAATATCTCAATGGGCTTTTCAAACTGGTTAAAGTTAAACTCTTGAGGCACCACGCCAACAAACTGCTTTGCGATAGAAAAATCTTTATCAATATCATGTCCGAAAATTGTCACCACTCCCTCTGTTTTTCTGACCAGAGAGCAAATGATTCCTATCGTCGTTGATTTGCCTGCACCATTGGGCCCAAGTAGCGCAAAAAAATCACCCTTAGCAACATCCAGATCTATACCTTTTAGGGCCTCGAACTGATTATCATAGATTTTACGAAGATTTTTGATGGATAAGGCAGGCTGCATAGTTTTCAACTAATAGGTTCCAATTGATGCGTAAAAAAGACAGGTTTACAAACGCTTATTGTATCCTGCATCCACAGATAAGTCCTCGTTTAGATGTTGTTTTTACTAGTTACCTATAGCCGTTGGGGGCATAATAGAAAACCGAGTTTGATCTATCGAGAGCAGTATGCCGCGCAAAACAATTCGACGTTTTTTGCCTGATTTAAAAGGGATGCTTGATCGCCCCTCGTTGCGTTGGATTAGTGACTTACCCCAGGATCCAAATCTGTTGCATCTCAACCGTCATTCGGTGTCCTTGTCTGTATTTATCGGGATATTCTGCGCCTTTATCCCTATTCCTATTCAAACCCTACTGGTAATAGCCATGTGTTTTTGGTGGGGTGCCAATCTGCCCATCGCCATGATGATCATATGGCTTAGTAACCCAATAACCATTCCGCCAATGTTTTACCTAACCTATAAATTGGGGAGCTATCTACTGGGTACTGAGGTTGGGGAGTTTTCCGTCACTCTAAGCTGGCAGTGGTTCTCTCAACTTGGATCAGAAATATTACTACCTCTGTTTGTCGGCAGCCTACTATGCGGCACTCTTCTGGCATCTATCGGCTACTTTTTTATTCTCTATTTGTGGCGTTGGAGAGTGATTAGAAATTGGGAGAAGCGTAAAGACTTGCGCAATAACTCATAAATAAATCAGTTCTCTTATGAATCAGCATACTCTCTACTCGTACCGCAATTCATCAGCTGGAGCCGTTTGACTGGCGCGCAACGCAGGATAAATAGTGGCGAGCACATTCAGCACTAAGGCAGAGCCTGCAATCAAGGCAACGTCTGACCAGCGCATATCAACGGGCACGTAATCAATGGGATACACCGAGGTATCAAGGAATTTAGCGCCTAACACTGACTCAACCCAAACGACTATATCAGCCGTCCAATAGCAACCTGCCACACCTAAAACGACACCGATTGAAATGCCGAACAATCCTATCATTGAGCCCTGCATTAGAAATAGACTTAGTATATTAGCCCTCGACAAACCTAAGGTTTGTAAAACAGCGATGTCTTTGCGCTTATCCATGACTGTCATCATCAACATAGAAATGACATTAAAAGCGGCGATAGCAACAATCAAAAAAATCAGCAACCCAACCATATTGCGTGATAGTTGGATTGCCTTATACAGGTTGCCATGAGTCTGAAACCAATCTCGAAAGCCATAACCATAGGGCAACTGATTAACAATCTCGAAGCCAATATTACGCGCATTAAATTGTTCATCTATCTGCAATCGGAACCCTTGCACTCTGTTGCGCAGACCTCCAATCGTCGACGCCTGCTCTAGTGAAACTAGAGCTAAAGCCTGATCTATTTCAGTGTGTGTGGAAAAGACACCTGCAACGACCAGCGAGTATGCTTGTGTCGGCAAACCATCGGCCGCGGGAATAATCACCGATACAGATTGCTTGATCGATACGTTTAGTGCCTCGGCAACCACCTCAGACAGCAATATCTGTCCCGCACTAGGCATGACGAGTTGATACTCCTCAAGCATTTTCGCAATACCAATCGGCAAAGCCCGTGAGGAGAGTCCCAACAATTGAATTGGTCGTGCTTGCAAACGGCTATTAATAAGGCCCTCTACTTGATTGTAAGGCGATACTTCAGTGACATGGCCTAAGCTAGCAATACGCGATTGTTCTGTCGGCCAGTCTTCTATGCCTTGGGAATGGATAATCTGCACATGAGGCACCACTGAAAGAATATTCTCGCGTAATTCACGATCGAAGCCATTCATGACCGACAAAACGATGACCAGCAATGCGACACCAAGGACTAATCCGGTAATCGCCAACAGAGAAATAAAAGAAACTAATAGATTGGAGCGCCCACCGGAGAAGAAATAACGCAGGCCAATAAATATTGAGACTGGCTTAAACAACAGGTTGCTCCAACGCCACCAATTCACCCTCTTCCAAACTGACCGTTCGATCCATTTGAGCGGCAATGGCGCTGTCATGAGTGACTAGTACAAAAGAGATGGCTAGTGACCGGTTCAGATCGACCAATAACGCCAGTATCGAGGCGGCGGTATGAGGATCAAGATTCCCGGTAGGTTCATCCATAAGGACCACTGAGGGTTCGGTAACAAGAGCACGAGCAACCGCGACTCGCTGCCGTTCTCCGCCAGAAAGTTCAGCGGGCTGATGACTGAGTCGACTGCCAAGACCTACACGTTCTAATAACGCAGTGGCCCGTTCTCGCGCTTCTGTGACAGGGCAACCACCGATTAAAAGTGGCATGGCGACATTCTCTAAGGCCGAAAATTCACCGAGTAAGTGATGAAACTGATAAACAAAACCAACATGCTGATTGCGCCAATTCGCTCGGCCAGACGCATCCAAGCTACTCCATTGCTTATTACACACTGACACAGTGCCAGAACTCGGGTCATCAAGACCACCGAGGAGATTGAGTAGAGTTGTTTTACCGGAACCAGACACACCTACTATCGCCAGCTTCTCACCTCTCTTGATATCAAGATTAACCGCCTTAAGCACCGACAAGCTGAGGTTTCCCTGTTGATAATCACGACTCAGATCTTTAGCAACGAGTACTGATTCAATGGTCATAACGCAACGCCTCCGCTGGCAATATCTTTCCTGCACGCCAAGCCGGATACAGCGTGGCTAAAAAACTAACGGTCAACGCAATACCTACAACTGCTGCCACGTCACTAAATACTATTTTTGAGGGTAATGCATTGATGAGATAAATACTTGGGTCAAACAAATAAACTCCTAGCAAGTTTTCGATGATACCGACAATATCACCAATAAAGTACGCGATAAAACACCCTAGCAAAGCGCCGCTGAGCACACCAGCAGCCCCCACCGTCATACCTTGCACTATGAAGATTTTGGTAATTAAGCTGGAGTTTGCACCCATGGTTCTGATCACCGCAATATCTTTGCGCTTGTCAGCCACCATCAACACGAGACTTGCGATAATATTAAAGGCAGCAACAGCAATAATGACTGACAACAAAAGACTAACCACTAGTTTCTCCATTCGCATGGCCTGAAAAAGAGAACTCATTGTGCTAGACCACGAACGCCACTGGTGATTGGGGAGTATGGAAGATGCGTTGGAGTTCAACCAGCTATCAACTTTATAAGGATCTTTAAATTGCAGCTGAAACCCCTGATAGTTATCCCCTAACCGCATTAATTTCTGCATATCTTGCTGGTGCATAAAAGCTATCGAAGCATCGACCTGGGCACCAACTTCAAAAATACCTGAAACAGTGACACGCTTTGTCCGTGGAAAAATACCGGCGGGGGTCACACTAATCAGCGGCAAGGTAACCTGTATTTTATCGCCAATAAAAGCACTTAATTGTCGAGCTATTTGGCTACCTAAAATAATACTAAAATCACCTGGAGCTAACTGTTCCACATACCCACTCAGCATATTCTCTTTTAGTAGATCGGCCGTTGGCCAGGCCTCATCTATGCCCTGTAAACTAACCCCAACCTGACTGTCGTCTTTGGACAACATCACAAAACCCTGCACCATAGGAACAACTGCAGTAACGTCCCTATCACCACTAGCGATAATCTGCTGTCTAATATCGACGAGTTGATCTAATGTCAATCTAGGGTGACCTGCGACCGTAGCATGGGGAATAATCCGCAGTAGGCGCTGTTTTATTTCTTTATCGAAACCATTCATCACCGACAGAACTACGATAAGTGCCATCACACCAAGTGCCATCGCAGCCACCGAGAAGCTTGAAATAAAGGACACAAATCCCTCTCTTCGCTTACTACGGGTATAGCGATATCCAATAAAAAATGGGAGATTTTTTAACATGAATAGATTAAACCCGAAAGCCCGATCACAAACAACAAAGAGTCCAACAGAGTTCAATAATCTTGATCATTCTGAGGGGCAAAAAGGAAGATCAGGCGTTTAGCTCTGTTTTTCATCAAAATAACGGTGCTGTCTGCTGACCCGATTCAGTCCGTTCATGGACGCAATTCGACAGGCTTCAGCCATATCTAAAAACTCTTTTGTTGGGCGTCCATTGCGTTATAAGATTCTGACTCACTGATCTCAGTATTTTTCTCGTTACACTTATTGGGGTCATCACCGCAGATATCGCAGGTATAATCAGTTTCACCTAAAGCCGCGCCGACGCCACCACAGGAGCCGGTTATAGGCTTGCGACCCATCAGAACACCAATCGACATGCCGCCCACTAGTAGCCCAAACATCACAACTGCTAAAATAATTTCTGCCATGTTACTGGGCCTCTATCCGTTCGTTGGTTGCCAAGAGTGGCCTAAAAGTTTCACTGTAAGAAACGGTATAACCTTTATCTTGTCGAGCAATTATATAAACTGGAATCTCTAACTCATTAGCTAAATTGATAGCTTGGTCACTATTCATGACCATTAATGCTGTTGCCCAAGCATCGGCCTCGGCACAGGTGTCTGCGATCACCGTAACCGAAGCCACGGAATGAGTCGTTGGACGTCCCGAGCGCGGATCAATGGTGTGGGAGTAGCGCACACCATCTCGCTCAAAATAATTTCGGTAGTCCCCTGACGTAGCCACGGCCCCTGCCTCTAAATTAAGCACCTGAGCCACCGCCTCAGTTGGCGATGGCGACTCTATGGCTAATCGCCAAGGATATCCCTCGGGGTTAAGCCCACTTATTCGCGTCTCCCCACCCACCTCAACTAAGTAATCAGGGAGTGCATTCATTTCCAAAAGATCGGCCACCAAATCTACAGCGTAACCCTTTGCTACGGCAGACAGGTCCAATCTCAATGGACGACTTTTGCTCATCAATACCTGTTGATTATCAACCGTTCGATTAACCGCATCAAAACCAATGCCGGCAAGGCTTTTCTGAATAGCACTATCACTCGGCACAATATCTCCCGTAAATATTGGACCAAAACCCCAAATATCTACCAAAGGTCCAATCGTAGGATCAAGCGTACCACCGCTGTTCTGCCAAACTTTTCGTGCTATCTGCAACACCCGATCAAAGTCATCAGAAATAACGAGAAACTCTCCGACAGCTAACTGATTAAACTGACTGATCTCAGAATCAACCTTGTACGTCGACATGGACCGATCAACTCGATCAAGGACCTGTTCAATTTGTTTGGCTAGATCTGCTGGCGCCGGCTGGTCTGCAACGATCGTCACATGATAACTGGTACCCATCTTACTACCAGATATTTTGATAATGTCTGGGCCGTGATCACAACCGCCCAATATTGCTACAACGGTAAAAAACAGGACACAGTTAAACGAAAACGAGGCTTTGCGAAGCCACGTTAGCGAATTAATGCTCTGCTTATCCACCAAAGTCATCAAGGAAAATATTCTCTTGCTCTACACCCAGATCGGTCAACATTTTAACGACCGCTGCATTCATCATTGGCGGACCACACATGTAAAATTCACAATCCTCTGGGGCCTCATGATCTTTCAAATACTGCTCATAAAGCACATTATGAATAAACCCTGTTAGCCCATCCCATTTATCTTCTGGTTGAGGATCGGACAACGCTAGGTGCCAATCGAAATTGTCATTTTCAGATGCTAAGGCGTCATACTCATCGTCATAAAAGCATTCGCGCAGCGAACGAGCGCCATACCAGAAGCTGATTTTACGGTCTGAATTGACACGTTTAAGCTGGTCAAAAATATGTGACCGCATAGGAGCCATGCCCGCGCCACCGCCGATAAAGACCATCTCATTACTAGTCTCTTTCGCAAAGAACTCTCCGAAGGGACCATAAACAGGGATAGTATCGCCAGGCTTTAAACCAAACACATAAGAAGACATCACACCAGGCTTGATCCCTACCGAACCTGGAGGTGGAGTCGCAATACGAATATTAAATTTAACCACACCCTTCTCGTCAGGATAGTTAGCCATTGAATAGGCTCGGATAACAGTTTCATCCACGATTGATTCGTGGTTGAAAAAACCAAAGCGCTCCCAATCACCACGATATTCCTCTTCAATATCAAAATCAGAATATTTAATATGATGCGGTGGACACTCGAGCTGAACATACCCTCCAGCTCGGAAATTGACGTCTACGCCTTCAGGCAGCTTCAACGTCAGCTCTTTAATAAAGGTTGCCATATTTGGATTGGATTCAACGGTACAATCCCAACGTTTAACACCAAATACCTCTTCAGGGACCTGCACCTTCATGTCCTGTTTGACGGGAGTCTGACAGGACAAGCGCCAGCCTTCAGCCGCCTCACGACGAGTAAAATGTCCCTCTTCGGTTGGCAACATCGACCCGCCACCATCGCTTATCACGCACTTGCACTGGGCACAGCTGCCACCACCTCCGCACGCCGAGGGTAAAAAGAGCCCCGCGGAAGACAAAGTCTGGAGTAGTTTATCGCCAGCAGGCACGGTAATGGTTTTCTCACCATTGATCTCTATATTCACACTACCGGAGGATACAAGCTTGCTTCGAGCAGCCAAGATAAACGCCACGAGTGCGAGAATCACCGCCGTAAACATGCTTACACCAAGAATAATTTCAGTATTCATACTCAGTTACTTCTCCGTTATTACAGATCAATTCCACCAAAAGACATAAACCCAAGGGAAACTAAGCCCACGGCAATGAATACGATACCCAGTCCCTGTAGGCCTTCTGGAATATCACTATATTTCAATTTTTCACGGATACCTGCCAAAACAGCAATAGCCAGCGCCCATGAGGTTCCCGAGCCGAGACCATAAACAACACTTTCTGTAAAATTGAACCCGCGTTCGGCCATGAGTAAGGAACCCCCTAAAATGGCACAATTCACCGTAATGAGCGGTAAGAAAACGCCTAGCGCGTTATAAAGCGCTGGGACATACTTATCTAGCACCATTTCCAAAATCTGCACAATGGCCGCAATAACGCCAATAAAACATAGATAAACTAAGAAGCTAAGATCAACGTCAGGAAGACCTGCCCAAGCAAGTGCGCCGTCGGACAAAAGATAGGTCAACAGCAGGTTATTGACTGGAACAGTAATGGTTTGCACCACAATAACGGCGATCCCTAAGCCTATTGCAGCGTCGATTTTTTTCGACAATGCGATAAATGTGCACATGCCTAAGAACATACTTAAGGCGATATTATCAATAAAAATAGAGCGAACGAGCAAGCTAAGATAATGTTCCATTAGAGCACCTCACTAGGCTGACTATTATGGGTAATTTTAAAGTCAGCTTTTTCAACCTGAGATTTCTTCCAAGTGCGCAAAACCCAAATAAGTATACCGATCAAGAAAAAGGCACTGGGCGGCATCAACATCATGCCATTTGGCACGTACCAGCCACCGTCACTAATAGGCGTAAATATTTCGTAGCCCCACAATTTGCCGGCGCCAAAAAGTTCACGCACAAAGGCCACCAGCATGAGTATTGCGCTATAACCTAAGCCATTGCCAATGCCATCAAGAAAGCTTGGAATCGGCGGGTTCTTCATGGCAAAGGCCTCAGCCCGACCCATAACGATACAGTTGGTAATGATCAGTCCGACAAATACTGACAGCTGCTTACTAATATCATAGGCAACGGCCTTGAGTACCTGATCGACAACAATAACCAGTGACGCGATAATCGTCATTTGCACGATAATCCTGATACTGCCGGGAATATGGTGCCTAATCAATGAGACAAAGAAATTAGAGAACGCCGTAACTATAGTAAGGGCTAGGCACATAACGAAGGCAACCTTCATGCTAGAGGTTACTGCCAGCGCTGAACAAATACCCAAAATCTGCAAAGCAATAGGGTTATTAGCGGCAACTGGCTCAAGTAGAGTGTCTTTGATGTTCGCCATGCTAGGCATCTCCTGTTTTCAAGTGGCCAATGAGCGGCGCAAAGCCCTCTTCGCCAAGCCAATACTGAATGAGATTGTTAACACCACGCGTGGTGAGGGTCGCACCCGCCAACCCATCAATCTGGTACTCGGAGCCTTCTCGCCCCATATCAGCTTTGCCTTTAATCACACTAATAGCGACCTCGCCCGACTTATAGGCCTGTTTACCAACCCATCCAGCCTTCCAATTAGGGTTATCAACTTCGCCACCCAAGCCTGGTGTTTCTGTATGTTCGTAAAAACCGATACCTGCAACGGTCTGAAGATCTGACTCTAAGGCCAAGAACCCATAAAGCGTGGACCAAAGACCGTAACCTTTGATCGGCAGAATGACTTTCTCTATGCCCTGCTCTCCATCAACAATATAAACAGTCGCAAATTTAGCTCGACGCTTAATCTTTGCGGGATCATTTTTTGGATCCAGAGGCACTGACATAGAAGGGTCTTTCGAAGCTTTACGCTGGTCGTAGATCGACGCATCTACACCGTCAGTAAAATAGCCCGTATCAAGATCAACAATTCGCGCCGTAATCTGCTCAAATTGCTTCTCAATATCAATGCCGGGTTGCAGCAAGCCTGCTGAAGCGAGAATATTGGTCTTCAGGTCTAACAACTTATTTTCTTGTTGCTGTGGCCGCAAGATAACGGCCGCGCTTGAGACAACAACCGCACAAACCACACAAAGAACGAGCGCCACACCAAATGTCTTTTGAACTGAATCACTGGCCACGAGCTAATCTCCTTTTAATATTCGCATTAACCACAAAATGGTCCATCAGCGGTGCGAACAAATTTGCAAACAAGATCGCCAGCATCATACCTTCAGGAAATGCAGGATTAACCACACGAATCAGAATGACCATCACCCCAATCAGCATGCCGTACCAAAACTTCCCCGTATTCGTCATTGCTGCAGAAACCGGATCAGTTGCCATAAAGATGGCACCAAAGGCAAATCCTCCGATAACCCAGTGCCAATAAAACGGTAGCGCAAACATGGGATTGGTTGAATCAATATTATTAAATAACGTCGCCAAAAGAGCCGATCCAATCAATACACCGCTGATAATGCGCCAAGAAGCAATCTTGGTTATTAACAATAAGGCCGCACCCATCAGTATGGCTAGGGTTGAAGTTTCACCAATAGACCCCTGTATGGTACCAATGAACGATTGTGTCCAGGTAGCGGTCTGCTCTAGAGCAACAACTCCCTTAGCTGATGCAACCGAAAGCATAGTAGCTCCGGTGTAGCCATCAACCGCGGACCATACCGCATCGCCACTCATGTACGCTGGATAAGCGAAATATAGAAATGCGCGACCTGTTAAGGCTGGATTAAGGAAATTTTTACCGGTACCACCGAACACTTCTTTGCCAATGACGATACCAAAACTAATACCCATAGCCACCATCCACAGCGGTAAATCTGGCGGACAACAGAGTGCGAATAGAACAGAGGTGACGAAAAAGCCTTCATTGACCTCGTGGCCACGTATACTGGCAAATAGGACTTCCCATATTCCACCCACAATGAAAGTAGTCATGTATATGGGTAAGAAATACGCAGCTCCATGAACGATATTATCCCAAATACTAGTAGCGTCATAACCCGCAAGTAGACCAATTAAAAGACCACGCAGGCCATCCTGAGATAACATGCCCATCTCAGCCATAATGGTGTTTGCCTGGAAACCAATATTCCACATCCCAAAAAACATCGTCGGGAATGTCGCCGCCCAAACAGTTATCATTACGCGCTTTAGATCTATGCCGTCGCGCACGTGTGAACTATTTTTGGTTACATCTGCAGGTTTAAAAAGACCTGTATCAATGGCCTCATATAAGGCATACCACTTTTCCCATTTACCACCTTTATGAAAATGTGGCTCATATTTATCGAGAAGATTTCGCATCATACTCTTACCCCTCCTTCTCAATTCTGGTCAGATTATCTCGCAGGATTCGGCCGTACTCATATTTTCCAACACAGACGTAGGTGTACAAACCCATATCGTCTTCATCCAGCTCTAGACAACCGAGCTTTTGAGCCATTTCAGTATCGCCGACAATAAGTGCCCGCAAAAGTTGTATGGGCAAGATATCCAGAGCAGTCACCTTCTCATAACCACCTACGGGCACCATTGCTCGCTCACTTCCATTGGTGCTGGTGGTCATATTGAATAGCTTCTTGGTGAGTGAAGAGACAAACACCGGTAATGAAGAATGCTTGTTCACTCCCGCTCGGAGATAATGCAGAAATTGCCGCTCACGCCCCTCTTGAATAACAGAGACTTGGCTATGGTAACGACCCAGGAAAGCAAATTCTGAAACGGCTTGACGCCCGGAAAGGACTGAACCAGAAATCACCCTATTTTCATCATTTTTAAGCTCGCCAATGACTAATTGATTGATATTAGCCCCTAATCGCGTACCCAAAAGTCTCGGCTGTGTCACCTGAGGCCCAGCTAGGGCAATAACACGTCTAACATCAATGCAACCTGTCGTAAACAAAGCACCAATGGCAATGACGTCCTGGTAACCAATCGACCACACTGTTTTCCCTATGCTCACGGGATCAACCAAATGAATATGAGTCCCAGCAAGGCCGGCAGGATGAGGACCACTAAAAGCAATCTCCCTGACACCGTCTATATCATCTCCGGGTATTATCGAATTCGGAGCCACGCATAGGTTGACAGGCCCATCCGTCAGTCGAGCAAGTATTTTTAAACCGCTGGTAAAATCTTCTCGTCGCTGATCGATAACCACCGTGGGATCTGCTGACAGAGGATTAGTATCCATGGCAGTGACGAAAATAGATGATGCCATGGTGTCAGCGGCTGGTACTTTTGAAAACGGTCTAGTTCGCAACGCAGTCCATTGTCCCGACTTAACCAAATTTTCAATGACATTAGATCGATCTAGGGTATGCAACTGCTCCGCCGAGTATGTCTCAAAAGTTTCACTATCATCGCCATCGATATCAATAACTAAAGATTGGAAAATTCGCCTTTCACCACGATTAATGGCCGCCACTGTTCCGGCAGCTGGTGCTGTATAACGTGCAGATGCATTTTTCTTATCAGTAAATAGTAGTTGGCCCAGTTTGACCTGGTCGCCTTCGCGCACTGCCATGGTTGGTTTCATACCCTGGTAATCTAGACCGACCAGAGCGACTTGGCTAACGGCCGGGCCATTATAAACCACCTGCTCTGGAGTCCCCGAAATGGGGAGATCCAAACCGCGACGAACTTTAATCATAGAATTTACCAGTGTTCACATTTATATAATGACTATTAAGCGCACCTCGCATACAGTCAATAAAATATTGGATTTGTAGCGAACCTGCTGTTACTCACTAGGCAATTTTCTGCCCGCTCTAGGATAGAGACCTTGAGTGAGAAATTTGTGCGCGAGAGTATAATGGCCTATGGCCCCAGACGCCAGTTTATAACACCTAAAACGCCCTTATCACCGCATAAAATGATGCTTTTTGCCCGAAGGGGTGGAAACTAGGAAGGCAGCACAATATTCAGACAAAAAAAGCTCGGTTGCCCGAGCCTGTTACGACACTTGAGCAGATTTAGATTAGGCTTCTCTTGGGTATGATGGCCAAACAACACCTGCAAATTTCTCTAAACATCTGACCACCTGACAGCTGTAGCCAAATTCATTGTCATACCAGCAATATAGTACGCAGCTGCGACCTTCAACAATCGTCGCCTGAGCATCAATAACGCAAGCCTGCCGAGATCCCACAAAATCGGTTGAAACAGCTTCCGTTGAAATTGTATATCCTATTTGCTGCTGAAGATCTGAATGCAATGCCTTCTGCCGTAGAAATTCGTTCAATTCCTCAACCGTGGTGTCTCGACCCAACTGTAGGTTTAGAATAGCCATAGACACATTCGGTGTCGGAACTCTTATCGCATTACCCGTCAACTTGCCTTTTAGCTCAGGTATCACCTTAGCAACCGCTTTAGCCGCACCGGTTGACGTAAGTACCATGTTGAGAGCGGCACTTCGACCACGGCGTCCACCCTTATGGTAGTTATCGATCAAATTTTGATCATTGGTGTAAGCGTGGACAGTCTCAACATGGCCACCATTAATACCAAATTCGTCTAATAAGCACTTCAGGACTGGGACAATCGCATTGGTCGTACAAGACGCTGCAGAAATGATTTTTCTATCCAACGTAATCTGATCATGATTAACGCCATAAACGATGTTGGGAATATCATCGCCAGCAGGTGCCGTTAAGAGCACTTTGCTCGCACCAGGCCGGAGGTGTCCACTAAGTCCTTCTGTATCTTTCCAAACGCCAGTGTTGTCGACAATCAACGCATTAGTGATGCCATAATCGTTGTAGTCGATTTCTTCAGGAGAATTGGCATAGATTATTTTAATCGGATTACCATTGACGACCAGAATATTTTTATCTTCTAGAACCCGAACTGTACCTTTGAAGGGACCATGAACGGAGTCTCTGCGAAGCAATGCTGCTCGCTTTTCAAGATCATGGTTTAACTTTCCTTTACGGATAACGATAGCGCGTAATCGCAGCACATCACCACCACCCGCCTTATCAACTAGAATTCGAGCGATCAGTCTCCCGATTCGGCCAAAACCATAGAGCACAACGTCTTGGGGTTCAGGAAGCGGTTTAACATCAGAACCGATAATCTCATCAAGTTCAGCGGATAAAAAATCACTCAGACTCGATCCATTTTCATTACTATTTTGATACTTAACCACTAATTTACCCACATCAATATGGGCGGGACCAAGTTTCAGTTTAGAGATACCTTCAAGCATTGGGTAAGTATCAAACTCAGAGAGCTCATTATTCTCAACCTGACGAACAAATCGATGCTCCTTCATCAAGTCAGTCACCGACTGATTGACCATGCTGTTACCATACATATAAGTGTTAATATTATACTCACGGTACAATTTACCAATCAACGGAATCATGCCCTCTGCCAATGCTTCTCTTTCTTTCCAGTCTTTGAAAAAATCGTCAGGGAGGGGTCTTTGCTGTTCGTCCACGAATTAAGTCCTTATGCAGAAGTGTTTGATAAACGATATTATCGGACACGAAATCAAATCAGGCAACTAATCGAGCTTTAAAATAGCAAGATAGGCATTATTTCTATAACTAATAGCCTGAGATAAGTAGAATACCCGCCGGTAAAGCAGCATAAAATGAGATCAACAGAACCCCATTATGAATATTTTTAATCAACAACCCTCTCTTAAGCCTGGCGATAAATGTCTTTGGGGTGGGTTACCGTCATCGGGCCGAGCCTTGGCCGTGGTTGAATCCGCGCTTAAGTATTCAGGTCTGACCTTAATTATTACCGACACTGCACAACAGGCAAGTACCCAAAGTCGTGCCTTAGAGTTTTTCGCCGCACAACAAAACCTATCGATCTTCACATTCCCTGACTGGGAAACACTGCCCTACGATATTTTCTCGCCGCATCAAGATATTATTTCAGCGCGCCTCCAAACCTTAGCAAAATTGCCAAACGCGAACCACGGCGTTCTGATTGTCCCTCTGACGACATTAATGCATCGTATTGCGCCTATTGATTTTGTGGCCTCCAGAACGTTCTGTTACAGCATTGGCGAACAACTTGACCGCGGGTTATTGCAAGACCAGCTATCGCGAGCAGGCTATAAACGTGTGGATACCGTTTATGAACATGGTGAGTTTGCCTTTCGCGGCTCAATCATTGACGTTTTCCCTATGGGCGTTAAAACGCCTTTTCGAATGGATCTTTTGGATGATGATATAGAGTCTCTGCGGCTCTTTGATCCAGAATCACAACGCACCTTGGAAAATGTCGAACAAATTGAATTACTGCCCGCAAGAGAATTTCCGATGGACAAAGAGTCCATCAATCTATTTTTAAATAACTGGCATGAAGGCTTTGATCATAACCCAACCAAATGCCCAGTTTATCGCGACATTAAAGACGGTATTGCACCCCAAGGAATAGAGTACTACCTAAGCTTGTTCTTTGAACAAACAGCGACTCTTTTCGACTACTTGCCAACTAACTTACAGCTATTTACCAGTAGCGGAATAGAACAGGCAGCAGAGCAATTTTGGAGCGACATCAACAATCGTTACCAAGAATATGGAGTGGATCCTGAACGTCCTCTTTTAAAGCCAGAGGAAATATTTCTGCCTGTTGATCGCCTTTTTCATGAAATAAAAAAACGACCAAGAACGATTCTTGATAGTCAACCCATAGACCCGGCTGCTCATCTCCAAGACTCAGGCATCGTGCCTGTCCCTGATGTGTCGGTAAATGCCAAACAAACAAGTCCTCTGCAAAAATTACATGACTTTTTAATTGCTTTTGAGGCTGACAAGGCAGGCTCTCGAGTTCTATTTTGCGCTGAATCCTCAGGCCGTCGTGAGGTATTAACTGACCTACTAAAGACCATTCAAGTCCACCCCACAGAGGTCGATAGTTGGTTACAATTTGTCGATTCAGATCTACAGTACGGTATAATTACCTACCCTTTAGAGCAGGGAATTGCTTGCCCTAACAATGGCCTGTGCCTTATCACTGAAGGCGAGCTATTTGGCCAGCAGGTCATGCAGCGACGACGGCGCTCCAAGGCGTCTGAGTCACCCGACTACATTTTCAAAAGTCTTGCCGAATTAAAAATTGGTGCCCCAGTAGTCCACATAGAACATGGAGTCGGCCGCTATCAAGGGTTGGTTACCTTAGATGTAGATAAGACCGCGCAAGAGTTTCTGATGCTCTCTTACGCCAACGACGCAAAACTCTACGTACCAGTGTCGTCCCTACACCTAATCAGCCGCTTCGGAGGTGGTGATCAGGTCGCAGCGCCACTTAATCACCTTGGTAGTGACAAGTGGGATAAGGCTAAACAAAAAGCTGCTAAACAAGTTCGAGATACCGCCGCTGAACTCCTTGATATTTACTCTAGGAGAGCGGCTCGCCAAGGTTTTGCATGCTCAGCTAATGAGCAAGACTATCTAAAATTTAGCGGCGACTTCGCCTTTGAGGAAACAGCCGACCAACAGGCCGCTATCGATGCGGTTAGGCAAGACTTATTAAGCGCTCAACCTATGGATCGGCTGGTCTGCGGTGATGTAGGTTTTGGAAAGACCGAAGTTGCCATGCGCGCAGCCTTTACAGCTGTTAGTAGCGGTAAACAGGTAGTCATCTTAGTCCCGACCACCCTGCTCGCGCACCAGCATCTCCAGAATTTTCGAGATCGTTTTGCCAACTGGCCGGTTAATGTTGAAGAACTGTCTCGATTTAGAAGCGGGAAAGAGCAAACGGCAGTGATTGGTGATACCGAGGCCGGCAAAGTCGATATCTTAATCAGTACACATAAGCTGCTTTATGCCGAAATCAATTTTAAACAATTAGGCCTCATGATCATCGATGAAGAACATCGCTTTGGTGTGAGACAAAAAGAAAAGATTAAATCTTTGCGCAGTGAGGTGGACATATTGACCATGACCGCCACGCCAATACCTCGCACGTTGAATATGTCAATGCATAGTATTCGGGACCTGTCGATTATTGCAACGCCTCCAGCCAAAAGATTATCGGTGAAGACCTTTGTCCGCAAGCAAGAATCAAGGGTTACCAGAGAGGCGATTCTTCGGGAGATACTGAGGGGGGGCCAAGTCTACTTCTTGCACAATGATGTCAAGAGCATCCAAAGAGTTGCCGATGAGCTTGCTACCCTGGTCCCAGAAGCAAGGGTCAATATTGCTCACGGCCAAATGCGCGAGCGTAACCTCGAGCAGGTTATGTCAGATTTCTATCACCAGCGCTTTAATGTACTAGTCTGCACCACCATCATTGAGACGGGTATTGACATACCTAGCGCAAATACAATTTTGATTGGCCGTGCCGACAAATTTGGTCTTGCCCAGCTACATCAGCTGCGTGGACGCGTCGGCAGATCACACCACCAAGCCTATGCGTACTTGATGCTTCCACAAGATAAGAAAATCACCTCAGATGCCACCAAAAGGCTCGAAGCTATATCGGCCGCAGATCAACTCGGGTCTGGCTTCACGCTAGCGACTAACGACCTTGAAATTAGAGGGGCTGGAGAACTTTTAGGCGAAGAACAGAGCGGTCATATTCAAGCTATTGGTTTTACCCTTTATCTGGAAATGCTAGATAGCGCCGTTGCGGCCATTAGAAATGGTTCAGAACCTGATTTCGATGCGGCACTCAACCAAGGCCTTGAGGTCAATATGCACATGCCGGCCCTACTTCCAGATGACTATCTGCCTGATGTGAATATGCGCCTCACTATCTACAAAAGATTAGCTGACTGCCAATCAGAGTCTGACTTGCACGAACTGCAAGTAGAGATGATAGATCGCTTTGGCTTGCTCCCTGAGGTATCAAAAACCTTATTTAAACTTGCGGAGCTTAGACTGGTAGGTGAGCAACTAGGACTGAAGAAAATAGAAGCCGGCCTAACCCGCGGTCGTTTACAGTTTAAATCGACCACGATTGTGGAACCGATCACTATTATTAAAATGGTCCAATCAAAACCTTCCACTTACCGCTTGCAAAACAATGATCAACTGAGTTTCACTATGGACATGGAGAATCCCGAGCAACGCTTCTCCATAGTGCATAATATACTGCAGGGGTTATTGCCACCTACATGAAGAAAACGAGCCGAACAAATGCAGATAACGGCCATTAGACGGAATATTAATGAGTAGCAACAAGCGGTTTTTAGATAACGCGAGGACTTATCTTTTCATGCTAGCAGCCGTGATTGCTAGCAGCTTTGTCTCAGCTCAAGAAAATCAACTACCCACCCCCTTGGTGCCGCCTGAAAATTGGTATCAGGTAGAGATAATTTTGTTCACACAGCCTGATAATCTTAGCGGCGAAATAGCGCCTTTAGACCACCACCTTGAGTACCCGAAAAATTTGCTCGCATTGATTGATGCTGAAGCAAGATCTCATCAATTTACACTCTCTCAAATACAGGCCGCTCTTCTTTTGGATCCAGAGGCGACGCCAGTGTTACCCACAACTCTAACCTGGATACCCATCGAAGAAATGGAGGACCCTGCCATTACACTTAATTCGTCTAATCAGGAACCCATTACCTTAACCGGCGAGATAGCGATAGAAACAGAAACACAGATTGTCGAAGACAGTCTGCCTGACGAGCCTTATATCCCCGAATATGAAGAATCTTTCATTATTTTAGACGCTAGGGTCCGAGATCTTAATGACAGCGCAAGGGCACTTAATCGCAGGAATTATAATGTCGTCTTTCACGAAGCCTGGCGTTTTGAGGCAGACGCTGGTGGCGAGGATCCTTGGATTCATATCAGCGCAGGTAAAAGGCTAGATGATCGATCTGAAATTGAGGGTAGCCTTCGGTTTTATAAATCACGGTTTTTACACGTTGAAACTGACCTATGGCGACTCAAATTCGTCAGTCAAGATTCCTTAGTCGATACCTTAACGGTCAAGCTCCCAGATATTCCAAATTTTCAATTGGCTATAGAAGATTCGCCCGAACAACAATGGCAGATTCCCGTTTTACCAGAGTATCTGACTGACCTAAATGCCGAATCAGAGCTAGTTAACATCGGTAGTGTTGACCATGCCCTAGAAGCCCTTGTTTTAGATGAGGTAGAAGACCAACAAAATCTTAGCGACATCAACCAGTACCCGATTGCAGAGATATGGCCTATCAAGCAATCTAAGCGCATTGAAGAGAGCAGTGTCTATTATCTAGATCATCCTGAACTCGGCATTATGCTGACCATTAAGGCCTATGAACCCGAACCTCTAAATCCACAAGCAATCAACGAAGATGAAGGCGCAATAGAGTCTGAAATACAGGACTAAACTAAGTGAATATTTAACGGATGAACGGGTTATTCCTATGGGGATTACAGCTGTTGCTTATGACCGACGACGATAAGGCTCTGGGATTAAAGAAACGCTTGAGTAGCCTACCTTGGTAGATAGCTCTTATGAATTAGCCACCCTCAAAAGAATGATCTAATCTAGCAATTGCGTACCACTGCCCAAGATAGCGCTCCAGTTGGAAATTTTGAACAGGATACACCCCCCGGAGCACCCAGACAGCTAGATAGCCCTGACAAAACCAAGACCAAGCAAAGAAACTTCAGCCTCATCGCAAGGATGAGGGTTAAAGCTCTTATTTTTCCCGCCATGGGAAGAGCTCAGGCATATCCTTGCTCACTTTCGCCGGGAAGTTAGGTTCTCGCTTCTCGAGAAAGACCGTAATGCCCTCTTTAGCATCAGCTGATGTCTAATGCTCCTGAATTTTCAATATGGACAGTTGACGTGGGGAATGCCATCTCTGCACCAGCACTCTCAATAATAGCGGCCACCTTCAACAGGACGTCCTGCTTAATCTGATGATAAGCTACCCAATCAGTTGTCTTGGTAAAGGTATAAATAAAGAAGTCGATAGAGCTAGCAGAAAACGCATTAAAATTCACAATTAGAGTCTGAGTTGCATCTATATCATCATGTGTTTTAAGCATTTCAGTTACTTGGGCCACTATAGTTGCCATACAAGAAACATCTGAGTAACGAATCCCGACTGTTTCGTAAATACGTCTATTACTCATTCGAGAGGGATTCTCTACAGAAATAGCCGCAAACACTCCATTGGGAATATACAAAGGTCGCTTATCAAACGTACGTATCCGCGTTAACCGCCAACCAATATCCTCAACGGTGCCCTCAATTTCTTTATCGGGCGATCGAATCCAATCCCCCACAGAGAATGGGCGATCTAGGTATATCATTAATCCGCCAAAGAAATTTGCGAGTAGATCTTTAGCCGCAAAGCCAATCGCAATACCGCCTATGCCACCAAATGCCAGTAACCCTGAAATACTGTAACCAAATAACTGCATCGCGATAAGTAATGCTGTCATCACGACTGATACCCGCAATAACTTAGCCACTGCCCTCACAGTCGTGGTGTCAACAGGCTTGCTAATATAGTCTGGATCAATAATGTTCTGCTCAGCTCTCTTAATAAAATTAGTCAAAAATAGAGTCGTTAGAAAAATTAAAGAAAGGCGGTTAATCGGATCAATCAACTCCAATAAGGGAGAATTCATTCTTTGTGCAGCCACACCAGCTGCAAAGTTAATCCCGAGAATCCAAATGAACCATATAGCAGGTCTTCGGCAGGCTTCTATTAAGGCATCATCCCAAACTGTCGCCGTTTTAGCGGTACGCTCCTCAAGCCTATCGATGATTTTGTTCAAAATGTAACCGAGACTCAAAACAACCACAACGATGAGAAATAGCTCGGCAACCCAAAGGAAGCCTGAGTCACTGAATTCAACCAACCATGTCCGAAAATTATTCATTTAATAATTCCTGCTTTGCGTTAGTGTTAATGATATCTCACACCCTGTTAAAGTCACTGCTTTAATTCAATGCTGCCACTTTTTGGGATATCGCCAACCGTCGGGGCGAACCTTCAAGGTCTGACCAAGTGATAGACCGTTTAGCCGCCATAGACGTTAATTTGGAGCTTTGCGAAATATTGGCAGACTCCATGTACGACAATACCTCAACTGCCCCTTGGGGACAATTGCAGACTAAAATCATATCGCAACCTGCCTTTAACGCCAGTTTCGCTTTGTCCACATAACCACCGGCAATATCAGCTCCCTTCATCGTTAGGTCATCACTAAAAATAATACCCTCAAATCCTAGCTTTTCTCGAAGCACATCGTTCAACCAAAACGATGAAAAGCCAACTGAGTCTGGGTCAATCGACGGGAAAGTTATATGTGCAGGCATCACTGCACCTAGTGTCTTTGCCAGTTTTGCAAAAGGCTGCATATCCCTGCCGTACAAAATCTCCCAGCTACGCTCATCAGCCGGCGCCTCTATATGGCTGTCCGCAACGATGCCTCCGTGACCAGGAAAATGTTTCCCAGTGGCTGCCATTCCTGCCTCATGCATTCCTCTGATAAAAGCCTCGGCTGCACTGATGACGATTTTAGGCTGATCGGAGAACGATCGATCGCCAATGATGCTGCTAGTGTCGCGATCGATATCCAAGACTGGAGCAAAACTTATATCAAGGCCACAGGCAATCACTTCAGATGCCATCAGCCAACCTAAATCTTTGCTTAAGGCTAAACCTTCCGCCGGCGAGTGAGCGATCAAGTTCCCTATTGCTTGCATAGAAGGAATGGCGGTAAACCCCTCGCGGAGTCGCTGAACCCTTCCACCCTCTTGATCCACCGCGACGAGCAAATTCTTAGAACAGGCCCTAATCTCAGTAACCAAATCACAAACTTGATCTCTACTCTGAATATTACGACTGAACAGAATGACGCCGCCTACTTGGGGATTTTGTAGCTGAAGCCGCTCCTCACGGTCAAGTGAGACTCCTTTCAAATCGAGCATCAATCGCCCGTATAAATCAACCTCTGAACTATTCAATAGCACACTCCCAAATAAACACTTTACACAATGTCTAATACCAAGCTACTTAAACCAATTTATTATTTACATATTCCTCGCAGCTATTTTACCCTGTTACTGAAATTCTGCTCAAAAAAATAATTACATGTTTTTTCGTGAGTTAAATAAAACACCTACAAAACACTTTCACTTTTACCTGCAAGTGACACATCACCCAAAAGATCTGAACCGTGTAACAAGCGCCGGTTAGTGATATTTTAGAACACCAACTATAAAAAGGAACACTATTATGGCTAGCCAAATACCATCTGTTGGACAGTGGTATAGGGATATGGCAACTAATCAATTCATTGAAATTATCGCGGTCGATGACTATTCCTCCGTTATTAGCATTCAATACGAGAACGCTGAGATCGATGAACTAGATCTGGTCTCATGGAATGCACTACCGACGACCTGTAGTAACAGCCCGGAAGAACGCTGGGAGTTATCTTTATTAACAGACCAGGATCGCATCTTCTGTGACCACATTACGGTACTTGCCGGGGCAAATAACACCCCCCCTAGAGTAAAGCCCGATACTGCATTTGGTTGGGATGATTTGTAGCCCAGTTTCATCAAGATCCTAAACCAAAAAACCAGTGGTACCTTTGTGCTGATCTAGCGACGACTTGCTAATTGCGTAATACTGTATATAATCACAGTTAACCAAGGCTTGAGGATATATTGTGGAGCGACTAACAGCAAGACAACAAGAAATACTAGACTTGATTCGTGACAGCCTTGATGAGACTGGCTACCCGCCAACAAGAGCTGAAATCGCGCAAAAACTAGGGTTTCGTTCGCCCAATGCTGCGGAAGACCATCTTAGGGCACTCGCTCGAAAAGGCGCAATAGAAATGATCCCTGGGGCTTCACGTGGGATACGAATTGTTGAGCAATTTTCTGGCATCCCTATTATTGGTAGGGTCGCAGCTGGTGAGCCTATAATGGCTGAACAGCATATTGAAGATTATCAAGAAATCCCCTCTAGTACCTTTCATCCCAGTGCCGACTACTTTTTGCGTGTGCAGGGCCAGAGTATGCTTGACGTAGGAATAATGGACGGAGACTTACTTGCCGTCCATCAGCAGCCAACGGCTGACAATCAGCAAATTGTTGTCGCCAGAGTCGATGGAGAAGTAACCGTTAAAAGACTAAAGAGAACGAAAAGCAAGCATGAAATTCATCTGTTGCCAGAGAACCGTGATTACTCACCCATATTAGTTGATTTGAGAGCTCAGGAATTTGCCATTGAGGGACTAGCGGTTGGCGTCGTAAGGGTATCACTTTAAATTAACTATCAATGCAGAATTTGATGCTTTTCACCCGTTTCAACAGAGGAGGGGGTCCGGTCGTCGTTAATTTCAAAGACCGTTTGGATGCCAGCGTCCATCATACTTTTGGCAACATCAATATGTTTTCCATCAAGATACTCTAAAACTGAGTCTGAAAAACTTATGCGAACGAGAGGCTCATCAGATCCGGCGCGCTGCAATGCAACCTCACCATCATCAAGCATTACAAGTTCGTATTCTGTGAAAGCCATATTATAAACCCCTTATGATCCAGCGTATTATAACAGCAAGCTAGAGCACTATTAAACCTTGCCAATTATTAGCTGGCGCCCTTCTGTCTAGGCACCCATTTCCCGTTTACGTAGAACGCACTCCAACCCGTTGGTTTTCCTTCGCTTTCACTACGAACATACTGTTCTTTAGTCTTGCGACTATAGCGAACCACTGACTCGTTACCCTCAGGATCTGCACTTGGCGCCGTCAGCAAAAATTGGTATTTTTCATCGATGCGTTCTTTATATGGCAATAATTCATTAACCGTTGGTGCACGAGTTTCTCTGTGTCGCGGAAATTGACTAGCGGCTAAGAATATACCCGACGCTCCATCACGCAGAACGTAATGATCGTCCACCTTAACGCAACGAAGTTCTGGCATGGCAATAGGATCCACCTTTGGCGGAGCTGCTTGCCCACTGCGCAGTAACTTGCGTGTATTTTTACAAGGTTCACCCTCAGAATTTTCGCCAGTGCAACCAAAGTATTTGCCAAATCGACCCGTTTTCAGCTGCATCTCACTACTACATTTATCACAATCAAGCACTGGCCCTTCATACCCTTTTATAACGTATTGACCAATCTCAATTTCATGGCCAACACAATCTGGATTGTTGCCACAGACATGAAGTTTACGCGTTTCGTCTATTAGATAACTGTCCATTGAGGTATTGCAGAGTTTACAACGATGTTTGTGGATCAAGAACTTTGATTCAGCCTCATCATCCTCTTCGATATTGACTGCTTCATCACCCGCCGTAAGGTTAACTGTGTGCTTACAGCGCTCCTTCGGAGGTAACGCATATCCAGAACAGCTCATAAATACACCCGTTCCAGCCGTTCGAATCATCATCGGACGATCACACTGTTTACACTCAATCTCTGTTTCAGATGGTTTGTTAGGGCGCATTCCCCCTTCGGAGTCCTTAGCAGACAACACCTTTGCACTAAAGTCCTTATAAAAACGATTAAGCAGGCTCTTCCACTCCAGTTTTCCTTCAGCAACCTGATCGAGTTGCTCCTCCATGGACGCTGTAAAGCCATAGTCCATCAAATCGGTAAAGCTCTCTGACAAACGATCAGTAACAATATCGCCAATTTTTTCTGCAAAAATCCGTTTGTTTTCGATCCTGACGTAACCACGATCTTGGATAGTCGATATAATCGATGCGTAGGTAGAAGGTCTTCCTACACCGCGCTTTTCTAATTCTCGCACCAATGCTGCCTCAGAAAAACGAGCCGCTGGCTTGGTGAAATGTTGCAGCGGAATCAGCGCTAACATCTTCATCAAATCACCTTTCTGGAGATCAGGGAGCTCAATATCATCATCACCTTTTCGATTAGCGGGCATCACCGCGAGGTGTCCATCAAATCGTGTAACCCTACCCTTAACCGTAAGTTCATACTCTCCCGCGCCGACAGTAATCGTCGTTGAGGTGAATTCTGCATTGGTCATTTGGCATGCAACAAATTGCTGCCATATCAACTGATAAAGTTTTTGCGCATCAACTTCCATCTCGCTGAGGCTCCCCGGCGCTATATCTACGTTCGAAGGGCGAATCGCTTCGTGAGCATCTTGGGCACCAGATTTGCTGCTATAGGTAATCGCTACGTCGGGCAGGTACTTAGCGTCATGGCGTAATTTAATATAGTCACGACAAGCAACAACAGCATCTTCACTCAAATTAGCCGAATCTGTACGCATATAAGTGATGTAACCGCCTTCGTACAAACGCTGGGCCATCATCATAGTTTTCTTAACACCAAAACCTAGCCTAGTACTGGCAGCTTGCTGTAATGTCGACGTAATAAATGGAGCTGAAGGTTTAGATTTTGTAGGCTTATCTTCTCTTTTACTAACGGCGTAATCAGCTTCTCTTAACGCGCTCAGAGAGGTGTCAGCCTCGACCTTATCGATTGGCCGAAAAGCCTCACCTTGATGCCGCTTTACATCAAAACGAATTTTAACATCGTCTCGATCGACGTCTGAACTAGCACTCCCCTCCAAGTCAGCTTGAACGCTCCAGTACTCCTCAGGAACAAAAGCTCGAATCTCGCGCTCACGCTCAACGACCAATTTTAGAGCGACAGACTGCACTCTACCCGCGGACAAACCGCGTCCTACTTTTTCCCACAGCAATGGAGAAACCATAAACCCGACAACACGATCTAAAAATCGCCTTGCTTGTTGGGCATCAACCCGATCTTTATTGAGTTCACCCGGAGCCTCGAACGCTTTGCGTATAGCCTTCTTGGTTATTTCGTTAAAAACAACTCGCTTATAATGATCTTCGTCACCTCCAATCACCTCGGTTAGATGCCACGCAATAGCCTCTCCCTCTCTATCCATATCCGTCGCCAGATAGACAATGTCCGCATTTTTAGCCAGTTTCTTAAGCTCTGCTACTACTTTTTCTTTACCCGGGAGGGTCGCATAATCTGCCTTCCAGTTATTATCTGGATCAATGCCCATGCTCTTTATAAGTTGAGATTTTGTTTTTTTCTCGCGATGTACAATTTTATCTTCAGGAGACATTTTGCGGGTCAAAGCCGCCTGCTTAGCACGATCTTTAGGGTCACTAGGCACTCTATTCGCGCCCGTAGGTAAGTCTCTAATATGACCGATACTCGATTTAACAATAAAATCATCGCCCAAATAGCGATTAATTGTTTTGGCTTTGGCTGGTGACTCTACAATGACTAAAGATTTGCCCATTTGGCGAAAGTTTCCTTATTACGGCATCACTTTATACTAGTAAAGGAGCTCGTTTTGATTACGCAACACGTTTAAGACGTGCCCAAGGTTGGCATATATACTTGTTCTATTGCCCTTTGGTCAAGCTTCAATGCGAAATATTTTCAGCATGGTGTTTTAATTTACCTAAACTCTCGGCGATTTTAAGCAAGTCCTGATGATCCCCTCGCTCGCTCCAAATGGCCCCCACATCTAGCTCTGTTGCAATAATTGCTGTCACGTTTAATGGCAGTTCAGGTAATATTTCCAATAATATTTTATGCCAACTTAAATCAGCCTCACTTTGCACCCACCGCCAACCAGCCCAAGGAGATTCCCACCCTCGCTGACTAAATCGATGGATAACCCAACTTCTTTGGCCACCTGAGCCTTCCCGCCGCATTTTATAACAAACAGCCTCTAAAGCTGTTTCTGACTCTCTAGCATCAGGTCTTCGATGCAGGCTAACCTGAATATTTACTGCCGCCGCACCACTACGCAACTCCGCCAGCCTCTTTTGGTGGGGCGATTGTTTAAACCACATCAAAGGAGAGAGGACGACGGCGATACAAAATATGATTAACAACCACGTCATTAACTACTACTCTTTAGTAATACTGAGAAAATCTATTGCTTTTAAAAGCCAGAGTATTTAATACTACAATCAAATAACCTAAAGGGTACACCACTATGTCGTCCTACAAACATATATTGGTCGGATTAGACCTATCACCAGAATCTCAGCAGGTGATAGACCGAGTCAAATTTCTCTTTTCTAACACCGATACAAAAATATCTATTTGCCATATTCTTGAACCATTAGCCTTCACATACGGTGGAGACATACCTGTAGATCTATCGGACGTGCAGACCCAACTAACAGATCAGGCCACTCTGCGCCTCTCAATACTAGGTAACGAACTAGAAGTTGACCCGACAGATCAGCATGTTATTTTGGGTCACCCTGCCCAGGAGATGCATAGTATGGCTAACGCTGAAAATATTGAATTAATTGTTGTGGGCAGTCATGGCAGACATGGCTTGTCGTTAATTTTTGGATCTACCAGTAATTCAGTACTTCATGGCGCCCAATGTGATGTGCTAGCCGTTCGAATCAAAAGTTAGACGGGCGTTTGAGAATTAACACATTTCACACTAAGAGGTTATTGTCTAAATAGGCCAACGTCATCAGTGACATTCTCATTAAATTATTTACAATACGATCCTCCTAAATACGAGCCCTAACCGATGTTAATTGATATTGGTGTTAACCTTTCTAACCAGCAATTTAAGACCCGTATTCCCGATGTCTTGGAGCGAGCTCTATCAGCTGGCGTTGAAAAGATTATTCTAACCGGCACTTCTGTTAGCGAGAGTCGAGCTGTGATTGCTCTTTGTGATGAATACCAATCCCAATTTCCTAACATGCTCTATGCCACGGCAGGTATTCACCCCCACGAGGCTAAATATTGGGGTACGACCTCTCGCAGCTGCCTTAAAGAACTCGCAAGCCACTCCGCAGTGGTCGCTATTGGGGAGACTGGGCTGGATTTCAATCGTAATTTATCATTACAAAAAGACCAAGAAATGGCCTTTGAAGCGCAACTTGAGCTCGCCGCAGAGTTAACCATGCCATTATTTTTGCATGAACGTGATGCCGCCAAGCGCCAGCTTGAGATCTTAACCTACCATCGCGAGTCGATATCCAAGGCCGTTATTCACTGCTTTACCGGTGACAAAAAGACTCTTTTTAATTATTTAGATCTGGACTTATATATCGGTATTACTGGCTGGGTCTGCGACGAGCGTCGCGGTCAAGAACTACAAGAATTAGTAAAAAATATTCCATTAGATCGATTAATGGTAGAAACCGATGCTCCCTATTTACTGCCAAGAAACATGGATCCATTGCCAAAAAATCGACGAAATGAACCCGCTTTTTTAAAGCACATCGTCAAGTGTATTTCTGATAACAGAGAAGAATCTGAAGATATTATTCGCCAAATGACCACAGCGACCGCATTAGACTTCTTTGCGTTGAACTAAGTCTAACTATAGGTCAATGCTAAAGGTATCCTCTACCGATAAAATGCCGCTACCTTTGACTTGAGCGCGAAGACCACCCTTACCAACCAACTCTGGGAGAATGCTAACTCCTAGACGCCGCTGCAGACTAGCGCATGGTTCACATAACCTTACACCATAGAAGCTTATCTCATTGATTGTGAAATGCTGGCCCTCTAAGTCATTTAAACGCACACCTTTAGTAATTAGATTACGACGAAAGTCACTCTCATGAAAACTGTGTCCACCTTCCTTATTGAAGCTTTCGATCACCTCAGATTCGATCAAAGTAAGCTCAAAATCAGGCTGGCCTTTATAAGTTGATCGATTTTTGCCGGTCTCAGAATAATAGCGATCGCCAACAATACCTTTACCCGCCTTCAAGGCAACTATTGCGTGGCCCGTCATAGAGTCCCCCATTGCTGAAGCGATGTAAATTCCCGTTATCGTTTTAGTAGACATCGTCAAAGTTTCCTTTAATTGTCAGTTAGAGCTTTATAAATGCTATTTTTAGGCTGACTAAAAACCCGTCTAAGTATCGGCTCAAATGTAGAGAGAGCCAATTCTGGCATGTCCGGATCAAAGGAAGGATCGTCATATTTGGCAATAAACCGTGCTGTCCGCTTAAAATGATCTGTTTCACGAAATTGATCGCGCATGTTTCGGTCAACCCCAAGAAAATGGAAGAAGTTATAGCCTTGGAAAATCGCATGATGCTTGATCATCCAATGATTCTCCTCGGACACGTAAGGCTGTAAAATTGCTGCGGCCACATCGGCGTGGTTTGCACTGCCTAGAGTATCGCCAATATCGTGTAAAAGAGCACAGACAACATACTCGTCGTCCTCCCCCGCCTCAGCAGCCCTTTCTGCAGTCTGTAGTGAGTGCTGCAGTCGATCCACGGCAAATCCGCCATAATCCCCAGTTAATAGCTTCATGTGACTAAGAATGCGATCTGGAAGCTTTTTGAAAAATTTCATTTGCTCCGGCACAATGATGGCCCAGTCTTCAGCAGTACTCTTCGACATTTTGGTAAAAGTCGCTTTCATAGGAATTACTCCGAGGTTCCTTATTTTATTTAACCAACTCGTGATACAAATCAAGGTCAAATATTAGCAGTAAGAACTGCATTTTCCTACCGAATAAATCATACTAACCCGCTTTATAAAATGACTAACTCGACTGTGAACGAAAAAGGAGTATCGAATGGTTAAGTCAACGGACCCTGGATCAACCAAGTCATTTTCTGTAACACTGCTGCCGCCACCACCACAGGCCGACAAGATCAATGAAAATGAGAGTGCAAGAATTGCACTAAAATGTTTGGCTTGGAAAAAAGCTTGGAACCAACCCTGATTGGTAATTATTGATTGCGAGTGCATAACTCCCCCTGACTAAAATTTTAATTATCCTTCCAGCACGGGCTGAAAGGTATTGACCGTCTGATTATCTTCCCCCGAGCCGGCAACCTCCAGAGCAATTCGGTGAACAGGTATTTATATGTGATGAAGTGCCGGCAGAATCGGTAAACCGCAAAATTTAGTGAGGAGATAGCTTGGCATGACGCAATTACAACCTTTCCCTGCCGCTTAAATTGACTAATTACCCGCCATGGCACTTTGGAGAATCGGGCGCGTCTTGTTCCTTTAAATGCCATTCTTTAGAGGTGTAAGTGTGAATCGCTAGAGCATGGACTGGGCCTGCCAATTCGTCACGCAGCAAGGCGTAAATCATTTGATGGCGTTGGACCAATCGTTTACTTTCAAATTTTTCACTGACGACCACAAGTTTGAAATGACTTTCAGACCCTTCTGGGACCGAGTGCATAAAACTCTCGTTAGTTACATCTAGAGTGCTGGGATCTAAGTCTCTGGAGAGTTTATTCACAATAGCTTGTTCGACAGGCTTCATCAGATTACATGTTCCCAACTAAATTAATCATCACACCGGCCGCTACCGCCGAACCAATGACGCCGGCAACGTTAGGGCCCATGGCATGCATTAATAGGAAATTCTGCGGATTGGACTCAAGGCCCACTTTGTTCGCGACCCGCGCTGCCATCGGCACGGCTGATACGCCAGCTGCACCAATCAGTGGGTTAACCTTATGCGTAGACATGACGTTCATGAGCTTAGCCATCAACACTCCAGACGCTGTGCCAATACAAAATGCAATAGCACCCAAAGCTAAAATACCCATGGTTTCGGCATTAAGGAATTTTTCAGCACTCATTTTTGAGCCGACACCTAAGCCTAAAAATATTGTCACTATGTTTATTAAGGCGTTTTGAGTGGTATCGCTGAGACGGTTAACCACACCACATTCACGCATGAGGTTGCCAAAACAAAACATACCCAAAAGAGGCGCGGCATCGGGCAACAACAAGGCCACCAGTACCAGTAATGTTAAGGGAAATACGATTCGCTCAGGCTTGCTAACCGGCCTTAACTGCACCATTTCGATCTGACGTTCCGCTGGTGTCGTGAGAGCCCGCATTATTGGCGGCTGAATGATTGGCACCAAGGCCATATAAGAATACGCCGCGACAGCAATGGCACCCAATAAATCAGGTGATAACTTACTGGTGACAAAAATAGCCGTTGGCCCATCCGCGCCACCTATAATACCAATTGAAGCAGCATCCCGAATACTAAAATCTAAAATACCAAAATGACTCAAGCCAACCGCCCCAAGGACTGTCGTAAAAATACCTACCTGAGCAGCTGCACCAAGCAATAAGGTTTTGGGATTAGCCAGCAAAGGGCCAAAGTCGGTCATGGCACCCACCCCCATAAAAATAACCAGAGGGAATAGGCCTGTTTCAATACCAGCATGATAAATATAGTAAAGCAGCCCACCCGGACTCTGCATATGACCAAGAGCATCATAGACTGGGGCGGCATCGAATCCAGCGCCAGGGATATTAGCCAAAATAGTACCAAATCCAATGGGCACCAAAAGCAGCGGTTCAAAACCCTTCCGGATGGCCAAAAATAATAATAATAATCCAACAGCCATCATCACTGACTGACCCAGCTGAATCTGTGCAAGCCCCGAACTCGCCCACAAACTAGTCATATTTTCCATAGTGAGCGCCCCTTAAGCCAGTGTCACAAGGAGATCGCCCACCGCACAGCTATCACCACTTTGTACTTTTATGGCGACAATGGTGCCTGCATTAGGCGCACTAATCGAGGTTTCCATTTTCATGGCCTCCAAGATGATAATCGACTCACCTTCAAGGACTGCTTGCCCTGGTTGCACTAGCACCTTAACGACAGTGCCCGCTAGTGGAGCATTCACAGGAGCAGCAGATTCCACTTGTGCAACTGCTGCTGGACGGGCGCCCGACTCTTTGATCGACGAGATATCGCCACCGGAGGCAACAGTAACATGATAGGATTTCCCCTCCACATCAACAGTATAAGCCTCTTCACCTGCCTCGTTCACTTGGACCGCAAGTCTTCCTGTAGGTATGGGCTCAAACATGCTCGAGTCGTCTCTATGCTGTAAGAACTTCAACCCTACCTGGGGGAAAAGCGCATAAGTGAGCACATCATCGATCTCACCCTCACCAGAGGTCAGTATAAAGTCATTCTGCTCAGCGAGAGCTATCACCTCGGCTCTTAATCTATCTAACTCGGGCTCAATATTGTCAGCAGGACGACAGGTAATCGCCTCTTCACCCTCATCAAGCACTCTCGATTGCAGTTCAGCATTCACTGCAGCTGGCGCAGCACCGTATTCACCACGCAAAACCCCCGCAGTCTCTTTAGTGATTGTCTTATACCTCTCGCCGGTCAGTACGTTGAGCACTGCCTGAGTACCCACTATCTGAGAAGTGGGTGTAACAAGCGGTATAAAACCTAGATCTTCTCGCACCTTAGGTATTTCAGCAAGCACCTCATCCAACTTGTCCTCGGCGCCTTGCTCTCTCAACTGACCCTCCATATTCGTCAACATACCTCCAGGAACCTGGGCCACGAGAATGCGCGAATCAACGCCTCTTAGGGAACCTTCAAACTCAGCATATTTTTTACGCACTAGCCTGAAGTAAGCGGCTATCTCTTCCAGCTTTTCAATGTTAAGACCTGTATCTCGATCAGTGTCTTTAAAAATCGACACTACCGATTCAGTAGCTGAGTGGCCATAGGTCATCGACATCGACGAAATAGCACTATCAACATTATCAATGCCAGCCTCGACACATTTCATAATGGTACTCGTTGATAAGCCTGTGGTGGCATGAGCATGAAGCTGTATCGGAATGGTTACCGCTTTTTTCAGGCGGGTGACCAAATCAAAGCCTACATAAGGCGTTAGCAATCCGGCCATGTCTTTAATACAAATTGAATCGGCTCCTGCGTCCTCTATCTGCCGAGCTTGATCAACCCATAACTCAAGAGTATGCACAGGGCTAACCGTGTAGGAAATTGTCCCCTGAGCGTGCTTGCCAACTTGCTTTACCGCGCGTAACGCTGTTTCTAAATTGCGCATATCGTTCATCGCATCAAACACCCGAAACACGTCAATCCCATTAACGGCAGCCCGCTCAACAAATTTCATTACAACATCGTCTGCGTAATGCCTGTAACCCAGAATATTCTGGCCCCGGAATAACATCTGCTGGGGAGTGTTGGGCATGGCCTTTTTAATTTCTCGAATACGATCCCACGGATCCTCACCTAAAAATCGAATGCAAGAGTCAAATGTTGCTCCACCCCAAGACTCCATTGACCAATAACCAATTTCGTCTAGCTTTTCAGCGATGGGTAACATGTCATCGATTCGCATGCGCGTGGCAAATAACGATTGATGGGCATCACGCAATACAACTTCGGTTATCCCTAATACAGTCTTTTTCGAGGGCATAAATATGTCCAACTAATTAAAAATTTTATCTTTCTGAGTTTGGCGCGCGGCTATTTAACAGTTTCGCCTAACGAGCTCGGTGCTTATCTATGGCGACCTGGATTACTTTCGCGATACGTGGATCGATGGGGGCCTCTGATGTATTAAAAGACACGGCTCCAGCCAACGCATCTGGCTCTGCAGGCGCTATTTTATTAACAACCACCGACATTACATGGGTGACACCCACTAATAGAGTAAGAAACGTAAATACAGTCCCCATCCCAAATAGCATGAGATCAAGACCCTGATCAATTAATGTTGCTTCCATTGTTCTGCCTTAAAGGAGTAATTTAGTCGTGGCCAAATTAACCTTGCAGCCTTTGACTCATAAAACCAACGTCGCACCAGCGATTATATCCTATGTCTAATTTTGTTACAGCTAAGACAGTCTTTTGCCTAACCAAACGACAAAAACTATAGCAATTAGTAGAGTTTTTGCAAGTTGCCCTTTGCTTTCTGCGGCAGGAAACCTACAATCCGTGTTCAGTTGCTCTGCAGAACACAGGAATCTTCCAAAATGCGATTAAAAGCGCTTCTCACCCAGCGATTCACGGCGGCGATGCGTTCCGCGGGTATTCCCGAAGATTGTTCTCCCATGGTTGCTTTGAGCGGGAAGCCTAAATTTGGTGACTATCAAGCCAACGGCTCTATGGGTGCGGCCAAAAGGATGAAAACCAGCCCCAGAGATCTAGCGGCAGAAATCCTTGAACATATCGATCTTGAGGGGATCGCGGAGAAGCTGGAAATTGCAGGTCCAGGATTTATCAACATTCATCTAAGTAAGCCTTTCCTAGCAGAAAATCTTAATCAAGCGAAACCCAGAGAGCTTGAACCTGAAGATCAACAAACTGTAGTCATTGATTACTCCTCGCCAAACCTTGCCAAGGAAATGCATGTAGGGCATTTGCGTTCTACCATAATCGGAGATTCCTTAGCCCGAGTTCTTGAATATCAAGGCCATATCGTTAAACGTCAAAATCATATGGGCGACTGGGGCACTCAGTTTGGCATGCTGATTGCCGAGCTAGAAATGCACTTAGGTGAAGGTGAACAAGCAGAGCTAGCTTTGGATGACTTGGAGCTTTTTTATCAGCAGTCAAAAAAGCATTTTGATGAAGATCCGGACTTTGCCAACAAGGCGCGTGAGTACGTCGTAAAACTGCAGTCCGGTGATGCACATTGCCGCAAACTTTGGCACAAGTTTATTAAGGTGTCAGTCGCACATAGTCTAGATATCTACCAACGACTCAATGTCGGGCTTCTTGAAGCGCACATTCAACCTGAAAGCGCCTATAACGATGCCCTAGAAACAGTCGTCGACGACCTAAGCAATCAAGGCATAGCCGTAGACTCTGATGGTGCAAAGGTGGTTTTTCTGCCTGAGTTGGCGGACAAAAATGGTAATCCTTCCCCGATGCTAGTAAAAAAATCTGGCGGCGGGTTTCTCTACGCAACCAGCGACCTGGCTGCGTTGCGTTATAGGGTCAATGAACTGCATGCCGATCGTATTCTATATTTTATTGACGCCCGTCAGTCCCTGCATATGAAACAGGTGTTTATTACGGGTCGTAAGGCCGGCTATATACCGAAAAGAGTCCGCATGGAGCACCACCCATTCGGCACTATGATGGGCGAAGATGGGCGACCGTTTAAAACTCGCAGTGGCGGCACCGTAAAATTAGCCGACTTGCTAGTAGAGGCCGTGCAGCGTGCTGAAAGATTGGTGCGTGAAAAGAACAACAACCTCAGCGAAGAGCAAGTTAAAGATATTGCCAATAAGGTGGGTATTGGCGCGGTTAAATACGCAGACTTGAGTATCACTCGCACCAATGATTATATTTTTGACTGGGACTCAATGTTGTCTTTTGAAGGTAACACAGCGCCTTATTTACAGTACGCCTACACCCGAATTTCAAGTATTTTCCGCAAGGCCGGCAAAAATCCTGGAACGATTTCAGCAGAGGTCGATATCATTAAGAGCCAAGAGAAAGCTTTAGCGCTCAAGTTAATCCAATTTGAGGAAGTGATCGACCAAGTGGCCATAGATTGCTACCCCCACACTCTCTGTACCTATTTGTACGAGTTAGCCAGTGTCTTTATGGCTTTCTATGAATTTTGTCCGATATTAAAGAAGGATGTGCCGGAGGCTACACAAAACAGCCGTCTAAAACTTTCCGCACTTAGCGCAGCCACCTTAGCTCAAGGCCTTGATCTACTTGGCATCGAAGTTATGGAGCAAATGTAATAAGCTAATCTTCACCCACAGCAGCCTCATTAGCACGATAATTACTTGATTGTCGCGGTATTTACCTGCTGTTCCATAAGATTAAACTGGCTCGCTACTACTTGATTTTCGGGCTTTTTATCAAGAATAGATACCAGTGTAATAGCGACTAAAGAAAAAATAAATCCTGGCACTAAGGCATAGAGATCGAATATTCCTCCCTGTAGCTGAGACCAAACAATCACGGTTAGACCGCCTACTACTATTCCCGTCAAAGCGCCTGATGAAGTCATTTTCTTCCAATACAAACTAACTAATATAGCCGGCCCTATCGAGGCTCCCAAACCCGCCCAAGCATAAGAGACGACATCAAGGACTTTACTATCTGGTTGCATCGCAAGAAGGGTTGCACAGAGCGCTAACACGACCACAGCTATGCGCCCTACCTGTAACCGATTTTCAGTACTCAACTGTTTTTTAACCATCAAAGGATACAGATCCTCAGCCAAAGAAGATGAGCAGACTAACAACTGAGAATCCACTGTGCTCATAATGGCAGCAAGAATAGCCGCCAGTAAAATACCCGCAATCAAAGGGTGGAAAATCAAGCCAGTTAGGGTGATAAAGACTTTCTCAGAATCAGGTAGTAGATCCGGCAAATAAGCAACACCACTAAGCCCCACTATGATCGCTAGCAAATAGCACACTGCCGCCCAAAAAATGCCTATGCTGGCAGCTTTACTAGTCTCTGAGGCCGATCTCAGAGCCATGAATCGAGCCAATATATGTGGTTGTCCAAAATAACCTAGCCCCCAACCCATGGTACTAACAATAAACATCAGCCCTAAAGCATCTCCATTAGCATCGGTAAACATATTAAGTAACTCAGGGTTTGTCTGGCTAATTTGAGAGGTAAACTCGCCAACTCCACCTGACTGCGATATGACCATCACAGGAACGCAGGCCAGCGCTAATAACATTAGTAGCCCTTGAAAAACATCGGTCCAGGACACCGCTAGAAAGCCACCAAATAGGGTGTAGACGAGAATCAAGGTGACACTAACAAATACAGCTATATGGTAGTCGAAACCAAATACTTCATTAAATAGTTTTCCGCCAGCGATCAAACCAGATCCCACATAAAACAAGAAGAATAATAAAATGCTGATACTGGCAATAACCTTAAGCCAAGGCGTTTGATCGGCAAACCGCCGCTGCAAGAAAGTAGGCAAGGTAACAGCATCGTCCAGTAGCGCGCTGTATATACGCAGTCTTTTGGCCACCAGCATCCAATTTGCAGCGACCCCAATGACAAGTCCAATGGATATCCACGCCGCCTCTAATCCGGCCAAGTAGGCATACCCAGGTAAACCTAACAACACCCAACCGCTCATATCCGATGCGCCGGCACTAATAGCTGATACAGCAGGTGATAATTCTCGACCACCCAGAAAATAATCTGTGGCATTTTTGGTTTTTAAGTAGGCGTAAAAACCGATACTTAGTACGATCGCAACATAGGCCAAAAAAGCTACAATGGTAGAGACAGACAAATTAGACATGCTTTTCCCTTATTAAATTTTGATGCCAGTGGGACGTGTACATATTGCTAGTTTAGGCCTAGCTTTATTTTTCCACATACACATTGCTAGCTTTCCCCATATTCATTGCAGCTAATAGTAACAATCCTGCAAATATTCCCATGTTTTTCACAAAATTTTGAGTTTCATGCTTGGCATCAACACCTTCATAAACATTCCAAAAATCATGTAGATTCAGGTTTATGAGCAAAACCATACCTGCTAGACCAAGCGCGCATATAACAAGTTGTTTATTGATCAACAGGCAAATACTCGCACCAATTTGGATTATGCCAGCAAGCGCAAGTAGCAAGGGCAACATTATCATGCCGTGGGTTTCCATGAGCACTATATGCATATCCCATGCAGCAAACTTCATAATCCCTGGCAAGAGAAAATAGAAGGCTAATAATATTCGACCAGCGTGTGTCAATGCAGATTTCAATGGAAACTCCTTTTCTTATTTAAAGTGTTATTTGTTGTCAGTTTACCCAAGCGTAGGCTAATCATGGATTTAAACGTTAATCGCCCGAATAAACGATTCAATTTCAACATTCTCGCTCTGCTCTATCTCCAGTTTTTCTTGTGTCAAACCGACAAAGTCAAATAACTCTGTATCCGCTAGCTGTGACGGCGCTACATTTTTAATCGCTCCAAAAATTGCATCAATACGCCCAGGAAACTGTCGCTCCCACTGCTTCAGCATATCCTTTACCGCATTTCGCTGCAGGCCCGTTTGTGAGCCGCACAAATTACAGGGAATAATCGGGAATTGCTTAAGCTCAGCCAGCTCAATAAGATCGGACTCTCGGCAGTAAGCCAGCGGTCGAATCAATACATTTTTCTTGTCATCGGACAATAACTTAGGTGGCATCGCCTTAAGTTTTCCCTGATAAAACATATTCAAAAACAATGTTTCAACAACATCATCACGGTGATGACCGAGAGCAACCTTGGTTGCGCCAATTTGTTCTGCGAAACCATACAAGGTACCGCGCCGCAATCTAGAACAGAGGCTACAGTAGGTCTTACCCTCGGGAATTTTGCTGGTGACAATACTGTAAGTATCTTTTTCCAAAATATGATATTCGATATCAAGCTTATCAAGATAAGCAGGTAACACATGCTCGGGGAATCCAGGCTGTTTTTGATCTAAGTTAACCGCTATTAGCTCAAATTTAATCGGCGCATTTTTCTGCAGATTCATAAGAATATCTAGCATCGCGTAGGAATCTTTACCCCCGGAGAGGCATACCATAATGCGATCGCCTTCCTCAATCATGCGGTAATCTGCCACAGCTTTACCGACATTGCGGCGCAGCCGCTTCTGCAGTTTATTAGCCTCTAATTGATTTTTACGTAACGACATTTTGTAGACCACTCATTTTGGTGCGCGCAGTATAGTAGCTGGATGCGCTCATCGGCAAATGGCGAAGCGTCATTTGCGTAATAATTGGTTTTTATCGACAACTAAAAAGACTGCCCTAAAACCTCATCCCCAAAAGATAATTAACCAATTCTTTAAGCTCTTCCGGTGGGTTGTCATCATCAAATGTCACACTCCTATGTGTTTTACCCTCTGATTTTATGGCTAATGAGGTAACCATGGCTCCATCAAACTGGTAACGTTTAGACGGCGCTTGGAGATCCTCAATAGCAGCCACATCTAAGCCCGCTAAAATCGTTGCCAAGACATTGAGATTAGTCTTAGTTAACATAGTTTGGAACATTTTTTTATCATTTAAAAAGTAGCTATACCTGCCCTTCTGCACAACGACTCGTTCCGATTTTCCTCGAGTAATCGCCGAGTATTCAATATTTTCAACGCTTGGCGCCTGCAAAGATACAGACCGTTTTGGAATCTTATGCACTGCCCTCTGTAACAACGCAGTGTCATAGCCCAACGACCGCACTTGAGACACTAACTCACCATAGTCTTGATCAGAAATTTGCGCTGTCCGCGCCATAATCCAAACATAATCACGACTCGTTCGGCCAATAATTGTTTGCTGGTAATTATCATCCAAGTAGACAATTCTATAATCGGCCTTGATGGGCCATACAAATTGCATCCCCCAAATCGCGTTATTACTATTCTCAACGACAAAGCCACGCGGACGATAGATTTTCTGTTCTCCATCAAGGCTGCCATCATTGAAGGTAAAGGTGGTTGCAATAGTGCCATCAGCATCCCTTTGGTACGATTCCACTGGATTGTAAGCATCTTTTTCAAGAAAAGTAGGGATATTAGCGATTACATACCAGTCACCCATGAAACGATCCAGGTCGACAGAATCCACTGCAGGCATTGGCGCATGCGTATTGCAGGCAACACCCGTTAGTGCCATTATGATGAGTAAGGTAAATCTAAAGACTCGCATTTGATTCTCCCTCCACTTCATAGACCCGTTTGTATCTTAGTTTCCCAACTACTTTTACGTCAGACTCCAAAGATTGCCAGACGCCTGATCCACTATATTGCAGACGGATCTCGGACTTTGGTAATCCAAGCGTTTTATGCATAATTCCTGTGCTTGAGTCCTGTTGTGACCCAAGCGTAATCGGCGTGTATTGGCCTGTTTCTACATTGAGTAAAAATTCATTTTCAAGCCATTCGGGTCGCCAATAGGCAAAGCTTTTTATGCAACCATTAAGACTCACATCAACACCCGCCTTGGTCACGACAAAGTTGCCCGCTGTTATTTTGGCGCTGATCGTGGAGTGTTTATTGTTACGTTGGGTGGAGCTTTCTACACTTTGTAAACAGCCATCACTCCAAATTTCTTTGGCCAAGTGCCGATATTTAATTTTTTTCACCAACAGTACCTTAAAGTCCATTGATACCACTGAAGTGACGTGAAGGCCGCTTCCGTCCTCAATCAACGTAAAGTTGTGCTGCCCAACCTCTCGATCATCTAGAAACACATTAAATTTAATAATCTCGCTGTCAGCTCTACAAATCCCTACCGGGATTAATAGTACTAAAAACAATAGCCGATACATGACAAACTCCTTTTACTGTCAATATTAAATAGCTGATTTCGCCATCGAACCAAGGTGACGACAAAAGCCGCTTTGTCGTCATCCAAAAGACTCTTGCGCTAAGTCTTTCTAAAAAGAACTCAAAGCTACATTACCAATGTTTAACGCTTGGTACGCTTAGCTTGGTTGATTTTTTCTGCTGTTTCTCTGCGAGAAGAACTATCTTTTTTAACCAATATGTAAGTAGCACCTGCCCCGCCATGAGATTTTCGAGCACTATGGAAAGCTAGCACCTGATCAAATTGCCGCAACCAATGATTAACACAACTTTTTAGGCGCGCTGGCTGCTCTCTTCCTTCGCCTTTGCCGTGAGTAACTAAAGCACACCTTACCCCATGTTTGTGACAATCTTCTACAAAGTGCCACAGAGCCTTGCGAGCCTGCTCTACGGTATGCCGATGCAGATCAAGCCTCGACTGAATCTCATATTTTCCCAGACGTAAGTTTTTGTACACCCCATGTTGAACGCCCGGTCTCACGAACTCTAGGTACGCAAGGGGGTCTACCTGTTGAATGATACTCGCTGGATCAAGGATATTGGACTCAGCGACCACCTCTTCCTGTGCAGCTTTGCGCCTCTCCAGGACACCTGGCGTAATCTGTGCCGGCTTGGAAATATGCGAAGAACCTTTACCGCCCAAAGGCTGGATATCATCTCCAACCATATCAACAAATGGCTTATCACTTAGCTCGCCTGGTTTTGACTTCTCTCGACCATCTGTCGATGACATATTATTTGCCCTAGTTTTGATTAACCAAAATTATGACGTGGGTAGTCGCTGTGCGACTCATGGTTGATGTATTATACCCACCCCTGACAGGAGCCCACCATGCACGTTTCCGCCCACCACGTTATTAGCGTCCACTATACCCTTACCGATGATAATGAAGCATTGATTGACTCAACTTACGATGATAAAAAGCCAATGGTTTACCTTCATGGTCGCGGTCAGATGATTATTGGATTTGAGAAGGCAGTCGCGAAGGCTGAAATCGGTGAAAAAAGACATTTTACCGTAACCCCCAATGAGGGTTATGGATTGCGAAATGTTAATAACACACAACGCATTCCCATCAAGTACCTAAAGCATGAAGGGAAATTGTCGATCGGCAAAGCCATACATGTCAATACTGACAGTGGTGTTAAGCCAGGTACGGTCATTAAAGTCGGACGCTTCAATGTTGATGTCGACATGAATCACCCCCTTGCGGGGAAAAATCTTAGCTTTGAGGTCGAGGTTGTAGATATTAGAAAAGCGACCGAAGAAGAGACCGCCCATGGCCATGTTCACGGCGATCAAGGTTGCGACCATTAATGGAGCTGTACTGGTACCAATATGCCTTGATTGCAATAGTTTTTATATGGAGTGGCTTTGTGCGTTCAGGGCTGGGGTTTGGCGGAGCATTATTTACCATACCCTTTCTGCTGCTGATTCATGATGATCCCTTATTTTTCCTACCTATTATTTCCATTCATTTACTATTTTTCGCCCCTTTAACACTTGTGTTTGGTAAGCGCAAAGCGACTGACGATCAAAACCAACCTGTTGCTGATGCCAACACTGTTAATTGGCGCTTTGTCCGTTTTTCGTTGGCGATTATGTTCATACCGAAGTTAGCCGGTGTTGTCGGTCTTATCGTGCTACCGACAGAGCTAATGAATAGTATTATTTTCTTGTTGATTGCTGGTTACTCAATGACCTACATCTTGGGTCGTCCACTGCAAAGTAGCAGCCGAACTTTCGACATTGTATTTTTGGTCATTGGTGCCTATATCAGCGGGACATCGCTGGTTGGTGGGCCAATGGTTATCGCGGTCGCACTGCGTCATATCAAACCTTTTCAGTTCAGAGACACCTTATTCGTTATTTGGACGGTTCTGGTAAGTATAAAACTGGCCGCGTTCGTATGGGCCGGTATCAGTCTGAACTTTGTCGCTGCACTATATTTACTCCCATTTGCTGGAATAGGTCATTTTATTGGCTTGGGTGCGCATGAGAGATTACTGCGGCAGGATAGTAAAAAGTTCTATCGAATTCTAGGATCGATATTATTCTGCGCTTCTGGCGCGGGGTTGTACCAGGTGCTGTCCTAAAAAAAAGAGCGCCATGAACATTCTCATAGCGCCCTTTTCCGGGGGTAAAGCTGTTTAAATCAGCCTTTTAGGTGGCATCAAAATACTCTGTTGGCATAGCCATAACACTATCAGTACTAGCCTTCATGGTTTTAGCATGCATATCGGCGCGTGGTAGAATGCGCTCAAAAAAGAAAGTCGCGGTATGAAGCTTTTCTTGTAGAAATATGGTGTCTCCCTCTCCCGCGGCTAATTGGGCGGTCGCGACCGAACTCATTCGAGCAAACATATAGGCCATATAGGAATAGCCTGAAAACATCAAAAAGTCCACCGAGCCAGCGCCAACAGAGTCTGGATTTTTCTTAGCTCCAGCACCTAATTTATACGCCAACATTCGCCAACGAATAGCCAGTTTGGCAACTTGCCACACTTGCTTGCGAACAGTCTTATTCTTTCCCGCTGCAGTCCACGGCATAAAGCCCTTAGCAAATGACAACATTTCCCCAGTGAACACATTAAGCTGCTTAAATCTATCCATGAGTACTTTGCGGCCGACCAAATCAAGAGCCTGAATACCTGTAGTGCCCTCGTATAAAGTGGCAATACGGCTATCTCTGAGTATCTGTTCCATGCCCCATTCTTTGATATAACCATGCCCACCAAACACCTGAACTCCGTGATTAGCCGCCTCAACACCTAATTCAGTAATGAAGCCTTTTAGTATTGGAGTGCAGAAGCCTAATCGAGTTTCCGCCGCTTTTTTTGCATCCTTTGTCTTACCCGAACGATAAACGTCAGCGAATTGGGAAGCATAGGTCACCATGGCTCGGCCGCCTTCGGCGATAGCACGCTGAGTTAGCAGCATACGTCGCACATCGGGATGTTCGATAATGGCATCTGCTGGGCCCTCCGGATTCTTAACACCTGAAATAGAACGCATCGCCAACCGATCGCGGGCATAAGCCGAAGCGCCTTGATAAGATCGCTCAGCCGCAGAGACCCCCTGACTAGCAGTGCCTATACGCGCCACATTCATGTAAGTGAACATGACATTCAATCCATCGTGGGGCTCTCCGATTAGAAAGCTCTTGGCACCGTCAAAATTCAGCACCGCTGTACCGTTACCATGAATACCCATTTTGTGTTCAATAGAACCACATCTGACACCATTTCTTTCGCCTACAGAACCATCGGCGGCAGGCAAAAATTTGGGAATGATAAATAGCGATAACCCTTTTGTACCTTTGGGCGCATCAGGTAACTTAGCTAACACCATATGGACAATATTTTCAGTGAGATCATGTTCACCAGCGCTGATAAAAATCTTAGTTCCATCGACGCTGTAACTTCCATCTTCATTAGGCACAGCTTTGGTCTTCATTTGACCCAAATCGGTCCCACAGTGCGATTCAGTCAAGCACATAGTGCCACTCCACACACCACTGATCAGTTTAGTCAGGTAATCGGCTTTCTGCTCCTCAGTACCATGATCCTCCAAGGTCGCAATTGCACCTTCACTAAGGCCAGGATACATTGCCCAGGCCCAGTTAGCCGTCGTTATCATCTCAGTGACCGCTAGCCCAATAGATGATGGGAGATACTGGCCGCCCGCTTCTTCAGTACCCGTCAGAGATGTCCAACCTGCTTCTATGTAGGTCTTATAAGCTTCTTTGAACCCTGCGGGAGTGGTCACTACACCATCATCCCAAACACAACCATCATCACCAGACTGGTAGAGTGGAGCTAACTCATTCTCACTAAACTTTGCGCCCTCGGCGAAAATAGCTTCGATCATGTCTGGAGTTGCTTGGTCACCGCCCTCCACTTGCTGATATTGGGCTTGCATGTCAAAGACATTGTTAAACAAAAACAATACGTCTTTCATGGGAACTTTGTAGTTAGGCATTGGTTAAATCCTGTGACGTAGAACCTTCTAAGTGAGCATGCTCACCCGTTTGGTTAAAAAGTGAAAACTGGGTCTGCCCCCAATTTTGTTTAGTATAAAACAAGACCTTTGAAGGCAAAAATAATGGGCGATGGAAATTGACATCAACCGTATATCCGTCATCCGGTAAATGCTCAGTGAGCATAGCGAGGCAACGTGCCTTGCTCCACATACCGTGGACTATGGCTCTTTTGAAACCAAATAGTTTGGCCGTAACATCGGCTAGATGAATAGGATTGTAATCGCCAGAAACTTTGGCATAACGTCTCCCCATATTGCTCTTTACTAGCCAATCCTGTGGCGCACCCTCCTTCATCACTGGGGTTTTTAGCTCTCGGTCTATGTCTGTTTTACATCGATGCAACATGGTAGAAATACAAGACCAGACTATTTTATTATCAACTTTCACTGATCCCTCAACTGTCCACTCAAGCCCTCTCGAGGTAACTTGGCTTTCACCTATCATTGAGCACAAACTCATCGGTTGCCTGACATCAAAACTCTTATGAACGGTTATTTTATTCGCCAGATGAACTTGCCCCATAGCTTTCATGGGAAATTCCGCATGCGTCATAAGGCTCAACACCATGGGAAAAGTCAGCATACTTAGATAGGTGGCTGGTAGCTTTTCGCCCACAGGAAAACCGCACAAAACTTGGTAGGCTCGTAGATGTTTTTGGTCAATATAAACATCATCAACTGAATTCCCTAGGAGGGGTATTGCTTGACCCAACTGGTACCTATCGATTTTAAATGCTGCTTTACCGAACAAGCCAGCCATACTGGGCAATCGCTCTAGCTGGGCGGTTAACAAATAATCGTCAGAGTCGGGCGTAGATGAGTTATTTAGTTTATTCATGTAATAACATTAAACATCTCGTCAGCGTAAGTCACTAGCTATAAAAATCACAGTTTTGTCATTTGGGTCAATTGTGTATGATGTTACCTCATCTTAGGATTTTTTATGACAGGCTTAACCGATTCTGGAACCTTAGTTCGACTTGCCTATCAGGGATTACGGTCGCTGGGCGTCGATGCTGACGAAGTCTTACGTCGATCAGGCTTTGACCCGAAAAAGCTGTACCAAGAAAACCTACGTACTCAGTTTTCCGCACAACCTCATTTTTGGCGAGCCGCCGTAACCCTCTCGGGGGACTCTTGTATTGGCCTGCACCTAGGCGAGAAAATGCCTTCCTATAAGGGTCAAATTCTCGAATATCTATTATTAAGTAGTCCAACGTTTGGCGATGGACTAAAGCGAGTCATTAACTATCAACGGTTAATCAGTGACGCTCTGCATGTGCAGTTAAGCGAATCGCCTCAACCTTGTTTGACCAGTTATTTCTCCAGCCATCAATACGCCACATCACATCTCGCCGAAGTCATGGTTTTGGGCCTAATTAAAGTCTTTCAGTCAGTCACTGACGGTACGTTCAAGGCAGAAAGAGTGGTCTTTAATCACTCCCCGAATACCAATATTGCTGAATATGAACGCATATTTAAATGTCCGGTCGAATTTAACGCTGAATCATTTCAATTGTTCTTTTCTGAGTCAGTCTTAAATTATAGATCTCTGTATGCAGAGCCACAACTGCTAACACTTAACGTCAAGGCCGCAGACCAACATATAGCGATGCTTGAACAGCGTGATTTTATTGATAAAGTTCGCGGTCAAATGGCTTCCCTTTTGGAGGCTCAAGATGTCACGTTGGAAAGAGTATCAGCTAATATGGGAATCAGCTCTCGGGGGCTGCGCCATCAATTAACTATCGCCAATACTAGCTTCCAGAAGATATTAAACGATCTCAGACACCGACTTTCATTGAGATTATTGTCAGAAACCGACGAGGGCATCAGTGAAATCATCTACCTCACAGGATTTTGTGAGCCAAGTACGTTTTATCGCGCATTTAAACGATGGGAGGGAATAACACCTATTGAATATCGCCGAAAACAGCAAAATAAAACATCATAAGACCTGATGCTAAGCATTGGGCTTCTAATACATTGATATTCAAGTAGAATGAGCGGCCGCTAAATGGGAACAGAAGTCAGTCTAGGACTTCGATTTGGAGCAAAAAACAGTATGACCACGAATACACACCCTGCCTTTGAGCTTTTACGTGAACAAGCTATTCCCTCTTTGAATTTATATTATCAGGAGTATCGGCACCGAGTGACCGGCGCTCAGCATATTCACCTGGCCGCGGACAATAAAGAAAATGTGTTTTTAGTGGCTCTGAGAACCGTACCTGACGACTCTACTGGCGTGGCGCATATTCTTGAGCATACGGCTTTGTGCGGCAGTGAAAAATACCCTGTGCGCGATCCGTTTTTCATGATGATTAGGCGCTCACTCAATACATTCATGAATGCTTTTACCAGCTCTGATTGGACGGCTTATCCTTTTGCTAGCCAAAATAAAAAGGACTTTAACAATCTTCTAAGTGTCTATTTAGATTCTGTTTTCTTTGCCCGTCTTGATCCCCTTGACTTCGCTCAAGAGGGCCATCGGCTTGAGTATTCAGACACAGCTGATACCACTTCCGAATTAACCTTTAAAGGTGTGGTGTATAATGAAATGAAAGGAGCCATGAGTTCGATCAATTCGACCCTGTGGCAAACCATGTCCAAACATCTTTATCCGACCAATACTTATCACTACAACAGTGGTGGTGAACCGGCTGACATTCCAGACTTAACCTATCAACAATTCAAAGATTTTTATAAGGTTCACTATCACCCTAGCAATGCTATTTTTCTTACTTTTGGCGATATTCCGGCCATTGAGCATCAGGCACAGTTTGAAGACTCAGCATTAACTCGATTTGAGAAGCTGGATTGTCATATCGCTGTAGAAAACGAGCAACGTTACAGCAGCCCACAATATGTCGAGGAGAATTATGCCTTTAACGAAGAGGGTTCAACTGACAATCAAACCCACATTATTGTGTCTTGGCTCCTTGGCGAGTCCACCGACTTAGAAGCCACGATGAAGGCTAGACTACTTTCAAGCGTGCTGTTAGACAATAGTGGTTCACCGTTGCAGCAGGCGCTTGAAACAACCGAGCTAGGCACCTCCCCCTCTCCTATGTGTGGTCTTGAAGATTCGCAAAAAGAACTTTGTTTTGCCTGTGGTATCGAAGGTTCTAATCCAGAACATGCCGATGCTGTTGAAGCGCTTATTTTAGATGTTTTGGAAAGCGTTGCTAAAAATGGATTACCAGAAGATCAGGTCGCGGCAAGCCTTCATCAACTTGAATTGTCGCAGCGTGAATTATCTGGAGGAGGTTATCCTTATGGTCTACAGCTAATCTTAACCTCACTCACCAGTGCCACTCATCGAGGCAATCCGGTTGATCTGCTCAACCTAGACCCAGTACTGGAAAAATTACAGCACCAAATCAAAGACCCTAATTTCATCAAATCATTGGCTAGAGAACTGCTACTCAATAACCAACATCGGGTGCGTTTGGTCATGAAACCTGACACCGAATTGAGTCACGCGAAAGAGCAACAAGAAAAAGAGCGTTTGGCAAGTATTCATGCGAGTTTGAGCGAGGCCGAAAAGCAGAACATTGTCGTCTCAGCACTCGCTCTGAAAGAGCGTCAGGAGATGGAAGAGGATCTCGAGATATTACCCAAGGTAGGCATAGAGGATGTTCCCTCTGACATTATCTATCCCGAAAAACATCAGGTTAAGAAAAGCCCTCTCCCTTTAGCCAGCTACAGTGCCGGCACCAATGGCTTGGTATATCAGCAAATCATTATGCCAATGCCCTCGCTGACCGACCTGCAAATGGATCTGCTGCCTTTATACAGTACCTGTGTTACTGAGATGGGTGTGGGAAAGCGCAGCTATCTTGAGACTCAACTTTGGCATTCTAGTGTTGTCGGTGCTTACTCTGCATCGGTTAGCGTGCGCACGGACAAAGAGAGTCTGGATAAATTGTATGGCAATATAAGCTTTTCAGCCAAAGGGTTAGCATCCAATCAATCTGCAATGACAGACCTTATGCAAGAATCTTTACAGCAGGCTCGTTTTGATGAACTGCCCCGATTACGTGAGCTGATTGCGCAAATCCGTAGTCATCGTGAGTCATCTGTCGTTAGTAACGGCCATATTATGGCAATGACGGCTGCAGCTAGTGGCCTATCAGCCAATGCCAATCTAAGCCAGCGTTGGGGAGGTCTCACAGGTCTTGGATTACTTAAGGCGCTAGATAATGGCTTAGATTCTGATGGAGGCCTTTCAAACTTAGCAACTCAGCTTGAATCGATTCATCAGTTAGTCCTCAAACAACCGCGTCAATATCTGTTAGTGGCAGAAAATGAACGTTTAAATGCCTTTAGCGAGCAGATGGAAACGAGTTTCGCGGGCTCGCCCACAGGCGCTTCCGACGACAATTTAATCAACTATAAGCCCAAACTATCGGCCGTTAATCACTGCTGGACAGCCAACACTCAAGTGAGTTTCTGTGCGAAGGCATATCCTACAGTACCCGCTGCACATCCAGATGCTGCTGCTCTGACCATTCTAGGCGGCGTTTTACGTAATGGTTTTTTACACCGAGTCGTTCGGGAGCAAGGCGGTGCCTATGGTGGCGGCGCATCTCAAGATAATCAGTCGGGTGCTTTCCGCTTTTACTCTTATCGCGACCCACGTATTGCTGGTACTCTGACCGATTTTGATCAATCTATTGAGTGGTTGCTAAAGGAGCCTATAAGTGCCGAAAAAATTGAAGAGTCTATCCTTGGCGTAGTGGGTAGTCTCGATAAGCCAGGCTCTCCTTTTGGTGAAGCAATGCAAGCATTTCACTCCGAACTAAATGGGCGCAATAAAGCCTCAGCGATGGAATTCCGGCAACGTATTTTGGCCGTTACTTCTCACGACTTAAAGCGTGTCGCTGAGCAGTACTTGCGCCAAGATTTAGCGCAAACTGCAGTCATAACCAATATCGACTTAGCCGCTAACACTGGGCTTGAGATAATGGCGGTTTAATCAGCATGTCAGACCCAAAACACGATAATTTATTCGCTAATCCGTTAGGAGATGTGCCCGATTTTGTCTTTGATCAAGCCGTGGTTGACGTATTCCCGGACATGATTAGCCGCTCGGTTCCAGGCTATCAAACAATTCTGTCCCACTGCGGAGAATTGGCAGCGCGCTATGTGCAATCACACACTCATTGCTATGATCTGGGTTGCTCTCTTGGCGCCTCGACACTCGCCATGCGTCCCAATATTGAAGGGCGTGATGCAACCATGATTGCCGTTGATAATTCCGCCGCCATGCTAAGCCGCTGTAAGACTATTCTTGAAACAACATCCTCACAGGTTGAGACGCAACTCATCAATGCAGACATCTGTGATGTCTACATTAGTAATGCATCACTAGTCGTAATGAACTTCACCCTACAATTTGTGCCCTTAGATAAGCGATTAGCCTTGCTGGAGAAGATTTATCAAGGATTAAATCCTGGCAGTTGCCTGATTATATCTGAGAAATTATGCTTTGAACCTGAATCGCTCAATTCGTTACTAAGTGGCCTACATCACCAGTTTAAACGAGCACAGGGTTATAGTGATTTAGAAATCAGTCAAAAGCGAGACTCCATCGAAAATGTCTTAGTGCCTGAAAGCTTGGATACGCATATACAACGATTAAGAGCTTGTGGATTTCACTCCGCAAGCCCTTGGTTTCAATGCTTCAATTTTTGCTCGCTGGTAGCCTTTAAATAAGCTGACCAGCATTTGAAGTTAATTATGACGTCATCTTAATAGCCATTTTGATCAATTTTCTAACCTTCGGCGTATACGGCGGATGCATCATTGATGCAGAGCTAAATTTATCAGTTAGCACACTTCGTTCATGACTAAAGGCGTCAAAGCCCCACACACCACCCGACTTACCAATGCCGCTATTGTTAACCCCACCGAACGGCAGGTTATGGTGCAAAAAATGCATCATCGTTTGATTGACACAGGTATCACCCGCGCTGGTTTCAGTCAGTATTTTTTCAATATTGCGACTATCTTTGCTATAAATGTATAGGGCTAAGGGTTTAGGTTTACTGTTGACATATGAGATCACTTCATCAAGATCAGCAAAGGTAATTACCGGCAATAAAGGGCCAAATATCTCCTCATGCATGATAGCTGAATTCCCCGACATTCCTTCAATCAATGTTGGTGCTATAAATCGTCCCGCATCATCAGTTTGACCTCCCGTAATCAGCTTGCCACCTTGTGCCTGCGCATCGGTCAGTAGTCGGCTAATACGCTGGTAGTGACCATCATTGACGACCTGGCAATAATCACCATTATCCTTAGCATCATTACCTAGGCCATACTGCTTATCAACACAGGCCACCATTTCTGTAACAAATTCGTCTTTAATTGACTCGTGAACATAGAGGTAATCTGGCGCGATACAGGTTTGTCCATTATTACTAAACTTACCCCAAGCAATGGACTGCACGGCCTTTTTAATGTCTACCGACTTGTCGACGATTACCGGACTTTTACCGCCCAACTCTAACGTTACCGACGTTAGATTTCTCGCCGCGGCCGCCATCACGTGTTTCCCAACCGCCGGACTACCCGTGAAGAAAATATGATCAAAGGGTAAGCTAGTTAAATAACTGGCCACGTCAGCTTCTCCTTGAAATAGACAAACCTCCTCTGGACTGAATGCTTTTTCGACAATCTCACTGATAATAGCGGACATGTTAGGCGTCATCTCCGAAGGCTTAATGATGACTGTATTACCTGCCGCAATAGACCAGATCATAGGGCCAAAAGTCAGGTTAAAGGGATAATTCCAAGGTGATACCACCAAGGTTACGCCCTTTGGCTCCTTGACAATTTTCGATGAAGTGCCAAATAGCGCCATGGTCACCTTAACCGGTACCGGCTTCATCCATTTTTTCAGGTTTTTACGTACATGCTTAAGCTCCGCCAGTACTGCCATAATCTCTGACATATCCACTTCAGCTTGCGGCTTGCCAAAATCGTCGGCGGCAGACTTGTATATTTTTTCTTCTGAGGCTCGAAATACCTGTTCAAAGCGATCAAGCACCGCAACTCTTCTTTTGTAATCTGACTTTCGTAGTTCTATGGCATAGCTCTGTTGACGCGCAAAAGCATTATCAATATCTAGCTTAACTTGCTCATTTAATTCTGACATTTTAAACCTCTATTCTTTTAATTAAATCGAGGGGCCGCAGGCATCTCTCATCAGTAGTGCGGTGGCCTCTCGCCCTCTTCTTGATCGCTTTGATCGACTGTATTTTGCAAAGATTCAAGGCGCTGCAATAATTTACGATGGGCCTTGGTTAATGTATCTATCTCTTTTTTCTGCCGAAAAATCTCATCACCTAATTCAGCATTGGTCATCTCAAAAAAAGCCAATTTTTCCTCAAGCTCCTGAAATCGCTCCTCACTCATTCTATTTACATCCCAGCAATTTTTCGATGCCACCATTGTATATAAGACTTGATGTTTAAGGTATTTTGGCAGTCTATATGACATATTAATTTTAATCAATGATGACTTCGATGCTACAGTCCTTTATGGTATACCCTCAAGCAAATACTTGATCGCGCTAAATACTAGAGAGTATCAATGAATAATTTGGCTAGAACAATCGACTCAACACTATTTGCCAATAAAAGAACGAAGCAAAGGTTGAGTAACAATCGACGATGGCTAATCCTATGCCTTACGACTTTTCTGACCTCCTGTACTAACCAACAACAGCCCTCTTCCGATAGCGCTGGTATCACTATCCAGCCTTATGCCATCGGCTCATCAACGCGTTTCATACATGATGAATCTCGACCCTTTGATACCGTTGCTGGGGTTAATAGCGGAATCCGTACATTGATTACTGAACTATGGTATCCGGTTGATCGCTCAATCATTGCAGAGCAACCCTATAATTTTCGCAAGGCGACTTATGGGGATTACGTTTTCGGTAATGCCAGCATGCATCAACGAATGATGACTGACACCACATTCTTTCATTTAATACCTGCCACAGTGCGCCCTGGAGTGACTCAAGATGATATTAACCTAGCTATTGAAGAATTATTTTATCGTCCACGACAGAGTTATATCGATGCACCATTGACCTCGGCACCAAAGAAATTGCCTGTAATAGTGATGACTCATGGCGATGCAGGTAGTCGGTATAATATGGAAACTGTTTGCGAGTATTTGGCCGCCAATGGTTATGTCGTTATCGCTCCTGAGCACACAGGCAATTCACCCTACTCGATGACCGGCAACGATCCAGCGCTAGCCTTAGAAGGAGGAGATCAAGCTTTTCGCCAAACAATGGCCGACATACTTCCCCTGCTTGACGATCAAGGTGCTTACGGTAGCAAAGACAATTACGGCCAGAGTTTTACACCACTATCAGATTCCTCTGACCCACTCCAAGCGCTAGTGGATCTGGATAGGTCTTTAATACAACGTTTAAATGACTTGCGGGCTGCCCTCGACGAATTAGAAAGAATTAATGTAACGGGACCCTTTGCGGGACGCCTAGATTTAGATCGTATCGGACTAATTGGCCGGTCCTTTGGCGGCTCTACAACCCTCGCTGGCCTTGCGATGGAAGATCGCTTTACTTCGGGCTTTGCCGTGGTGCCTCCGGGCTGGGTAGACCAGCGCAGCTTAGTGCCGTCAGAGATACTCATTCCTGCTGCTGAAGAATCTGTATTACTCAGCATCCAGGGAAATCATCCATTTACTTCTTTTCGAAAACCCACATTTTTACTGAGCGGCAATGAAGATTCGTTAATTATAGGGCTCGCCTCTCAGCAGGCCACCCTAACGGGTACCACAGAACCGAGTGAGTCCAATCCACATCCTGCGATGCGAGAGGCTTTTGAGCAAACTAGCGTGCCTGTCGTCTGGGGACTCTTAGAAGACTCCAACCACTCCACATTCGGTGTTTCTGGCGGGTATTGGTGGCCACAACTAAAACCTACCACGCAAAAACGTACCTTTAATCCAAACATAGAGTTCGAACTGGTTGCACCTAGTAAGGGTCATAACATGCAGAAAGAAAAGGCATTGGCGTTCTTTGATCTGACCATACGCCAAGACTCATCCGCGCTGACCGACCTTTTGAGCCAAGACTACCGATCTCAAGGGCTTATTTTGGAAGCGCGAAATTTCTAGGCCCTTTGACTCCAGCACCCTGATAGTTTCACCTGATTAGATAAGGCAAACAAACCATGGCACTTATTCTCACTATCGCAATGGGCGCTACCCTTCTCACAGCATTTATCATCGCTATATATTGGCGTAACGTAGAATGCGTGGGAGAGATACCGACATCTTTCTTCACCTTTATGGCCATTCTCTTCACTTCAGGTTTAGACGTGGGCCTAATAATGTTCCCCTTACCTGACTTCCAGGTCTATGCGAATGAAGCATCCTATGCATTTACCAACCCATTAGCGTTGGAATTTGGATTCTGGGGGTTTTTAGTATGGGGTTTTTATTTCACGACGATTTTTTACTTTTGTATTATAGAACCCAGATTAAAACTATTTGAAATACCATTGATTAAATGGACAAACAACATCGTCATTATCGGAACCTGTGCCTTTACTGCCTATTTGTTTTTGGTTTACCTGCCGGACTATATCGCCGCCATTAGTGACCCTGTGAAATACGGGCTAGTTGCCACTGTCGTCTTAATGGCTGCCGCATCGAGCACCCATATCCGTTATGTAAAAATATTGAGCATCGGATCAACTTGGCTGTTTTTCGCACTTATTTTTGGTGTTTGGTGGTCAGGCGATATGGGTCTTGAAGGACTCGCAAACTCAATGATGAATATTGGTGATTACTTTTACAACATCAATCATTATCTTGCGCCGATCACAGATTATCACCAGTTTTACCTTTATTGGTGGTTTGCTTGGAGCATCATGATAGGACAATTCATATCCCGTTTTGTCAGCGGATTAAAAGCCTGGCAACTGCTAGCAGCTCTGCTAGTCGTGCCGTCTATTCCCATTGCAATTTGGTTTTCCGTGCTCTATTTCTATTTCAGTAACGGAATAGATATCGCCAGCATTTGGCGCATTGCCATGGTAGTCGTTGGTGTGGTATTCGTGGTTAACTCTCTTGATTCTCTAATGCGTTTATATACGCGCAATATGGGTATGACCGTAGAACGATTAGGGCGATTCAGATATGTTGCCAGCAATTGGTTAATAATGGTGTCACTTGTGCTGCTCTATCAATTCACCCCATTGCAAATAGAATGGGTGGGGCTCGTGGTCATCGCGATTTATGTAATTTGTTACTATTTAGTCGCCCAAAGAAGGCGGCTACTTAGGGGCGATTAGACCCATGAAGTACCTTACAATTGCCGGCTAACATGACAGGTAAAAAATGCCCCCCTCAATAATAGACTACCAACCATTTCTCGACTGGCTGCAAAACTCCGACCTGGAAGCTTGGCACCGAACTCTGCCCGATCTGATCGAAGAACGCCTAGATGGCCGTCGCTGGGGAGATATGCCCGGTTGGCTGCAGGCACTTGGAAGTCTTCCAAATGTTAGAGCGCAACATTATGACTTTAGTGCTGGAATAACCATTGGCGACGCTACAGACATTACCTCAGAGGTTCGCGATCAGCTGCAACAAGCGCTTATGGAACTGCACCCATGGCGCAAAGGGCCCTATGAACTGTTCGGTTTGCCTATTGATACTGAGTGGCGATCAGATTGGAAATGGGACCGCGTATTACCCCACTTACAGGCTTTAAATAACCGATTAATTTTGGATGTCGGCTGCGGCAATGGCTACCATTGTTGGCGTATGCTCGGCGCTGGTGCCCAGCGTGTAATAGGCATTGACCCCTCGGCCAAGTTTGTTTTTCAGTTTAACGCGATCAAAAAATATGCCGGCGCTGAACTACCAATTGATGTACTACCCGTGGGTATAGAGCATATGCCAAAAAAACTAGCCTCCTTTGATACAGTGTTTTCAATGGGTATTCTTTATCACAGACGCTCACCTATGGACCATTTGCGCGAATTGCGCGAACTACTTCGTCCAGGAGGGCAATTAGTCTTAGAAACTATTGTTGTCGATGGGCCTGAGGGTCAAGTCTTAGTGCCTGAAGGGCGTTATGCTAAAATGCCCAACGTATGGTTTTTGCCATCGCCAGACACCCTAACCAGTTGGATGCGAAAGCAAGGCTTTGTTAACCCCCGAGTCGTTGATGTCAGCACAACCTCCATTAAAGAGCAGCGTAGCACCGATTGGATGACTTACGATTCACTCAGTGACTTTTTAGACCCCAACGACATCACCAAAACGGCAGAAGGACACCCAGCACCCCTGCGCGCGGTAATGGTGGCAGAGGCGCCCTTCTGAGATCTTTGATCACTTCACCGCTAGGCCTTTAAAGCCTCGTAAGCTGGTACATAGTCATAGCCCAGAGCATCAGCAACAGCCTTATAGGTAACTGAGCCCTTATGAACATTTAAGCCACTTTGCAAATTTGCATCTCTAAACAATGCATTAACAGGATCATCAGCTAAGGCAAGTGCATAGGGTAGCGTGGCATTGTTGAGCGCCATAGTGGCTGTTCGAGCCACACCTCCCGGCATATTGGCCACACAGTAGTGCACTACGTCATCAACCACATAGGTAGGCGTCTGGTGGGTGGTTGCCTTGGATGTTTCGAAACAGCCACCTTGGTCAATAGCCACATCAACAACCACTGCACCTTTCTTCATTCGACTAATCAAATCTCGGCTCATTAACTTAGGTGCTGCCGCACCAGGAATAAGCACAGCGCCAATTACCAGATCAGCTTCCAGTGAATACTCCTCTATCGCTGCATCAGTAGAATAAACGCATTTTGCTCGGCCTTCATACTCATTATCTAGTTGCCGTAAGCGTGGAATAGAACGATCCAAGATAGTCACATCAGCACCCATACCTACTGCCATCGATGCCGCATTATCGCCAACCACACCACCGCCGATGACTAGCACTTTGGCAGGTGCAACACCCGGTACACCCGCGAGTAAAACACCTCGGCCACCCTGAGCTTTCTCTAAATGATGTGCGCCCGCCTGAACAGACATACGACCTGCCACCTCTGACATAGGTGCTAACAAGGGTAATCCACCTTGAGCATCGGTTACTGTTTCATAAGCCACACAGGTGGCGCCTGACTCTACTAACAACTTAGTCTGCTCTGGGTCTGGTGCCAAATGAAGATAGGTGTAGAGAATTTGCCCCTCGCGCAACATTTTGCATTCATGGGCTTGTGGCTCTTTCACCTTTACGATCATCTCTGCTCGAGCAAAGATATCTTCAGGAGAATGGCTGATCTCAGCACCCACAGCAACATATTGATCATCCGTAAAATCGATGGCAGCACCAGCGTCTACTTCAACAATCACTTGATGACCACGCTTAACCAACTCAAATACTGACGCTGGCGTTAAACCGACACGGTATTCATGATTTTTAACTTCCTTAGAAACTCCTATTAACACGGCTTCACTCTCCACTTTATCTAAAATAATAAACATTAATTATTCTGTAATTCTAATAATATCTAGAAATATTTATTAATTATTAACCACTTAAACTAGATTATTTTTCTATAATAAGTAAAATATCGATATATTTTACTGTTTAAAGGAGTTTCTCCCAAATGGCATCAAAACCTGACCTAGAAGGAAGCGATAAACTCGGCAAGATCGACCGCAATATAATGCGAACCCTGCAAAAAGATGGCCGCATAAGTTACACCGACCTGGCAAAGCATGTTGGATTGTCGGTAACGCCTTGTATCGAGCGAGTAAAGCGGCTTGAGCGAAACGGCTATATCTTGGGTTACAGTGCCCAAGTGTGCCCAGAAAAGCTAAACGCGGGACTAGTAGTTTTTGTTCAGATACGTCTCAACCACACCTCGCAAGAAAACTTTGAAGAGTTTCATCGATCAGTCATCGACTTAGAGAATATTCAGAGCTGCTTCTTAGTCTCTGGTAACTACGACTACTTACTCAAAGCACGCGTTGCCGATATGGCGGCCTATCGCGAACTTCTGGGCCACAGAATTTTAAAACTACCTGCAGTGCAAGAATCTACAAGTTATGTTGTTATGGAAGAGCTCAAGGAAACCATGTGGGTGCCTATTAGCTACAAACACTAACGTCCACTGTGCTACCAACATTATAAAGCTTACCACATAGACCAGCAGACTTAACACAGCGCTTTAAATATCAAAAAGCCTCATTCAACAACAGGCAATTGTTGACTCAACCATGCCCCTCACCTATAGTGAGCGGCCTCAGAAATGAGAGAAAAATGCACTCGTAGCTCAGCTGGATAGAGTACTCGGCTACGAACCGAGCGGTCGGTGGTTCGAATCCACCCGAGTGCACCATATACGTGAAACCTCACCCCAAAAGGGTGGGGTTTTCTGTTATGGACAGACCATTACAGAAGAGTAAAAGATAGGAGCCGCAACGTGATTAATTTGAGCTTTTGGTGTCACTAATATTTTAACTCATTATCTTCTATTATTCTGAAATCAAGACGTATCGGATTGGGATAATTCAAAAATATGCTGGTTTTTTCTTAAAATAAACGTGGTAGCATAACCTGCGACTACTGCAATCATAAGGTGTGTTATGCGTTCTCTAGTTGGGTTAACCTGTATTGCCTTGATAACGTCTTGCGGTGGTGGTGGTTCTAGCAACCAAGCTCCACCCGAACCGGTGACAGCAACCGACCCCTGTGCTCAGTCTGACTGCAATGTTTGGCAAGAAGCCACGCCAGCCTCAGTTGGTATGGATTCTGCAAAGTTAAATGCCGCATTTAATTATGCTTTTGGTGACGGAACCTTCACTCAGGCTGCTGTGGTTATTAAAGATAACAAACTGATTGAAGAGCGCTATCGCGGAATTCTTGATGGCGAGTTGACGACTGTAACGGATAGTCTTGGAAGCGACGCAGCGACAATTAACGGCCTCTTTGGCACTAAAGACAAAGACAGTTTGGCATCGTCTTGGTCCACGGCAAAATCGTTTGCTAGTGCCCTGGTCGGTATTGCTATGGAACAGGGATTAATATCCTCCTTAAGTGAAAGCGCGTCTGTGCACATCACTGAGTGGGCTGACGATGAACGAGCAAGCATTACTCTTCGTCAGTTACTTGATATGCGCTCTGGCATGCCGACAGTCTGCTTTGATCAAACAACGGAAAGTCTTGGCACATGCACAACCTCTGACGGCTCCGGTGGCAGCCTTGTCTTCTCAAACAACCAGATGGACGCATGTCTTGAGCGTGAGCTGGCAGAAACTGGTGTAATACAACCCTGGTACAGCACTACTGAGGCCTATCAAGCTAATACTTGGCTATATTCCAACTGCGACACCATGGCCATTGGCGAAATCTTATATCGCGCGACGGGTAAAGACCTTGAGGCCTATGCCGACATTAATCTGTTTTCTAAACTGGGTATTACCGCGCACTGGTGGCAAGACAATGACTCAACTGATCAGGTTGACGGTAACTATCTGGCTTACTGCTGTTTAGATATGTCCCCGCGGGATTTTGCCAAATTTGGTCAACTGCTACTCAATAATGGTGCATGGAATGAAGAGCAAGTGTTACCTAGTTCTTATATCGACAAGATCAAAAGTATAACCACTGATTCACAGGTCGCCGAATACAACGGGTCCTTTAGCTACGGCCTAAAATTTTGGACTATCGGATCCATAACTCAGCCTGACGGAACAATCTTTCCTGACGCCAATACTATTTACTCAACTATCGGCTTTGATGGCCAGTATATTATGATCGACTTTGAGAACAACATGGTTGTAGCACGCAACAGCCTCTATCAACCTGTTCTCAACGGCAGTGGTGAGCGAAAAATGGCCATTACCGCAGCAGGTATTGCTCAATCTGACTTTGTTGCTACTCTACCTCAGGGCACGGGCGTGTCCGCCAACTCAAGCTTTAGTCCGGCTAATTTTCTCTATCGAGTAACACAAGCAATAGAGTAAAACCGTCTCTCTATGATGCCTAGATAGCGGCCTTAGGCTCCACTGGATACCTAGCAAGCAAGGTCGCAGCGCGCAATAGAACGGCATAAGCAATTAGCTCAAATACCTCTTCAAAGAACACGTGATGGGTAAACGAAACTTTCTCACATATGTCCCCAACAATCAGCAGCACGCCTGATGCTAGCGTCATGACTCCCGGCTTACTAACCAGAAATTGTCTGGCCAAACCAATATAAAATCTTAGCCGTATCAATGCCGTTATGACCATGGTTCCGAAGGCGAGGGCCAACAATAGATTACGTCCAGAGCCAGAGCCCCATTGAACCAAAAATGCCGAAAAGTTAAGCTCGTCGATATCGACCTCACGAAGCAAAAATCCTACCGTCAGCCACACAAAAAACACACACAACAGTCTGTCGTTTCTACGTGACTGGAGCACCGATACCATATATACAGTTAACACCGCTAACAGTGTTAAAGCCTGAAGGTTTTCCAATAAATGATTCTCGCCAAAAACCCCAAAATCTTTAAGTATAAATACAGAATAACCTGACCAAACAATAGCCAAGATGATTACGCTCTCGGTCAACATTGCCAGTGGTGTTAATAATTTCAAATTAGCAACTCCCTTGTGATCCTTTTTTGTATGAACTCTCATCGCCCTTGAACCGACCATTATTATTATTTTTAAACTCAAAGATTTCGTCTAACGCGACTAATGGGTCACCATGATCCTTTACTTTAGGTAGGCGAGGGACTATTAAATCGCTAGAATTCTCGCTAATGATAATTCATTTTTACTTATTAAGTTACTAGGGTTTGACCATGGCTTTACCCGAAATACTTTCACAACGCTTACGATTACCTGTCGTCGGGGCACCTCTGTTTATTATATCTAACCCAGACCTTGTCATTGCCCAGTGTAAAGCGGGCGTTGTAGGCTCTTTTCCTGCGCTTAATGCACGACCTGAGGCTGAATTAGATCGTTGGCTCGAAAGAATAACCACCGAATTAGCAGAATATGATGCAGCCAATCCCGACAATCCCTCTGCGCCATTTGCAGTCAATCAGATTGTCCATGGGTCAAATAATCGACTGCAACATGATGTTGAAATGTGTGTGAAATGGAAAGTTCCTATTGTTATTACCTCTCTTGGGGCGAAAGAATTTGTAAATGAAGCTGTACATTCCTACGGCGGCATTGTGTTGCACGACATTATCAATAATCGTTTCGCGAAAAAAGCAATACAGAAAGGCGCCGACGGTTTAATTGCGGTGGCTGCGGGAGCTGGCGGCCACGCTGGTAGCCTATCGCCTTTCGCATTAGTCCAGGAGCTAAGAGAGTGGTTTGATGGCCCGATTTTATTGTCTGGGTCCATCGCCAATGGAGATGCAGTATTGGCCTCACAAGCTATGGGCGCCGACCTTGCCTATGTTGGGTCAGCCTTTATCGCCACAGCTGAAGCCAATGCCGAGCAACCCTATAAACAGTCTGTCGTCGATAATAATTCTGATGATATTGTCTTAAGCACCCTATTTACCGGTGTCAGTGGTAATTATCTAAAACCCTCTATAGTCTCTGCGGGAATGGATCCGGATAATCTTCCGGAGAGTGATCCATCTAAAATGGACTTTGGCTCCGGAGGCAACTCTGATGCAAAGGCATGGAAAGATATTTGGGGTTGTGGGCAGGGTATTGGCGCTGTGAAAGCTGTTCTTACCGCAGCGCAGTTCGTGGACCAACTGGAAAGCCAATATAATGCAGCCATGTCTAGACTAACTAGCATCTAGCGATTCTATATAGACTGGAATTGTACGATAGAAGACGCTGTTAAAATATTCCCCGTGTGACAGATGCACTTGGTCTTAAAACCACCCTTTCACCGCATCTTCAAGGCCTGATCTACACCTAACCAGCTGAGCATTATAGATCTCAGTTTGCCCTTTCACCTTAGCGGCAATATCTAATAACTGTGGCTTTTTGTTAAAGCTGCCACGTGAATAGCCACCCCAACCTTCATGATATGCAAGATACTGACGAAATGGGTCCGATTTAGAAATACCAAGCCTTCGGTGACTTTTGTTGGTATACCAGCCAATGAAGTTGATCGCGTCACGAAAATCATCTCGGTCGTGACCCCGATTCCCCGTCGCCTTTTTATAGTCGTTCCACGCAGGATCTTGAGCCTGAGCATAACCATAGGCCGACGATTTTCGCGGTAAAGGAATAAATAAAAACCTAGGTCTATCCGGTCTTACATCAGCTCGAAAACTAGACTCTTGTTTCATGATCGCCATCATTACCGTGATTGGCGTGCCCCAGCGATTATGAGCTGCACGAGCGTCTTCGTACCAATCCGTCTCACCCCAAAATATTTTACAAATATTGGCTATTCTTGTGGGCTGGTAGGTTGAGCAGCTACTCACCATCAAGGCAACAAACGAAAGTATCATAGGAAATTTATATGTCATACAAAGTTACCTATCAATTAATCGTTATTAGGCCAGACGCTAAAAAACTCGTCCGCGGCTAAAGGCCTGACATGCCTGTCTCGGGTAGCCGGCGTGCCAATATATAGGAAGCCTATGATTTCTTCATTTTCAACAAGTCCAAGCCCCTGTTTTATAATCTGTGAAGCTGCATAACCACCTGTACGCCAAACTGAACCAAATCCATGGGCATAAACTGCCAACCCAATGTTGTTCATTACGCCGCCTGCAGCAATAGCCTGCTCTATATCTGGTACCTTAGGGTGACTTTTATAAGTGGCAATACCCACAACGATAAGAGGGGCTCTAAAGGCTTTGGCGTAGGCATTATCCACTTCTTTTTGCTCAGCACTTGGATTGCTATCTTTACAGTGATCCACAAAAAGTTTCCCGAGGTCCTTTCGGTCGTCTCCCGATATCGTCAAAAAGCGCCAAGGCCTTAAATGCATATGGTCAGGAGCTCGCAGAGAAGCCGAAAAAATAGTTTCTAAAATCTCAAGATCTGGAGCCGGTTCCTCAAGACGCGGATGCGACCGCCTTTCACCTATCAGCTGCGTGACTTGCTCACCTATTTCACTATCTAGAATCATCCCAAAAGCCTTTCAGTAAGAGGTAAATACCATACAACATGAAACCAGAATCTTAATTCTTATGCCCAAACCAATAGGACGGGCAGGCTACGTTTAATAGCAGCATAAACTGGACGGTATAAAGATAAATTGTAGCACAGGAGGATAGTTGAAAAATGGTAGTCAACCGCACTAACTAGCATTAGTAGTTCCGCAGATACCTAGTAGTGTTACTAATTATAGGCCTACAGTATTGACGATTTTATATTAAACCATGCATCATAAGGGGTAAGAAAAGCATCAAAATAAGTCCGGCAGCAGATATCAAAAAAAGTTAAAATAATCGCCCTCAAAAATGTCTCCAGGTAGCCCTAATGAAAACAATATCAGCCAACACAGAACGTTATATTTTTACCGGAACATGCCGCGCAGTAACCGGCGTAGTCGCTGCGGTAACTAGCTTTTTGGCTGATAGGGACTGCTACATCTGCGCTCTGGAACAGTTTGATGATGAATCTACCCAAAAATTCTTTATGCGCGCCGTTTTCCGCCGACAGGAAAATGCCCCCAGCATCACCAAGATGACAGAAGAATTTGCCACAATTTCAGACAAATTCGGCATGACATGGGATTTTCATCGACCAGCCACACCTGTCAAAACAATTATTTTAGTGTCCAAATATGACCATTGCCTAGATGACCTGCTGTATCGCAAGCGTAAAGGTGAAATCAACATGGAAGTCACAGCGATTGTATCCAATCACCAAGACCTGCGTCCTATGGTTGAAAGGGAGGGTATCCGATTTATACATCTTCCTGTGACTCCAGCGACTAAAGCTCAACAAGAGCAACGTCTGCTAGAGATTATTGCGGACACCCATTCTGAACTCGTCGTGCTAGCACGCTATATGCAAATTCTGTCCGATGAGTTGACCAAAAAGTTGGCTGGTCGTTGCATTAATATTCATCACTCCTTTTTGCCTGGCTTTAAAGGAGCCAAACCCTACCATCAGGCTTTTGATCGAGGTGTTAAAGTGATCGGGGCGACAGCACATTACGTAACATCCGATCTAGACGAAGGACCAATCATTGAGCAAATGCTGACTCGCGTCGACCATAACTGCGGTCCTGAGGAACTTGTGGGTGTGGGCCGAGATAATGAGAGCATGGCATTGGCTAAGGCGGTCAAATATCATATTGAGCGACGCGTTTTCCTGGATGGCAATAAAACCGTGGTATTTAACGGCAGTTAACCTTTTTATCTAAAGAGAGCAGACTATGCCTTTTGGCCTTTTAAAATACGGATTAAGCAGTAACTATCCTGCCAAGCACCACTTTACGCCATCTAAAGATCTTAAAAGGCACTATGACGTTGTGATTATTGGTGGCGGTGGTCATGGTGCCGCCATTGCCTATAACTTAGCCAAATATCATGGCATTACCAATGTTGCGATTCTTGAAAAAGCCTACCTTGGTGGCGGAAACACCGCGCGAAATACAGCCGTTATTCGTTCCAATTACTTAACCGAATCAGGCGTTAAATTTTACAGCGAATCAGTCAAACTTTATAACAATCTAAGTAACGAATTTAACTATAACGTGATGATGGAAAATCGTGGTCAGCTAACGTTGGCCCATAGCGATGCCGCTATTCGTAGTTTTCGCTGGCGAGCTGAGGTGAACCAGCACATGGGTGTGCGCTCAGAGTTGATCGATCGTCAAACCATCTCCGAGTTAGTCCCTAATCTTAATATGTCAGAAGACAGCCGATTCCCTATTTTAGCGGGACTTTGGCATGCCGATGGCGCTACCGCACGTCATGATGCTGTGGCATGGGGTTATGCAAAAGGCGCTTGCGATCGAGGTGTAGAACTACATCAACTAACTGAAGTGGAAGATATTGAAATAACCAGTGGCCGAGTCACTGCCGTAAAAACCAATCGCGGTAGGGTCGAATGCGGTTGCGTTGTCCAAGCTGTTGCCGGCGCGAGTTCCATAGTCGCCAAAAAAGCGGGTATTCCGCTGCCTATTCACTGCTACCCTTTGCAAGCGATGGTAACCCAGCCCTACAAGCCCATTCTGACCCCTCATGTCAGTTCTCCACAGGTGCACGTTTATGTGCATCAAACATCCCGGGGAGAATTTGTTATTGGTGGTGGGTCAGACCCCTACCCTCTCTACAATACCCGCGCTACATTAGACCAGCGTGAATCTTTATCTGCTGCCGCAATGGAGTTGTTTCCCTTTCTATCGCAGGCAAGGCTACTACGACAGTGGGCAGGGACTACGGACATGACTCCAGATTACAGTCCTATTATGGGCTTAAGTCCTGTAGAAAATTATTATTTAGATGCCGGTTGGGGAACCTGGGGGTTCAAAGCTACCCCAATTTGCGGTGTCACTATGGCAGAACTGGTAGCCACCAAGAAAGTGCCTGAGATTATTAAACCCTTTGAACTGGAGCGATTTTATCGCTTCGAACAAATCAACGAAGCCGGCGCCACCGCCGCTAGCCACTAGGAGAAGGTCATTGAAACTACTAACATGCCCGCTCAATGGCTCGCGTAACATTGCCGAATTTACTTATGGTGGCGAGTACCACACAACACCGGACTATAACTCCATATCAGCTCGAGATTGGGCTGAGCACGTCTTCTTTCATGATAATGCTGCAGGCGTTGTCACTGAATGGTGGTGCCATACGGCGAGCTCATTTTGGTTTCTCGCTGAACGTAACACTATCACCGACGAGGTGATTCGCACCTTTAAGGCTGATGAAATATATACCGAGAGAATCGACTTTAGCGTAGTAAAGCCGGAGAATCGATCATGAAAAATCGACTACCCTCACCCTACGGCACATTGATTAATCGTGAAAACCCCATTCAGTTTGAGTTCGATTCAAAGACCTATAATGGGTTCCATGGCGATACCATTGCTAGTGCCTTGACCGCTAACAAAAAAACTCTACTCAGCCGCTCGTTCAAGTACCACCGCCCAAGGGGTGCGCTAACCATGGCTGGGCAAGATGCGAATACCATGGTGCAACTCCCATCTAACCCTAATGCATTGGCCGATCGAGAACTTATTGGCGAAGGACTAACGGTCACAGGACAAAATTTTTCTGGGAGCCTAGAGAAAGATCGAGGTGAATGGCTTGGCCTTTTTTCACGCTTTTTACCAGTGGGGTTTTATTACAAGGCATTTTTCAAGCCACGTGGTATCTGGGAGAAATGGGCGCCATTAATCCGTAAAAAAGCCGGTCTAGGTGTTATTGACCAACAATTAGTACCCGACTACTACGATAAACAATATAAATTTTTTGATGTCGTCATTATTGGTGGTGGTCCAGCTGGCATGCAAGCCGCTATAGAATCTGCGGTAGAGGGTTGTGAAGTTCTGTTGGTCGATGAGAACCCAAGCCTCGGCGGTTCACTCAATTACAGTCGATTTGATGTCGAAGGTACTCGAGGTAAAAAGCAGCTTGATGAACTACTCGATGCCATTAATGCTAAGCCAAACATCTCAGTAATGACTAATGCTGTCTGTAATGGTTGGTTTGCCGACAACTGGTTACCCATTGTCACTAAGAGGCGTTTGTATAAGGTTCGTGCCAAACAAACTATTATGTGTACTGGCTCGTTAGAGCAACCCGCCATTTTTCATAATAATGACCTACCTGGGGTCATGATGAGCAGCGCTGCACAACGACTCGTGCACCTTTATGCTGTCAGCCCTGGGTCTCAAGCAGTTATTGTTACTGGTAACAATGATGGCTATGGCACAGCCCTCGATCTTGACGATGCTGGTGTTAAGGTTAACGCCATCGTCGATTTGCGCGATAAACCAATTTATGACGATATAGCCAAGGCAGCAGTGGCTCGGGGCATTAGGATTGAAACCAGAATGACGGTCTATGCGGCCCACAGTAAAGGAGGAAACCATGTTGCCGAGGTAGATATACGCAAAATTGTCAGCCAGGGTATCTGTGCCGTACAAGGTGAGGTAATCACCTGTGATCTACTCTGCATGTCAGTAGGTTACACACCGACGTATCAACTTGCTTGCCAGGCTGGAGGACAGCTAACCTATGATGATCAGTCAGCCATGTTTAGCCTGCAAAACTGCCCAGAATCACTCCAATTAGCAGGTTCAGTAAACAGCTTATGGGCACTTGATGCCGTTTTGTTGGAAGCCAAAAGAGCCGCGACCATAGCCACTAATGCGCTGACATTTACCAAAACGCAGGTAGCTGACAGAGTTACTGAAAAGACTCTCAGCCCAAATCACCCTTGGCCTATATTTGCCCATCCAAAGGGTAAAGAATTCATCGACTTTGACGAAGACCTAACCATTGCCGACATTATCAATGCAACGGGTGATGGCTATGAGCATATTCAGCTAGTTAAGCGGTATTCAACCTGTGGAATGGGGCCCTCACAGGGTCGCCACTCAGCACTTGCTGCCGCTCGACTAGTCGCCGCGGCAACTAATCGGACTGTCGCTGAAACAGGCGTTACAACAGCACGTCCTCCATTTTCCGCTGAGCAGTTAGGCCACAGTGCTGGGCGCAGCTTTTATCCTGCCCGACGCAGCAATATGCACTATCGACATCTCGAAGCCGGAGCCGAAATGCTCCAAGCTGGTGCTTGGTATCGGCCAGCCTTTTATCACTCTAAAAATAACGACCGACAGACCTGTATAGACAAAGAAGTTAGCAATGTGCGTGACAATGTTGGCCTAGTCGATGTCTCTACACTTGGCGGCATTGAAGTCCGCGGTGCCGACGCGAGTGAGTTTCTAAATCGCTTCTATACTTTTGGGTTTCTAAAACAACCCGTTGGCAAAGCACGTTATGCTTTGCTTACCAATGAAGCTGGAGTGGTTATTGACGATGGCGTAGCCTGCCGTTTTGGCAACAATCATTACTATGTGACCGCTACCACCGGCGGAGTCGACCGCGTTTACCAAAATATGCTCAAATGGAATGCACAATGGCGACTGGATGTTGATATTGCCAACGTTACCTCAGCTTATTGCGGCGTCAATATTGCAGGACCTAATGCCCGCGCAGTACTCCGAAAGGTCTGCTCTGATGTAGATTTATCAGCAGAGGCATTTCCTTATATGGGTGTTCGTTTGGGTAATGTCGGCGAGATTCCTGCAAGACTCATTAGAGTCGGTTTTGTCGGCGAATTAGGTTACGAAATTCATGTTCCTCAGCAATACGGTGAGGCCCTCTGGGACGCTCTCATGAGTGCAGGCAATGAACACAATATTCAGCCGTTCGGTATAGAGGCACAACGAGTACTGCGACTCGAAAAAGGCCATATTATTATTGGCCAAGATACCGATGCAATGTCAAACCCGAATGAAGTGCAGATGGGTTGGGCTGTGTCCCGAAATAAACCATTCTTCGTTGGCGGTCGAACTATCGCTGAATTAGAGAAAAAATCTAGCTTGCGTTGCTTGGTCGGTTTTGTGATCGATGATAGCGAGGCACCAATGCCGAAAGAAAGTCACCTAGTCGTAGACGATGAACAGATGACAGGACGTGTCACCTCTTGCAACTTCTCTCCAACCCTAGGTAAAGCCATTGGACTTGCCTATGTACCCCCACAAAAGACCGGTGCGGGAAGTATTATCGAGATAAAATCGCTGGGTGGCGTACGAGTACTCGCCAAGGTCGTAGAGTTACCCTTCTTCGATCCCGATAATGCGCGGCAGGAGCTCTGACCATGACAACACTAGATCCCTCTAGGGGCGTACGACGTAGTCAGCTTTATCGCCGACATATCAACAATAATGCCGCATTTAAACAAATGGGTACCAACTTCATTGTCAGTCACTATGGCAATGGCAACTCTGAGCAAACTCAAGCGCGCTCTATGGCTATATGCGATTTATCAACGCTAGCAAGAATTGGCTTTAAAGGTACCTGCGCGCCGAACTGGGCAGAGAGCCAGAGGTTAACACTACCTAATAGTGCCAACATGTCTGCCATTCAACCTGACGGCTGTCTGGTGGCTAAATTAT
>Ga0209660_1000024_pt1 | contig 104962 bp, 92 predicted proteins | sample SaaInlV_100m_DNA_2_FD_184659 | JGI IMG/M metagenome (GOLD analysis project Ga0209660, IMG submission 184659) | Marine microbial communities from expanding oxygen minimum zones in the Saanich Inlet - SI072_LV_100m_DNA (SPAdes) (version 2) | ecosystem: Environmental > Aquatic > Marine >... | reverse complement strand
AATGTAACAGTAAAGACGTGATCTGTTTCGTCTAATTCTATAAAATCAAATTTGTATGATTTTATATTTTGAATATCTTTTTCCTTATAAAAATTCATAGTAAATGTTACATTCTAAATACTCCAAAAGAACTAGATCCTTTTATTTCATTGTTGTAAACAGCTGCTAATGCTAAGGATAAATATTTTCTAGTATCTGTTGGATCAATAACTCCATCATCCCAAACCTCAGATGTAGTATGCCAAACACTAGCCTTTTCATCAGCCTCTTCAGCCAGCTTTTTCTTTTCTATTTTAAGTTTTTCTTCATCAATAACTTTATTTAATGAAGATGCTGAATTTCTTTTAATTATTTCCATTACACCAGACAACTGATCTGCTCCCATAACACCAGATTTTACATTTGGATATGAAAACATAAATCTAGGCTCAAAAGATCTACCACACATTGCATAATTTCCAGCACCATATGAATTACCAACCTGTAGACTAATGTGTGGAACTGTACTTCCAGAAACAGCATGAATTAATTGAGATCCACTATTAATCATTCCATTTTGTTCATATCTCTTTCCTACCATAAAGCCTGTAGTATTATGAATAAATAGTAAAGGAGTATTAGATTTATTTGCCAATTGTATAAAATGTGTAGCTTTTCTTGCTGACTCAATAAAAATTACTCCATTATTCGCAATAATTCCAATAGGGTAACCATTAATTTTTGTCCAACAGCAAAACATTGTTCTGCCATAATTTTCTTTGAATTCAATAAATTCAGAACTATCAACAAATCTTTTGACAAGTTCTCGAATATCAAAAGGCTTTTTCAAGTGAGAAGGAATAATCCCTAAAATCTCATCTTTAACGAATTTTGGGGAAGATGCATCGCTTTCATACTTATTATCTGCTGGCTGCTTAATTTTTTTAATTAAATTTTTTGTTATTTCTAAAGCATCTTTTTCATCTTTAGCTAAAAAATCTGAAACACCAGAAATACTACTATGCATTTGAGCTCCTCCTAATTCCTCATCGTTAGCATCTTCATTAGTTGCCATTTTTACTAATGGTGGTCCTGCTAAAAAGACTTTAGCGGCGTTCTTCTGGAAAATTGAATAGTCAGACATACCAGGAACATAAGCACCACCTGCTGTTGCATTACCAAACACTACAGATATTGTTGGGATTCCTTCTTTAGACCTTCTAGACATCTCCATAAAAAACTTACCATAATTATTAAAAACCCTGTCTTGATCTGGTAAATTAGCTCCACCACTTTCAACAAGATTTATAGTTAATAATTTATTTTCATTAGCAATTTGTGATAATCTTAGATTTTTTAAGCTTGTAGCATAATCAATTGCACCTGCTTTTCTTGTTGCAACATTTGCATTAATTAAGCAAAGTACATTAGAAACATAGCCCAAAACTACTACTGTAGTTCCACCAGCTCCAAACCCGTTTTCATGTTTTAAGCCAGCAAGAGACATCAATTCTATGTGAGGTTTGTTTTTGTCAAGCAACAAGTCTATTTTTTCTCTAGCAAGTAGTTTTTTTCTTCTTCTGGTTCTTTTAATTTTATCTTTATTGCCTTCTAACTTTGATAATTTAAAATACGAATTAAGCTCTTTCAATAATATCTTCATAGAAATCTCATTTTCAATAAAATTTGAACTTAAAACATCAATATTTGACTTTCGAACTTTCATTAAATAAACATTTTATTTTAATGGATTATTAAATTGCTATTAAATACAAAATTAATGAAAAATATACTGCCTTTTGATAATTGGTTTTATTAAAGCTAGTTTTATAGGAATTGGAATATCTAATAAAATGAAGAAAAAATATTTTATATTTGATTTATTCAAAAATTGGTGATAGCCCCGAAAGGTTACTTTACAGAAAAGTTGATTTGAGTATAAATGACTGGAATAAATGGGTGGCTGGTCCTGAATTTGAATTACTAACAGCTAAAAACAAATAGGAAGGAAGTGAAATTTTTATTAAAAAATCTGTCAAAGGTGCTTCAATTGAAAAAATTCATGACTTGAGAGATCCATCAGTTTTTCAAGACATTGATAAAAAAACTACCTATTATACTCAGGTAAAGGAGAAAAAGGAATTGGATTAGCTGAGATTAAAATTAAGAACAACTAAAAAACAAAATTATGAACACTGAGTTATTTGATTTTCCTTTTTATAAGTGGGAAAAAGAACTTTCTAACAAACCATTTTTAAAACAACCCTTTGGCAATTTGTGGGAGACCTATACATGGAATGAAGTTGGATTAATGGCTAGAAAACTTTCTAATGGATTAAAAAGCTTAGGTTTAGAAAAAGACAGTCACATTGGATTAGTTTCTAAAAATTGTAGGGAATGGATTATAGCAGATTTAGCTATTTCAATGGCGGGATATATTTCTGTGCCATTTTTTCCAACATTAAATTCAAAAGAAATAGGAAATTTACTAGAATTCGGAGATGTTAAAGCACTTTTTGTGGGAAAATTAGAAAACTGGGAAGAAATGAAACAAGGTGTTAGAGGTGATATGCCTACAATAGCATTCCCTCACTATAAAGACCATTCTAAAATTAGTACAGGTCACCAGTGGCATGAATTCATTAATAAATTTGATGCTCAATTAGAGGACTTTAAGCCAAATCTTAAAGATGTTTGGACAGTCATATTCACTTCTGGTACAACAGGTGATCCGAAAGGTGTTGTTTTAACTTACGAAACATTATTCAATACTAAAAAAATTACCGAAGATGGCAATCCTTTAAAAGTTGACTTAAGTGGAAAAAATAGATTTATTTCTTACATGCCACTAAACCATATTTTTGAAAGAGTGGTCATTGAACATGTGGCTTTTAGATATGGAGGAATAATTTCATTTGTGGAATCTTTAGAAACTTTTGGACAAAATTTAAATGACACTCAACCAACTGCGTTTCAAGGTGTCCCTAGAATCTATGCTAAATTTCAAGAAAAAATATTAATGAAAATGTCTCAAGCCAAACTTGATAAAGTATTAAAAATCCCTATCCTCTCCTGGATTATAAAAAGAAAGTTAAAAAGTGCACTTGGTATGTCAAAAACAAGAGCTCTTGTGACTGGCGCTGCAGCTATGCCATTAGAGCTTTTAGATTGGTATAGAAGTATTGGAATCTATATTACAAATGGATATGGAATGACAGAAAACTGTGCTACATGTACCAATTTAAACCCATATCAACCACTAGGTAGAGGGTCCGTTGGAAGACCAACACCAGGTGTTGATTTAAAGATAAGTGAACAAGGTGAAATTCTAATGAAAGGTCCTTTTACTTTAAGTTGTTATTATAAAAATGAAGAAGTTACCAATGAAACATTAAAAGATGGCTGGCTTCATACGGGTGATAAAGGACATATTGATGATGATGGTTTTTTATATATAACAGGAAGAATTAAAGACATGTTCAAAACATCAAAAGGCAAATATATTGAACCAGGTGTTTTAGAAGCTTATTTTGGTGACGTTAGTGAATTCTCTCAATTATGTGTTGTTGGTCTAAACTGTGACCAGCCTCTTCTTTTAGCTGTTCCTTCTGAATCTGCCAAAAACAATAAAGACACTACTAACTCTAAAGTTTCCAAAATTTTAGAAAAAGTTAATAGCGGTCTTGATAATTATAAGAAAATGTCAAAAATTATCTTTGTAAAAGAAGATTGGGTGCCAGAAAATGGCATGACTACTCCAACACTAAAAATTAAGCGTGCAAAAATTGATGAGAAGTTTTCTGATCAATATGTTGAGTGGGAGAAAAATAATGAATCTGTTATTTGGGAATAAATTTAATGATACTTTTTTTATCAATTTCTATTGCTTTTTTATTGGGCTATTCTATCCAATATATTACAAAAGACAATCTTTTTGAATCTTATATAAACAAGCTAATTTCTATTGCTAAATCAAAAGAAATTCCCGAACTAATTACGGGTAAAACAGGTTATGCAAAAAATATAGATGTTAAGTTATTTTATGAAGAGTTAAGTCACTGTGATAACCCAGTAGCTACAGTGTTATTAATAAATGGAGCAGCAGAAACAATGATTCAATGGCCTGATCAAATGATTAGGACAATACTAAAAAATAATTTTAGAGTAATTAGATTCGATAACAGAGGATTAGGTCAATCTGACTGGATAAATAACTGGTCAAATTCAAAATCATATAATTTAGATGAAATGGCCCGAGATTCACTGGCAGTTGCTAATCATTTAAATGTTGAAAAATTTCATGTAATTGGCTATTCGACTGGTGGAATGATCGCTCAAATATTGGCTATAAACTATTCAAAAAAAATCCTCTCTTTAACAAATCTTATGTCTACTGGCCATTTATTTGATCCAGAAGCTGAAGCGCCAGATAAAAAAAGACTTGGTCAATTAAAAAAAATGATTTTTAACTATAGAAATAAAGATAGAGACATAGATAAAGTTTTGAGGTTTCATTTTAAATTAGACCATTTATGGCACGGATCTGATAATTATGTTATTAATCAAGAGAAACAGATATTAAAAACACTGTATGAAATAAAACACAGAAAAGGATTTAATAAAAATGCATTTAAACAACATACTAAAGCAATAAAAAAATCAGGATCCAGATATAGAATGCTAAAAAAGATCGAGGCTCCTACTCTAATTATTCATGGATCAGATGATCTTTTAATTAAACCTAGTCACTCTAAAAAAATGGCTTCATTAATACATGGTTCAAAACTTTTTATAATCAAGGGAATGGGACATGATTTTAATAAAAATTTTAAAAACCGAATAAATATCCTTATTTTACCACATTTAATAGCAAATTCTTAACTTTGCGAATTAATTATAATGAAATAAACAATAACCAAACTAAATTATTATAAATTAACCAAAACAAACAACTATGAAACTTAAATTTTATTTATCCTGTTTGACATTTTTGTTAGCCACTTTTTTCATGGTTAACGCTCAAACTAACACTGTAACAGGTAAGATTACTGATGGTGTTGAAACACTTTATGGAGTAAATGTACTTATTCAAGGCACTACAACCGGTGTGTCTACCGGGGATAATGGTGTATTTACACTATCATCTAAAAAAGATCTTCCTTGGACTTTAGAAATAAGCTCATTAGGTTTTCAAAACCAGACTGTAAATGTAAATTCCACTTCAGATTTAATATCAATCACTCTATCATCAGGTGAATTATTAGATGAAGTAGTAATTTCTGGATCTAGAAAAGCAGAAAAAGCAATGAATGCTGCTTCTTCAATATCTGTTATAGGAACTAAAGAAATAGAAAATAAATCAGCTTTTAACTCTATGGCATTATTAGATGATGTGATGGGAGTTCAAATTGACAAACAAGGTGCAAACAGAACTAATGTTACTTTAAGAGATAACGTAAGTATATTCACAACTTCTACTCTAGTAATGTTAGACTATAGATCAATGGGTATTACTGGTGTTAATTTTATGGATGCAGAGGCTAGTAATTTAAGTAACATTGACCTTGAAAGAATTGAGGTTGTTAGAGGACCAGCATCAGCGTTATACGGACCAGGTGTTGGAGCTGGAGTTATACATTATTTAAGTAAAGATCCATTCAAACACCCTGGTACAACTATACTACTACAAAGTGGTGGTTTTGAAAAAGGAGGAGATAAAAAAGGTTTTTTTATGAATTTTGATTTAAACATGTATAGAATGACTTTTAGACATGCTGCAAGTAATAAGGAAAAAACTTTTGGTTATAAGTTCAATTTAAAATATCAAGAAAACGAAGATTTTGACCTACCTGAAAGTACAATTGCTCAATTTGCAGATGATATACTTGACCCTAGCGGAAGAGTAGTTAGGTCAATTGGAGGAAAGTGGCAAGAAAGAGCCTCATCTAGAGGAGCAGATGCCACACTTTATTATAGACCTTCTAATAATTTTTCTTTAACAACAGTAGCGGGAATTAATGAAGTTGCTGCTAACTTCCTAACTCCAGCAACTGGAGAAAGTAGAGGTACACAAAGACAAGCTTTTTTCCAAACTCGTATTCAAAGTAATAATTTATTTGCTCAATGGAATTATACTGATATTCAACCTCACAAAGCTGATAAACATAGTGGGTTTGGATATAGAGCTGGAGCGACAAGTGGAATAGCAAGTAGGCAATCTCAATTACAAATTCAATATGAATTAGCTTTTGATCAATTAAATACTAACATGTCTATTGGTGTGGAGCATAAAATGGCAACTTTTGATACTTCAAAAAGTGGAACATTTGGTAGAAACGAAGATAATGACGACTATAGAGTTTACGGAGCTTATTTTTCAACTAAAACAGACATTACAGATAAATTAAACTTACAACTAGCTGGAAGATATGATAAGTTTCCTGCAATTGGAGAAAATTCATTTTCACCAAGAGTTGCTCTTGTTTATAAACCTAGTAATAGACACAGTATAAGAGCAACATTTAATAAAGCTTTTATTCCTCCTACTGCTTTAAATTTATATCTTGATCTGAAAGTTCAATCTCTTGCCTATGGAAATGTATGGATATACGGAAATAAAGAAGCTCAGACTTTTAATAATATTCAAACTTCATGGTTAGTAGGAAATGGAGCACTACCAAAAAATGCAGGTATTGGAATGCCTCATGCAACAGCATTTGGTTTAGTAAATTCGCTTTTATTACCTGGCTTAGTAGGCACTCCACTCGCAGGTTTCATACCTTTCTTAGCTAGTCAGAACACATTAGCATCTGTAGCTGGTTTGGGTGGTTTCACAAATGGAGCGCTATTAACTTTAACTGGTACACCATTTGGTCCACTTGAAGATGGTGATAAAGGAACACTTCAATCTGAAACACACTATGAACTAGGATATAAAGGAATGTTATCTGATAATTTAACTTGGAGTTTCAACGTTTATAATGCACAAAAAGAGAATTTTGTCTCTACGGTTCAGTTAAGCCCTCTAGTAGGATTACCTACTTTAGCTAGTGACTTAGCAGGAACATTAACACCATTTTTTACAGCTTCATTCACTCCAACATATGGGCCAGTATATGGAGCATATTTTGCTACGGTATTAGCTAATCAATACGCAGGAGTAGCAGGCATGGTAGCTGCTGCAGGAGCTTTGGGTGTTATAGAAAGTGATCAAGCGCCTGAAGGTGGCGAACCTAGTATTATGATGGGTTACAAGAACTTTGGAAAGGTCAATTACTGGGGCTTTGAAACTGGAATGAAATGGATAGCTAATGATAATTTAAGTTTATACGGAAATTATTCAGCAGTGAGTCAAACAACATTTGAAAAAGAAGATCTTGGTGATCTTACTCAAACTGGAACATGGTCGTTAAATCATGCTGCGCATAGAGTTAAAGCAGGAATGGAGTATGATTCAGGAAAATTTAATTTTGGAATGGCTTATAAATACGATGGTGGATTCGAAGCTAATATGGGTGCTTTTTATTCAGGAAAAGTAGAAAGTAGAAATCTAGTAGATGCTAATTTGGGTTTTGATATAAATAAAAAAACTTCAGTAGGCCTAAACATTATCAATTTAATGGATAGAGAATACAGCATTTTCCCTAATATGGCTCAATTAGGCAGACAAGTGATAGTTTCTTTAAAACATGATTTTTAAGAACTTATAATTTATATTACAAAAAAAGAGCAAATAATTTTGCTCTTTTTTTTTATTTCAAAAACAACATTATAATTTTATATTAAGTAAATATTTAGGATATTTATAACAAATTCATTCATTTCAAAAATATGACAAAGCCAAAATTTATTGAACAATTAAATCTACCTGCAGTTGCAGCTCCTATGTTTTTAATTTCAGGGCCAGAACTGGTTTTAGAATGCTGTAAAAACGGAGTAGTAGGTACTTTCCCTGCTTTAAATCAAAGAACAAGTGAAGGCTTTGAAGAGTGGTTGATTACTATTAAAAAAGAGTTAAATAATTTTGAAGAAGAAACAGGAAAAAAAGCAGCTCCTTATGGTGTAAACTTAATAGTTCACCATACAAACCCTAGAGTTCAAGCTGATTTAGCTCTGTGTGTTAAACACAAAGTGCCAATCATAATAACATCTCTAGGAGCTGTAAGTCAATTAGTTGATGCGGTCCATTCTTATGGAGGATTAGTTTTTCACGACGTAATAAAGAAAAGACATGCTGAAAAAGCAGCTGAAGCTGGTGTTGATGGACTGATATTAGTTGCTGCAGGTGCTGGAGGCCACGGGGGAACGATAAACCCAATGTCTTTTATTTCTGAAATCAGATCTTTTTTTAATAAAATAATTTTACTTTCAGGTTGTATCTCAAATGGAAGGGATATCGCCTCTGCTATACAAATGGGTGCTGATTTAGCTTATATGGGCACTAGATTCATAAATACAAAAGAAAGTATGGCCGAAGAAGGCTACAAAGAAATGATTATTAACTCTAAAGCTAGCGATATTGTTTACACTGCTGCTGTTTCTGGAGTTGAAGCAAATTTTTTAAAACCCAGCTTGGAAGCTATGGGAATTACAGAAGAAATGTGGAGCAAAAAAGCAAAAATGGATTTTGGAAAAGAAATGGATACTGAAGCCAAAGCCTGGAAAACTATTTGGTCTGCTGGTCAAGGTGTAACATCTATAGAAGACTCACCAAGCTCTAAAGATTTAATTGATTCATTAAAAGAAGAGTTCACCTTATCGATAAATAAACAAACTGAAATGCTTAAAAAATACAGTTAGTTGATTTTCATTTCAGGAATATCCCCTATAATAATTAATTTACCTTCAGTTGCCTTTTTAATAGTTTCAATTGAGACTCCAGGCGCTCGTTCAATAAGTTGAAATCCTGCAGAGGTTATCTCTAAAACTGCCAAATTTGTAACGATTTTCTTAACACAGCTTAATCCTGTTAAAGGAAGTGAGCATTTTTTTAAAAGCTTAGATTCTCCTACTTTATTAGTATGCATCATAGCAACTATAATATTCTCAGCAGAAGCAACTAAATCCATAGCGCCACCCATACCTTTTACCATTTTACCAGGTATTTTCCAGTTTGCAATATCTCCATTCTCAGAAACCTCCATAGCTCCTAAAATAGTAAGGTCAACATGCTTACCTCTAATCATTGAAAAACTACTTGCAGAATCAAAAAAACTAGCACCTGGTAGTGTTGTAATGGTTTGTTTACCTGCATTAATAATATCTGCATCTACTTCCTCATCATAAGGAAATGGCCCCATTCCAAGTAAGCCATTTTCACTTTGAAATTCCACATCAATATCTTTATTTATATAATTTGCAACTAGAGTTGGAATACCTATTCCTAAATTCACATAATATCGATCTTTTACTTCCTTTGCTATTCTTTGAGCTATGCCGATTTTATCTAACATTATCTTTTGGTTATTGTTCGTTGTTCAATTCTCTTTTCATAATTATTGCCTTGAAATATTCTTTGAATAAATATTCCTGAAATATGTATTTCATTAGGATCAAGCTCTCCTACTGGATAGAGTTCTTCTACTTCTGCAATAGTAATTTTAGCTGAACCACACATGTTAGGATTGAAATTTCTAGCAGTTCCTTTAAAAATCAAGTTACCTGCTTCATCACCTTTCCAAGCTTTTACCATTGAAAAATCGGCATTAAAAGCAGTTTCCATTAAATGCATCTTTCCATCAAACTCTCTTGATTCCTTGCCTTCTCCAATTTCAGTTCCATATCCTGCTGGTGTGTAAAAAGCAGGAATCCCTGCTTGTGCAGCTCTGCATCTTTCTGCTAATGATCCTTGAGGAATTAAATCAACTTTTAATTCGCCACTTAACATTTGTCTTTCAAACTCATTGTTTTCACCTACATAAGAAGAAATCATTTTACCAATTTGTTTGTCTTTTAACAATAAACCAAGTCCAAAATCATCAACTCCAGCATTATTTGAAATACAAGTAAGGTTTTTAACTCCTAGTTTTACAAGCTGAGCAATAGAGTTTTCGGGAATACCACAAAGACCAAATCCTCCAAGCATAAGAGTCATATTGTCTTTAATTCCAATTAAAGCTTCTTGGGCATTTAAAACTTTTTTATTTATCATATCTAAAAATATTAAACTTCTGAACGAAGCTTACAACATCTCAATAAATTAATATCTAATGCAATAGACCCTTGCTAATAACCATCTTTCGAACTTCTGTGGTTCCTGCCCCAATTTCCAACATTTTACTGGATCGATATAAACGATTAGCTTCACTTTCCCACATATAGCCCATGCCGCCATGGATCTGGACTGTTTCATCTAAAACTTTATTACATGTACTAGCAGCATGCATCACCGATGCGGCTGTATTCATGTGGATTTGCCCTCTTCCCCCTTCTTTTTTATCAATTGCATCACATTCTGATAATACCATGTACACCAATGCACGTACCGATTGTACCCAGGTATACATATCTGCTAGTTTAGATTGAATCATTTGAAAACTAGAAATAGGTTTTCCAAATTGTTCCCTAATTTTAGCATATTCAATAGAAATTTCTAAAGCTCTTTCACTAATGCCTAGAGATATAGGTGCAATCATAGCTCGTTCAAAATCAAGCCCATTCATTACTGTTACATGACCTTCACCTTCTTTCCCTATCATGTTTATTGCTGGCACTCTAAAATCTTCAAAAAACAATTCATTTGTTTGACTTCCTCTAAAACCCATTTTTTTCAATTTTGAGATAATCTTAAATCCAGGGTTATTAGTTTCTACAACAAAAGCCGTAATACCTTTATTGGCTTTCTTAATATCTGTTTTTGTATAAACTAAAATTATATCTGCAATTGATCCATTTGTAATATATGTTTTGCTGCCATTTAAAATATAATGATCCCCATCTTTTACAGCAGAAGTTCGCATAGATCCCAAAGCATCTGAACCTGCTCCTGGCTCAGTTAAACCTAAAGCACCTATTAATTCTCCTGAACACAGTCTAGGAATATACTTTTCTCGAATGTATTGTGAACCATTTCGGTAGATATTATCCAAACATAAATTTTCATTTGCCACCCAACTTAAAGCAATAGCGTGATTCCATCGAGCAAATGCTTGACAAACCAAACCCGCTTGCAAATAACTCATTCCGGCACCTCCATGTTTAGTGTCAACAGTTAAGCCTATAAAACCTGCCTCACCCATTTTTTTAAAAATACCTTCAGGCCACCATTCTTCATTATCCATTTTTTCAGCTAAAGGATATAGTTCCTTTTTTCCAAATTGGTCAGCAGCATCTAAAATTGCTTTCTGTTCTTCATTTAAACCAAATTGATTTGTTCTTGAATACATTGTTTAAATATTATTACGTGTAATATTAAAATTAATTTTTATAAATACCTATAAAGTTCTATGATTATAGTATAAATATAATTTATTAAAGTAGCAAGTATTAATTAAATTTTAAGTATTTAATTAATCCAAATTAGATTAATTTTATATATTAAATAAATTAAAATATCATGACAAAGAATGAAGTATATATCGTTTCTGCTGTTCGCACACCATTAGGTAGTTTTGGAGGTGTTTTTGCAAATATTCCAGCTACTAAGCTTGGTTCTATAGCTATAAAAGGAGCATTAAATAAAGCTAATGTGAATTCAAAAAACATTGATGAAGTATTTATGGGAAACGTATGTTCTGCTAATTTAGGTCAAGCACCTGCTCGACAAGCAGCTATAGCTGCCGGTATTCCTGCTACTGTACCTTGCACTACAATTAACAAGGTGTGTTCTTCAGGAGCAAAATCTATCATGTTTGCTGCTCAAAGCATCTTATTAGGTCAAGCTGACATTTTGGTTGCTGGAGGTATGGAAAATATGTCTGCTATCCCCTATTACGTACCAAAAGCAAGATTTGGATATAAATATGGTAATTCAGAATTAATTGATGGCTTACACAAGGATGGATTACTTGACCCTTATGATGAAATTGCCATGGGGGTATTTGCAGATAAAACAGCAGAAAAATATAATATTTCTAGAGAAGAACAAGATGCTTTTGCAATTAGATCCTATAAAAATTCAGCGGCAGCTAATGAAAATGGGATTTTCGCTAATGAAATAGTAAGCGTGACTGTTCCACAAAGAAGAGGAGAACCATTGATAATCAAAGAGGATGAAGAATACAAAAATGTAAAATTCGAAAAAATTCCACAATTGCGAGCGGCATTTAGTAAAGACGGAACAGTTACCGCTGCCAATGCTTCAACAATTAATGACGGGGCATCCGCATTGATTTTGGCAAGCACTAAAGCTGTCATAAAATATGACTTAAAACCAATTGCTAAGATTTTATCTTTTGCTGATGCAGCTCAGGAACCCCAATGGTTTACAACTGCTCCAACCATAGCAGCACCAAAAGCATTAAAATTAGCTAAAATGAATTCTAATGATGTAGATTTTTTTGAAGTAAATGAAGCTTTTTCTGTAGTTCCATTAGCATTTAATAAAATACTAGATATTGATATTAACAAAGTAAACGTTCACGGAGGAGCTGTTTCAATGGGTCATCCATTAGGAGCATCAGGAGCAAGAATTGTGACCACTTTAAGTAATGTCTTGCAATCTAAAAACGCAACAGTAGGATGTGCGGTAATTTGTAATGGTGGCGGTGGTGCTAGTTCTATTGTAATTGAAAAATTATAAAATTCTAAATATACTAATTAGTGTTTTTTTACTATTTTTATAAATTATGGATAACGAAAGTATTAGCAAACTAATTCCTGTACTAGTACTAATAATTTTAGGTATTATTGAATCCATTGGGGGTCTTTATTTTCACGATAAAAGATCTAAAGATGATCTAACAATTGAACTTATCTCTTTAACGGTTTTACCAACATTAATTCAACCAGCCATTCTAGTTTTTGTATTATTTTTAATGAACTTATGGCTTCCTATATACGAGGATTATTTTATAAGTACTTTTTTTTTATGGCACGTTCTAGCCTTTTTAATTCTTGATGACCTCACTCAGTATTTATGGCACAGACTTTCTCACGTAAACTCCTTTATGTGGAAGCTTCACAGACCTCATCATGTAGTTGAAGAAATGGGAGTTTTAGTCACTTACAGAAATGCTATTTTATATTATGCTTTTATGCCTGGAATATGGTTCTCAGCTATATTAATCTATTTAGGAATGATTGAAGTTTATTTGTATTATTTACCAATAAAAATGACAGTTATCATGCTTGCTCACAGTGAAATTAGATGGGATAGATTTTTATATAAATATAAAGTTTTACACCCTCTGGCTTGGTTGGTTGAAAGAACCATCTCCACCCCTTGTACACATTATGCTCATCATGGGCTCACTTCGGAAGATGGAGTTTCTAATCCTAATGGAAACTATGGAAATTTATTGTTTTTTTGGGATGTTTTATTTGGAACAGCCAAGATTACTAGAAAATACCCTGCAAAATTTGGAGCATGGAATAAAATGAAAGAGCCCTGGTATGTTCAATTATTTTTTCCTTTAATTAAATCAAAAGATAGTAGAAGCGAGCTACATTCAATAAAAACCGACGTAGATTACGATCCGTCTAAAGACTACAAAGATTTTAGAGTATAAAAAAATCATAATCAATGAAACTAATATGAATAAAAATTCATTTACTTTAATAACACTAATAACCCTTTTATTAATTAGTTGCAACACAGGATTCAACAAAACAAAACAATGTAATATAACCCCATTAAATGGAACGGACACTTATTGGGCAGAATATTTGGGACACGACCAAACCATGGATTTTTGGCCAGACAAATTTGTAAATTATTGGATGGTTGTTGTTAATAAAAACGACTTTCCGAATATTGGATTTAAAATTCAAGGAGAATTTCCAAAGGCAAGATATTTTAGTTACAATGTTTATGGGGAAGATAGAAATTCCACTGCATCCCTATTCGATACACAAATAAAAGCTGAAAATTGTTCTGCAAATCCATTCAAAAATCAAGAAAAAGAAACTTCAGTGGACAAAAATCTATATACGCTTTTTGTAGTTCCAGAGTCAGTTTCTGAATTTGACAAGAACGATAATGTATTGAAATTTATAGACGGTGAAGAAGAAATTAGCTTAGTTCTCCGATATTATGTTCCATTCGAAGGAGACCGAGCTGGAGTAGGTTTACCCAAGATTGAAGTATTTGATTTAGACTCAAAAGAGTCTGTAACGATTCCTAAAACAAACAGTTCGTTAATGGTGACTCCACAAATACTAGGTAGAATTAATGCTCAGTATTCTCTTCAAATAGATAATAATGTTCGCTTTTATCGGGGTGATCCAACAGGACTTTATCCAAATAACGACAACCAATATGTGCGTACTTTTTTAAATTACGATAACGATGATGTTTATATTATTAGGTGGAAAGTACCAACCTTTCCAAAAAACAGTTCAGAATTTGATAGTGTTGAGGTTCGTTATTCTTCAATAAATTTAGGAGATAACATTACCAATAATTTTGATGGAATTTACGACACCCAATACAAACTAGATAAAAATGGCTTTGTAACTCTTGTGATTGCGGATGAAATACCCGAAATAAGAGAAAAAGCAGAAACTGCAGGATATAATTTTATGCCTTGGACTATACCAGGTAACAGGGGATATTTAATATATCGAAACCTTTTATCAAAAGAAGGAATCAATGCTGCTTATATATTAAATAGAGTTCCTCTTCCTAGTTTTGAAACGAACCAATCACATGTAATAACCCATGATGCTAAAAATTATATTGGAGCTTATGCACCTACTGGTCTTCGGATGACTAAAGATAAATATTTAACTGATTTTGGAGGGTTTAATCATAAACTCCAAGAGTAAAATTAAAATTCCAAAATGAATAAACTTTTAAAAAATTCTGTTTTAGCACTTATAACAATTGTATTTGTTTTTTTTGGAATATTAAAGCTTTATCCTGAAAAACTATCACATTTTTTATTAGAAAAAATAATTGACGACAATATAAACAGGCCTAATTTAAAAGAAAATAAAACTCAAATTGTTGTTTATACTATTGGCACTGGCTCGCCTGCTAATGCTGAACGGGCAAACTCTGGAACTGCAGTATTTGTTAATGGAAAATTTTTCATTTTTGATGTTGGTGATGGAGTTGTTAAAAAATCCGAAAACATGAATCTCCCTATTCAAGATTTAGACGGCATTTTTATAACTCATTATCATTCTGATCATTTTATTGACCTGCCTTATTTAATTAATAGATCTTGGGTTATGGGTAGAAATCATGATTTAAATGTTTATGGTCCCGAAGGCTTGGATGAAATAATGCAAAGTAGTATTCCTTTTTTAAAACTAGAAAATAAAAATCGAGTAGATCATCATGGTGCTGAAGTTATGAATACAAACTATGCTTTTGGAATTTCAAATGAATTTCAAGATGAACCAAAACAAATCATCTATAATCAAGATGGGGTGGTTATTACTGCCTTTAATGTAGATCACAAACCTATAAAACCAGCTGTTGGTTATTCAATTGAATACAATGAAAAAAAAGTAGTTATTAGTGGAGATACTAAAAAAAGTGAAATGGTTTTAGAAATATCTAAAAATGCTGATTTATTAATTCATGAAGTTATTTTAAGTTCCTTATTAAAAACAACTGTAGATATATTAGATCAAAAATCTATGACTAGAAATTCAAAAATAATTACAGATATTCAAAACTATCATACAACTCCTAAAGAAGTTATTGAATTAGCTAACAAGGCTAATGTTAAAAAACTTATTTTAACTCATTTAGTTCCTAATCCAGATAATTTAATAATTAAAAATTTATATAAGAAAGAAATTAAAGGCTTTAATGGAAAAGTTTATTTAGCAAATGATGGTGATAAATTTATAATCAAATAGCAATGAAAAAATTATTTAAAAACAAACTGATAATAATACCCTCGCTAATTATAGTTTCATTTTTCATTGGAGCCTTTATAGCTATTTCAAGTATTAATTCCTCAACACAGAATAACGAATTTGCAATTAAAAATGGAAATTGGACTGTAAATCCTAAAATGGATTTAAAAGATGACTATCAAAGGGCTTGGATTGCTAGAATCGGTGTGTTTGCTTTAGATGATAAAGAAGCACTTTATTTTTTATCCAGTAAAGATGATATGGGTAGAGTTTTATCTTCTGAATATGATTATGAAATAATTGGAACTCCTCCTTCTGGCAGATATTGGAGTTACACTTTATATGGTGAAGATTACTTTTTAGTTAAAAATAAAGCGAATAGGTTTAGTATAAATAAAAAAATTTTAATGAGAATCATCCAATAATAATTTCATCAACTGAAAAGAAAACGAATTGGCTTCCCTCTGGTATAGAAAAGCAATTTTATATTACTTTAAGACTATACAATCCTATTGAAAAAGTATATAATAACTTAGAATCTTTAAAACTTCCAATTATTAAAAGAATAGAGAAATGAAAAAAATATTTTTTTACATATGTGTAGTCTGCATAATGAGCTTTGGTTTTTATAAATTAACTATTAATTCAATTCCGAAAATAGTTTACGGGGTTTTCCATTACAAAATTGTGAATAATCAAAACGTAAAGGATAATGAAATAAAACATTTTGACATTCCAAGTGATAAGGAAAGAAATGTAGTAATGCCAAATCCTGATTTTTTATATTCTATAAGTTTTTATGATCTCAGTAAAGGCGAGGTAAATTTAAAAGGAACTATGCCTGATTCAACATATTGGTCTGTTGCTTTTTACAAGCCAAATACAATTAACTGGTATGTAAAAAATGATAGGGAATTTAAAACAAATCAACTCGATCTAAAACTTTCACTTGTTGATAATGACGAAAAAACTATTAAATCACCTGTGAAAAAAGGATTTATGATTATTAGAATGCTTGTAGAAAAGAAAGATCAAAAGTCTATCGATCACTTCAAATCTTTTCAACAAAGTATTAAACTAAACTAGTAGTTTTTAAATTCTTTTTATTAAATTAGTATTTAAATACTAATGATTCCTGTGAATAAACTTAAACGAAAATTTAGAAAACTCTTGGTTAGACTAATCGGTTCACCAATAAAAATTGATGAAAAAGCAAGAGGAAGAAAGATTAAAAATATAGCACCTCTTCCAAAAGAAGTATTTTGGGATAAAAATGTTCAAATTCACATAACAAATAGTGGAATTGATTATGTTAAAACCCCCAGCGAGTGCTTTAAAAAATTACCTGATTATAATTTTAATGAAAACTATTTTAATTTAAACGGGCTAAAAACACATTACGTAGATGCAGGTCCAAGTGATGGAAAAATTCTATTACTTCTTCATGGTCAACCTGTTTGGTCTTATCTATACAGAACAATGATTCATAATTTAGTATCCAAAGGTTACAGATGCATTGCACCGGATTTAATAGGAATGGGTAAATCAGACAAGCCTATTTCAGAAAAATATCATACATACAATACACATTGTGATAATATTTTATCATTTATTAAGGGTATTAAACTAAACAACATAACCTTGTTTTGTCAAGATTGGGGAAGTCTTATTGGACTTAGAATTGCTGGTGAGAATCCTAATTTATTTGCTGGTATAATTGGTGCAAATGCTGAGCTTCCCAATTTTACAGAAGAGACTAATCCTTTATATATTCCAGAAACAATTGAAATTAATACGAAAATTAAAAGTTTTGCTGGTGCTATGGCTTACTATACACTTGGAGGATTTTCAGGTGGAAGTTTTCAAGCATGGATACTTTATTGTTTAACGGCCCCAAAAGTTGATATCAGAAGTATTATGAAACTAAGTTTTTCAAGAAATTTTAAAAAAAGTAAAGATATCATTGATGCATATGCAGCACCATTTCCATCCTTTATATATATGGCTGGACCACGTACGCTACCTTCAATGAATGCTGGTATAACTGGACAAACGCTAAAAGCTATTGAAGGGTTAAAAAAGTTTAAAAAACCTTTTTTATCTTTAATAGGTTTACAAGACAAGCTTCTTGGTACACCAAAAATTCAAAACAGATGGATTAAAATGGTTCCAGGAGCTAAGGGTCAGGATCATGAACAATTCAAAGAAGCCAATCATTTTATTCAAGAAGATATTGGTAAAATAATGGCTGACAGAATGCACAAGTTTATAGTAAAAAATAAAATTTAATGAAGAAAAAAACTTTAAAAATAATTGGGTTTATCTCTGGAATAATAATACTATTTTTTATTTCCTTACCCACCTTGTTAAATACCGCAGGTTTGCATCCAGAATTTAAAGAAAGTAAAAACTATCATTTTAAAAATAAAAAAGCCGTAATTATTTCTACAAGCCACAATGTCCTAAGTAAACCTGGTGAGACTGACGGAAAATTAACTGGAGTATTTGCATCAGAATTAACCGTTCCATATTATGAATTCATTGACTCAGGAATTGAAGTTGATATTGCTAGTATAAAAGGGGGCGAAATACCCATAGATCCTGAATCATTTTTTTATGCTGTTAAAACTGTTGAAGATAAAAGGTACTTAAAAGATGACATGCTTCAAGAAAAGGTAAAAAATTCTATATTAATTGATAAGTTAAATATAGCTGATTATGACTTTGTTTTTATTTCAGGTGGATGGGGAGCAGCCTATGATTTAGGTTACTCTGAAATTCTTGGCGAAAAAATTAGTCAAGCTTATTTCAATGAAAAAACTGTGATAGGAGCTGTATGTCACGGTGTTCTAGGTTTTATAAAAGCTAAAGATTCTTTGGGTAACTTAATTATAGAAAATAAAAGAATGACTGGTGTTACAAATAAACAAATCAAAGAATTAGGAATTTATTTCACCCCTCAACACCCAGAAGACGAGTTAATCAAAGCAGGTGTAATATTTGAAAGTAAAACAGCATTTAGAGATGTATTTGCTAATTTAACTATCTCTGATGAAGAAGCTAAGTTTGTAACTGGACAAAATCAAAATGCTGGACATGAAACTCCTCAAAAAATGATGGAAATTTTAAAAAATAAATAATGAATTTTAATTTTAGAAACATACTACCGAAAAGTGCCAATAATAACTTTCAAGGTCACAAGGTTGCATTGTGGGGATTTGTTTTATTCACGATACTAATGACCTGGCGTTCAATTGTTCATATGTTGTTTGAGCAGTATGGGTTTCATGAAATTGGGAGCTTTGTAGTTATCTCAGGCGATCCCGATCCTATGCTTCTAATTTATAGGTTTTTTTCTTTGTGGGGCTTTGCACAACTAATTTTTTGCTTGGTTTGCTGGGTTGTAATTTATCAATATAGAGCATTAATTCCATTAATGTATTTGATTTGGCTGTTTGAGTGGAGCTTTAGAACTTTTGGGTATCCTTTAATTAGGGATGAGATTGCAGTTCAAGGCTTATACACTAATAGCATCACACCTGGAGCTTCATTTGCTCCATACGCTACCATACTTTTGATTATTTTATTTGGTCTCTCTCTATTACAAAAAAAATAATGAGAAAATTTTTTCTTTTAACGGCAATTGTAGAAATTCTAGCAGGGATAGTATTGTTCTTTGCTGCTGATAAAATACCTGAATTTAATAATGTCTCTCCACTCGCACTAGGTTTTGCTAAAATGTATGGTGTCTCTGCTTTTTCTCTTGGGTTATTTGCTTTATACGTATGGAAGTTTTTTGAAATCAAAAGATTACACAAGCCTTTTCTAATTATTTTTTCGATTTTTAATATAGGTGTTGCCTTCAGTGTTATAAATTCATACTTAAACAGTGGTTTTGAAAATCCTGCTCCTGGAATTCTTCATTTAATATTAGGATGTATTGCTTTATATTTTTTATTCAAAAAAAAAAACATAAATAATAACTTAAAGAAACTCATACTTTACTCCTTTTTATTCTTTATTACATGTTTATTCACCACTAATTCAACTCTATTAGGCTTACCCATATTTGTCGATACTGAATCACTAATTAGAATATTAACACTCTTTTTAATTTTTATTTTTCCAGGTTTATGGGCTATTAATAAGGTAGCATTATCATATTCTAAAAATACTTTAAAACAAATACTCTTTATTTCATTAAGCGGAACTATTTTAGCTTGGGTCCTGCAACTAATTGAATTACAACTTTATCATACTGAAATTAATGTAAATTCTCCTATAGGATTTTTTGAAGATGAATTTAATAGATCTTGGAAATATATTTTACCAACTTTATTTATAGTAGAAACAATATGGTTTTATTTAAAAAATAAATTAAAACTTGTGTTTATTGGTTCGTCACTTATTATAATAATTTTATCTATTTCATTTTACAATTCTTTTATTTATTCTGATTCAAAACCAAGTATATACCCTGAAATATCCAATGACAACAATAATAAACCAAATATAATTTTAATAGTTGCTGATGATTTGGGTTATAATGATATTTCCATAAATGGAAACAAACTAATAGAAACCAATAATATTGATCAAATAGCTAAAAATGGAATTAATTTTACTAGAGCATATGCTACTGCTTCGGTATGTGCCCCGTCTAGAGCAGCATTTTTAACAGGAAATTATCAACATAGATATGGATTTGAATTTTTACCTGACCTTTTTAATTTGAGTCCTAGAGTTAGAAAAGCAGATTTTAAAAGATTTGGACACAAAGATAATTTCCCAGCATGGTATGAAAAATCTGTCCCTGTTAATCAAAGAGGTTTAGATCCATATGTAAGTACTATTGGGGATTATTTAAAAAAATCTGGATACAAGACATCAGTAATTGGAAAATGGCATATGGGATCACATTCAAAGTATAATCCTAGAAATTTTGGATTTGACCAGCATTACGGAATTACTGGAGCTGGATCATTATACGCTCCTTTAAATGAAGAAAAAATTATTGAATCTAGACACACTTGGGATTTTGCAGATTTTATAACATGGCAGGTGAGCAATTATCATATTGAAGAAAATGGAAAAAAAACAATTCCAAAAAACTCAGAATATCTTACAGACATTTTTACTAAAAAGGCAATTGAATTTATAAAAACTAATAAAAACAATTCATTTTTTCTTCACTTATCCCATATGGCTCCACATGGGCCATTTCAAGCTCAAAAAAAATATTATGATATGTTTTCTCATATTAAAGATCATAATAAAAGAGTGTATTATGCAATGATTAAAAATTTGGATGATAGCATAGGAGAAATTAAAGCTATACTAAAAGAAGAAGGAATGTTAGAGAATACCCTAATTATTTTTACAAGTGACAATGGCGGAGCTACTTACACTAGAGCTGCTGATAATTCGCCTTACATTGGAGGTAAAATGTCAAATTTTGAAGGTGGAACTATCGTTCCAATGATGATGGAATGGGTAGGTAAAATAGAAAATCAAAAAAACTACACTAATATGGTTAGTTTAATGGATATAGTTCCTACAATTTTAGATGCTGTTAACTCACCAATAAAAAACAAAAAATTTGATGGTGTTTCATTATTGCCTTTCCTAGAGTCTTTAGAAAAAATACCACACAAAGAATTGTTTTGGAAAACAGGTTATGTAAAATCTATTATCTCAGAAAATTTTAAGCTACATATTAACGAAAAAGAAGATTTTATTTTTTTAAATAAGATTGATGAAGATCCCTCAGAAAAAAGTAATTTAATTTCAATCTATCCCCAAAAAGCTAAGGAATTAAAAGAAAAATGGAATAAATGGAATAGTACTTTAAAAGAACCCAAATGGGAATCCAATGCTGATGTTTACATTCCAGTTAGTAATTCAGAAAATTCTAAAAAATATTATTTTCCGTGGTAAAACAATAACTATGAACAACAACTTAATAATAGAATCAGTGTCAAACGGACCATTATTTGGACAAACATTTAATTTAGAAATGGTAAGTAGCTTGTCTTCAATTAAAAGAAAATTTATTCTTTCAAGAATTCCTTTTATCCCACATACAATAAAATCTAAACTATTTTCATTATCCAAGAAAGAAGTAAATAGCAATGGTTTAATTTTACATGGTGGTGGTCCAATTTATAGTAATGGTACTATCCCAGACAATGAGTGTCACAACCCCTTAGAATTAGATCCAAAAGATCCTGACTTTATAGAAAAAACCTCAGGAGGTTTAAAATTAGAAAATGATGATCCATTAGTTCAAACTGCAAAATATCCACAAAGAGTTATTGGAAACTTTACAGCTATGAATAGGTTTTTTACAGATATTTCAAGTGAGTTTATAGCTAGCTCCATTAATAGAAAATTGATTCCAACAAACTCAAAAGATCAAATGATTCAATCTTATATAAAAAGTGCAAAGGAATGTGAAAAATTAGACAATAAAATTATACTGGAACAAACTGCAACATTTGCATTTAGATCTAAAAACTGCGGTGATGTTAACGAACCTACTAAAGATACAATTACAGGGACAATGCTATTTGTGTGGGGAATAAAAGGTCAAGTTTTTAATGGTACTGTACTTGGTGGAACTGGAATTTTTAAAGGCATAAATGGTGAGTTTACTAGAGAGCGATTATTAGCACCGAACTTCTCTGGCGCAGAAACATTCAGAATAACATTTCCAACAACAAAAATACCTGACTACTACCCTATTTAAAGATCTTTGAAATCTTTTGTGATTTGTTTAGAAATAGACTCTTTTTTATTTTTATATCTATCTAAGCCCTTTTTTGTTAAGTATGGATAATGAAATGACATAATTTCAATAATAGTGTTTGAATATTTTGATTTAGAATCATCAAAAACTTCCCATTTGGTCAAAGAAGAGTTTACAATAGCCCAACTATTTTTTGCAAAAGTTGAATATTGTTCTTTGAAAGATTCTTTTTTAAAATAGCCCTGTTCAAGAGCTATTTTTACATATGCTTTAATAAACTTTTCATTTCCTTTAATTATGTCTATAAAAACAGATTTTGCATTAGGAACTAAATTCAAAATTTCTAAAATATCTCTGAAAAAAAAACGATAACTAATTATAAAATAAAGATGATTTTTAAAAATTTCATACAGATCAAAATTTGTATTTAACAATTTCTTTTGTTTGGCTTCAATCTCTACTAACTTTCTAATCATGACATAAATGATATAATCCATCAAATCTTTTTTTGTTTTAAAATGATATGTTAAGTTACCTGGACTAATTTTGTTGTATTCTGCAATGTCTTGAAGCCTCACATTGGCGAGTCCTTTACTATTAAATAACAAAATTGAAGATTCTATAATTTTTTTTCTTGTACTACTCACTATTAATAATAAATATATTTTTGTTAAATTAGTATAAATATCCTAAATTCTCATTTTTTAATCAGTTTAATGAATAATATAATACCCAATCCTATTAAATTAATTGATACTGAAATTACAAATAAAGTTACACTATTCTATTTATTTAAGTTTTCAAAAACAGTTGAAACCTCGAAAATAATCAAACAAGAATTTGATAATCAAAACATAAAATGTTTACACTGGTTTAATTGTCAATACAACTTCATTGGTGAAGATGATTTCTGGAGTAATTCTGCATTATTAGAGTTTGAATCAATAGATCACTTAGGTAAAGTATTTATTAAAAAAATTGGTAACTCTGATATTCAGGCTTTACAAGTATTTAATCTTACTCCAAAACTTCCTCCAAAAATCATTATTTATTTATTTAAATTACTTAGACCAATAGGATATTTATTAGATTGTTTAATAAAAAACGAAATTGATTATTCAAAATTAAGCAATAGTGGTAGTAAAATTCTACCTAATAAAAAACAAAATAATCGCTTTAAAAACAATAATAGCAAAGAAAAAGCTTATATGATTAATCTCTTAAAAGCTTTTGAAATTGCTAAGTATAAAGATAAAAATATTATAAAATCCGGCCGTGAAGCATACTATGAAAAATATGGAACTGTTGCTTTTAGAAGTGTTATATTAACAGGAGGTAATTTTACATATGCAGGAAGGTTTATTGGTAGTCCTCTTATTGAATATAATGCGCCTAATGACACAAAAGGAAATTGGCAAGCTCTAGGAATAATGGAATACAGTAATCCAAAAAAATTATATTCTTTAGAAAAAATGCCTGGATATAAAAAGTCTCTAAAACACAGAGATGCAGGACTAGAAAGAACAATTAACATATATTCAATTAAATAATTAATGGGGGAAAATACCAAAACATTTTTAAAAGACACTGGAGCATCAATACCAGTTGTTTGTGGTCCAATGTATCCTGGTTCCAATCCAGAATTAATTGCAGCTGTTTCGGAAGCAGGTGGTTTTGGTGTAGTTCAACCACTTTCTTTGACTTCTTTATATGGTCATGATTTTAGAGAAGGATTACGGTTAATTAAAAGTTTAACAGACAAACCATTTGGAGTCAATTTCACAATTTTTGGCGGAGGAAATAAAAAATACCATGACAATAATAAAAAATGGATGGATATTTCAATTGAAGAAGGAGTTAAATTCTTTTTAACTTCACTTGGAAAACCAACAGAAATAGTTAAAATTGCTAAAAAAAATGATATTAAGGTATATCATGATGTTCCAAATAAAAAAGTAGCATTAGCCATGGTTGATTGTGGAGTTGATGGATTAAATTGTATTAACTGGAGAGCTGGAGGACAAACTGGAATTTACTCAGCTGAAAAGTTTATGGAAGACTTAAAGGATATTAAAATCCCTCTAATTTGTGCTGGAGGAATTGGAAATGAAAATGATTATAAAAAAGCATTAGAAATGGGATATTCGGGAGTTCAGCTTGGTACAAGATTTTTAGCTTCAAAAGAATGCATTGTAACAAAAAGCTATAAAAATGCTATTGTTAATTCAGAAGAAAAAGATATTGTTTGGACTAATAAAATTGCTGGAAACAATTCTTCTGTTATTAAAACAAAAGACATCATGCGTGGAGGTCTTAGAACTGGCCCAATAATTAATTTTATGCTCAGAAGACCAAAGCTTAAAAAATACGCTAGAATGTATTTAATGAGTAAAGGCTTAAAAAGTTACAGTAAGACTGCATTTGATGATTCCGTTCAATTCTGGCAAGCTGGAAAAGGAGTTGGAGGAATTAAATCAATTGAAAGTTGTGCTGACATATTAAAAAATTATAAAATTTAAAGATGAAGAAAAAAAGTATAAAAATCTTTTTAGGTTTTTTATTCATTGCAATGGTATTTGCAATATGGTTTTCACAAAACTGGTACAAAATACCAAAATATATAGGTGATTGGAAAAATCCAACAGGTAAAAATGTAACAATAAATTGGGAAAAAGGTCCAGAAACAAGAGTCAGTTCTAAACCAAACGTTATAGTTATTTTAGTTGATGATTTAGGATTTAATCAAATAAGTGCTTATGGAGGTGGTATGTCTAATGGAAATTTCAAAACACCAAACATAGATCAGTTAGCTAAAGATGGAGTATTATGCACTAATGGTTACTCTTCTAGTGCGATTTGCTCTCCATCAAGAGCATCTTTGTTAACTGGGAAATTTCCTACTCGTTTTGGTTTTGAATTTACTCCTACAACTTCTTCATTTATGAAAGGAATTAAAGCTTTTGGTAAAAAAGAAATTGTTGAAGGTATATATCATAAAGAATCTGAAAGTGATATGATTGAAATTAAAGATATGGGACTTCCTCTATCAGAGTTAACCATAGCTGAGGTTTTAAAACCTCAAGGTTATCATAATATACATATTGGAAAATGGCATTTGGGTCATTCAGAAAAATTTTTACCTAGAAAACATGGATTTGACGAAAGCTTAAGAATGGATCAAGGCTCATTATTTTTGCCTGAAGACGATCCAAATATTATTAATGCCAAAATAGATTTTGATCCCGTTGACAAGTTACTTTGGGGGAATCTCCCATATGCTGTTAATTTTAATGAAGGTCCAAGAATGAACCCTGATGGTCATCTTACCGACTACCTTACTAATGAAGCTGTAAAAGCAATAGATGCTAATAAAAATAGATCATTTTTTATGTATTTAGCTTATTGGGCAGTTCATAGTCCATTACAAGCAAAAAAAGATGACTATGAAAAATTATCTTTTATTAAAAACCACAAAGAAAGAGTTCTAGCCTCTATGGTTTTAACTGTTGATAGAGGTGTTGGAAAAATAAGAAAAGCTCTAAAAGATAATGGAATTGATCAAAATACAATTATAATATTTACAAGTGATAATGGAGCGCCAGGATACATTGGGTTACCTGACTTAAACAAACCATATAGAGGATGGAAATTGACTCATTTTGAAGGAGGAGTACATATTCCTTTCATAGTTAACTATCCTAATAAAATTGCTGCTGGTCAAATTTACAATGGTAGAGTTTCTAATATGGATATTTTCTCTACATTTTCAGAAATAGCTGGATTAAAGCCAACAAACGATGTAGAAATTGATGGAGTTAATATTTTACCTTATTTAACTGGAGAAATACAAGGTGAACCTGATAGAATTCTTTTTTCAAAATCAGGAAGTCTTTCGTTTTTAATAAAAGAAGGATGGAAATTACAAATTGACTTTATTCAAAACAAAAAATGGCTCTTTAACTTAAACAATGACCCTAATGAAAAAATAAATTTAGCATCAATTAATTTAGAAAAGTTAAAAGAACTTGAAGAACTTTTAAATTCAAAAATTAAAGAGCAAGCTAAACCGATTTGGCCAAACCTTTTAAGCTGGCCAATATTTATTGATAAAACATTAAATCAAAAAAAGAGTAATTTGGATGAGTATACTTATTGGCCTAATTAAAAAAACATATTTATGATTAAAGAAAAATTTTATTTAAAAAACAAAATTGCTATTATAACTGGATCTTCCAAAGGAATTGGCAAAGCAATGGCAAGAGGACTTGCTGAATTTGGAGCAACTGTTGTTGTTAGTAGCAGAAAACAAGAAGCTGTAGACCAAGTAGCAGAGGAGTTTACAAAACTTGGTTTTTCAGCAACTGGAATTGAATGTCATGTAGCTAAAAAAGAAGATAGAATAAAATTAGTTGAAAAAGTTCTAAAAGAATATGGTCGTATTGATATCCTTATTAATAATGCAGGTACTAACCCTTATTTTGGACCAATAAGTAAAATGCCTGAAAATTTGTATCAAAAGACAATGGATATTAATGTTAATTCCGCTATTGAACTAAGTAATTTAGTTTATCCTCACATGAAAAATCAAGGTGGAGGAAGCATTATACATATCAGTTCTATTGAAGGATTACACCCATCTCCTTTTATGGCGGCTTACAACATTAGTAAAACAGCACTTATAATGGCAGGAAAAAATCAATCTATTGAATGGGGAAGACACAACATAAGAGTAAATATGATTTGCCCTGGATATGTGAAAACAAAATTAAGTGCCGCTCTACTTGAGAATGAAGTTTCTAAAAATGGTTTTTTAAAAAACGTATCTTTAGGGAGAGGATCAACTCCAGATGAAATGGCTGGATTAGCTGTGTTTTTGGCATCAGATGCAAGCTCATATATGACAGGTACTTCAATAGTTAATGATGGAGGTTTAATGAATGCTCCTTTAATTCCAATGCAATAAAAATTATAAAAAAATGAATTTCGAATATCCTCAAAAAACATTAGATCTGATAGAAAAAGTAGATCAATTTATAAAAAAGTATCTTTTCCCTCACGAGCAAAAGGTTTATGAATTTAGCAAAAATAATCTTTGGGAAAATTATCCAGAAATGGAAAACTGGAAAGAAATGGCTAAAGAACAAGGTTTATGGAACCTGTTTCTTCCTAAAGTTTACGGTGATTTAAGTCCAGGGTTAAGTAACCTAGAATATGCTCCTCTAGCTGAAAAAATGGGAAGTCTAAGCTTTGCTTCAGAGGTTTTTAATTGCTCTCCTCCAGATACTGGAAATATGGAAACCATAGCTAAGTACGGTACAGAAAACCAAAAAGAACAATGGCTAAAGCCAATTATGAATGGTGAAATAAGATCTGCCTTTTTAATGACAGAACCAGCAGTTGCTTCTTCTGATGCAACAAATATTCAAACTTCTATCGCCAGAGATGGTGATCATTACGTTATTAATGGAAGAAAATGGTGGTCTTCTGGAGCTATGAACCCGAATTGTAAAGTATATATTTTAATGGGTAAAACTGATTTTTCAGCTCAAAAACACGCACAACAAAGCATGATTATAGTTCCTGCTAACACACCAGGTGTTAAAATTTTAAGACCAATGCAAGTTTTTGGAAGTGTTGATTCTCCTGAGGGTCATGCTGAGATTGAATTAAAAGATGTCAGAGTTCCAGTTAGCAATATACTTTTAGGTGAAGGCAGAGGTTTTGAAATTGCACAAGGACGATTAGGCCCTGGACGAATTCATCATTGTATGAGACTAATTGGTGCTGCTCAAAGATCCCTTGATTTGATGTGTAAAAGAACTAATCAACGAACTGCTTTTGGAAGAAACTTAATTAAGTTTAGTAGTATACGTCAAGAAATTGCAAAATCAGAATGTGAGGTTCAACAAGCAAGATTACTGACTCTAGCTGCAGCTGACAAAATAGATAAATTTGGTGCTAAAGAAGCTAAGAATCTAATTGCTATGATCAAAATTACAGTTCCTCAAATGGCATGTGATGTTATTGACAGAGCTATTCAAATTCATGGTGGTATGGGCGTAAGTCAAGATACCCCACTAGCTGGATTCTATGTATATGCCAGATGTATTAGATTAGCCGACGGACCAGATGAGGTTCATATGTTTCAATTAGGAAAAAATTTAGCAAAAGAACATGAAGTATAAAAATAAAATTGTTTTAATTACAGGAAGTGGGTCTGGTATTGGAAAAGCTGCTGCATTAGCTTTTTCCAAAGAAGGCGGAACAATTATTGTTTCTGATATAAATGAAATTAATGGCTTAAAGACTGTTTCAGAAATAATTAAAAATAATGGAAAAGCAACTTTTTTTAAGACAGATGTGTCAAATTTCGATATGGTTAAAAATCTAATGGATTTCATTATCGAAAAATATGGAAGATTAGATGTTGCTATTAATAATGCAGGAGTCGGAGGAGATTTTGCAAAAATAACTGATATAACTTTAGAATCATGGGATAAAACTATGTCTGTCAATTCTTCAGGAGTATTTTATTGCATAAAAACTCAAATTCCTTTAATGCTAAAGCAAGGCAAAGGTGTTATTTTAAATACTTCTTCAATTGCTGGAATCAGAGGGTTACCAAATGCTATTGCTTATTCTGCTAGTAAACATGCCGTTATAGGCATTACTAAAACTGCAGCTATGGAATATGCTAAAAATAATATTAGAGTTAATGCTATTTGTCCTGTGTTCACGGTCACACCTATGTTTGATCCTGAAGCAATGGATAAATTAAAAGAGGGTCTTTCTGAAAGACTAAAAGCAAACGTACCTATGAAACGCTTTGCAAACGTAATGGAACAAGTTAATACTATGTTATGGCTTTGTTCAGATGAGGCGAGTTTCATAACTGGTCAAGCTATTTCAGTTGATGGAGGACTAACTGCATAGACATATATGGTACAAAAAGTAAGAAAAGGCGAAGAATTAAATGAAACCAATCTTAAGCTTTTTCTAAAAAATAGTAATCTTATTTCTGATATAAAAAGCAATTTAGATGTCCTACAATTTTCAAATGGTTTTTCTAATCTAACTTATCTACTTATAATTGAAGATAAAGAATATGTCATAAGAAAACCTCCTAAAGGAGCTATGTTTGGTCATGATATGGGCAGAGAGTACAAAGTGCTTAAAGGATTAAATCGTGGATTTGATAAAGCTCCAAAAGCTTATGCTTACACTACAGATCATGATATTATAGGCTCTCCATTTTATATAATGGAAAAAGTAAATGGTGTTATTATCACACCCAGAGAGTTAAAAGAAAATACAATTTCAGCAAAAGATTTTTCTGTTATTTCTAAAACATGGTTAGATACTTTGGTTGAGTTACATCAATTAGACTATAATAAATTAGGCTTATCAGATTTAGGTAGACCTGAAGGTTACGTAGAAAGACAAGTAAGAAATTGGAGTAAACAATATTTAAAAGCAACTACTGAAGATGTTAAAGAAGCTAAACTAGTTATGAAATGGTTAAATAATAATCTTCCAACACAATACAAGCATAGTTTAGTACATAACGACTATAAGTATGATAATGTGGTGTTTAGTTCAAAATCGTGGAGTAAGATTAATTCGATATTAGATTGGGAAATGTGCACAATTGGAGATCCTTTAATGGACTTAGGGACATCAATTGCCTACTGGGCTATGTCAACTGATCATATAGGAGTTTTAAAAGCTTTTGATTATCCAACTTCATTAGATGGCAATCCAAGTAGATTAGAAATAATAAAAATGTATGAACAAAAGACTGGAGAGCCTGTTAACAATCTAGTATTCTATTACGTCTTTGGTTTGTTTAAAATTGCAGTAATTGTTCAACAAATATTTTACAGGTATAGCAAAGGTTTAACTACAAATGAAAAATTTAAAAATTTAGATCAAGTGGCTAAAACATTTTGTAAAATAGGTTGGCAATCAATTCAAAAAAATAAAATAGAAAATCTTTTTTAAAATGAGTAAAATATATTGTTTTAGGCATGCACAAGCGTCTATAGGTAGTGATAATTATGATCAATTATCTAAAAAAGGTGAGTTTCAAGCATTACAACTTGGTATTTACTTGTGTGAAAAAAAAATAAAGTTTGACAAAATTTATGTAGGAGCTTTAAGAAGACAACAACACACTTATGAAATTGTAGCTAAGCAGTACAAAAAAAATGGTTTAAACATACCAAACCCGATAATACTTGAAGGATTAAATGAACATCAAGCAACTGAAGCAATGAAATCAGAATTGCCAAAAATGCTTGAAAATGATCCATTTCTAAAAAGCTTATGGGAAGAAATTGAAAATAATCCAAAAAAAAGAATTTCAAACTTCATGTTAGGATTTAAATATTTTTTACGTAAATGGGTTAATAATGAGATAACTGTAAAAGGAATAATTCCATGGACTGGCTTTAGAACCAATGTTAAAAATGCTTTAAAAACTATACTAAATCAAACTCAAAAAAGTGATCAAATTGCTGTTTTTTCATCAGGAGGAACAATTAGTTCAATAGTTGGAGAGTCATTAAAAATTTCTAAAGAAAGTATAATAGCTGATTTAAATTTTTCTATAAGAAATACATCATTCACTTCTTTTCTGTATTCAAATAATGAATTCAACTTACTGTCTTTTAATGAATTACCTCATTTAAAAGAGGATATGATTACATTTGTTTAATGCTTTAGTTGAAAAAATCCATAATTCACGAAATAAAAGAAAACTCTTTAAATATTGGTACACTTTTAGGTACACAAAACTTTATTATTGTTTAACAACTATAAAAGTAGCCGTGGCTCCAGTTGAAAGGTTCCATTGGTTTGAAGAAATAAGTTTTTGACTATCATCAAAAACTCTAAGCTCAGCGGTATTTGGTCCTGATTCACCTTGATTTAATGCAGTAAAATCTATTTTATTAAATCCTTTATTTAAAGGAAGCTTAAATCCAGTAAAAGAATTATCTAATAATAAATTATAAATAACAATAGAGTCATTAACTAAAATTCTTACTCTGTCTCCATCTACATATTCAAAATCTCTACATAATATATTTACATATTCTGATACTGTAGAAACATCTCCTAAATATGAACCTTTACTATAACCATTTGGTTTTTTATCTTTTTCTTTTTTTAATCTTTTAAGATAAATGTCCCCAGGGTTTAAAAATATTTCATTTTTCTTTAATGCACTAGACATTTTCTTAGATTCAGTTTTTTTAGAAATTGAAAAATAATTTGGGTTATTCGGGCTAATCTGAGCATTCTTTAAAGCTGAAGAAACCGGAGGTAATAATTCAATTTTCCTTTTAGAAATTTCAACTTGAGAAAAAGTTAAAAAAGGTATTATTAAAAAAAATAATAATATTTTTCTTAATGATTTAAAACTTCTAAAAACAGTAAAATTAGCCATCTAATTATTTTATTTTCATAAAAATCAAGAACCATGCCTTAAATAAAAAATCAAAAAATACATAATCCTTAATAAAGTTCATGAATTAAGATTTATAATACTTATTATACTTGAAATAAGAGAAAAATCCTAAAATTAATACAAAAAATAAAGAGTAATATACAAAATCAGGTGTAATAACTTTATCTCCACTAGCGTATGAATGTAGTCCTGATAAGTAGAAGTTAACACCAAAATAAGTCATCATAATACTAGAAAAAGCTAAAATTGACATCAAATTAAATGTCCATTTTCCTCTTAATCCAGGTACTAACCTCATATGTAATACAAAAGCATAAATGAAAATACTGATTAAAGCCCAAGTCTCTTTAGGATCCCATCCCCAATATCTTCCCCAACTTTCATTAGCCCATTGTCCTCCTAAAAAATTACCAATAGTTAGCATTATTAAACCAACAGTTAAAGCCATTTCATTAATAATTGTTAATTCCTTTAAATTAAGCTCAATTTTCTTTTTATTCTTTTCGTTAGTGATTAGCATCAAAATCAATGAAACAATCCCTAGTATCATTCCTAAAGTAAATGGACCATAACTTCCTACTATAACAGAAACATGAATCATCAACCAGTAACTATCAAGAACTGGAACTAAATTGGCTATTGCAGGATCCATCCAACTCCAATGAGCAATCATTAATATCATTGAAGCTACAAACGAAGTAGCTGCTATAGTTAAATTTGACTTCCTACCAAAAGCAAGACCAATACCAACAGTTGCCCAAGCAACAAAAATCATTGATTCATAGGCATCACTCCAAGGTGCATGACCAGCAATATATCCTCTGGCAATAAGTCCTATTGTATGAAGAAAGAATAAAGTAACAATTGAATACTTGCAAATTGAAACTAAAAAATTAACATATCTATTTTCATAAAATATTTGAAATATTAAAAACCCAAACATAAGAGTGCCAACATACATATACCAACTAAATAATTTTTTAAAAACATCATATTTATTATATAAAATCTCTGCTTTTACTTTTTTTTCTGTTGGAAGAACTTCTGAACCATATTTTTTTTGAAAACCTTTAATACTCTCTAATAGTTTTTCTGAATTTGTATAATCTTTTATCATTACATCATTATCTAGTGAGCCTAAATAAAGTGGCAATATATTTTTTACATATAAAGAGTCAATTCCTGTAAACGAATCTGGATTTAATTCAGAAAAAGAAAGCCATTTGTTATTTGGTTCATCAGGAATTGGAAATATTTTTAGAATTTTTCCTTCTAATGCAGAAAATAATAAATTTATTTTTCTGTCTAATTCTATAAAATCTTTTTCAAATTGATTTGGGAGTGATGATTTATAAGAATCTTCAAGTTGTTTAGATAATTTGTAATTTCCTTTTTGATCAAAAAAGTCAACAAATGCAGCATACTTTTCTTTTTTATTTCTTCCTGCTATTTTCCTAATACTATCATTTCCTCTCTTAAGATAAATTATAGGAATATTATACCATAAAACAGGATTTTTAATAATTGAAATAAGAACTTGATCTGCATTTAAACCTTTATACTTATCCGATTTACTCACTTTTCGTAAAAGTTCAGATGCAAAAGTATTTAAAGGCTTCATTCTTCCTCCAAAATCTTGAATTACTAAGCTTCCGAACACAGCAGAATGCTCAATACTAACAGGATTATTAATAATTAAAGAATCTATTTGTTTTAAGTTTTTAGCCTTTATATGATCATGATTTTCTTGACTTAAACCAATACTTGAAAAGAATAAAAAGAAAATCAATAATGATTGTTTTTTTAGTTTAACTTTTTCTAGTTGAAGTGCCAAATCTTTAAATCTTGTTTTTCCAAAAAACATGATTCCTATTAGTCCTATATACAATAAAAAGTAACCCAAATAGGTTATTAAAGTCCCATAAAAGTCATGGTTAACAGATAAAATAGTTCCTTTTTCATCCTGATCAAAAGAGGCTTGAAAGAAACGATATCCTTTATGATTTAGGATATGATTCATATAAATTTCGTGATCAAAATTATTATTGTCTAAAACTGACACTTTACTCATAAAGCTACTATAGCTTTTTTCAGTACCTGGGTATTTTTCTGCTATAAAATCATTTAGTTTGATTTTAAATGGCAATTCATACTCTAAAGAACCATATTTCATCAAAAAATCTAAATTGCCAACTCTTATTGTTTTTAAATCATTTACAACTCCTTTAGCACCTAAAAGGCCTATGATTTTAGATTCATTATTAGTAGATATCTTCAAAAACAGACCATCTTGTACCGTAACCTCATCATCCGATTTAAGAATTTCAAATTTTCCATTAATAATCTCATCTGGAAAAACAAATTGTAGACCGGCAGCATTATATAATGATCTTAGTTGTAAAGGTTGGTCTGAACCTTTAATAAGTTGACCTTTTTTTTGATCAGCCATTCTTAAATAATCCCCATCAAAAGCGCTATTTACAATTAGTTCGCCATCAATAAGTTTAATATTAATTGCTCCAACAGTGGGTTTATTTAAAGCAAATAATATATTATGAATACTTGTAATATCTCCCCACTTAAGAAAATGATCGTGTCTATTTCCTCCACTTGCTTCAACAATTTTCAAATACTGATCTCCATTTATATTTTCAACTAAATCTTCCTTAGCATTTTCAATAAAATCAACATATTCAATTGTGAAATCTTGATTATTAAATTCATAATTCCATTTAAAAGAATTATTAGTATGTTCTGAAAGCAGCATATCGTCTTCCAATTTCTTTCTAGCAGGCTGACCATTAACTTCTCCATCAACGAAAATTGTTAAATAAGTTTTATCTGAAAGAAATGTTTGTGATGAATTATTTTCTCTTATTGGCATAACTCCTTCAAAACCTATGTAACGAGTAATAAAGGCACCTATTATTATTAATATCCATGATACATGTAATAAAAGTACTGGCCACTTTTCAAATCTTAATAAATTATATCTTTTGATATTTAAAATGAAACTCAATACAAAAAACCCCATTATTATCTCAAACCAAAAAGCGTTATAGATTAAAATTTTAGCAGTAGTGGTGCTGTAATAGTTTTCAATGAATGTGCCTGCAGCCATTGAAAAAGCAAATAGAAGAAATAAAAAGGCAGTAAGTCTAGTTGAAATTAAAAAAGATATTATTTTTTTACCCATTTATTAGTAAAGTTACAGTCCTTATTATCTTTATTTATATTAATATATGTTTCATCAATTTTTTCAATCATCCAGCTTTGGATTTTATCAAGTTGCTTTTCTTTAAGAGCTAATTCTTTTATTTTAATATAATCTTGAGAATAATTAGCAATATGTTCATCGAATCTGTTACTTACTTTTATTATTTTATATTTCTTAACTCCTCTTTGATCTTCTTCAAGGAGTGAGTTAGAAATTTCATTGTCTTTTAATTTTTGTGCTTGACTGTATAAAACAGGATCCATTTTAGTCAGTTCAAATCTAGTGTCACCTGTTGTAGGATTTATAAGTACTCCTCCATTATTTTTGGTTTCTTCCTCATGGGACAAAGATTTTGCTGCTTCTTCAAAAGTTAATTCTTCATCAACAATTCTTTTTCTAATTAAATCAATAGTTCTTTTAGCTTCAACTAAAGCTTCGTTTCTAATTTCTGGAATCAATAAAATATGTCTAACATCAACCTCTTGTCCTCTAATTTTTTCAACTTTTACTATATGCCATCCACTGGGTGACTTGAAAGGAGCTGATATCTCACCTTCTCTTAATCTATATGAAGCATCTCTAAACTCTTTTACCATTTGTGGTCTACTTCTATTAAGAGTATATTTTCCTCCAGTTGATCTTGACCCTGGATCTTGAGAATATAAAATAGCTTTTGTTGCGAATGAGGAACCATTTACAACTATATCATTTCTTATAGTTTCTAAACGTTTGATTACTTTTTGTTCATCTTCATCAGAAACTTCTGGGTTTATTACAATTTGGGCTAATTCTAATTCTGCACCAAAAACTGGTCTTTCATAGTTTGGAATAGAGTTAAAAAATTGTCTTACTTCCTCAGGTGTAATTTCAATTTCATCAACAATTTTATTTTGCATTTTTTCAGATAACTGATTGACCTTGTTTATTTCAAAAAGTTCAGTCCTAAAAGATTGCTCGTCATTTTTTTTATAAAATTCAAGCACTTTATCTAAACTACCTAATTGATCAATAAAATAATCAATAGTTTTGTCAACATAAGAGTATATCTGATTATTATCAACTTCTAAACTATCTTGTTCAGCATGATGAGCGTATAATTTATCTTCCATCAATTTGCCTAACAAACTACATCTAGTTATATTTTGAGTTGAAACACCTTGAGATTGAAGATCAATTAGAGTCTTATCTACATCTGACTCTAATATAACATACTCGCCAACTACAGCAGAAACGCCATCTATTTTAATTTTACTTTGAACAACATCAGAATTAACAGAAGACTGCGAAAAACTAATGTTAAAAAATAACATTAGTAAAGCAGAAAAGAAATATTTACTAATTTGTTTCATAAAATTCAAATTCTTTTTTTTGTATCGCATCATCAATTAAATCTTTTTCAAATTTACTAATAAACTCTAATTTTTTTTTATTTAAAAGAATTTGTTTTAAAGTAGGTTGGATAAATTCAATTGGCGCTAAATCATTTCTAAAAATAGATTCATTAATTTTAATCAAATATAATTCTAAAGAATCTTCTAATTGATAAAATAGTAACTTTTTTATAATTCTATTTTTTATATTTTTATTAATTTCTGGGAGTTTATTAAAAAACATCTCTTTATTAATCCAAACTGAGTCATTAAAATAAAAAGAAGTGAATTGTAAAGAAATTGAATCTAAAAAAGCAACATCATTCTTATTAAACCTTCTAAACCTTTTAACAACATCCTTAATATTATAATTATCGCTTTTTATTTTCAGATACCTTCCTTTAAGTAAATCTTGATTTAGTTTAAAATTCAATTTATTTAAATCATGATATTTTTTTATTTCATTTTTTGAAATCAAAGTATCCATTAGGGCTTTCACCATTTTTTCCTGATAATAATGAGAAAGTAAATCATTTTTATATGATTCAACCAACTCTAATAATTCAAACTGTTCATCTTTATCAAGGTTGATTAAGGCCTTGTCATAAATAATATGATTTTTAGCCCATTTCAAAATTTGATTTTTGACATAAATTATACTATCCTCTTTTGACAAATTCTCAGGAAATATATCTTTAATATCCTCAAAATAAAAATAATCATTTTGAATTCTAGCTAATGCTAATTGAGGATTGGATTTAAAATATTGACAACTAACTATTATTATAGAAAAAGAAAAAAGAAAAAAGAAATTTTTTATTTTCAAAACAATATTATCTAGAATAATTAGGAGATTCTTTGGTTATCATAACATTATGGGGGTGGCTTTCTTGAAGACCAGCTCCTGTAATTTGAATAAATTGGGCTTTAGCTTGTAAATCCTCAATGTTTTTACTTCCACAATAACCCATTCCTGATTTTAATCCTCCTACAAATTGATGAATACTTTCTAAAAGGTCACCTTTATAAGGTACTCTTCCTACAACTCCTTCAGGGACGAGTTTATTTGAGTCACTTACTAAATCTTGAAAATAACGATCTCTACTTCCTTTTTGCATAGCTTCTATAGAACCCATTCCTCTATAAGTCTTAAATTTTCTTCCTTCATAGATAATGGTTTCACCTGGAGATTCTTTAGTTCCAGCTAAAAGAGAACCTAACATAACGCAATCTGCACCTGCGGCAATTGCTTTAGTAATATCTCCAGTGTATTTAATTCCTCCATCTGCTATAACTGAAACCCCTGATCCTTTAATAGCTTTTGAAACTTCATGAATTGCAGAAAGTTGAGGATAACCAACTCCAGCTATAACCCTAGTTGTACAAATTGAACCTGGGCCAATTCCAACTTTAACTCCATCTGCACCTGCTTTTACTAAAAACGATGCAGCTTCTGCCGTAGCAATATTTCCAACAATCACATCAAGGCCAGGAAAATCTTGCTTAATATTTTTTAAAATATTTAACACTCCCTTTGAATGACCATGAGCGGTGTCAACAACTATTGCATCAACACCTACCTTATATAGAGCTTTGCATCTTTCAAAAGAATCCTGGGAAACACCTATTGCAGCAGCAACTTTCAACCTACCATATTTATCTTTATTTGATATTGGCTTAAGGGATAATTTTTGAATGTCTCTAAATGTTATTAAACCAACTAAATTTTTGTTTTTATCAATGACTGGTAATTTTTCTATTTTATGTTTTTGTAAAATCTTTTCTGCTTCTTGCATAGTAACGCCTTCTTTAGCAGTAACTAGATTTGTTGTTGTCATAACTTGAGAAAGAGATTTGCTATTATCATTTTCAAACCTTAAATCTCTGTTGGTAACAATACCAATTAATTTTCTTTCAGCATTTATAATTGGAATTCCACCAATACTGTATTCTTTCATATTATGTTTTGCTTCAGCAACTAAAGAATTTTCGTTTAGAGTAATTGGTTCTAAAATCATTCCCGATTCTGACCTTTTAACTCTTTTAACTTTATTAGCTTGCTCATCAATAGTCATGCTTTTATGCAGAACACCTAAACCTCCTTCTTGTGCCATTGCAATAGCCATTTTACTCTCTGTAACAGTATCCATCGCAGCAGAAACAATGGGAATATTTAAATTTAGATTTTTAGAAAATTTAGATTTTAAATCTACCTGATTTGGGAGGCATTCTGAATAAGATGGAACTAAAAGAACGTCATCGTATGTTAATCCTATTCCAAGAAATTTTTTTTTGAGTAAATCCATAGCAATTAACTTATTAATTAATTGCATGCAAATATACTAAAAATTAACCCTTGAAAAGTTTGAGGTCTTTAATTATTATAATTACAGATAATAGAAATGAAATTGTCATTAAAAACCCAGAGAAAATAACTAAGTATTTAAACCAAAGTATTTCTATCCAAAGAAAATAAATCCCTCCGAAAGTCAAAAGAATTGAAACAAATGGTTCAATCGTTAGAAAATACTTTAAAAAAATATTTGTAGGAGTTAAACAAAGTAACAAACCCACAATAAAAAAAATAACAGACATGGAAAGAATATGGGAATGAATTATTGTTAAAAGCTCTCTTTTACTTTTTTTAAATTTCATCACGTCTGCATCAATATCAGACTCATTACCATTATATTGTTCAACAAGCCCATTCGGTTGGATGCTATTTGAATGATTTACAAAACTAATACTAGAGAAAAAACCAATACTTAATACTACTATAAATGAAGCAATTAAATATCTTATCTCTTTTGAAAGTTGTGAAAGACTATTTATTTCAAACATCGAGTAAAAATACTATAATATTTTCTTATCAATCAATAAATTTAAAGAACTTAATAATTGATTTATAGCATTTGTCATTGACTTTACTGAAATTGTTGCCCCTGAAATAGCTGAAATATTTTCTCTATAAATAAATTTATCTTGAATTGATTTGTTATTGAATTGACGCAACCATCTTGTGCTACCAATTTCACTCCCCCAATCTTCTCTATATATTAAAACTTTAGATTTTTTAATTATAAATTCATTATTGAAAAGCACTAAATATTCAAAAGTTTCTATTTTACTAGGTGCAGTTCCAACATATGCATAACCCAAAAGAAGATCCTTTGAAATAATTTTAAAAAAACGATCTTTAGAAAAATCTACTGTTAAATCAGGTTCATTTTCAATTATAACAGGAATTAATAAAAAATCATCTATTGAAAAAGATTTAGAAATTTCTTTTTTTACTCTTTTTAAAATTTGAATATGGTTGTGAATAGTAAAAGAACTGCTGAGTATAAATATCAAAACAAAGCTAAAAGCTCTCAAACTATACAGTTCTTTTAAATTCATATCTTATATCAGGTATTAAAAGAAAACTCCTATTCCCATGTTAAATTGTCCCTTAGCTTTAGAATCTGCAACTGCAGTTCCTTTTGATTGCCAATCCATTTTAAAAACAGCACCATCAGCTAAATGATAAGAAAGCCCAAAAGTAGTTTCTATTCTATGAAATGAAGTATTTTTAGTTAAAGATCCTGCTACACTTGAATGAGTATCAAAATCTTCATATCTAACAAAAGCATCTAATTTCTGGCGATTAGCCGTAGGAAATAAATTGTAGGCAACTTCAACATAATATCCACTCATTTTAGAACCTAAATCTTTTCCTGATGCATCATTATATAAATCTGTATTACTTAATGAAGCATCAATATATTCAGATCTTGCAGTAAAACGATTTTTAACATATCTTGCATCTAAACCTAACATTGAAACCCCTACTTGAGAGCCAATAATGCTTTTGTCAGTAGTTTGAGTTTTTCCATTATAAAAACTTAATCCCAATTTAAGACCAGGAAGTCCATAATAGTCAACTTTAGATGAAAAATTAGCATTACTACCTATAGATTCAGCTCCCTTTTGTCTGCCAGATCTTAAACCATTCGTTCCTTTTAATTTATATTCTCCATTATAAGAAACAAAACCATTCATTATGTAAGCTTGATATTTCAAAGACATACTATTAATTCTTCCTGTTGCTCCTATACCCATCTCTCTCCAAGTTGTTGGAACTAATTTATTATTTAGACTAGGTCTTTCTACACCATTGTAAGTAGTAGGCTCATGATACTCATTAATAATTCCCATAGGAACTAACAATAAGCCTCCTTTTATACTAAAATTATCTGAAACTCCATAATTTAAAAATGCTTGTTCAACATAAACTTCTTTTACATGTTCAAATTCAATTTCAGCAATAAATGAGACTCTATCATCAAATTTATATGCAAAAAGAATTACTAATCTTTGAACATCTAATTCAGAAGAACCAGAATCTGGATTGTTATATGTCATCTCACCATAACCTCCAATTGATAGGCCAGAAACCAAATTTTGTAAACTTAAAAGTTGTTTTTCAGAACTATTATTCTGAGCATAAAAACTTAAAGTAAACAAAGTAATTAAAATTGTTAATTTAGTTTTTTTCATGTAATATTTATTTGGATTGATTATAAATAAGACACAAACGTATGGGAAAATTTTTAAAAATAAAAGCTTATTTTTAATTATTCTAAATAAAAATAAGGAGAATTAAAAGCAGAGTTACTAAGTGATTGAATAACAATTAACTATACTTTTGAAAAAGTTTTGAAGCATGATTATAACATGATTCGAAATTTAAAGAATTGATATTTGTTTTAATATTTTTTGAATTGAAATAAGTAATCATTTTTTCAGTTGGGAAATTTCCGGTCAAATCATCTTTTGCCATTGGACATCCTCCAAAACCTTGAATAGTACCATCAAACCTCCTACACCCTGAATTATATGCTGAATTAATTTTATCATGCCACTGATCAGGTTTGGTATGGAAATGTGCTCCAAATTCTATTTCAGGATATTTCACCACAGCTTTTGAAAAAATCATTTTTATATCCTTTTCAATAGCAGAACCAATAGTATCAGATAAAGAAACTACTTCAATTTTTATTTCATTTAGTAAATCAATCCATTTTTCTACAATTTCAGAATTCCAAGGATCACCATATGGATTACCAAAACCCATTGATAGATATACTACAACCTTTTTTTCATAACGATCAGCTAAGTCTTTAATCTTCTTTAATTCTTCAATAGAATCACTAATTGTTTTATTAGTATTTCTCATTTGAAAATTTTCTGAAATTGAGAAAGGATAGCCTAAAAAACATATTTTTGAATGCTCACAAGCTTGCTTAGCCCCTCTTAAGTTAGCTACTATTGCAAGTAATTTAGATTTTGAAGCAGATAAATCTAAACTTTCTATAACCTGATGAGTATCTTTCATTTGTGGAATAGCATATGGAGAGACAAAACTTCCAAAATCTAAAATATCAAAACCTACAGACAATAAAGATTGCAAATAAGATACTTTTTCTTTAGTCGGAATCCATTTCTTAATTCCTTGTAAAGCATCCCTTGGGCATTCTACAATTTTAATTAAAGACATTTTATAAAGTTAGGATATTTATTATTTCAGTATCCAAATTGAAATAAAAATGTATATACAAGTCTCAATTAAGAAAAAGTATTTATTGAATATACCTTTACTATCCATTAAAGATTTAATATTAACAGCAAAAAAGGAGACTGATATAAAAACAAGATTAGCTTGCATCCAAAAAAGGATTCCTAAAACAGTAAATTGAATTTGAGAATCTAAATTATCATGAAAAAGAAAATTAGGAAAAAGTGCAATGAAAAAAATGCTCACTTTCGGATTTAAAAGATTCATTAAAAGAGCTTTTTTAAAAATGCTAATATTTTTAATTTCTTGTTGATATTTTTTATTTTCCTTTTGTCTATTTAAAAATGCTTTTATAGCTAAATAAATAAAATATAAAGCCCCTAGTGTTTTTAGAATTAAAAATATTTTTTCATTCTCCTTTAATAATAGTGATAAGCCAATAACAACTAAAAAAGTATGAAAAAGAAGACCTGTAGTTAATCCTAAAGAAGTAATAATAGCCTGTTTTTTACCTTTTATAAAACTTTGAGATATGACATATAAAATATCAGGACCAGGTGAAATTGTCAAAGCCAATGATGATAAAATAAACGTGATTATTATTTCGTAATGCATTAATTAAATTATAGGATTCTATTCTCAAAGAAATTAGTTAATTAACTTTCTATTTATTAATTGATTTTTTCCTTTTACCATATTAGAATTATGTATCAATACAATACTTCTAATTTTATCAATCACATCTTTGTTTTTACTTGAAATATTATATTTTTCGCTAGGATCATTTTCTAAATCATATAAAAGAGGAATCTCATGTATCATTTTTTTATTATTTAAAGTATAAGCCTCTTGCGTAATAAAATGTGCTTTATAATTCTTATACCTTAAAGCATACAATTGTGTTCCTCTATAAAAATATGTCACTTCTCTATCTGTTCTCTTTAAATCAAATAATGTCTTAGTGATATCGAATCCATCTATAATTCTATCTGTAGGAGTTTGACCACCAGCAATTGATATAAAAGTTGAAAAAAGATCCATTGTAGATCCAGTATCAGAAATTATAGCGGGCTTGATATTACTAGGAGACCAAAAAATAGTTGGAACCCTCATTCCACCTTCCCAAGTAGTTCCTTTTCCTTCTTTTAATAACCCTGCACTTCCTCCATGAGTTTTAAATGGAAGCCATGGCCCATTATCAGATGTAAAAACAACAATAGTATTCTTATCAATTTTTAATTTTTTAAGAACCTTAATAATTTGACCTACACCATAATCAATTTCTTGAATCACATCTCCATAAAGACCTCTTTTACTTTTACCAAGAAATTTTTTTGAAGCATACAGTGGAATGTGCGGAAGGTTATGTGCTACATATAGAAAAAAAGATTCTTTTTTGTTTTCTTTTATAAAGTCAATAGCTTCCTTAGTATACCTTTTAGTAATAGTTGTTTGATCAACAGGTCTTTCAATTACAGAAGTATTTTTAATTAATGGAACATTATAATTTTTTGAATTCAATTCCTCACCTTTATATTGATCCCAATAGTTGAAATTATTGATTGCATCCATATCATTTGAGTACGGTATTCCATAATAATAATCAAATCCATTATTAGTAGGTAAAAATTCTTTTTTATGACCTAGATGCCATTTACCAATAGCAGCTGTTTTATATCCCTTTTCTTTTAGAATTTCAGATAAGGTCAATTCATATGATGGTAATCCATTAACAGAGTCAGGAAATAATACTCTGTTAACATCACTAGCCATACCGCTTCTAATAGGCAACCTGCCAGTTAAAAGAGCAGCTCTACTTGGTGTACAAACACTAGCTGCAGAATAAAACTGTGTCCATTTCTGGCCTTCATAAGCCATTTGATCTAGATTTGGAGTTTGTATAGTAGGATGACCAAAAACACCTAAATCTCCATAACCCATATCATCAACAAAAATTATAATAAAATTAGTTTTTGAAGAATCTTGAATGGCTAAAATATTTTTAGTTAACAATAGAGAAAAAAACAATAAACGAATTATTTTTAAAAACATCTTTTTAATTATATAATCTTTTTCCCAAAATTATCAAAAAAATAATTACATTAGCTACTTGGTAATACATAGTACTGTAATTAAACTTAAATTTTAAATCTTATGACAAAAAATATTTTCTCCTTCATTGTTATTTCTTTATTAGCAATAAATTTTTCTTTCTCACAATTATCAAAAGCAAAGAAATTTGCAAAATCAATTAGTGCAGAAGATTTAAGCGAACACCTTTATACATATGCTTCTGATGAATTTGAGGGGAGAGATACTGGTAAAGAAGGACAAAAAAAGGCAGTAGAATATCTTAGAAATTACTATAAATCAATTGGCGTTGAAGCAGGAGATCCAGATGGAGACTACTTTCAATCAATGTCATTAAAGTTAAGGGGAAGAAGAGGAAAACCTGGAACTACTGTAGATACTGAGAATGTAATTGCAATTATAAAAGGTTCTGAAAAGCCCGAAGAATATGTGATACTTTCTGCTCACCTTGACCATGTAGGAATTAATAAAGATGGTGAAATTTATAATGGAGCTGATGATGATGGTTCAGGAACTGTTGCTTTATTAGAGATAGCTCAAGCATTTAAAAAAGCTAAAGACAAAGGAAAAGGACCTAAAAGATCTGTAGTTTTTCTTCACGTAACTGGAGAGGAAAAAGGGCTTTTAGGATCTAAATATTATACTGACAATCCAATATATCCATTAGAAAATACTGTAGTTAACTTAAATGTAGATATGATTGGCAGAATTGATCCAACAAGAGAAGCTAAAAACAGAGATTACATTTATTTAATAGGATCGAATCATGATAGTAATGACCTTCATAATCTCTCTGAAGAAACAAATACTGCAACTGTTAATATGACATTAGATTATAGGTTTAATGACAAAAATGATCCTAATAGATTTTACTACAGAAGCGATCATTATAATTTTGCAAAAAATGGAATCCCAATAATTTTTTATTTTACTGGAACTCATGAAGATTATCATAAAATAACTGATACACCAGATAAAATTGAATATGACCTATTAGAAATGAGATCTAAACTAATTTTCTATACAGCTTGGAATATTGCCAATAGAGATAGGAGATTAATAGTAGATCCTAAACCAGAAAAAATAGCTATTTCTCTCGATCAGTTAAAGGAATATACAGGAGTGTATAGTAATGTTCAAGGTGGTGAAATGAAAATTATAGAAGTTAAAGGCAATTTAGCTATGGTACCTGCTGGGAGAAGTAATGATGAAGCTATGGTTCTAGACGCAGTTGGGGATCATAAATTTAAAATGACTATGGCAGGAATTAATATTGAATTTTTAGATAAAAAAATGAAATTTAAGATGGGAGAAAGGGAAATTATTTTTGACCTTATTCCTCCTCCTCCTAAAAATAAATAAAATTATTAATAAAAAAACGCTTCTTTTTAGGTGCTTTTTTATTTTTTAAAAATATCATTCAAAACTGCAGCAAGTGTTAACCCTCCCTTATGTAGTTGACTTTTTATCAAAGAAAAGTTTTTTTCTATATAGTCACTACTTATATTCTCTTTAGCTAAAATTTGAGAATATATTTTTTTTACTTCTTGGTGGGATTCGTAAGACCAATCTATAGGATTTAAGGACACTTGAGTTTTTTGTTTATTTATTAAGTCATTAGCCAAAATCTTATAATCAATAGTAAAATATTCAATTATTTGAGTATCCCAAACTCTATGCAAATTTGAGGCATTACCTAAAAAATTAAGTTTAATATCATTACCTCCCCTATCTTCAAACCTTCCGGTATGCAGTGGTTGATGAATATCACCAATTAAATGAACTAAATATTTTAAATGAAATGATTTTAATTCTTTAGAAGAATTTTCTTCTTTTAAAACTTCTATACATTTGTTAATTGCCTGAACTACATCTCCTTTTGGATTTTTGTTAATCTCATGATATTCTTTATCTAAAGGCATATTAACGTAATGCCAAGAATTATATTTACTAAATTCAGGGTTGGATCTCATTTCGTCAGCCCAAGTACTAACTAAAGAAAGCGATTGGCCATCTAATATTTTTTTTACTTGGTACATAGCATTTAGCGATAGGTTTTGAGTTGCAATCTCACCAATTACTTGGTGGCCTACCTTACCCCATACATCTTCATTACTAAATATAGCATGAGAAACTATTAAAAAAAATAAAATTATTGTTTTAGGCTTCAACATAATTTGAATTTTTAAAATAAAATATTATACTTTTAAATATAATTAAATACTTATGAAGTATCTACATTGGATATTTTTTCTTCTTTTTATTTCTAATTTTTATTCTCAAGAAATAATTCCTATTTGGTCAAATAAAATTCCCAATTACATTAAATCTAATGAAAAGGAAATTAAATTTTATAATCAAGATAGTACAAGATATTCGTATTCGAAAGTACAAGTTCCAACACTTGAAATAATCCTTCCTCCAAAAAAATTTTCTAATGGAAATGCAATTATTATTTTTCCAGGTGGTGGATATAAAAATTTGGCCTATAAATGGGAAGGAGTTGCTATGTCTCAATTTTTAAATTCAAAGGGAATTGCCGCTTTTATATTAAAATACAGACTTCCCCAATCAAAATCTGTAAAAATAAGTCATCTAGCCCCTCTTCAAGATGCTCAAAGGGCAATTAAAATTGTAAGAAAAAATGCGAAAAAATGGAATATTGATCCTAATAAAATTGGAATACTAGGGTTTTCAGCTGGAGGACACTTAGCCTCTACATTGGGTACTCAATTTAATAGAGATTTAATTGAAAATAAAGATGAAATAGATTTAGTAGATGCTAGACCTAATTTTATGGCTTTAATTTACCCTGTTATTTCTATGGACTCATCAATATATCATGGCGGTTCTGTAAAAAACCTTTTAGGGGAAAGTCCCTCCAAGGAGTTAATCAGACAGTACTCTAATGAATTAAATGTAACTGAGGATACACCCCCCACTTTTATTATTCATTCAAATGATGACAAAGGAGTTAAAGTTGAAAATAGTTTAAGGTTCCATAAAAGTTTAAATCAAAATGGAATTAAAAATGAAATGCACATTTACCCTTACGGTGGACATGGTTATTCTCTAGCCACTGGAATGGGGCAATTAAGTAAATGGCCCGATTTGCTGATCGATTGGATTAAGTCGATTAACTAAAATCTTTGTTTTATGAATCAATTAATTGAGAAAGCTTATAATATTAAAATTATTGAGATAAAAAAACTAAATGGCTACGAGAATGAAAATTATCTTATAAAAACAATTAATAATAAATTTATTTTCAAAAAATACCCCTATTCTTCCGAATTAGAGTCAATTATTCATGCTGAGAATGAAACACTTTTATTTTTATCACAAAATAACAATCAATTTCCTAATCCAATTAATACAGCTGAAGGGTTATTTCTAAAAGTTTATGAAATAGATGGTGAGAAATTTATATGTAGGATGTTATCTTTTCTTGAAGGAGAAATGCTTGGAAGCATTAAGAATAACAAAGAAATATTTGAATCTTTTGGATTTTTTCTTGCTAAAATGAATAAAAAGCTAATATCATATAATAACAATATTATAAAAGCTAGAACATGGCATTGGGATCTACAACACTTTCATCTTAATAAAAAATATATCAATGAAATAGCTAAAATAAAAGACAGGACTTTAGTTGAATATTTTTTTTATCAATTTGAAGAAAATGTAAGTCATTTGATACCTGCTTTAAGAAAATCTATTATTCATGGTGATGCAAATGAATGGAATGTACTTATAAAAAATGGGAAGGTTTCTTCTATTATTGATTTCGGTGATTTAGTATACTCTCCATTAATTAATGAAATTGCAATTGCTATTACTTACGGATCTTATGATAAAGAAAAACCTTTAGATTGGGCATTAACACTTCTAAAGTCGTATAATAAAGTATTACCGCTTCTTGAGGTTGAAATTAAAATCCTTTATTATCTAATTGCTGCAAGACTATGTGTTAGTCTTTGTAATGGTGCGCATTCAAAAAAAATAAATCCTAAAAATAAATATGCTTTTTCTAGTGAAAAATCAGGATGGAAAATGCTTTACAAATGGCTAGCTTTAAATCCGATATTTGTTGAAAATACTTTTCGAAAAGCACTTGGATTTTCTGATATTAATAAGGATTCAATTAAAAATATCATTGAGAGAAGACATGATGTTATTAGTCCAGTTATTTCCTTAAGTTATGATAACCCTATTATATTTGAAAGAGCAGCATTTCAATACATGTTTGATGTTCATGGTAACACATTTTTAGATGCTTATAATAACATTCCAATAGTTGGACATTCACATCCTAAAGTCTTTTATGATGCAAAAAAACAAATGTCTAAACTTAATACAAACACAAGATACCTTTACGATAACCTTCCAGAATATGCAGAAAAAATACTTTCTAAATTTCCTGATAGTCTAAATAAAATATACTTTTTAAATTCAGGAAGTGAAGCAAGTGATTTAGCTATTCGATTAGCATACTCTCATACTAAATTAAATAAAATAATGGTATTAGAGAATGGTTATCACGGTCATACTCAAAGAGGAATAGATATAAGTGATTATAAATTTAATAATAAGAAAGGTCAGGGTAAAAAAGAATATATAATAAAAGTTCCTATGCCAAATATTTATAACGGAAAATATAGTAAAGATGATGGATCAGCAGGAAAAATGTATGCACATGATGCAATAAAAGAAATGGAAAAATTTGGATCATCTGTAGCTGGATTTATATGTGAACCTATTTTAGGTTGTGGTGGTCAAATTAGTTTAGCAAAAGGATATCTAAAAGAAATGTATACCGCTATAAGGGCTCAAGGTGGTGTATGTATTAGCGACGAAGTTCAAACTGGCTTTGGAAGATTAGGAGATAGTTTTTGGGGATTCGAAATTCATGATGTAATTCCTGATATTGTCGTTATAGGAAAGCCTATGGGAAATGGCCATCCAATAGGAGCAGTAATTACTTCAAATGAAATTGCTGAATCTTTTAATAAAGGAGTTGAGTTTTTTAGTTCATTCGGCGGTAATCCAGTTTCATGTGCTATAGGTTTGTCTGTATTAAAAATAATAGAAAAAGAAAATTTACAAGAAAATGCTAAAGTTGTTGGTGAATTCTATATTTCGCTTTTCAAAAAGCTTCAAAAAAAATATAAATGCATTGGAGATGTTAGAGGAAAAGGGTTGTTTATTGGAGTAGAAATAGTTAAAGAAAATTTGAAAGAACCAGATAAAGTTTTAGCCAATAAAATAAAAAATGAATTAAGAAATAATAATATACTTATCGGTACTGATGGTCCAAATGGAAATGTTTTAAAAACTAAACCACCATTGTGCTTTACTAAAGAAAATGCAGAAATGGTAGTAAAAAATATAGAGAAAATTCTTAAAAAAATTAAACAAGCAAGTTAAAAAATGTAACTATGGAGAAAAATAAAAAATGTTGTCATTACGATTTTAAAAAATGGCAAACTTGGTGTGTCCTTATAATTATAGCTGTAATTTCTTTTTACATAGGGACTCTTCTTGTCTAAAAAGAAAAAACTCTCAATTTCTTGAGGGGTTTTTCTTTTATTTCAGATTTTATTTTGTTTGGACTTCCTTTAGGTCTCGACATTTTATTTAATTTAGAGTTATGAAAAATGTTTACCTATTAGCTTTAATTTTTTCGCTTGTTTTAGGATATTTCTTGTATCTATTTTTTGGAATAATTTTTATTGTTTTTATACCACCATTATTTGTTTACTTATTCAACAAGTACAATAAAGAGTAGTATTTTATTTAAAATAAAATTACTTTATAGAGATAAGTAGTAATATAAGTAATGAGACTTTTTTTATAATTCCGAATATAAATAGTAGTTTAAAATTTTTATTTTCAATTAAATTTCTAAAAATATTTTTCATAAAATAAATATAAATTTTTTTCTAACTTCCTCCCCAAGTATCTTGAAAAAAAATACCAACTCCAAGCTCTGCCCATAAATACAAAAGAATTAAAACTATTAAAGCTATTGCTAATTTTTTTTTGAGTTTCATAATTACGAATTTAAAATCTTTTACAATATTCATTCTAAAGTAGAATATAAAAAAACCCTCAAAATGTCAAGGGTTTTATCTGGGTGGAAGACCGGACTCGAACCGGCGACCTCCTGAACCACAATCAGGCGTTCTAACCAACTGAACTACAACCACCATTTAACAAGCCGCAAATTTAAAAGAATACTTAGATATATGAAACTTTTATTTAAGATCGTTTAAGTTATTTATACCAATAACTCTATTTGTAGTAAATCCTTCTGCATTTTCAACTCCAATTAATCTTCCTAAATCAGAAGAACGACTAATAACATTTTCAATAAAATTTATTTTACTAATTAATGTCTCTGGTTCTTTACTGCTTGGATTATAAAATTGTGAAGAATAAGCTTTAATAGCATTTAATTTTAACTCTATATATCCGGAAATATCAACTAAAAAATCAGGAGAAGAGTTTTTCCATTGAATGTAATGGTACACATTTTTTGGTCTCCATTCAATTTGAATCACACCATCAATCTTAGTTTTAATTTTTGAAAGTCCACTTAAAAAACATGAATTACTTACTAAAGTAGCACCTTTAGGATGATCAATATGCCTGTCATCTTGTGCATTACAAAGTACAATTTCCGGTCTATATTTTCTAATACATCTAATAACTTTCATTTGATGAGATTCGTCACTAACAAAAAATCCATCTTTGAAATTTAAATTTTCCCTTATAGACACACCTAAAATTTTGGAAGCCATTTTAGATTCTAAATCTCTAGTTTCTGGTGTACCTCTCGTCCCTAACTCACCTCTAGTCAAGTCAATTATACCTACTTTTTTTCCAAGAGAAATTTCTTTTGCAATAGTACCTCCACAACCAAGTTCAACATCATCTGGATGAGCACCAAAAGCCAATATATCTAATTTAATTTCTTTCATAAACTATTAAATGCCTGAGTTAAATCATTTTCTATATCTATATAATCTTCAATACCAACGGAGAATCTTAACAAACCATCAGAAATACCATATATTTTTCTTTGTTCTTTGGATATTTTTGAATGTGATGTTAATGAGGGTGAACATATGGTTGATTCTACACCTCCCAAGCTCATAACTGGTTTAATCAATTTTAATAATCTTGTAAAATCAGCTGCCTTATCTTCTTTTTTTAAAACAAAAGATAGCATTCCTCCAAATCCCTTCATTTGGGTTTTTGCCAGTTCATGTTGAGGATGAGTTTCTAAGCCAGGATAATAAACAGCCTCAACACTATCGTTATTATTTAAAAATTTGGCAATTTTTAAAGCATTTTCATTTTGAGCCTTAACTCTTAGAGAAAGAGTCTTAATACTTCTTTCTAATAGCCAAACTGTATACTCACTTAAATTCCCTCCATAGTTTATAGAAGATTCAATAATTTTTTCAATTTTAGAACTTGAAGAAGCGATAGCGCCAGCTAAAATATCACTATGGCCACCTAAATACTTTGTTGCACTGTGTAAAACTATGTCAATTCCAAAATCAATTGGATTTTGATTTATTGGACTAGCAAAAGTATTGTCAATTACAGATATTAAATTATATTTTTTAGAAAAATCAGCAATTCCTTTTAAATCAATTACTTGAAGTAAGGGATTGCTTGGTGATTCTATATAAATGATTTTTGTATTACTTTTTAACCCTAATTCAAAATCTTTAATTTCTAAACTTTCTACTAAAGTGTAATCTATATTAAACTTTTTGAATTCTTTGATAACTAAATTAATTGTTCCACCATATAATGATGACTGAAATAAAACATGATCACCTGATTTCAAAAAAGAAAACAAAGAAGTAAATATTGCTGCAATACCAGATCCAAATACGAGTGCTGATTCACATTTTTCTAATTGAGCAATTTTTTTTGAAAGTGCCAGTTGGTTTGGTGTGTTAAAATACCTAGGATATTTATAGTCTTCCACATCCAAATAGCTATAAGCAGTAGTAGGATACACAGGAGTAATAGCTCCATTATAATTATCATCAATTAAATCACCAGAGTGTACACATTTAGTGGTGATTCCAGAATTCTTTTTCATTCAAATTAACTTTTAATCCAATCTACAACTGAAGAATCATCTGGTTTAGTTTTAGGAGGAATTATTTTAACTAAATAGCCATTCTCATCAATTAAATATTTTTGAAAATTCCATTTTACAGAAGAATTTTTATAACCATTCTTATTTTTTTCAGTTAGAAACTTATATATAGGATGTATTGAAGATCCTCTAACAGATATTTTTTCCATCATTGGAAATGATACTCCATAATTTTCTGAACAAAATTTAGCGATTTCCTCATTTGAACCAGGTTCTTGCCACAAAAAGTTATTAGAAGGAAAGCCTACTATTATAAAATTTTCAGACCCATATTCTTTATACATTTTTTCTAAAATCTCATATTGATATGTTAAACCACATTTAGAAGCTGTATTTACTACCATTACTTTCTTTCCCTTCAAGGTAGACATATTAAATTTTTTACCATTTAAGGCTGTAACTTCAAATTGATGAATGCTTTGTTTCATTTGTTTAAAATTCTGAGTTAAACCAAATTGACTTGATAAAACAATTAATATTAAGATTATTTTGTTCATATATACTTTTGTATCAAATCTTATGCCAATTTAAGATTTAAATAATTTCGGCAGATAATCCAGCTTCTAACAGCATTGTACATTTTGGTTTTAAATTAGAATAAGAACCAGATTTAACAATACATTTACCTTTATAATGTACAATTAATGAGCATTGTTCAGCCTGCTCAGCTGTATGGCTACAAACTCTAATAAGAGTTTTAATCACATGTTCAAAGGTATTAACATCATCATTATAAAGTATAATCTCATTTTCATGAGCAAGATCAGCTTCTTCTAAAGTTTTCTCTGATGTTTTTTCTTTAGTACTCATAACTGTACTAAATTACAAAATTTTAAATCTAGCTGTTTGCTTTTATAATTTCATTAAAATCAGAAGCCAATAAAGCAGCCCCACCTATTAATCCACCATCAACGTCTTTTTTACTAAAAATTTCATTGGCATTTGAAGGTTTAACACTTCCTCCATACAATATAGAAATACTTTCAGAAACTGATTCATCATAACATTTAGAAATGCAATTTCTTACATATTGATGCATTTCTTGCGCTTGCTCAGGACTTGCTGTTTCTCCAGTTCCTATAGCCCAAACTGGTTCATAAGCCAAAATAATATTTTCCCAAGATTCTTTTTTTAATTTCAAAACAGTATTTTTAAGTTGATTTTTAACTATATCAAAATGTTTGTTAGACTTTCTATCTTTCAAATCTTCACCAAAACAAAAAATAATATTCATACCTGCATCTAAAGTGCATCTTACTTTTTCAAACAAAACAATGTCATCTTCATTAAAATATGCTCTTCTTTCTGAGTGACCAATTAAAGTAGTTGAAATCCCTATACTTTTTAACATATCGATTGAAACTTCACCAGTGTAAGCGCCTTTACTTTTTTGATGAACGTTTTGAGAAATAACCTCTATCTGATAATCTTCTAAAAGATCCTTAGAGATTTTTAAAAATGGAAAGGCAGGAGCAATCATAACATAAACTCCTTTAGATTCTAAATTTTTTAAATCTTCAATCAATGATATAGTTTGATCTAAATCGTTATTCATTTTCCAATTTCCAGCTACAATCTTTTTTCTCATTTTTAAATTTTTAGTTTAATTAAATTTAATTCTTGGATCTAACCAAGTATAAATAATGTCGACAAATATATTAATCAATATGAAAATCATCGCTATAGTTAATACCGAACCTATTAATACTGGCACATCTAAATTATTTAATGAATCTACAATTTCTTTTCCAAGGCCATTCCATCCAAAAATATATTCTACAAATACAGAACCTGCAAGCATACTAGCAAACCAACCTGACAATGCAGTTACAACAGGATTTAATGAATTTTTTATTGCATGATTCTTAATAACATTAAATTTTGATAAACCTTTTGAGTATGCAGTTGTAATATAGTTTTGAGATAAAACTTTTAAAAGTGAATTTCTCATCATTTGAGAAATAACTGCTATTGGTCTGATTCCTAAAACCAAAGAAGGTAAAATCAAATTTTTTAATTGAAGTGTCATATTTTCTCCATAATCATCTAATTCATACAAGCTTCCAGTCATATTTAAGCCTGTCAAATCACTCAAAACATATCCAAATAACCAAGCAAATATTATAGCGCTAAAAAAAGAAGGGATACTCATTCCTAGAGTACTCAAAAATTGAATTAAATAATCTATCCAAGAATTTTTATTAATTGCAGAAAAAATTCCTAGTAATATTCCAATCACAATCGCAATAAATATAGATGCTATAGCCAAGACAATAGTATTTGGTAATGTATTTTTAATTATTTCTGAGACTGAAATTCCATTTTTTTGATAGGATTCTCTCAAATAAGGTGTTTTAATTACTAAATTAAATTTTTCAAAACTTGCAATTTTAAAAAAATAATATTTATCAATTGTCAGATAAGAAAGATTATTTGGATCGTTTAAATGAAATGAAAGAGGAGATAAATCATTTAAATAATATAGATATTGAACAGAAACTGGTTTATCAAAACCATATTTTTTTTTTATAATCATTAATTGATCTGTATTTTCATTTTGATCCAACATCATTTGTGCAGGATCTCCTGGTAATACATTAAATAGAAAAAAAACTATGGTTACCACTCCAAAGAGTGTTAAAAACATATTAGATATTTTTTTTACAAACCAAAACATAAAAAGTTAATTGTCTTGTAAATGAATTAAAGCAAAAACGGAGTAATTAATCATATCTTGATAATTAGCATATATACCCTCACTAACAAGTGTTTTTCCTTTATTATCTTCAATTTGTTTAATTCTTAATATTTTTTGAATTATTAAATCAGTTAATGAACTTACTCTCATGTCTCTCCAAGCTTCACCATAATCATGGTTTTTATTTTCCATTAATGACTTAGTTTCTGTTAAATGATTATCATATAACTCAAGAGCCATTTCTAAATTTAAATCAGGAGTTTCTACAATTCCCTTTTGAATTTGAATTAATGACATTATAGAATAATTAATTATTCCAATAAATTCAGACGATTGACCTTCGTCAACTTTTCTGACTTTCTTTGTTTGTAAACCTCTTATTCTTTGTGCTTTAATGAATATTTGATCTGTTAGAGAAGTTAATCTTAGAATTCTCCATGCACTACCATAGTCTTTCGTTTTTTTTATAAAAAGATCTCTACAAACTGTAGTAACTTTATCGTATTGATTTGAAGTTTTAGCTGCCAAATTTTTTTTATATAAATTTCGTTGAAAATAATGAAATAGGTAGTTTAGTTTTGTGAAAGTTATTAAAAAAAATTAAAATCCAAATGACACTTAACATTAATGGAATTCTTCTTGACTTATCAAAACCTAAAATAATGGGGATTTTAAATATAACTCCAGATTCATTTTATGATGGTGGAGTATATAACTCAGATAATAAAATACTAAATCAAGTTGAAAAAATGTTATTAGAAGGTGCGGATATAATAGATATTGGTGGTTATAGTTCTAGACCAGGGGCCAAAGAATTGACTATTAAACAAGAAACTGACAGAATAATTCCAATTATAGAATTAATTGTTAAAAAATTTGAAAATGTAATTATTTCAGTTGATACTTTTAGAAGTGAAATTGCTAAAAAAGCTATTAAGTCTGGTGCTTCAATCATCAATGATATTTCTGGAGGAGAAATTGATAATAACATGTACAAAGTTGTAGGTGAATTAAAAGTACCTTATGTAATTATGCATATGAAAGGTGTACCAAAAGACATGCAGAATAATCCTAAATATGATGATATAGTAACTGATATTGTTCGAAATCTATCTTACAAGATAGATCTTGCAAAAAAAGCTGGTATTCTAGATATAATCATTGACCCAGGATTTGGGTTTGGAAAAACCTTAGAACAGAATTTTAAAATTTTAGAAAATTTATCATTTTTTAAGCAACTTGAACAACCTATAATGGTAGGAGTATCAAGAAAATCAATGATTTATAAATTATTAGGGATTTCTCCTAAAGATGCTTTAAACGGGTCTACTTGTTTAAATTCTATTTCTCTAAATAATGGAGCTAATATAATTAGGGTTCATGATGTGAAAGAGGCAAAAGAAGTAGTTAACTTAATAAGTTTTATGAAAGAAAATTCTTAAAACTATTTTAATTACTTTTATAGAAATTATAAATTTTTGGAAATACAATCACTCTTTTATGATATTTTAATACCTGTTATTGATATAATACTAGTAGGTATAATGTTATATTATGTATATAAACTTGTTAGAGGAACAGCTGCAATTAATATTTTTTTAGGTTTTGTTATTATATATATAATTTGGTGGCTAACAGACCTTGTTAATATGCCTATTCTAAGTAATATTCTAGGTGGATTTATAAGCGTTGGAGTGATTGCCTTAATCGTAGTTTTTCAACAAGAAATCAGAAAGTTTCTTCTTTTACTTGGATCTTCAAATTTTACTAATAATAAAAACATTATAAAAAAATTCAATCTCTTCTTTAGAATTACAAAAAAACAAACATTAATGAATATTGAAGAATTAATTAATGCATGCGAAATATTTAAAAAAAATAAGACTGGTGCTTTATTTGTTATTGAAAGAAGTAATAGTTTAGACTTTGTGAGAAACACAGGTGATCAATTAAATTTAGAAATCTCTACTCCCATTATTGAAAGTATATTTTTCAAAAATAGCCCATTGCATGATGGTGCAGTAATAATAGAAGGAAACTTCATAACAGGAGCAAGAGTTATTTTACCTATGTCTGAAAAGGAAAATATTGATTCCAGGCTTGGTCTTAGACATAGAGCGGCATTTGGAATTACCGAAAAGACTGATGCAATTGCAATTGTAGTTTCTGAAGAAAAAGGGAAAATAACTTTTATAAAAAATGGTGAAATTCACCCTTATCAAGATATTGAAAATCTAAAAACTATGATAGAAGTTGAGATGACATAATCTCTTCTTTTTTAAATTGAATTTCATATAAACTTCTGTAGTACCCATCTTTCTTTTTTATTAATTCTTTATGAGTTCCAGATTCAACTAATTTACCAGAATCCATAACTAAAATTCGATCTGAATTCAAAATAGTAGACAATCTGTGAGCTATTATTATAGATGTTTTATTCTCAGTTATCTTGATAGTGGCATTTTTTATTAATTCTTCAGAATTTGAATCAACAGATGAAGTAGCTTCATCTAAAATTAATATTGAAGGATTTTTTAAGTAAGCTCTTAAGAATGATACTAACTGTCTTTGGCCTTGAGAAAGCATTATACCTCTCTCTTTAACATTATAATTATAACCTTCCGGTAAAGACATAATAAATTCATGAATACCAATTTTTTTAGCAGCAGTAATTACATTATCAAAAGAAATAGATTTATTCCATAAAGTAATATTATTCAATATTGTATCAGCAAATAAAAAAACATCTTGAAGAACTAGAGCAATTTTTGATCTTAAAGCGCTTATTTCAAAATCCTTTATATTGGTGTTGTTTAATTCTATTAAACCTGATTGAGGATCATAAAACCTTGTGACTAAATTTATAATTGTTGTTTTTCCTGATCCGGTAGATCCAACAATAGCCACTTTTTCTCCACTATTTATTTTAAAAGAAATATCTTTTATAACTTCTTCTCCTTCTTTATAAGAAAAAATTATATTTTTAAATTGAACATCTCCATTTATAAGATCTCTATTTAAGTTTCCATTATTTGGAATTCGACTTTCAGTATCTATTATTTTAAAAACCCTGTTAGCAGCAACCATCCCCATTTGAAGAGTATTAAATTTATCTGCTATTTGTCTTAATGGACGAAAAAGCATTTGTGAAAGCTGTATGAAAAGAAAAATTGTTCCTAGAGTAACACTAGAGTCCTCTAAAATTACATTTAACCCTCCGTACCAAACTATTAAACCAACAGTAATAGAGGTAGAAAGTTCAGCAATAGGAAAAAATATTGAATTGTACCAAACAGTTTTGAGCCATGCTTTCTTATGTTTTTCATTAATTTTTACAAAGTTTTCATATTCAACTTTTTCTCTATTAAAAAGCTGAACAATTTTCATTCCGGTTAATCTTTCTTGAACAAAAGAGTTTAAATTAGAAACTTCAGTTCTAACTTCATTAAAAGCTACTTTCATTGATTTCTGAAATTGTCTAGTTGCAAAAAGAATAAAGGGTAATACAACAAATATTGTTAAAGATAACTTCCAACTTAAAACTATCATTACAACTACAACTATTAACATTTGCAATAGATCTGCAACAATCATAAATAGACCCTGACTAAAAATACTGGCAATAGTTTCCATGTCATTTACAGCTCTAGTGACAAGTCTTCCCACAGAAGATTTATCGAAATAAGACATTTTAAAATTCAATATGTGATCAAATAGTTTAACTCTTAAATCATAAATAACATTTTGACCAAGCCAATTTGCTAAGTAACTAAACAAAAACATAAAAACGACAGTTAATATTAGGTTAATCAACATTAAACAGATAACTAAAACAAAGCCTTCAAAATTTGAAACTGCTAAGTAATCATCTATAGCAATTTTAATTAGATAAGGTGTTATTGTTGAAAATATTGAAATTAATACCGCGCTAATAGCAACAAAAATAAAAATACTTCTATATACTAATACATAACTTAAAAGTCTTCTAAAAAGCTTTATATCTAAAAGCGCTTTTGGTTTACTCATTTTTTATAAAATTTTCAGCATATAATATATCTACCAAGCATAAACCATGTGCTGGAACAGAATATCCTGCTAATTCTCTTTTTTGACTTTTTATTACATGGTCAATATATTCAACTTCATTTTTACTCTCCCCTATTTCAATAAGTGTTCCAACAATGGCTCTAACCATATTTCTTAAAAACCTATTTGCTGTTATTTCAAAAATCCAACAATTATCACGATAAACCCAATTGGCTTTAGTCACAATGCAATTATAAGTTTTAACATCTGTATTGCTTTTAGAAAAACATTTGAAATTAGTGTAATTAAACAACTTTAAAGCTGCTAAATTCATTTTATAAAAATCAATATCCTTTTTTAAATAATAGGAATTATCAGATAAAAAAGGATTTTTAACTGTGTTTAATTTATACTGATATGTTCTACTTAAAGCATCAAATCTAGCATGAAAATCATCCTTTACATTGTATATATTCCTTATTGAAATATCACTTGGCAAAAAGGAGTTTGATTTGTAAATAAAATCTGATTTATCCTCAATTTCGTAAGTATAATCAAAATGAGCACAAAAATAAGATGCATGTACTCCAGTATCTGTTCTACCTGCTCCTACTATACTTATTTTTTTATTTAAAATAGTGGAAAAACACTTCTCTATTGTCTCTTGAACAGAAACGGAATTGAGTTGTATTTGCCAACCATGATAATTAGTGCCATTAAAAGATAATTCTAATAAATATCGCAAGAGAAATACTACTTTTGTTTAAGATTCAAATATACCTTAATAAGAAAGTCAAAAAAATAATTATTTGAAAAAAATTCTATTATTATCCGATACCCATAGTTATATAGACAATAGTATAATTAAATATGCCAAGCTATCAGATGAAATATGGCATGCTGGTGATTTTGGAAAAATTGATGTTTTTGACGAGCTAGAAAAGATAACAAAAGTTAGATCTGTTTACGGAAATATCGATGACCATGTGGTTAGATCTACCATGAAAGAAATCAATACTTTTATGTGTGAAAAGGTAAAGGTTTCTATGATCCATATTGGAGGAAAACCTCCATATTACAATAAAAAAAGCAAGCCATTAATTAGACAGGAGAAACCTAAAATTTTTGTCTGTGGTCATTCTCACATCTTAAAGGTAGAATACGACAAAACCAACCGTGTCTTATTCATGAATCCAGGAGCTGCGGGAAGACATGGATTCCATAAAAAAAGAACAATGATCAGGTTCGAAATCAATGAGGAAAAAATAGAAAACATGGATATTATCGAATTAGGCAATAGATCAAGTTTATAATTTAAAGAATTTATCTCAATCTGTTTGAAGAATTAATTATCGCTTGGTCCTTTTTAATTGACTTAAAAGTCATAAAAATTAATATTAGAGAAATAATAAAGTAATAAAGTCCAGGATCTTTAAAAGAATCCAGCAAATGCCTTTCATCAAATAAATTAATTAAACCAAAGACAAGAGCTACACCAATAAATCTCAAGATGTTTAACTGGACTTTCATTTTTTTAAATAAAAAGATATTTATAACAAATAGTAATGAGATGATTTCGAAAAAAAAATATTCGTTAATATAAAATCTAAACTGTCCAAAATAAGATTCTGATAAAGAACTTGCAGGATCACTATCTATTAAAATGATTAGTAAAAAATTAATTATCGCTAATAAAACCATGTACAGGGATTGAACTCTTTGAATCATATTTAAATATTTATATAAAATTATGAATTAAATATGATTTAATAAATAGTTTGTATATTAGCGACGATTATAAATAATCACTCCCGCATTACATATAAAAATTATAATTCCTTCCAATATATATTTAATTAATATAAATGTTTGAAATATCAACTTTAAAAGAAAAAAAAATTACTGAGCTACAAGAGATAGCTTCTAATCTTGGCATTGAAAAAATTACTGGATTAAAAAAAATGGATTTAGCCTACAAGATCCTCGATCATAGCGCAACTAATCCTGAAATTTCTGAAGATAAAAAATTAGAAATAAAAGAACCAGTAAAAGATTTATCTTCCGATAAGAAAGAACCGATTAAAAAAATTGAAACAGATTTTGAGAATCTTAAAAAAGAAACTCCCAAAAAGCCTTTAATCAAAACAGAAAATACAACAACTAGCAAACCAAATAGTTTTGTTAGAAAAGAAAGAAATCACAATAAAGACAATAGAAATAGATATAAGGAACCTGACTTTGAATTCGATGGTATAATTGAAAGTGAAGGAGTTTTAGATATTATGCAAGAAGGTTATGGTTTTTTAAGATCTTCTGATTATAATTATTTAACATCACCTGATGATATTTATGTATCACAATCTCAAGTTAGATTATTTGGTCTTAAGACTGGAGATACGGTTTTGGGACATGTTAGACCTCCAAAAGAAGGTGAAAAATATTTTCCTTTAATAAAAGTTTCTAAAATTAATGGTTTAAGTCCTAATGTTGTTAGGGATAGAGTTTCATTTGAACACTTAACTCCTTTATTTCCAGATGAGAAATTTAATCTAGCTGATAAAAGCAATACTGTGTCTACCAGAATAATGGATTTGTTTTCTCCAATTGGAAAAGGGCAAAGAGGAATGATTGTTTCACAGCCGAAAACTGGTAAAACAATGCTACTTAAAGACGTAGCAAATGCAATTGCAGCCAATCACCCAGAGGTTTATCAAATCATACTTTTAATTGATGAAAGACCAGAAGAAGTTACTGATATGCAAAGAAATGTTAAAGGTGAAGTAGTAGCTTCTACATTTGATGAGCCCGCAGACAGGCATGTTAAAGTGGCAAATATTGTTTTAGAAAAAGCAAAAAGATTAGTTGAATGCGGACATGATGTTGTTATTCTTCTAGATTCTATAACTAGACTTGCTAGAGCATATAACACCGTACAACCAGCTTCTGGAAAAATTTTAAGTGGTGGTGTTGATGCTAATGCACTCCATAAACCTAAAAGATTTTTTGGAGCAGCTAGAAATATAGAAGGTGGAGGATCATTATCAATTATTGCAACAGCTTTAACTGAAACTGGTTCTAAAATGGATGAAGTAATTTTTGAAGAATTTAAAGGAACTGGTAATATGGAACTTCAATTAGATAGAAGGATTTCAAATAGAAGAATATTTCCAGCGATAGACCTAGTATCATCTGGAACAAGACGAGACGATCTTTTGTTAGATGAAAACACTATTCAAAGAATGTGGATAATGAGGAAATACTTAGCCGACATGAACCCTGTTGAGGCAATGGAATTCATCAATGATAGAATAAAAAGATCTCTCAACAATGAAGAGTTTCTTATTTCAATGAATTCTTAATTACAACTTTAATATTATAAAGAAGAAACTTGTTTAGTTAGCTTAGATTTAAGATTAGCTGATTTATTAGCGTGAATGACATTATTCTTAACTAACTTATCAAGCATAGAAAGAACTGAAGGTAAAAGTTTAATCGCTTCCTTCTTTGAAGTTAAATCTTTAAGCTTTTTAATAGCGTTTCTAGTACTTTTATGTTGAACCTTATTTCTAAGTTTAACAGATTCATTTCTTTTAATTCTTTTTAACGCTGATTTATGATTAGCCATATTATTTATTTAGTAGCCCGTAGGGGAGTCGAACCCCTCTTACCAGGATGAAAACCTGGCGTCCTAGCCGATAGACGAACGGGCCTAGTAAAAACGATTGCAAATGTAATTCAAAGGATACAAACTTGCAACATAAATTTTTTGTTTTATAAAGACATAAAATCAATATGCTTTAGCAAATAAAACTCTCTGATTAGAGGATTTATTAGAGAAGATACATTTACCATCTTCTTTTAAATTATTTAATGGAATACACCTTATTGTTGCTTTAGTTTCTCTTTTTATTTTTTCTTCGGTTTCTGTTGTCCCATCCCAATGAGCTGAAACGAATCCGCCATTATTTTTAATAATAGATTTAAATTCATCAAAGGTATTGGCTTCCCTTATATTAGAATTGGTAAAAAGTTTAGCCTTATCGAATAAATTTGTTTGAATATCCTTTATTAAATAATCTATTTCAGAAAATACTTCATCTATATTAATTGTCTTCTTTTCCATTTTATCTCTTCTAAAAATTTCTAAAGTAGAATTTTCTAAGTCTTTTGGTCCAATTGCAATTCTTATAGGAACACCTTTAATTTCATGTTCGTTAAACTTAAACCCTGGCTTATGAGTATCTCTTTTATCAAACAAAACACTTATTCCTTTAGATTTTAATTTACTTAAAATAGGTTCTAAAACAGAACTTATTGAATTAAATTCTTCATCTGATTTATAAATTGGAATAATAACTACTTGAATTGGTGCTAATTTAGGAGGAAGTACTAAACCATTATCATCACTATGAGTCATGATTAAAGCTCCCATTAATCTAGTAGAAACTCCCCATGAGGTTGCCCAGACAAAATCTAATGATCCTTCTTTATTTGTAAATTTTACATCAAAAGCTTTGGCAAAATTCTGTCCTAAAAAATGAGAAGTCCCTGCTTGAAGTGCCTTCCCATCTTGCATAAGGGCTTCAATACAGTAAGTTTCTTCAGCACCCGCAAATTTTTCACTTTCAGATTTAATTCCTTTAATAACTGGAATACCCATAAAATTCTCAGCAAATTCTGCATAAATATCATTCATTAAAATAGCTTCATCTACTGCTTCATCTTTAGTTGAATGTGCTGTATGGCCTTCTTGCCATAAAAATTCTGCTGTTCTCAAAAATAAACGAGGTCTCATTTCCCATCTTACGACATTTGCCCATTGATTAACTAAAATAGGAAGGTCTCTATAAGACTGAATCCAATTTTTATAAGTACTCCATATTATTGCTTCACTTGTTGGTCTAACAATTAACTCCTCTTCTAGCTTCGAACTTTTATCAACAATTAATTTTCCAGAATTTTCAGGATCACTTTTGAGTCTATAATGAGTAACTATTGCACATTCTTTTGCAAAACCTTTTGCATTTTTTTCTTCTGCTTCAAATAAACTTTTCGGAATAAACAAAGGAAAATATGCATTTTGATGACCTGTCTCTTTGAACATTATATCAAGTTGAGCTTGCATTTTTTCCCAAATGGCATACCCATATGGTTTAATAACCATACAACCTCTAACAGAAGAGTTTTCAGCTAGACTAGCTTTAACAACTAATTCATTATACCATTTTGAATAATCTTCTTCTCTTTTAGTTAGTTTTTTTTTCATAAATTGTTTTTGGCATAATAATTGTTTAATTATGTATAGATGCTAAATTAAGTATTTTATAATTTCTAATAATACTATTATTATGATAAATACAATTAATACAATTTTTAATAAAACTAAATTATTTTTACTGATTTTGTTAATGTTAGTTTTTACAAGTTGTGGGTCATTTAATTCAAGTGGATTTACTTCAAATGACGGTATTTATACAAAGAATAAAAGTAATGTAGATAACAACTCTAATACAAATGGTCTTTATTATAAAGATTATTTTGATCAAAAAGCGCAAGAATATGGTTTAAACACTGAGGCTAATGATAGTATAATTACAGATATAAATTCTTATTCTTCTACAACAAATACTAATGTAGCTTATAATACTAGCTATGGTTCTTGGGGAGATAATCCAGATTCTGTAAATATTAATTTTAGAGATCGCAATTTTATTGGGGCTTACTGGAATAGCTATTACAGTCCTTTTTATATGAATTCATGGTATATGAGTCCATGGGATTATAATTTCTTTTATCCTTTTTATTCATATGGTTATTATCCTTATGGTTATTATCCATATGGAAGGTATGGTAGATATAGTTACTGGGATTATATTTTCAGACCTTATTATGGTTATGGTGGATATGGCTACAACAATTACTATAATGAGCGTTATAATGATAGAAGTACAGCTTATATGAATGGAACAAGAGGAAGTGAATCAAGATCTATTAGCAATTCTAAATTGACTGATCCAGGAAAAACAAATGATAATAAATCAATAGGTAACAGGAATATATCGAACTATAATGTTGGTAGAAATGAAGCTGATGTAAATGGTAATTCTAATAATGAAAAATCTTCATCAGATGAAATTAGTAGATCGAGAAATATTAGTAGAGTTTATTATGCTTTAAAAAATTCAGTTGGAAACTCTAATTCAATAAGAGGCTACCAAAATCAAGGGGAAATAAATAATGGTGGGTCAGACTCAAAAAATAGTAACAATATTAGATCTTATGCAACTAAATCTAAAGGAAATTCAAATTTTCAATTAAGCAGACGAAGTTCTAATGAAAATAGCCTATCTAATTCAAATAGTTCTAACACTAGATCATATGATGTTTCCAGAACTAGTAATGGTGCTAAAAATTCAAGTGATTCAAACAGTAGATCTTATAATGTATCTAGATCTAGTATTAATTCTAACACTAAATCTTCATATTCTCCACCATCAAGAAGTTCATCTAGTAGTAGTTCATCGAGATCTAGCAGTTCAGCACCACCAGTAAAGGCATCAAGTGGAGCTTCAAGGGGTTCTAGATAGTTTGTAATTTACATATGGTTAAAAAGTTATTAATCTTAATATTTATATCATCCTCATTAATAATTAAGTCTCAAACTTTAAGTGAAATCTTAAGTATTTCTTTTGAAAAACCTATAGGTACAGCTAGATTTGAATCAATGGGAGGAGCTTTTGGTGCTTTAGGAGGTGATATTTCAAGTATTAACACAAATCCTGCTAGTGGAGCTGTATTTATTGATAATGAATTTGGTTTTACAATGAGTACTGAAAGCATAAAAAACAGTACTCTTTTTTTTAATAATAACGAAGTAACAAATAACTTTAAATTTTCTATAAATCAAGGTGGTGGAATTTGGCTATTAAAAAATTATGGAGAAGGTAACATCAACCAAATATCGTTTGGAATCAATACTCAAACCGTCAACTCCTTTGATGATAATTTTGATTCTAAAGGAAGAAATACAATAAACTCAATTGATAGTTTTTTTTTAAACAACTCTTTAGGATTTAGCGCAAATGATTTGAGTGTAGATTCTAATGAAAGTATTTCTAGTGTTTATAAATACTTAGGAGAATACTATGGCTATGCTGCACAACAAGCTTTTTTAGGTTATCAGTCTTATATTCTAAGTTTTGATGACGACTCTAAAAGTTTTTATTCTCAAGCTGATATTAGTGAAGGAGTTAATCAACATTACATTAACGAATCTAAGGGAGCTAATACTAAGTCTAATTTAAACATATCTATACAGTATAAAGAAAATTATTATTTCGGACTTAATATTAACTTTCATGAAGTTTATAAATCTAATTTTACAAGACATATTGAAAGTAATTTTTCAGAATTATCTCCAATAAAAAACATTACGTTTGAAAACAGTCTGGTTACGCAAGGTGAAGGAATTTCCATTCAGATTGGGACTATTGCAAGATTTAACTCATTCAGATTAGGTCTTTCTTATCAAACACCAACGTGGTACAGTCTATGGGATGAAACATACCAATCTATAGATACAAAATCTGAGGATGTTGATGGTAATGTTTATCAGGACAAAATTGATCCAAAAGTAACTAATGTTTATCCAGAATATAAAATAACTTCTCCATCAATAATAACTGCAAGTACGGCATTTATCTTTGGAGAAATTGGCTTAATAAGCTTAGATATTATTAGCCAAGATTATTCTAAAATTAAACTAAAACCTACTAGAGATTTTTCTTTTTCTAACAATGAAATTAATACTAAACTAGCCAATTCACTTGATTTAAGATTAGGAACTGAATTCAGATTTAAAAAATTCAGTATAAGAGGAGGTTATCAAAGTTTTGGAAGTCCATATAAAGATTCTGAAATAATGGAAGATTACAGCACTTTTTCATTTGGATTTGGTTATGATTTTGGAGATACAGTTCTTAGCATATCAAATAAAATCTCTGAATCTAAAAGAAAACATCAATTATTTGACTCTGGCTTAACTGATTTAACTAAAATAGATTCTAATACTTCATCCTCAACACTTTCACTTATATTCAAATTCTAAAAGTCTTTTTTAAATGCCTTTATAATAAGTAATCTTTAATTATATTTGCAGTTGATATATTTTTCATGAAATACGATAAAATTTTTGAAGAGCAACTTAATTTAATTGGTGATGACCATCTTTCTTCATCTGCCAAAACCCCAATACGTGATGATGCATTTGATATTTCTGATTTAGAAAAAATTGAACTAATCAAAAAAGATGTTTATAATATTCTTGAAACATTAGGGATGGATCTTACTGATGATAGTTTAAAAGGTACACCTTCTAGGGTAGCTAAAATGTTTGTAAATGAAATTTTTGGAGGAATAAAACCTGATAATCTTCCTAAACCTTCAACATTTAAAAATAAATATAACTATCAGGAAATGTTGGTAGAGAAAAATATTACAGTTTATTCTACATGTGAACACCACTTACTTCCAATAGTTGGTAAAGCACATGTTGCCTACTATTCAAATGGATTAGTAATTGGACTTTCAAAAATGAATAGAATTGTAGAATACTTTTCAAAAAGACCTCAAGTTCAGGAAAGATTAACTATTCAGATAGTTAATGCACTACAAGAAGCTCTTGATACAGAAGATGTGGCATGTGTAATTGATGCAAAACACTTATGCGTTAATTCTAGAGGAATAAAAGATAAAGATAGTAGTACAGTAACAGCTGAATTTGGTGGTAAATTCAAAGACAAAAGTGTTAAAAGAGAATTTTTAGATTATATTCGTAACGAAAGTTCTCTATAGTACAAAAATGAAATCTGAATATTCTAAAGATTTAAAAATATACAACTCACTCTTAGGTAAAAAAGATTTATTTATTCCAATTGACAATAAAAATGTAGGAATGTATGTTTGTGGTCCTACAGTTTATAATAATGCACACCTAGGAAATTGCAGAACCTTTATTTCATTTGATTTAATTTATAGATACTTACAACACATAGGTTACAAAGTTAGATATATTAGAAATTTGACAGATGTAGGTCATTTAGAGAATGAAGATGATACTGGAGAAGATAAAATTTCTAAAAAAGCTAGGTTGGAAAAAATTGAACCAATGGAAGTAGTTCAAAAATACACATTAGATTTCCATAATATTATGGGAAAATTAAATACACTTTCACCAAATATTGAACCAACTGCTTCAGGCCATATTATTGAACAAATTGAAAGTATAAAACAAATTATTGAAACCGGATATGCTTATGAAAAAAATGGTTCAGTTTATTTTGATATTTTAAAATTCAATAAATCTAATACTTATGGAAAATTAAGTGGAAGAAAAATTGAAGAAATGATGAATCAATCTAGAATTTTAGATGGCGTTTCAGATAAAAAAAATCCTCAAGATTTTGCTTTATGGAAGAAAGCTGAAAAAAATCATATTATGTTTTGGAATTCACCATGGGGAAATGGATTTCCAGGGTGGCATCTAGAATGCACTTCAATGAGTAAAAAATACCTTGGTGACTCTTTTGATATACACGGAGGTGGAATAGATTTAAAATTTCCTCATCATGATTGTGAAATCGCTCAATCAGAAGCAATTAACGGAAATAATCCAGCTAAATATTGGATGCATACTAATATGCTGACACTAAATGGAAAAAAGATGTCTAAATCGATAGAGAACTTTATTTTACCGGATGAGATTTTTACAGGAAATAATAAAATTTTAAGTAAATCATTTAACCCTAATGTTGTTAAATTTTTTATTTATCAAGCACACTATAGAAATGTTTTAGATTTAAGTAACGAAGCTTTATTAGCTTCTGAAAAAGGCTTTAATAAGCTTATGGGTGGATATAATTTAATTTCTAATCTTGACAGCAATAATAATGATTCTGAGTTTGATATAGACAAATGGATCTCGAATTGTTATTCTAAAATGAATGATGATTTTAATACCCCAATGTTATTAGCTGAAATGTTTGACTGTATTAAGTTCATAAACAATGTAAATGTTAAATCTAAAAATCTGAACACAAAAGATAAAGAGAAAATAAAAAACACTTTTGATGATTTTCTTTTTCAAGTTTTAGGATTTAATAATGAAATTAAAATTTCAGATAGAACTGATTCGACAGACGAATTTATTACTTTACTAATTAAAATTCGTAATCAAGCTAGAGTAAATAAAAACTTTCAATTATCAGATCAAATTAGAGATGGTTTGATGGAATTAGGCATACAGTTAAATGATGATAAAGAAGATTCATCTTACAAATTTCTTTAATGAGAAAAATACTTGTATTTCCTTTCATTATAATAATAAAATTTTATCAAATCTTCATATCTCCACTTTTACCTTCGACTTGCAGATACTCTCCAACTTGTTCTGAATATTGTAAACAGTGTTTATATAAATATGGATTAATTAGTGGTAGTATTTTAGGGTTTAAAAGAATTATTAAATGTAATCCGTGGGGAGGAAAAGGTTTTGATCCTGTCCCATAAAAATCATATTATTTTATATATTTAATCAAAATAATTTTATGACATTTTTAAAAATAGATTGGTCTCCAAATGAAATATTCTTAAATCTAGGTCCACTAGCAATTCATTGGTATAGTGTGATGTTTATAATTGCCTTTTCGCTTGGTTATTATATAATTAAAAAAATATACCTTAATGAAAATAAATCAATTGAACTTATTGAGCCACTTTTTATTTATATAGTTTTAGGAACTTTAATTGGAGCAAGATTAGGTGAAGTTTTTTTTTACAATTGGGACTATTTTCAAAATAATTTAATCGAAATCTTTCTTCCAATAAAAAAGGACATAAGTAGCTCCCTTTTATTTGGAATAATTGATGGTTGGAAATTTGTAGGATATAGAGGATTAGCAAGTCATGGCGCAACAATTGGAATTATTATTTCGATGTTTATTTATAAATCAAAATTTAAATATGATTCCGTTTTATGGATTTTTGATAGAATTGTAATTCCTATTGCAATTGGGGGAATGTTTGTTAGAATTGGGAATTTTTTCAATTCTGAAATAGTTGGCAATTATACTGAATCTAACTTTGGGGTTGTGTTTTTAAATAGAGGAGAAATATTTCCTAGACACCCAGCTCAACTCTATGAAGCTATGGGATACTTATTGCTTTTTGTTCTATTATGGCAACTATATTGGAAAACTAATTTTAAAAACGATAAAGGTTTTCTATTCGGGCTTTTCTTAATTTGTTTGTTTTCTATAAGAGTATTAGTAGAATATGTCAAAGTAAGTCAAGGTGGATTTGAAGATTATTTAGGTTTTTTTAGTACAGGTCAATGGCTAAGCATTCCTTTTATTTTAATTGGAATTTTCTTTATGTTAAGGAGTAAAAAAGCCTAGTCTAATTATTTTTTTAGACTCTTTTTTAGCGTTTCATACATAACAGGTGTAGCAATAAAAACAGAAGAATAAGTTCCGACAATTACTCCAATTATTAAAGCAAACATAAATCCTTGAATTGATTCACCTCCAAATAAAAATATTGCTGAAAGTACTACCAGTGTTGTAAATGAAGTGTTTAAAGTTCTGCTTAATGTACTATTTAAAGCTGTATCAACTATTTTATTAAATTCCCATGACTTATTAATCAATCTGAATTCTCTAATTCTGTCAAATACAACAACCGTATCATTTAATGAATAACCTATAACTGTCAAAATAGCAGCAATAAATGCTTGGTTAATTTCCATATTAAATGGCATCCAATTATAAGCTATAGAAAATACCCCTAAAACAATTAACACATCATGAAATACGGCTGTTACAGCTCCCAAAGAATATTGCCAATTTCTAAACCTTAATAAGATATATAAGAATACAACTATTAAAGATCCGAAAATTGCTAAAAATGAATTTTTCTTAATGTCATCAGCTATAGTTGGGCCAACTTTGGAAGACGACATAATACCAACTATTTTATCATCTGCACCATTTACAAAATCTTCGTAAATTATATTTACAGGAAGGTGTTTCTTTAATGATTCAAACATCTTTTCTTGAATCTCTACATCAACTTCGGATCCTTCAACGTCTACCTTATAATTTGTAGTTATTTTTAATTGATTATCTGATCCATAGGTTTTTGCTTCAGCATTTCCAAAAACTTTAATAAGATCATTTTGAATGTCACTTTGATTGACATTATTTTCAAATCTAACCGTATAGGATCTTCCTCCTACAAAATCAACACCTTCATTTAAACCATTAGTAAAAAGTGAAAACACTCCTATTGTTAATAAAGACAAAGAAAGTACAAAAGCAACTTTTCTTTTTTGTAAAAAAGAAATACTTAAGTTTTTAAATAGATTCTTAGTCATATTGGTAGAAAAATTTAAATTTTTAGATTTTTTTAATCTAGCATCAACAAACATTCTTGTTATAAAAATAGCTGTAAACAAAGAAGTTGCAATACCAATTAAAAGAGTTGTAGCAAAACCTTTAATAGGACCTGATCCAAATATAAACAAGATTAAGGCAGTTAATCCCGTTGTTATATTCGCATCTAATATAGATGACAAAGCATTACTAAAACCATCACTAACCGATTGTTTAAGGCCTTTAGCTTTAGAAAGTTCTTCTCTAATTCTTTCAAATATAAGAACGTTAGCATCAACTGACATACCAATTGTTAAAACAATACCTGCAATCCCTGGTAAAGTAAGAACTGCCCCTAAACCTGCTAAAACCCCAAAAATTAATACAATATTTAATACAAGAGCAACATCAGCATACAAACCAGCTCTACCGTAATAGAATATCATCCATAATAGAACTAATAATAAAGCAATAATAAATGAGTTTACTCCTCTTTCAATATTTTCTTTTCCAAGAGAGGGGCCAACTACTTCAGATTCGATAATCTCAGCAGATGCAGGTAATTTTCCCGCTCTTAAAACATTAGCTAAATCAATCGCTTCATTTAATGTGAATTGACCTGAAATTTCAGACCTTCCACCTGAAATTGCTCCTTTAGAAACTCCTGGAGCAGAATATACTATATCATCTAAAACTATTGCTATATTACTTTTATCTTTATAAGCATTTCCTGTCATCTCTTCCCATTTTCTAGCTCCTTTACCATTCATTTGCATAGAAACTGTTGCCGCATTAGTTATATCATAAGACTGACTAGCATTAACTACTACACTTCCACTTAACGGAGGCTTATTATCTCTGTTGGATTTTATAGCATATAAATCGACTACTTTAGAATTTAAATCAGGTTTTCCAAATAAAAATCGAGTAAATCTTTTATCAGAAGGAAGTAATTGTCTTATTTCTGACATAGAAAGATATTCTTCAATTTTCTTTTGATCTTTAGCCAAAAATTGTGCTATAACTGGGCCTCCTTGATAACCTGTACCTACTAAATAATCAAATAATGGATTTTTTGAAGATGAGCTTATAGAATCATTAGCTTCAACATCAGCTAGAAGGTCATCGATTTTAGAAGATTCTTTATTTTCTAAATCAGAGATAGGCTCTAAAACTATATCTTTCAAAGCCTCATTAGCTTGAGATAAAAAAGTTAAAAATTGATCATTTTTTTCAGTTACCCAAAATTCTAATTGAGCTGTACTTTGAAGTAAGTTCTTAACCCTAGAAACATCTTTAGCTCCAGGAAGTTCAACACGAATCCTTCCAGAATTTCCTAATCTTTGAATATTAGGCTGCGTCACCCCAAACTGATCTATTCTTTTTCTTAAAACTTCAAATGCAGAAACAATAGATTCATCAATTTTTCTTTTGATAATTGGTTTAACCTCATTATCTGACATTTCAAAATTAATTTCATCACTTAAAGACCTGTTTGCAAATATATCTGGTGAAGCCAAACTAGAATTTCCTTTAATTATTTCAAATGCATTAAAAAATGATTCTACGTAAGTATCGTCTGATGATTTCTGTAATTCATCAGCATCATCAAGGGCTTTATTAAAAATAGGATCTCTTGTGTTTTCTGCTAAACCTTTTAAAATATCTTTTACTGAAATTTGTAAAGTAACATCTATACCTCCTTTTAAATCTAATCCTTTATTAAGTTCTTTAGATTTTGCGCTATTATAAGTAGTAAATCCAAATATACTTTCATCCGCAATTGAATCTAAATAATTAACATATTTATCCTCTCTAAGGTTTTCAAAATTTGTTTGTTGATCAGATATAGAACTTATTGAATATTCTAAAGCTTTATCTTCAACTCTAGAAGTTATGAAAGTAAATGAAATTTGATATAAGCTAACTAAGCCGAAACAAAAAGCAAAAAACTTTATTAGACCATTATTTTGCATACAATTATTTTTTAGAAAATTCTTTTTTAAAATCGAGCAAATATATGATTTACTTCAAGATAAAGCAATTCTTAATAAATGTTCAGATTAATAAGTTTATTAATTCTTTTATTTAGAGTGCTAAATTCATTTTTCTTACAGCTTCAGCGCTTTCACTAAATTTCACCTTTTCCTGATCATTTAGATCAATATTAATAATCTTCTCACAACCATTTTTACCAATTACACAAGGTACTCCTATACAAATATCATCTTGATTATATTCACCATCAAGAAACACTGAGCATGGAATAATTCTTTTTTCATCATTAAGTATTGATTTCACAAGAAAACCAACAGAAGCACCAGGAGCATACCAAGCTGATGTGCCAAGTAATTTTGTTAAAGTTGCACCTCCCACCATTGTATCTTGAGAAACTTTTTCTAATTTCTCTGATGAAATTAGCTCTGAAATAGGAATTCCATTATAACTCGCTAATCTAGTAAGCGGAATCATTGTTGTATCTCCATGCCCTCCAATTACCATTCCATGTATATCATTAGCTGGTCTTTCTATAGCTAAAGACAAATATGTCTTAAACCTTGAACTATCTAATGCACCTCCCATTCCAATTACTCTATTCTTTGACAATCCCGTTGATTTCAAGGTTAAATAGGTCATTGTATCCATAGGATTCGATACTACTATTATAATTGCCTCACTTGAATGCTTTAATATATTTTCTGAAACATTTTTAACAATTCCTGCATTAATTTCTATTAACTCTTCTCTAGTCATTCCTGGTTTTCTTGGAATACCAGATGTTATTACAACAACATCACTATTTGCGGTTAATGTATAATCTCCTGTAGTTCCTACTATTTTAGTTCCAAACCCTAATGTTGTTGAAGTTTGCATCATATCCAGTGCTTTTCCTTCAGCAAATCCTTCTTTAATATCCAAAAGAACAACTTCACTAGCAATAGATTGTGATGCTATAACATCAGCACATGTTGATCCTACATTTCCTGCTCCAACTATAGTAACTTTCATATCTTTTTTAATTATAATTAAACATCAATATTTGCATAAGTTGCATTTTTCTCAATAAATTCTCTCCTTGGAGGAACTTCATCTCCCATTAACATTGAAAATACTCTATCAGCTTCAACAGCATTATTGATCGTTACTTTTCTAAATGTTCTAAACTCTGGATTCATTGTGGTTTCCCATAATTGAATAGCATTCATTTCTCCAAGACCTTTATATCTTTGTATTGAGCAGCCTTGACCTAGTTCCTCCATAATCTTATCTCGTTCTTGATCATCCCAAGCATATTGTTTTTTCGCTCCTCTTTTGACTAAGTACAAAGGTGGAGTTGCAATATAAATATTTCCATTTTCAATTAACTCTTTCATATACCTAAAAAAGAAAGTTAAAATAAGAGTTGCTATGTGACTACCATCTACATCAGCATCACACATAATAACTACTTTATGGTATCTCAATTTTTCAACATTTAAAGCTTTACTATCTTCTTCTGTTCCAATAGTAACTCCTAGTGCAGTGTAAATATTAATAATTTCTTGATTTTCAAATACTCTGTGTTGCATGGCTTTTTCCACATTTAGAATCTTGCCTCTTAAAGGCAAAATAGCTTGGAAGTTTCTATCTCTGCCTTGTTTAGCCGTACCACCTGCAGAATCACCCTCAACTAAAAACACCTCACATAAAGCTGGATCTTGTTCAGAACAATCTGATAACTTACCAGGTAAACCACCTCCACTCATTACGGTCTTTCTCTGAACCATTTCACGAGCTTTTCTAGCAGCATGTCTAGCTTGAGCAGCTAGAATAACCTTTTCAACAATTATTTTAGCATCACTAGGGTTTTCTTCTAAGTAATTTTCCAGCATTTCAGAAACTGTTTGAGAAACTGCTGAATTAACCTCCCTATTACCTAATTTAGTTTTAGTTTGACCCTCAAATTGAGGTTCAGCAACTTTAACCGAAATAATTGCTGTAAGACCTTCTCTAAAATCATCTCCAGCAATGTCAAATTTCAATTTATCTAACATACCAGATGAATCAGCATATTTTTTTAAAGTAGAAGTCAAACCTCTCCTAAATCCAGCAAGATGGGTGCCTCCTTCGTGTGTGTTAATATTATTTACATATGAATGTAAATTTTCAGTATAAGAAGTGTTGTAAATCATAGCTACTTCAACTGGAATATCATTTTTTTCACCTTCCATTGAAATCACATCTGAAATTAAAGGCACTCTGTTTTCATCCAAAAACCTAATAAATTCTTTTAAACCATCTGTAGATTCAAAAATATCTTCAACAAATTCACCATCAACTTTTGTTCTCTTATCTATTAGAGAAATAACTATCCCTTTATTTAAAAAAGATAATTCACGCATTCTATTAGCTAAAGTTTCATAACTATATTCATGTAATTCTTTAAAAATAGAGATATCGGGCTTGAAAGTAACTTCAGTTCCCTTTCTATCAGTAGTTCCATCAGTTTTTGCAGGATATAAAGCTTTTCCTTTTTCATATTCTTGAATCCAGATTTTTCCTTCACGATAAACTTTTGCGGTTAAATGTTCTGATAAGGCATTAACTACCGAAACTCCAACGCCATGCAATCCTCCTGAAACTTTATATGAATCTTTATCAAATTTTCCACCAGCTCCAATTTTAGTCATTACAACTTCTAAAGCCGAAACCCCCTCTTTTTTATGAATTCCTGTTGGAATTCCTCTACCATTATCATCAACAGTTACAGAGTTATCTTCATTAATTGAAACGTTAATTCTGTCGCAATGACCAGCCATTGCTTCATCAATAGAATTATCAACAACTTCATATACTAAATGATGTAAACCTCTAAGTCCAACATCTCCAATATACATTGAGGGACGCATTCTTACATGTTCCATTCCTTCTAAAGCTTGTATACTGTCAGCCGTATACTGTTCTTTGTTTATTTCTTCACTCATTATATAAGATTTTTTAATAAAATTTTACTTAAAACAAATATAATAAATTCACAAGCGTATCAGAAAAATTTACAGATATGAAAAGCCTTAAGTTATCAACAATTTAGGGCTAATAAACAATAATAATTAGTAAGAATCTAAATGAACATTTGAGACTGATCTTCCCGATGGATCATTCATGTTTTTAAAGGATTTATCCCATTCTAAAGCAATAGGAGTGCTACAGGCAACTGAAGGAACAGATGGAACTGTTTTTGCGGCAGATTCAGAAGGAAAATGTTTTTCAAAAATTGATCTATAAAAATACTCTTCTTTGGACATGGGAGTTTGAAAAGGGAATGTAAATTTTGCATTGTCAAACATATCATTAGACACATTTTCTTCAACTAGTTCTTTTAAACTATCAATCCAATCATAACCCACTCCATCACTAAACTGCTCTTTTTGCCTCCAAGCTATAGCTTTCGGTAAATAAGATTCAAACGACTTTCTTAAAACCCACTTTTCCATCCTATCTTTATTTATCATTTTATCTTTTGGATTAATTCTCATTGCAACATCAATAAATTCTTTATCTAAAAAAGGAACTCTTCCTTCAATTCCCCAAGCTGCTAAAGACTTATTAGCTCTTAAGCAATCATATTGATAAAGTTTATCAAGTTTTCTTACTGTTTCTTTATGAAACTCTTCTGCGCTAGGAGCTTTATGAAAGTATAAGTATCCTCCAAATATCTCATCCGCACCTTCACCTGAGAGAACCATTTTTATACCCATAGACTTTATAACTCTTGCCATTAAATACATTGGTATTGAAGCTCTTATAGTAGTAACATCATAGGTTTCTAAATGAAAAACAACATCTTTAATCGCATCTAAACCCTCTTGAATTGTAAAAGTGACTTCATGATGAATTGAACCTATGTGTTCAGCAACTAATTTAGATGCTTTTAAATCTGGGGATCCTGCTAAACCTACGGCAAAAGAATGTAACTGAGGATACCAAGCTGCTTTTTGATCGTCAGATTCAATTCTATTTTTTGAATATTTTTTTGCTAAGGCAGAGGTTATAGAAGAGTCTAACCCACCAGATAGAAGCACACCATAAGGAACGTCACTCATTAATTGTCTATGAACAGCATCTTCTAATGCATTTTTTAAAGAATTTAAATCTGTTTTATTATTAGATATAGATTCATAATTCATCCAATCCCTTTGGTACCATTTCACTAATTTAGAATCACGACTAAATAAAAAATGTCCAGGAGGAAAAATCTCAATTTTATTACAAACACCCTCCAGGGCTTTTAACTCTGAAGCGACATAAAACGTACCAAACTTATCCCAGCCCATATAAAGTGGAACAATACCCATATGATCCCTTGCAATTAAATATTCATTGTTTTCTTCATCATACAATACAAATCCAAATATTCCATTTAAGTCATCTAAGAAATTAATTCCTTTTTCTTTATATAAGGCCAATATAATTTCACAATCAGAATTTGTTTGGAATGCATATTCAATAGATAACTTTTCTTTTAAAAGTCTATGATTATAAATTTCTCCATTTGCTGCCAAAATCAAATTCTTGTCATGACTAAATATTGGTTGATTTCCAGATGCCGGATCTACAATTGCTAAACGCTCATGGGCTAATAAAACATTTTTACCACAATGTATTCCGCTCCAATCTGGACCCCTATGTCTAACTTTTTTAGACATTTCCAAGATTTGTGATCTTAGAAAATTTGAATTTTGTTTAATATCCAAAGCACATACTATTCCACACATATTAATAATTTAAATGCAAATATGAATAAATAATATAAATATGTAATGTATATATACAATATTAATTACATTATTATAGTTATTTATATTTTTTATACATAAACTGTAATTAAAATATAAAAAAATATAAAAATTCTATTAAAATTGAAAGATTTAGTAAATTGTGTTTTTATTTATTTCAAATAATTCAATGTCAAAACCAATAGTTTATTTAGATAAAGTAAATATTAAACAGAATGACAAGATCATTTTATCAAATATAAGTTTATCAATTAATAAAGGAGAATTTGTATATATGATTGGGAAGACTGGAATTGGCAAAAGTAGCTTACTAAGAATTTTATATGGAGATCTTAAAATCGGAGAAGGAGAAGCTAATGTCATGGGTATAAATTTGAATAAAATTAAAGATAAAAAAATACCTTATTTAAGAAGAAAACTTGGAATTGTTTTTCAAGATTTCAAACTTTTGTCAGATCGTTCAATTGAAAAAAACTTAATTTTTGTACTAAAAGCAACTGACTGGAGAAATTCATCAGAAATTGGAGTTAGAATTGAAGAAGTATTAAAAATGGTGAAACTTAAGGATGTAAGAAATAAGTTTCCTCACGAACTTTCTGGTGGTGAACAACAAAGAGTAGCAATAGCCAGGGCTCTTCTTAATAAACCAGAACTAGTATTAGCTGATGAACCAACAGGAAATCTAGACCCAGCGACAAGTATTGAAATCATGCAACTTTTAAAAGACATTCATAACGATGGGACTACTATTCTTATTGCCACGCACGATTATGAAATTATTTCAAAATTCCCAGCTAAAACAATTCGTATTGAAAAAGGAAGGCTTTTTGAACTCTCAGAAAAGACGAATTCTAGTCATTAATAAAATTTCTTTTTCTTTGGTTTTCGTCTAAATAAATTTTTCTTAATCTAATAGTTTCAGGAGTAACTTCAACATATTCATCTTTTTGAATATATTCCAAAGCTTCTTCAAGACCAAAAGTAATTGGTGGAGCCAACTTCACTTTATCGTCTGTTCCAGAAGCTCTTACATTTGATAACTTTTTAGTCTTAGTTACATTAACAACTAAATCATCACCTCTAGAATTTTCCCCAATTACCTGACCAGTATAAATAGCTGTACCTGGATGAATAAAGAACTTCCCTCTATCTTGAAGCTTATCAAGAGAGTAAGGTATAGCTGTCCCTTGTTCCATAGAAATTAGAGAACCTGTTAATCTTCTTGGCATTTCTCCTTTAAATGGTTGAAACTCTAAAAACCTATGGTTCATAATTACTTCACCAGCAGAAGCAGTTATCAAAAAGTTTCTTAATCCAATTATTCCCCTAGACGGAATTATAAACTTACATAACATTCTTAATCCTTTACTATCCATACTTACCATCTCTCCTTTTCTTATAGCTACCATTTCAATTGCCTTACCAGAAACATGTTCTGGAATATCAATAACTAACTCTTCAACTGGTTCTGATTTAACTCCATTAATTTCTTTTATTATAACCTGAGGCTGACCTATTTGTAGCTCGTAGCCTTCTCTTCTCATTGTTTCTATTAAAACAGATAAATGCAATACACCTCTTCCAAATACTAAAAACTTATCAGCGGAGCCAGTATCCTCTAATCTCATTGCCAAATTCTTTTCTAGTTCTTTTTCTAACCTCTCTTTTATATGTCTAGATGTAACATATTTACCTTCTTTTCCAAAAAATGGTGAATCATTTATAGTAAACATCATACTCATTGTAGGCTCATCAATGTTTATTGTAGGTAAAGCATCTGGAGATTCAAAATCAGCAATTGTATCACCTATTTCAAAACTATCTAACCCGACAACAGAACATATATCTCCCGCTTCTACTTTTTCTACTTTACACTTTGCTAAACCATCAAACAAATTCAATTCCTTAATCCTAGATTTAACTATACTTCCATCTCTTTTAACTAAACATACATTTTGACCCTGTTCCAAAACACCTCTTTGTAATCTTCCAATAGCAACCCTTCCAGTAAATGAAGAATAATCCAAAGAAGTAATAAGCATTTGAGTATTTCCTTCTAATATTTTAGGGCTTGGAATGTGTCTAATGACCGCATCCAATAATGGCTCAATAGAATCTGTTTGATTTTTCCAATCATCAGACATCCAATTGTTTTTTGCAGAACCATAAATTACAGGAAAATCTAATTGCCATTCTTCAGCATCCAACTCAAACATTAAATCAAAAACAGATTCATAAACCTGATCCGGAGTACAATTTTCTTTATCAACTTTATTTACAACAACTAACGGCTTAAGTTTAAGTTCTAATGCTTTTTGTAAAACAAACCTTGTTTGAGGCATTGGACCTTCAAAAGCATCTACAAGAAGTAAAACTCCATCAGCCATATTTAACACTCTTTCTACTTCACCACCAAAATCAGCATGACCAGGTGTATCAATAATATTAATTTTTGTGTCTTTATAATTAACAGAAACATTTTTCGATACTATAGTAATTCCTCTTTCTTTTTCTAAATCGTTATTATCTAAAATAAGTTCACCAACTTCCTTGTTATCTCTAAATAACTTACAATGATGCAAAATTTTATCAACAAGCGTAGTTTTTCCATGATCTACGTGAGCAATTATTGCAATATTCCTGATAGAACTCATAATTTCTGTAATTTCGCGCAAATGTAAGGTCTTTTTAGATACTATTGGCTCTAAAGTATTTTAACTTGATATTATTATTTAATTTAGCTTAAATTTATTTTTAAATATGATTGATAAAATCAAAAATATAAAAAACCTAGAGTCAGGGAATTTCTTTTTAATAGCAGGCCCTTGTGCTATTGAAGGAGAGGAAATGGCATTTCAAATTGCAGAGAAAATATTGGAAATTACTAATAAACTTAAAATTCCATTTATTTTTAAAGGAAGTTTTAAAAAAGCTAACAGAAGCAGAATTGATAGCTTTACTGGCATTGGAGATGAAAAAGCCCTAAACATTTTAAAAAAAGTAGGAGAAAAATTAAACATTCCTACTACAACTGATATTCACGAAATAAAAGATGCAAATTTAGCTGCTAATTATGTTGATATTCTTCAAATACCTGCATTTCTAGTAAGACAAACCGATCTTTTAGTTGCAGCTGCCAAAACTGGAAAATATGTCAATTTAAAAAAAGGTCAATTTATGAATGCGGAAAGCATGTCTTATGCAGTTAAAAAAGTTCAAGATTCTGGAAATAAAAATATTCTATTAACAGAAAGAGGAAACATGTTTGGTTATCAAGACTTAGTAGTAGATTATAGAGGAATACCTGTTATGAAGAAATTCGCACCTGTAGTTTTAGATGTAACACATTCTTTACAACAACCTAATCAATCTTCAGGAGTCACTGGCGGCAGACCAGAAATGATTGAAACCATAGCCAAAGCTGGAATAGCAACAGGTGTAGATGGAATTTTTATTGAAACTCATTTTGATCCAAAAAATGCAAAAAGTGATGGAGCAAACATGTTAAATATTAATAATTTAGAAGATCTTTTAATAAAATTGGTTAAGCTTAAACAAATTACTAATTCCCTTTAGCTAAACATAAAAATCAAATTAATATATTTGCTCTTGCAAATAATTGTTCATTGAAAATAAATTGGGGTCGACTGGTTTTGACAGCGAGTCCGATTAAATGGTAAGCAGATCGAGCGCTGGGCTACAGCTCGTTAATATCATAGCACCAAACTTTAAATGGCGAAAATAATTACGCTCTTGCAGCTTAATAACTGAATTATAGTAAGTTAAAGCCTTGTCCCGCTAGGCGGGAAAGTGAGATGTCTCAGAATAGCCCTTGTTGACGGCAATTCATATTGAGACACCATTAAAGTCAACATAGGAATCCTAAGGCTTTGGTAGGGTTTTAAAATAAAAAAGATAAGTAATATTTGGGCCGTTTTCAGTCAGAATATTATCGAAAATTAATTGAAAACTAAATCTGTAGAAAGCTATTTCATCGCTTGTTTGGACGAGGGTTCGATTCCCTCCGACTCCACCATTTAAAACCCTAACTACTTTATAAACAAGTTATTAGGGTTTTTATTTTTCAAACTTGTACGATTATTGTACGGCCAGTACTAATAAAAACCCAAAAAATCTCAATAGTAATTTATAATTGGTACTACCCTACTTAAATAATATCGATTTTATATTGACGGGAGGTGTTTGTATAAGTATGTATAATAGTAAACCTTACTGTGTTTTAAAAAATAATTATTTGTTATTTATAAACTACCCCTTTTTTCATTACAAATACTACATTTTCCATTGTTGAAATAAGATTGATTGGATTATCATCTGTAGCTACTATATCTGCAATAAAACCAACTTTAATTTGACCTAAATCATTTTCCATTCCCAAAATCAACGCATTTGTAGTTGTTGCTGATTGAATACATTCCATAGCAGGCATGCCAACCTCATTCATATATCTAAACTCTTTACCGTTTAACCCATGAGGAAATACTCCAGCATCTGAACCAAAAGCAATTTTTACTCCTGCTTTATAGGCTTTTTTAAATGTAGATTGAAGTTTAGGCCCTATAGCCAATGCTTTTGGAACTACTAATTCATCATAATATCCTTTTATTTTTGCCTTTTCAGCAACTTCTTTACCTGCGCTTATTGTTGGAACAAAATATGTTCCGTATTGTTTCATTAACTCCATTGATTTATCACTCATAAGAGTACCGTGTTCAATAGTAGTAACCCCACCAATTATTGCCCTTTGAATTCCTTCATCACCATGAGCATGAGCAGCTACAATCATTCCATAATCTTTAGCTGTATCACATATTGACTTAATTTCTTCTAAAGTAAATTGAGGATTTTGACCATTTTTTGCAATACTCATAACTCCTCCAGTTGCCGTTATTTTAATATTATCTGATCCATCTTTATACCTTTGCCTTACCGCTTTTTTAGCGTCATCTACACTATTAACTACTCCTTCTTTTGGACCTGGATCACCTTTTAATGAGTTTTTCCAACCATTAGTAGGATCTGCATGCCCACCAGTTGTTGCAATAGATTTTCCAGCTGTAAAAATTCTTGGGCCAACTACCTTTCCTTTAGCTATCGCATTTCTAAGAGCTATATTTACACCTGTTCCACCTAAATCTCTAACGGTTGTAAATCCTGCCATCAAAGTTTTCTTTGCGTAATCTAAAGATCCATAGGCAATATCTGCTTCGTTTGCAGTAAAGTCTAATCTTCCTTTTTTAGGATTAAATTCTGATTCTAGATGTACATGCAAATCAATTAACCCTGGCATTACTGTCTTAGTTTTTAAGTCAATTACTATATCTTTTAAATTACTAGAACTAACATATCCATTTTTAATTGCTGTAATTTTATCAGCAGAAACTATGATTGTTTTTTTGGTTAAAATTTTACCATTTTCTGTATCAATTATTTTACCACAATGTAAATAAGTGTCTTGAGCGGAATTACTAAAGCTTAAAAATAGAATTAATAGGAATAAATATTTTTTCATAATCTTAAATTTAATTAATCCTAAGTGTTTTTTCATTATTCAAACCCCACTAAATGCACTAAAACCACCATCAATTGGTAGTACCACTCCAGTAATAAAACTTGCCGAATCACTACATAAAAAATGTATGGCGCCATTTAATTCCTCTGCTTTTCCAAAACGTTTCATAGGTGTATTATTAATTATAGTATTTCCCCTTTCAGTGTAAGAACCATCATCGTTTAACAGCAAGGATCTATTTTGATTTCCGATAAAAAAGCCTGGAGCAATAGCATTTACTCGCACTTTACCATTAAATTTTAATGCCATTTCAACGGACATCCATTTAGTAAAATTTTCAATTGCAGCTTTAGAAGCTGAATATCCAACAACTCTGGTTATAACTCTATCTGCAGTCATTGAAGAATAATTAATTATTACACCAGATTCTTGATTAGCCATTATCTCTCCAAAAACTAATGAAGTAATGACAGAGCCATTTAAGTTTAACTCAGTAACTTTTACAAAATCATCCATTGAAAGATCAAATATATTTTGATTCTCCCCAATAGTTGCGCCTGGTATATTTCCACCTGCTGCATTTAAAAGGATATCGACTTTATCCCATTTTTCTAATATTTTAGTACTAATATTTTTAATTGATTTTTTTGATAAAATATTACATTCAAAACCAATAGCATCCCCCCCTTTGTTATTTAAAAAAGTCGTTACGGTTTCTATTTTTTCAATAGATCTACCTAGAATAACTATTTTAACTCCAGAATTAGAAAGACTTAAAGCTATAGAACTGCCTAAAATTCCCGTACCACCAGTAATTACAGCAACCTTACCTTTTAAATCAAAATTTGATAACATAAATTATTTAATAATTATGAAAGTTAATTATTTTTAAAATAGATAGATCTAAAAATAGATTAATTATAGGGTCAAATAGTTTAATAATAAATTAAAGATTAAATAATTCAGGGAGAAACAAGCTCAATGCTGGAATATAAGTTACTAAAAAAAGAGAAAAAATCATTACAATAAAAAATGGAATCAGTGGTTTTATAACTTTTGTAATAGTTGTATTAGCAATTCCTACACCAACAAAAAGTACTGATCCTACTGGTGGGGTACATAATCCAATGCATAAATTTAGAACTAAAATTATTCCAAAATGTGTTGGATCCATACCTAATGAAGTAACAACTGGCAAAAAAATTGGAGTAAAAATCAATACGGCAGGTGTCATGTCCATAAAAATGCCTACCATTAGTAGTATCAAATTAATAATTAGTAGAATTATAATCTTATTATCACTTATTCCTAATAAAAAAGTACTTATGTCTTGTGGAATATTTTCAAATGAAAGAACCCATGACATACACATAGAAGCCCCAATAAGCAGCATTACTATTGCAGTGATTTCAATTGATTCCAATAAAACCTTTGGCATTCCCTTAACGGTTAATTCTCTGTATATAAAACCCAAAATAAGGGTATACAAAACAGCAATAGCAGAAGCTTCAGTAGCTGTGAAAATTCCAAAAATAATTCCACCAACTACAATAACTAGTAAAAATAAACTGGGCAGAGCATTTATAAATTCAGTAAAAACTTCTTTTAACGTAGATTTCTTCCCAACTTTGTAATTGTTTTTCTTCGACCAAATCATAGCTACTATCATTAAAAACAATCCTGTCAAAATTCCAGGAATATAACCAGCAAGAAATAAGGCTGCTACAGAAACACCTCCACTTGCTAAAGAGTAAACAATTAGTACATTACTAGGAGGAATGACAAGTCCTGTAGTAGCTGAGGTTATATTGACTGCCACACCAAATTCTTTTGAATAGCCTTCTTTTTCCATTTCAGGACCAAGAATGCTACCCATTGCAGAAGCAGAAGCCATAGCAGATCCTGCGATGGAACCCATCAACATAGCTGAAATAATATTAATCAAAGCTAATCCTCCTGGTAAAAAACCAACCAGGGTTTTTGCAAATGAAATAAGTCTACTGGCTATACCTCCTTCAGTCATTATTTGCCCAGAAAGAATAAAAAAGGGAATCGCTAATAACGCAAAACTATCTAATCCTGTGGCTATTCTCTGTGAAACAGTAGTTAAAGATGGTAAAAACGGTACACTTACCATAATTGTCAATAGGGAAGAAATTGCAATCGACCATGCAACAGGAACTGAAAAAACAAGAAGAATACCGAAACTAATTACAAGTACTAATATTGGTAAATATTCAATCATTTGTTATGATTTAAAATTTCTAAAATTTTATAGTAAGCTATTAAAACCCCACTTATTGGAATAACTAGATATACAAATGCTAAAGGAATTTGAAGAGCCGGGGAAAGCTGCTCTAAAACATAGGTGATATAAACCAATCTAGACCCTCCAATTACAAAAGTAAAAAATGCAAAAATCATTATAAGCCATTTAACAAACACCTTAACTTTAATTTGATTTTTTTCAGAAAATTTTGTTGGAAAATAATCAATTGCAACATGCTTGTTTTTTCCAGAAACGTAAGCAGCACCTAAAACACCAACCCATATCATCAAATATCTAGCGAGTTCTTCGGTATAAGAACTTGGATCTCCAAGAACAAATCTTGAAAAAACTTGCCATAAAACATTAACAACCATTAATGACATTATAACAACTAATGCCCAACCCAAAAAACGATCTATTTTATCTCTGATTCCCATAGCTATTTAGTGTTTTTAATTCTATTTATAAAATCGTAAAGCACCTCATCTTCTTTATATGATTCTAATATTTTTTTTGATTTTTTAGAAAACAAAGTTTTGTCTGGAATAATTATTTCTACTCCAGCTTCTTTCACTGCATCTAATGATTGTTTTTCAGATTCGGCCCATAATTTTCTTTGTTCAATTACCGATTCTTTAACTGCTTGACTTAACCATCCCCTTTCTTGATCTGAAAAAGAGTCCCATATATGAGTGCTCATCAAAAGCACATCTGGAAGTATAGTATGTTCATCTAAAGTATAGTACTTACAAACTTCATAATGTCTGGAAAGATAAAAACTTGGAGGATTATTTTCAGCCCCATCTACAACTCCTTGTTGTAATGATGTATATAATTCACCAAAAGAGATAGGTGTTGGAGATCCTCCTAAAGCTTTAACCATATCGAAAGCGGTTTTACTTTCCATTACTCTAATTTTAAGACCATCTAAATCTTCTGGACTATTTATTTTTTTTTCTTTAGTATAAAAACTTCTTGCACCAGCATCGTAATAGGCAAGACCTTTCAACCAATACTTTTCTGTTCCAGAAAGTAAATCTCTACCGATTGGACCATCCAATACAGAATAAGAATGTTGTCGATCCCTAAACAAAAAAGGTAATCCAAAAACTTTGATATTAGGTGAAAAATTTTCTAAAGATCCTGTAGACACCTTAGTCATATCTAGACTACCTATTTGCAGTAATTCTAAACATTGTCTTTCGGTTCCTAATTGCTCACTTGGATAAATTTGAATTTTCATTTTACCATTAGACTTCACTCTTAAAACTGAGTCCATATACACCATTGCTTGATGAACTGAATGGGTAGTGCTTAAACCATGACCTAGCCTGATGATTTTTACATTTTCTGATTCCTTACAAGATGTGAATAAAAAAGAGAATATTAATAGTATCAATAAATTTCTCACTCAACTAAAATTTAAAAAATTTTTCAGCGTTAAAATAACAAATATTTTGAATCATTTTTCCAAAAAAAGCAGTGTCGTTTGGCAAAAATCCATCTTTAATATCTTGACCAATCATATTGCAAATTATCCTTCTAAAATATTCATGTCTTGGAAAAGAAAGAAAACTCCTGCTATCAGTTAACATTCCTATAAAATTTGAAAGTACTCCTAAATTAGAAAGTGTATTTATCTGCTTTTCCATTCCATCTTTTTGATCTAAATACCACCAAGCAGTACCAAATTGCATTGAGACTTTTGAACTTGAGAAATTACCAACCATTGTAGCAAAAACCTCGTTCATAGCCGGATTTAAATTATAAACTATTGTATTTGTTAATAGCCCTTTACTATTTAGGTTATTAAAAAAATCAGACATTGCTTTAGCCTGAGTAAAATCACCTATAGAATCACAACCAACACCAGAACCCAATTTTTTTAACAAAGAAATATTATTATTTCTAATTGCCCCCAAATGAAACTGCTGCGTCCAACCTTTTTTAAAATAGATTTCACACAAATCAAAAAGAACACACGATTTAAATTTTAAATCTTCTTTTGAATTAGGAATTGTTCCAGAAAGTCTGTTTTTAAAAATCTTATCAATTTCCAACATACTGTATTGTTCAGAATATAAACTTTCCAGTCCATGATCAGAAATTCTACAACCATTGGTGTGAAAAAAATTAATTCGATTACTCAAACTGTTTAATAGAGATTCGTAGGAATCAATTTTAGTATCATCTATTGATCCCAATTTATTTATGTATTCAATATAATTTTCATCACAAATATTAAGAACATTGTCTGGTCTAAAACCTGGAAGAACTTTTAGTCTTTTTTCATTTTTTGACAATTTAACATGAAACTCTAAATCATCTGCAGGATCGTCAGTAGTGCATAAAGTCTTTACATTAAATTTTTTCAACATTTCAACAGGCTCCATTTTACTTATTAATTCATTAGTTTGACGGAAGATTTTATCAGCTGTTGAAGGTTGCAGCAAAGTATTTATATTAAAGTATCTTTTAAGTTCTAAATGAGTCCAATGAAAAAGTGGATTTCTAACTGTATAAGGAACTGCTTGAGCCCATCGTTTGAATTTTAACTTTTCAGGCGCATCTCCTGTTATTTCATTTTCGTTTATTCCCAATGCTCGCATTACTCTCCATTTATAATGATCTTCATCAAGCCAAGCTGAGTTGATACTAGAAAAGGGTTTATTATCTGATATAATTTTTGGAGATATATGATTATGGTAATCTATAATTGGCATTGACTTAGCATAATCGTGATATAATATTTTTGAAATTTTATTTTGCAATAAAAAATCCTCATTAATAAAACTCTTGGTTGATTTGAACGACAAATCTAAATAATGCATTTATATAATTTTAATAATTCCGTATTCTAATCCTCTAATCTCAGCTAAACCTCTTAATCTTCCTATAGCAGAATAACCTGGATTCACAATTTTTTTTCTAATATCATCCAACATTTGATGACCATGGTCAGGTCTCATTGGGATGTTAAAGTCTTTTCTTTTATTCAAATATCTCCTTTTTTGTTCAATAATAATTTTTGAGACAATCTCATACATATCTACATCCCCCTCTAAATGATTAGCTTCATAAAAATTTCCATTAGAATCTCTTTTGGTACTTCTTAAATGAATAAAATGAACTCTATTGGCAAAATTATTAAAAATCTTTCCAAGGTTATTTTCTTTAATAACACCCAAGGATCCAGTGCAAAAAGTAATTCCATTATTTATTTCAGGAACTTTATCAAAAATATATTGGTAATCTTTTTCTTTACTAACAACTCGAGGTAAACCTAGCAGTGAATAAGGAGGATCATCTGGATGAATACACATCAAAATTCCAATTTTTTTTGCATGTGGAATTATGGCTTTTAAAAATAAAACTAAATTTTTTTTCAATTGATCGGAATTAATATTGTTATATGTTTTTAATATTTCTCTAAATGCTTCTAAAGAATAACCTTCTTCACTTCCAGGAAGACCTTTTAAAATATTATTACCAAGTTTATTTTTTTGATTATTACTTAAAAGTTTATAATAAGTCTCTGCTTTTAAAAATTCTTCATCTGAATAATCATTTTTTGAACCATCTCTTTTCAATATAAATAAATCAAAGGCTCTTAGAGCATCAAAGTTGAATTCTAAAGCATAAGAACCATCTTTATAATTCATGTCTAATTTCGTTCTAGTCCAGTCTAATACTGGCATAAAATTGTAACAGACTATCTTTACTCCACAATTAGCAAGATTTGTTAGGCTTAATTTGTAATTCTCAATTAAGTTTTTGAAATTATCAGTTCTTGTTTTTATTTTTTCGTGTACTGGAAGTGATTCCACTACATCCCATGTTAAACCAGATTTTTCTATTATCTTATTTCTTTTTTTTATATCGGACATTTGCCAAACTTCTCCATTTGGAACTTCATGAAGTGCACTTACAATTCCTTTAGCACCAGCTTGACAAATATCTTTAAGTGATACAGGATCATTAGGGCCATACCATCTCCAAGTCTGTTTCATTCGTGGAATCATATTTATTTTTTATTATTAATTTGTTTTGTACACTTCAATCCAAAAGGGATATTTTTTCTTTGAATTAACTATTGCAAATGAAATTAAATCAGTATTTCCCTGATCAATTTTTAATCCATTCATTTCAATTGTACTATCATTTTTAATTATTTTTTTCCTAAAAACTAACCCATTAATTTCTGTAAACATTGTTCCATTTGATTCAATTGGATTTTTAAATTTAAATTTTAAATTATAAGTGCCTTTTTTAAATTTAACTTTCCAAAAAGAATAAATATTGTCTTGTGCCCAGACTCCTCTATCTCCTGAAGCATCATTTCTATTTAAAAAAGATGGGTTTTCAAAATTAGATCCTAATATTATTCTTGGTTCAGTTTTTAAGTTTTTTGAATTCATTAATTCCTTCAAAGTATTATCCATTTTGTTTTTAAGAGTTTTTGCTGTTTCTATATTTTGATTAACAATATTATTATTTTCATATGGATCCTTTATTAAATTATATAATTCAAAATTTTCAATGTTACTATCATAATCAGTATTACCAACTAATTTGTAACTATCATTTTGAATAGAAATGTTTATATATTTTTCAGGATATCTTCTAGTCCAATATGAAAATAAATGTCTCTGGTTTGTATTTTTATTTTCAATTAATGGCATTAAACTTTTACCGTCAATTTTTCTGTCTTGTGGAAGATCTACATTACAAATTTCAGAAATAGTTGGAAGTATGTCAATATGAGCTGATAGTTGATTTATTTCTTTTGGTTGGCTAAATTTGTTTGGATATTTTAAATAAAATGGAACTCTAGTGCCACCACTGTAGACAGTTCCTTTTCTTCCTTTCATTCTACCATTATATCTAATTTGTTGAGGACCATTGTCAGACATGAAAATTATTAATGTTTCTTCTTTAATATTTAATTCATCCAATTTATCAATTACCTTTCCAACGTTTTCATCAATATTAGTAATCATTCCATAGATTCTTCTTGCATCATCTTTATCTTTTTCGTTCATTTTATTTAGAAATGAATTTTCAGAAAATCCAGATTCTGGATCTAAATCTTTATACATTTTATAATACTTTTCTGGGACTTGTAGTGGGGTGTGAGGAGCATTGAATGATAAATAACAAAAAAATGGTTTAGATTTGTTTTTTTCAATAAACTTTATAGCATTTTCTGTAAAAATATCTGAACAGTAACCTTCGTATTCTTTCTGTTTGTTATTGTGCCACAATATTGGATTAAAATAACTTTTATCACCCTTGAAATAGTTTGTAAAATCTCCTACTTGCCCAATTCCACCTGCTAAATGTATTAGAGATTCATCAAATCCTTGATCCGTAGGTCTAGATGGATAATTATCACCTAAATGCCATTTACCAAATATTCCAGTAGAATAATTTGCATTTTTAAGCATTTCGGCTATTGTAATTTCGCTATCTGACATTATTGCTCCTCCGTTATAAGTATCTCGTACACCTGTCCTTAATGAATACCTTCCTGTCATTAAACTTGATCTAGTAGGTGCACATACAGGTGAGACAAAGAAATTATTAAATTTTATACTTTCTCTGGCAAAATTGTCAATTCTAGGAGTTTTTATATTTGGATTTCCATTAATTCCCAAATCACCATAGCCTTGATCATCTGTCATTATTATAATTACATTTGGTCTTTTGTCTTCAGAAATATTATTACAAGAACATACTATTAAAAGAAAGATTGATAAAAACTTTTTCACAATACTAAATATATGAAATTTAGAAAAAATTATTTGCTTAAATCAAAAATACGAGTATACTTAATAGTAAAAGTCTGATTGTTTAAATCATCCAAAAGATCTTCATCTTTTACAATATTAATTACAACAAAAAGACCAGAATTAGCTGTTTCAAGCAATCCAAACCTAGCATTTAAAGAAAATAAATTGGATAAATTGTTATATTGAACTAATCCTTGAATAAACATTTTTGGAGTAAATGAGTAAGAAAAATTAGTTCCAAACAACAAAGCATTAACATTACCATTTGGTAATTTTAATGCTGCATGATTTATAGAAATAGAAGAATTAAATTTATTTCCAATTCTCGCGTTTAATGAAGCATTATTAGAAAATCTTTTCCCACCAAAATAACCCCCTATAACACTTCTAGTTCTAAATGATAATTTTTTGTTTGCATTAGTCATTATTACAAACATAAATTCACTGTGATTGTAATGACCAACAGGAACACTAACTCCAGAAATTTTAAAGTTCTCATTCACCCATTCTTTTGTTAAATTAAGTCCTGTATGGATTTCAAATCCACTTCTCCAAACCCAATGGTTATCTATATGTAAAAATTTTGTTACTAGTTGATCATCAAAATTCCAATAACTTCTATATGAAATGTGGGGTCTTAATTCCAAAAGGTCTCTTTTTTCGTCTAGCCTTATAGCTTTCCAAATTAAAAGCTCAGGTTTTCTAAATGAACTTCGTTCTAAGTAACCTACTTCTGGATTAAAACCTTCTCCCACCTCTGTATACTGAGCTGAAAGTTTCCATCCATCCCAATCATAATTTGCTGCAAGTCTAAAAGCATGATCCTTATTGTCAATTCCTGGTGTTGAACTTTTAGAAAGAAAGCCTGTAACTTTGGCTTTTTTTCCAATTCCCCAAACCCCATCTAAAGCAACTACTTTATTGTGATCTTCTTTTTTCTTTCCTAAACCATTTCTTGTTATAATCGCTGCTCCTAATGAAGATCTACTTTTATTAAAATTATGATTTACCCGAGCTACTGTAAAATTGTTTTTTTCAATTTCAGACTGTTCTAATTCATCAGTGAACATAGATAAAAAACCAATATTAGTCTGACCTATTTTCCCTGAAATTCTAGATCCTCCGATTATTGGAACCTTTGAGCCATTTTTACCTATTCCAATTCTTCTGCTAAAAAATAAATCGACTTCACCAGGACTCCCAACTGAAAATTGACCTGCATTTTCAAGAAAAAAGGCTCTTTTTTCTGGAAAAAATAAATTAAAACGATCTAAATTCACTTGTTGCTTATCAACCTCTGCTTGGGCAAAATCTGTATTATAGGTTAAATCAAGTGTCAATCCTGGTGTGATACTATATTTTATATCAGCCCCTAATTCAAGATCTGTTTTATCTAAATCTTTAACACTTTTATCTTCGATAGATTGCATTAAAACATATGGCATGATCTTAAGATTTTTTGGATTTTTTAAATCTATTCCATCTATTTTACCTGCTAATGAAACTCTTTTTATATCAAAACCTAGTGGTAAAGAAGCCCAATAAGCAGTTTCACTTGTTTTACTAATATTTCTTTGAAAGTTAATACCCCATGTTTGATTCTTCCCAATATTGAATCTTAATGATTTTAAAGGAATAGCAAACTCTGCACTCCATCCATAATCCCCTTTTTCACTTTTTACATCCCAAGAAGCATCCCAGTTTAAATTGGTTCCTCCTATAACACCCCCCTGTTGTCTAGATACACTTCTATTTCCATTTCCTTCATTATCAATCTGAGCATCATATTCCATTGCGGATGAATTGGTTCCAAACAAAAATCCATTTTGCTGATCATTATAAGTATCTAATATGAACAAAAAACTATCATCATCACTTAGACTCGAATCTCTTCTAGAATCAGAAATAACTAAATTATCTGGATCAGAATCATAACAAATTGCCGACACATATAAATTACTATTAGTAAAAGCAACTCTGATAACCGTTCTTTCAGAAGCTTTAAAACCAAAAGAAGGCTTAGATTGTATCATTTCATCAATGTATGGAATCGATTCCCATATGGGATCAGACAATACATTACCATCAACTTTAGGTGGATTATCTAAAAAAGTTGCATTAAAAGAATGACGTTTATTTACTTCATTAATTTGTGAAAAACCAACATTAAATAATAGTAAATAAAATATAAAATTAATTTTCATTATTTGGAGTATTTATTTCACTTCCATAAGAACCAATATCAGAAAAACCCATATTATCAACTAATATCATGATGACATTAGGTTTTTGTTCTGATTAAAAGATTGTGCAACCTTAAAAATTAAAGTTAACAGAAAAGAAAATAATAAACCTTTTTTTAAACATAGTAATTTAAATAGAATTAATTTTCCATCCCGGTTCATATTTACGTGACCATAATTTCATTGCATCTCTGTCGTAAATTAGACCAGATTTTTCATCAATCTTGAAAGATCGATCACTTCGATATGAAATGTTTGCATAATGAACCAGGCTTTGACTAATTACAGCATCATCAATAGGAGAGTTAAGGGTATCACCATGTCTGATGGAATCAACAAAATTTTGCATATGTCTAGTTGTCATATCACCTCCACCACCAAGTGCTATTCCAGATTCATTATCATTTGATTTAACATTATCTATTACATTCCCTTTTATATCATACAATATATATTCTTTTCGGTTAATAAATACAGATCCTTCCGTTCCATATATAATTGTACCTCGGCCACCATCCCTATTCTTTCCAAATGCGTTTCTACTTCTACAATTCCAATTAATTGATTTATTTTTTGAAAACTTAAACTTAGCTTCCATATTATCATACATTGTCCAACCATCGTCCAAAAAATGATTTTTTTCAGCAAATACATTAACAGAAATTGGATAATTAACATCTAAAGCCCAACGAGCAATGTCTAATTCATGTGTTGCATTATTTCCAGCTTCCCCTGTTCCATAATCCCAACCATACCATCTCCAATTATAATCCCATGTATCATGTGTATAATTTCTTCTTGGTGCAGGACCCTGAAAAAGATTCCAATCCAATCCCTTAGGGGGAGACATTGGCACTTGATTTGGAACTCTTCCTCTATTATTATTATAAAAAGCTACTGCATTATAAGCATTTCCAATTATTCCATCATGAATTTTTTTTATAATAGAATTTGTATGCGTAGATGACCTTTGTTGATTACCCATTTGCACAACCTTTTTAAAATATTTTTGATGATTTACAATGAGTTCACTTTCCATCATGTTGTGGCTACATGGTTTTTCTAAATAAACATGCTTATTAGCTTCCATAGCCTTACATGCACCATATGCATGCCAATGGTCTGGTGTTGCCATGATAATTACATCAATATTTTTATCTTCAAAAATGTTGTGAATATCTTTCTCTGATTTAGCTGAATATCCGGCTAATTTATTTAACTGTTTATTAGCTTTTATTATTTGCTTATCCATTACATCACAGAAATATATAACATCAACATTTTTTAACTTTAAAGTTGATCTTAGCAAACCTGGTATCCTTCTTCCTAATCCTTGAAAAGCAAAATTTAATCTATCATTTGCACCAATGATTCTAGAATAACTTTTAGCTGAAAGCTTATTTGGGGATGCATATAAACTTCCAATAGCAGTTACAATACCTGCTGAAGCCAATGTTGTTTCTTTTAAAAATTTTCTTCGATTTAATTTCATGATTTATTTTTTAATTAATACTCTCTAATTTTTATATTTTTAAAATACACTTCATTCCCGTGATCTTGTAATAAAATATATCCAGATTGTCCCTGACCAAATCCAGACCATTTACGATATTTACTATAATTAACAAGGGATTTGAAAACTTGAGAATGTCTATTAAACTCCAACATTTTAAGGTTATCTAACCAATGCTCTACGTGACTGCCATTGACAGTTATTCGCGCCCGATGCCAAGTGTTAGGTTTAACATTTCTTTTCTTTCTGCCAACTTCTTGTAAGTTTTCAGCAGTTATTAAATCATATAAAGATCCAACTGTTCTGTTACCTAAAACTCCTTTTTTTGCATCAGGATGATTTTTATCATCCAAAATTTGGAATTCTAAACCAATAGAAGAACCCTCACCTTTATTCAGTTCAGTATCAACAAAATATTTTATTCCACTATTCGCACCCTTTGTTATTTTAAAGTCCACTTCCAGTTCAAAATTGCTGAATTTTTTTTCAGTTACAATATCACCTCCACCTTTCGATTCTAATCCACCGCTTGATAGAACTATTAGAGTATTATCTTTAATTATCCATCCCTTAGATGGAAAAGTTTTTAATTTTGCTCCCCTCCAACCTTTTGTCGAAATACCATCCCAAAGAAATCTCCATCCCTTCGAAATTTGATCTTCGGAAAGAAAATTATCTATATTATTTATTTCTGTTGCATAACTTTCAATCGGCCATCTATTTTTTTCTATATTTTCAGTTAAAATCCTCATATTCTTCCATTTGATTTCTTTACCAACTAATGATTTTTTACCAATACTATGAACTTGAAGAGCTATAAAACCATTAGAGGATGAATCATCAATTAAATTTGAACATTGTATTCCATTTACCCAAGTTCTTATTGTATTCCCTATGGCTTCAATTCTAATTTTATTCCAAACTCGATTATTAAAAGCATTTTTTCCTTTTTCATTTCTTGAAAGTGGATAAAGAAAAAGATCTCTCCTGGATTGGTCATAAATACCTCCAGTCCATGCCCTTTTTTCATCTGTGTCAAGCTCACATTGATAACCATAAACTTGCCCTTTATCAGATAATAGGCTTCTAAACTGTACACCAGAATTTAATCCTACATCAGCATAAATTTCATATTCTAAAATAAAATCATCATAATATTTTTTTGTACATAAATAAGTGCTTTGTGAATTTAAAATTGAAGTTCCAGTTACAACTCCATTTTGAATAGAAAACTCTACTTTACCTTGTTTTATTTCCCATCCATTAAAGTTTTTACCATTAAAAAGATATTCCCAATTAGACTGAGAAAAGCTTAAGGGTGAAAAAACAAAGAAGATTAAATAGATTATTAATTGTTGTTTAATTGTTGTTTTCATTGAAATTTTCAATTAACTACTTTATATTTTTTATTAGATTTAAGGTTTTTGAAACTGCATTTTTTAACTCAATATATTTTTTATTTGCAACTATCTCTTTAGAAATTAGTTTTGAACCCATTCCTACGCATATTACTCCAGCTTCAAACCAGGACTTTAAATTTTCAGGATCAGTTGAAACTCCTCCAGTCGGCATAATTGATGTCCATGGCTGAGGACCTTTAATTGCTTTTACAAATCCAGGACCATAGGTGCTTCCAGGAAACAGTTTAACAATTTCACAGCCTAATTCCTCTGCTTTGGCAATTTCTGATAATGAACCACAACCTGATAACCAAAGTACCTTTCTTCTATTGCACAAAATAGCAATATCCTCTCTTAAAACAGGTGTAACTATAAAATTTGCACCCATTTGCATATATAATGAGGCGGCGGCACCATCTGTGACGGAACCAACTCCTAATATCATACCTGGAAGTTCTTTCAATGCATATTTAATAAGATCACCAAATATCTCATAAGCAAAATCTCCTCTACTAGTAAATTCTAAAAGACGAGCTCCCCCATCATAACAGGATTTTAAAACATCTTTAGCCACGTTAATATCACTGTTATAAAACAATGGAACTAAGCCAGATTCTTTCATCTGTATTGCAACTTGTAATCTTGAAAATTGTGCCATAACTATATTTTTATCTTGAAACTCTCCCACTTGCATCACCACCCATTAACTTCTCAACTTCAGAAATTAAAACTAAATTAGCATCTCCTTTAATTGTATGTTTTAAACATGATGCTGCAACTGCAAAATCGAGGGCTTTTTGATCATTATTCTTATATTTTATTAAGCCATAGATAAGCCCACCCATAAAAGAATCACCACCACCAACTCTATCTACTATATCTGTAATTTGATATTCAGAACTCTTATACATTTTCTTTCTATTATACATCACACCTGCCCAAGTATTATGGGAAGCAGAAATGGACCCTCTTAAAGTTGTAATAACTTTTTTAGCATTTGGAAATTTTTTCATCATCTGTTTACATACAGATAAAAAACTTTCTGCCTTAACCTTATGGCCTTCTTTTGTTATATCTAAACCTTCTGGTTTTATACCGAAATATTTCTCAGCATCTTCTTCATTTCCTAAAATTATATCACAATAAGACGTTAGTTCAGTCATAATTGCTTCACTATCCCCACCATACTTCCAAAGTTTAGCACGATAATTCAAATCAGTAGAAATTGTAATTCCTAATTTGCTTGCAGCTTTAACAGCTTCTAAACAAACATTAGCAGCTCCTTGAGAAATTGCTGGTGTTATTCCAGTCCAATGAAACCAAGTAACTGCCCCATCAAATACTTTATCCCAATTTATCATTCCAGGTTTTATTTGAGCTATTGCTGAATTAGATCTATCATACACAACCTTACTACCACGACTTACTGCACCAGTTTCTAAAAAATAAATTCCTAGTCTATCCCCACCAAATGCAATATGATTAACCCCAACATTTCTCTTTCTCATTTCCATTAACGCACATGACCCAATATCATTATTAGGAATTCTTGTTACAAATTCTACAGGAACTCCATAATTTGCTAAAGAAACTGCTACATTAGATTCACCGCCTCCATAAACAACATCAAATGAAGTCGTTTGAGAAAATCTTAAATGGCCTGGAGGGCTTAATCTTAACATTATTTCTCCAAATGTCACTACTTTACTCATAATAAATTATTATTTAATTCAAATTTATGGGGCTATTCAATTTTAAAGAAAAATTATCTAAATAATTATTCCATGAATCTTCACCATCAAATTGTTTTCTTTTCAACCAAGTAAACCCTGTATAATATTCAACGTAATTTTCAATAACTTTTAAATCTAAATATAAATGATTTTTATCAACATCATCCTATAGATCTGTTGTATCCATGTCTGAATTCTTGTTTAGAAAAATATTACCTGAAGAAAAAGGCTTTTCCCTAATAAAAATTATCACAAAAGAAAACCTTGAATTCACTAATAAAAACATGAAAGATTATACCAGGTCTTTTATCTAAGTACCAAGTTTAATATATAAATCAACAAAAAAATGAAATACTTAATTCACATTTTTATTGTATTCTCAATATTTCTTACTAAAAACTGTATTTAAATCTTAAATATATTCCTTCTAACAAGTTTTTGAACTCATTTTCTTCATCATTCAATGGAATATCTCTATAAAAAAATTGACTTATTAATTCTAAATCTAAATTTTGATTTAAATCGTATGAAATTGTTGGTGACATATATAAAAAATTAATTCCTTGACCGTATATAAAAGATATAGAAGAATTAATTGCAGGTGTTAATTGCCCGCTAAACTGAGTTAAAAAACTATTTTTAGAAGGCATTAAGTTTTTAGGGGATAATCTGCTTTCAGAAATTGAAAATAAATTAAGATTTTTTGAATTTACAAATCCATTGGAATTATATAAATAGGTGAACAATACATAAAGTCCATTAGTAAATGAATAATCAATAGAGGAAGAAAAACTTGTAGAGTTTTTTTTAATCAAACTTTCTTTATTTGGATAAAACAATGAAACCTCTCCTTTAAATCCTGCATTTTTAATATTTCCAGCCCATCCCCCTCCAAAAACTAATTCATCATTATATTTTGCTAAAAGAAATTGAATATCATATCCTAACTTGTTAATCTTATACAATCCAGCTAATATAGATTCATTAAAGGATTTTGGTTTATAAACTATATCTAAAGTTGATAAATTATCTCCAAAATATTGAACTCTAAAAACGTCTGATCCAGGTCTTTCTATGTAATCAAAATCCATAAAATTATATGCATTAAATAAATCATTGGAATTCCATATTTGATTAATTCCCCAATTTACTCTTTGTCGACCTATACTTAACTCAATATTTTCTAAAGAATATTTAAACCATAACCTATCTATAATTGAATGTATCTTGAAATCATTATTGTTTATTAGAAAAAATGATAAATCAGTTACTCCTAAATCAGGATTAATATTTGAGTTTTTACCAGAAAAAATTCTATTTCTAATTCCTAATCCAAAAGAAAACTTTTCATTATAATATCCTTTTAGGTTTATCCTATTATGAAAAAGATGAGATAAATCTGTACTCTCTTCAGTATTAATTAAAGACGGTAAATATGAAACATAACCATTAATAGATGTGGAAATCTTATTTTTATTCTCTTGTGCACTTACTAAAGAAAAAAAGAAAAAGATTAAAACAAAATTATATCTTTTGATCATTAAAAATTTTACCATCCTCTAGACTTATTACTCTTTTTGCTCTATCAATAACTCTTTGATCATGAGTTGAAAATATAAATGTTATTTTTTCTTCTTGATTTAATTTATACATAATATCAAGCAATTTATTAGTAGAAATAGAATCTAAATTTGCTGTTGGTTCATCTGCTAGTATAAATTTAGGTTTAGAAGCTAATGCTCTCGCTACTGCTACTCTTTGTTGTTGCCCACCTGACAACTGAGAGGGGCGTCTATTTTTCATTTCATACAAACCCACTTGACTTAATAAATCTTCTGATCTTTCAGATCTAAATTTCTTATTATATCCTTGTAAAAGCATTATCATTTCAACATTTTCTTTTGCTGAAAGCACAGGAATCAAGTTGTATGATTGAAAGACAAAGCCAATATTGTTTAGTCTATACTTAATTATTTGATCTCTTTTAAAGTTAGAAATATTTTCATCATCAATAATCACTTTTCCTAAGCTTGGTGTATCTAAACCTCCTATGCAATTTAAAAGTGTTGTTTTACCTGAACCTGATGGTCCAACAACTGCTGTAAACTCCGCTTTTTGTATTTTTAAAGAGATGTTATCTACGGCTTTTATTATAAAGTCTCCTTGTTTATAAATTCTAGATAATTTTTCAGTAACAATCATTTTTATAATTTAAATATTTTTACTTGCCTCAACGGGATTTATTTTAAGTGCTCTAATTGAAGGGAAAACTGATGAAATTATTGTAATTACAATAATCATTAATCCAATTTCATAATAATAATTTAAAGGAAGTTTTAAGTATAACATCGTACCAATTCCAAAATTTTCCAGTCCAGCAGCAACAATGCTTAAATCTATACCGTTAACTGAAAAATAATTAATCATAAAGTACGAAAAAATTAATCCAAACGGTAATGCTATTAATGCCAGAAATAATGTTTCAATACTAATCATTAAAAAAATTTTTAATCTTGTCATTCCTATGCACATCAACATTCCTAATTCTCTTTTTCTTTCTAAAACAGCCATAAGCATAGTATTAATGATTCCAAATGATAACCCTGAAATAACAATTAACATAAAAAAATATAAAAAAGCACTTATCATTTTATTAGCATAAGCAAGTTCAACAGCAATGTCATCCCAACTTTGAATTATATTTGTATTATCTATTTTTTTTAAGTCTTTTTTTAATGCATCTGTCAAGTCTAATGAGCTGTCCTCAATATTTTCATAGATTACAATTGGCATTTCATGAAAGCCTATAAAATTAACTAAATTATCTCTGATGGACTGATTTTTAACATAAACATTAGATTCGTCAAACATTGAATTCCCTGACCTAAAAATACCTTCCACTCTAAAGAGTAAGGATACCAAATTATTTTTTTCATCTTGAAAAGTTACAACTACTTTAGATTTTAATTTAAGATTTAGCTTATCCGCTATTTTTTTTCCAACTAAAATGGTATTATTTTTTTTTGATTTGAAATATTCTCCTTCAATTAATTTAGAGTAAATCTTTGTTACATTCTTTTCGCTTGATGGGTTAACACCTAAAACTTGAATTCCTGATGATCCATTAGAATTAGACAACATTCCACTTAAAACGATCCTTTTTGAATAGGCTTTAACTCTAGAATCTTTAGATAAAAATTTTTCATATTTATCGATATTATTGATTACATGTTTAATCGCATAATCATCTAAAAAAAATTCATTATGAATTTGAACATTTCCAATGTATCCATTAATGGCAATGTCCATTCTTTGGTTATTTAAACCATACATTATTCCTAAAATCAATAATCCTCCCCAAACGCCGATAATTATTGAAAAAATCACTACCAAACTACGAAGTTTAGATCTCCAAATATTTCTCCAACCTAATTTTAATAATGTTAAGAAATTCATAGTTTCATAGATTTAACTGAATTAAGTTTATAAATTTTAATTATAGGATATAAACTCATCAATATTGAAACAATAAAAATAAACAACCCATGAGTTAATGGAATATCCCAAGAAATAGAAAATGGGAAAATAGGGTCAAAACCAAATTTAGCTAAAGCGTCTGACATTCCATCAGCAAGCTTTGACATATCTATTGGATTATTATTAAAATAAATAAGAATAGGTCTAGTGAATATAATTGCCAACAAAACTCCTAACAATGAAAGAATAAGTATTTCAAATAAAACTACTGAAGATAATTTTAATCTACTCATTCCTAATGAAATTAATACTCCAAACTCATATCTCCTTTCTTCAGTCATCATTATTACAGTCCCAAACATACCAAAACATACAACTATATATAAAATATAAACCATTATGAGGCCACCAGCGCTATCGGCAGTTATAGTCTGATCTAAATCTGGAAGAGTTTTTTTCCAAGATAATACCTCAAAATCGTTTGATAGATTTTTTCTAATTTTTGACGCCAATTTTTCAGCATCATAATTTTCTTCTTTATCAATAACTAAATGTGTAACAATTCTATCAGATGAGATATAACGTCTAGTGACATCTATATCCATAAAAACTCCCAAATCATTTAATTTAGGATTCTTTAAATCAACAATACCTATTATTTCATATTTACCAGCAGCCATCATTCCTTGGTATCCTTGGCCAAAAAGAACTAAAGTGTCTTTTAAATTAAGATTAAAATACTTTGAGATACCTTTCCCAATGACAACTTGATTTGACCCGTTGAAATTTAAAGAACCTGAAACCATTCTTTTGTTCCAGTCTACAATTAATTTTTCATCTTGTATATTAACTCCATTAATTAAAATTCCTTTGATTTTATCATTACTTGATGCTAATGAGAATGCTTTAATTCTTTCAAGGACATTTTCAACTCCTTTAATTTCATTGATTTCATTCAATAATTGCTTATCTACAATCATAGAATTATTCAAACTTTGATTTTCCCAATAATCTTTGTCATGAATTTCTATATATCCACTATAAGATTCTACAACAGTTTTTATTAAGTTTTCATAAAACCCAAACTGCATTCCCCTCATTAAAATTATCAAAAAAAGAGCTATAAAAATTGAACCTATTGTTATTAATGTCCTTTTTTTATTTCTGAAAATATTTCTCCAAGCAATTTTAATTATCATCTTAGATTTTTCATATTAGAAGGCATAAAAAGTTTTTGATTTAAATTCAAATCAAATTCCCAAATAACTCTTTCTATAATTGTTTTATTACCAGGTTTATCCAAAGGGATAAACTCAATAACTGAGGGAAGTTTCTTGTTTTGGAAGATTTTATATAACAATGCATTCATGACACTATTTAAATCCCCATATTCATCATAAAATTCAGTTTTTATTTGCATAAAATCATTTTTATCAATCCACATTTTAAGACCTCCCCATACAACAGCTGCATCTTCTTTCGGGGTCAATTCTATAACCCAACAACTTAGATTATTTAAAACTTCTTCATTAATTATTTTATGTGAATAATCTTCGACTATTGAAGATCTTTGTACAACATCATCATTTGTAAAATCTGTGCCCATCCAATTTTGCATCATCATTGAAGGAGGTAATTTAATTGTTCTTTCAATTGATGGAATATAATTCCAAACTTCATTTTTTCTTTTTAAAAAAACTGTTCCTTTTTCTTTAGGGGGATAAGTAACGACTGAACTAAAAAAATCTGAGCCAATAGACCAACCTTTCATTTTCATTTCTTTTTCCCACTTTGGTCTTTCAATTCTTAAGACTAATTCTGAATAAGATGATTTTATTCCTCTAATCTTTTCTTCTGATTTTTTAATTATTTCAAATGAAGTTTGAGAGAAAGAAAAAATAGATATAAAAAATAATCCAAAAACAAATTTTATTTTCATTTAATATTAAAATTCTTTTTATATATGTAATAAATTTAAATAAAAAAAGCCGCTAAATAAGCGACTTTTTAAAAAATAGATTAATTCTATTATTTTTTAACTTTTCTATTAGCAATAAAACTTTTAATAAAATATAGCATAGATAAAGCAGAAGTTCCAATCATTAACATTACTCTAACAAGTCCCAAACCCCCTTGTTCAATTGATTTTGGAAGTCTCATTCCAACTAAAGCAATTAGTATAATAAAAGTTAAAAGAACAGCAATGTGAGCAATCACTTTGTTTTCTTTTTTTAATCCAAATGAACAAAAAAATAATACAAATCCAAAATAAACTGGAATTAATGCGGTTGGTGAAGTTACCTCTAAATAACCCCATAAACCTATGGCCATTAAACAAATAGAATTTAAAATATTAGCTTTTGAAGAATTCATTATTTATAATTTTTAATTAAACAAGGTTAGGAAAAATTTACCAACTATAAAAATAGCCTGAAAAAGTATACATAAATTAAAAATAATTTATATTACTTAACAGCAGATGTATG
>Ga0209660_1000013_pt1 | contig 133735 bp, 132 predicted proteins | sample SaaInlV_100m_DNA_2_FD_184659 | JGI IMG/M metagenome (GOLD analysis project Ga0209660, IMG submission 184659) | Marine microbial communities from expanding oxygen minimum zones in the Saanich Inlet - SI072_LV_100m_DNA (SPAdes) (version 2) | ecosystem: Environmental > Aquatic > Marine >... | reverse complement strand
AAAGGTTGAGCAGCGGCCCCACCTCTACCGCATCGGCCGAAACCCCAAGGGCACTTGACACTTTTCCGTCCGCTCGATCCAACTGACTGCACAGCAAGCCTTGAAGCCCCCGAGAAGCCAAATTGTGATGGATTTGTAAGGCCAAAGTGGATTTTCCAGACCCCATAGTGCCAAAAGAAAACCGCAGAACAGCCATTAAGAACACCCACTGGTGGAGCCACAATCGATACACACGTAGCACGAGCCAGCGCGTTGCATCGCTACCCCGCATTGCATGCACATGGGGGCATCTTGTGAGGGGCGCATGCTCATTTCGGCTGCCAACTGCGAAGCCGAAGGCACGCTTGGCGGGTCGGCGGGCACTTCAGAGCCCTGGAGGGTGGCCGTGGCGGATTCCATCACTCCCGGCAAGGTTTGTTGGGTACGTTCACCAACCGTCAAAATGTTGAGCTCGGCACGTTCTTCAGCGCTGAGGTACTCCACGGCCAAACGGCGGAAAAGATAATCAATGATGCTTGAAGCGATGCGCAAATCTGGGTCGTCGGTCATGCCCGCCGGTTCAAAACGCATACCGGTAAAGGCCTCAACATAGGCCCGCAACGGCACGCCGTATTGCAAACCGTGACTCAACGAGATGGCAAAAGCATCCATGATGCCGGCCATGGTGGAACCCTGTTTAGAGACACGGAGAAAAATCTCGCCTGGGTGACCTTCTTCGTACTCGCCAATGGTGGCCCACCCTTTGCAGTCCGCTACTCGAAACTCGAAGGTACGAGAAACCCGAGTACGAGGCAGTTTGCGCCGTACTGGTTCAGCCAGTGCAGCGGCAAGGTTTTCGGCCACCGTAGCCGGGGTTGATACATCTTTACCGGTAGAAAGCGGCTGGCCCAGCTTGCAGTTATCACGATAAATAGCTACTGCTTTTAGCCCGAGTTTCCATGACTCAAGATAGAGCTCTTCTACTTCGTCAACGGTTACTCCTTCAGGCATGTTGCAGGTTTTAGAAATAGCACCCGACAAAAACGGCTGTACTGCTCCCATCATCCGCACATGACCCAGGTGGTGAATGAAGTTGTCGCCCATTGAGGTAGCGAACACTGCTTGGTGGTCTGCGGAGAGTTCCGGGCAACCGGTCACCGTTTGGTTTTCATCAACAAACGCCGTGATGGCCTTTACCTGATCTTCGTCGTACCCCAAGTGGGCAAGAGCTCGCGGAATTGTTTGGTTGATGATGGACATGGTTCCGCCGCCTACCAAGCGCTTCATCTTGACCAAACTGAAATCTGGTTCGATTCCGGTGGTGTCGCAATCCATGAGCAAGCCGATAGTGCCGGTGGGGGCCAGCACCGTGGCCTGGCTGTTCCGTACTCCTACTCGTTGCGCCAAAGCGCAGGCCTCAAACCAGTCTTCTCGACCGGCCGCAACCAAATCTTCAGCAACCCCGTTGTCAAGCAACTCGGCGGCTTCACGATGCTGATCAAGGACCTTCAACGTGGGCTCTCGGTTGGTTTCAAAACCAGCGAATGGTTCTAAACGGTCGGCGATGCGAGCCGAAGTACGGTAAGCGTGACCGGTCATAAGTGAGGTCAACGAAGCCGCTACTGCACGGCCTTCGTCGCTGTCATAAGGCAAACCCAAAGCCATAAGCAAAGCGCCAAGATTGGCGTAACCCATGCCCAACTGGCGGAAGTCTCGGGTGGTTTCGCCAATTGCTTCGGTCGGGTAGTCAGCGTTAGAAACCAAAATGTCTTGAGCGGTGAACACCAGTTCTATGGCGTGGCGAAAGCCCTCAATGTCAAACGCTTCGATGCCGGCTTTTAGGTCGGAATCGTCGAGAAAGGTCATGAGGTTCAGGCTGGCCAAATTGCACGCCGAGTTATCTAAATGAACATATTCACTGCATGGGTTGCTGGCCGTAATGGGGCCGGTGTTAGAAGCGGTGTGCCAACGGTTAATGGTGGTATCGAATTGCAAACCAGGGTCGGCGCATTCCCAAGCGGCTTCAGACATTTGGCGAAAGAGCTGGCGGGCTTTAACGGTTTCGATTACCGAGCCGTCGGTGCGAGCGGTGAGGCCCCAGTCGCCGTCGGCTTCAACGGCTTCCATGAAAACATCGGTTACCCGCACGGAGTTGTTGGCGTTTTGAAACTGCACCGAATGAATGTCTTTGCCGTTCAGGCTCATGTCAAAGCCTGCGGCCTCCAAGGCTTTCATCTTGTGTTCTTCTTTGGCTTTGCACCAAATGAACTCTTCAATGTCGGGGTGTTCGGCATCCAAAATAACCATTTTGGCGGCCCGACGGGTTTTGCCTCCACTTTTTATGGTGCCAGCCGAAGCATCGGCGCCCCGCATAAAGCTGACCGGTCCGCTGGCTTCTCCCCCACCTTTGAGAAGTTCTCGTGAGGAACGAATACGGCTGAGGTTTACCCCCGCACCGGAGCCACCTTTGAAGATGGTTCCTTCCTCGACATACCAGTTCAAGATGGAACTCATTTGGTCATCGACCGACAAAATGAAACAAGCCGAAGCTTGCTGAGGAACGCCTGCTACCCCAATGTTGAACCAGACCGGCGAGTTGAAGGCCGCCCGCTGGTTGATGATGAGGTACTTGAGTTCCTCAGAGAAAACAGCTGCTTCTTCTTGATCTTCGAAATAACCGTCTTTGAGCCCCCATGCGGTGATGGTGTCAACCACCCGGTCGGCTACCTGGCGAAGCGAAGACTCTCTTTCTTCGGTGCCTACCGTGCCCCGAAAATATTTCTGAACCAAAATATTGGTGGCGTTTACCGACCAATCAGAAGGCACTTCAATACCGAGTTGTTCAAAGGCCACCGAACCATCACGGTGATCAACAAGCCGTGCGTCTCGGGTGTCCCATTCGATGGAATCGTAGGGGTGGGTATCGGGTGAGGTGAAATACCGCTTGAAGCCCAACACCCCTCGGTCTGTTCCTACTGTCATAGTGTTCCTATTCTTTCAAAAAGTTTTGTTGTTATTTCTCTGTTGCTCGCCGCGACCAGAGGGGGTCTTCACCTTAGAGCCAATACCCCTACTTGTCGGCCATACCAAAAAAGATGCGGTCAGCGACGGGAGACCCAGGTCAAAGACTGTTCTTAAGGCTCCTTTAAGGGCCCCCATCCGAGCCTTAACATCAGCTCGGTTCGAAGAACCCGCCGATGCGTCATGCCGGAATCTCCCGTCGCTGATCGCTACCCCTACAGTACGGAACTTCCCCTGTGGATTGAAAGAGGTAAATCTTGTGGAAATCGGAGAAGTTCTCCACAGCCTTAACAAGATACGGTTTAGGCATGCGACAGCTCCTTCCGCCCGGCGAAGACCAAAACCCGCTTGACGTCTACGACCAACCCCGCCCAACCCCCAATAACCGGCCCTGGGTAATGGCCAACATGATTTCTTCTTTGGATGGGGCAATTAGTGTGCGCGGCACCTCGGGTGGTTTGGGGAACCCTGCGGATCAAAAAGTTTTGGGCATCTTGCGCTCGCTGGCCGACATCATTTTGGTGGGAGCCGGCACGGTGCGTGCCGAGGGGTACCGACCACCTCGCACCCCGCACCCCGAAGCAGCCCAACGGCGAGTAGCCCGCCATCAAGCGCCCCGAGCCCGTTTGGCCGTGGTGACCGGCCGTGGCGATCTGGACTCGCAGGCCGCGCTTTTTGCCGACCACCCACCTGAAGACCCGTTGCCGCTTATTTTTACCACGAGCCATGGGGCGGCCGCTCTGGGTGAATCTTTTGTTGGGCGGGCAGAGGTAGTGACTTTGGCTGGCCCACGGGTTGACCCAGATTTGGTCATGGAAGACTTGCGCCAACGAGGGGCCGGCATTGTTTTGAGCGAAGGAGGGCCCTCGCTTAACCATCAGTTGGTGGCCGCTGGGTTGGTTGATGAACTTTGCTTGACCGTGGCCCCGTTGCTGGTTGGCGGCGAGGGGCCGGGCCTTATCAACGGGCCGATACTGGAAAGCTTGGAAGAGTTTGAACTGGCGGGATTGACCACCGAAGCCGGTTTGCTGTTCTGTCGTTACCTTTCGGCCTGAGCGTTCAGCAAACAAACGAACCCTTTCTTACCAGCCGGAAGGAAGCACCAAGCGCTGCCCCGGCCGCAACAAAGAACCCCCGTTAACTGCTTCAAGGTGATCTACCGTAAAACGGATGTCTCGCCCGGGAGGAGAAATTCGTTCAGCGATCGCCCACAGCGTGTCCCCCGGTTGCACCACATAAACCACTGGTTCCGCAGCAGCACCGGCGGGCGTTGACCCAGGGACACCGGTTACTCGACCCAACAGCTCGCCGCCCATCATTGACACGGCAAACACCGTGACGGCCAATAAGACAGAAACCATCAACCGGCGGCGGCGATACACCTCGGGAGAAAGAGACAGCCCAGAGGCCACCAGCGGGGAAGAAGGAAGATGAGTAATAGCGGTCATGGCGTACATCCTTTCAGAGGGGTGTGACATTCTCGAGAGGACCCCAAAGCCAAAAAGGCCTTTTTTTCAAGAGGGTCCTTGACATGGAACGCTTGTTCGGCGAACATATGTGCGGAGAACAGGCGTTCGGTCATAGGCTATACCTTACCGAACATATGTTCGTTGTCAACCCTTAAAGGAAAAACCCTATGAATACAGGCCTAACAGACCGTCAAAAACAGATTTTGGAGTTCATTGACTCCCAAACACGCCAAAAAGGCTTCCCGCCGACCGTACGTGAAATTGGTGCCGCCGTGGGTTTGACCTCCCCCTCAACGGTCCATGCCCATCTTTCTACGCTGCAAGAGAAAAGTTATTTACAACGTGACCCCAGCCGGCCACGAGCTTTAAAAGTTTGCCGCGACCCCTACAGCGGTGCCCCCATGGCCGAAGGCACCGTGCAACATGTGCCTCTAGTGGGTGACGTGGCGGCCGGCACCGACGTGCTGGCCCACGAAAATATCGAAGAATCCATCGCCCTCCCCTCAGAGTTCACCGGCGACGGCGAACTCTTTATGCTACGAGTACGCGGAGAATCCATGATCGAAGCCGGGATATTCGACGGCGACTTCGTGGTGGTCAACGTCCAAAAAACCGCCAACAACGGCGACCTGGTAGTGGCCGGTATTCCCGGCGATGAATCCACCATCAAACATTTTCGTTTAGAAGACGACCAGGTGGTGCTTATCCCGTCAAACCCAGCCTTTGAAGAAATGCGGTACCCCGCTCACCAAGTAAACATCTTTGGCCGAGTCGTTACGGTCATGCGCAAGGTTTAAACCCCTTGAGTAAGCAGATCCACCAAAGCGGCAAAGGTCGCTTCTAACGGTGCTCGCTCCACCCGCTCATCTGCGGTGTGAGCCAGCGTGGCATCCCCCGGGCCAAAATTAACCGCCGGCACCCCGTGACCAGAAAAAAAAGCCACATCGGTCCAACCCAATTTGGCTTCAACGGGCAAATCGTTGCGATCAATCAACGTACTGAGCAAAGGATGATTTAACCCGGGGGCGGCGGCCGGCGAATGATCCACCAACCTCACCTGGTCACCGTCTTCTAAAAACGGGGCCAGCACCGCATGCACATGCGCTTCGGCTTGTTCGCCCGTTCGGTCAGGGGCATAGCGATGATTAATCAACAAAGTCACCGCATCGGGCACCACGTTGCCGGCCACCCCACCCGAAATATTTACCACCTGCAAAGCCTCTCGATAAGTGCAGCCATCCACTACAGGTTCCCGGTGTTGATAACCGGCCACTGCGTCCAACAACGGCCCGGCCCGATGAATAGCATTACGCCCCATCCACGGGCGAGCAGAATGCGACCGCACGCCAGCCAGCGTTACTTCAAGACGCATGGTGCCCTGGCAGCCCGCCTCAATAATTCCGTCGGTGGGTTCGCCCAAGATCGCTACATCGCCCGCCAACAACTCGGGGGCCTCCGAGAAAAGTTGACGCAAACCGTTGTGTTCGCTGGCCACTTCTTCGCAGGCATAAAACACGTAGGTGACATCTACCGCTGGTTCAGTCAAGGTGCGGGCCAGTTCCAACATGACCGCCAACCCGCTTTTCATATCGGTGCTTCCCAAACCCCACAAAGTGTCGCCCTCTCGGCGCGACCCCTGCTGGCCCGGCACGGTGTCGGTGTGGCCGGCCAAAATCAAGCGATGGGGGCGACCTAGCGTGGTGCGAGCCACCAAGTTGTCCCCCACCCGGTCAACGGTAAGACCGTCAATGGCACGAATCTCAACTTCCAAAAAAGCCACCAAAGCCTCTTCGTCGAAACTAACCGAAGGGATGTCCACCAGTTGAGCGGTAAGCGCTAAAAGATCAGCCATCTGCTCAGGTGCTCACGCCATGGCTACGCAGCACATCGTTAAGAGCCGACTTGTTGTGGCGCTCCCCCTCGGTGAGGCGTTTAATGACCAACACGCAAGGCAGACCGAAGGTGCCGCCAGAAAACTCTCGTGACCGAGTGGACTGCACCGCCACACACCACGGCGGGATTTCCCCCCGGCTAATTTCTTCGCCGGTTTCGGCATCAATAACCGGGATAGAAGCGGTAAGCACCGCCCCTGCACCCAGCACCACCCCCTCGCCCACTCGGGCGCCTTCGGCAACAATGCACCGGCTACCAATTAAACACTCGTCGCCAATAACTACCGGCACTGCATTGGCGGGCTCTAACACCCCACCGATACCTACCCCGCCAGAAAGGTGCACGTTGCGACCAATTTGAGCGCACGACCCTACGGTGGCCCAGGTATCGACCATAGTGTTTTCACCCACCCACGCCCCAATGTTGACAAAGCTGGGCATCATGATGACCCCCGGCGCCAAATAACTGCCCCAACGGGCCAGCGCCCCAGGAACCACCCGTACTCCCTGGGCCTCAAAATTAGACTTAAGAGGAATTTTGTCGGCGTACTCAAAAGGCGGCGTCTCAATGGTGGACATCTGCGCCTGTTTAAACAACAACAAGATGGCGTATTTGAGCCACTGGTTGACCACCACCCCATCAGGTCCTGGCTCGGCTACCCGAGCGCCACCGGAATCCAGCAACCCCACGGCCTCATGGATAATCGCATTGGCATCGGCGTCCTGAGCCTCCAACGTTTCTCGATTAGCCCAGAGTTCTTCTATTTGTGCTTGGAGTTCTGCCATGGGCAGAGACTACTCCCCGGCCCCGCCGCCACGGGTTCAATTTGTTTAACTTAAGGCCGAGGCCCGCTGGGCCACCAAAGCTAAGCGCTCATCGGTGGCCACCGCAGCCAAGCGAACATAGCCCGCTCCACGCTCCCCGTAGATTTCACCCAAGGTGGCGACCACTCCGAGTTCTTGAGCCAACCGGTTAATTAGCCCCGCGGCGTCTCCTTGCGGGGCTGCCACCCATAAATAAAACGATCCCCCCGGCAAGCAAGCCTCCACGCCCATCTGCCCCAACACCTCAATCAACAAGTTCAAACGGTTCAAATAACGCTGATGCTGCACCGCCACGTGGTCTTGGTCGCCCAAAGCCACCACGGCCGCCGCTTGAGCAGGGCCCGGAACCATTAACCCCTGGTGACGGCGGGTCTCTCGCAAATAACTCACCAGGTCTTGATCACCGGCGTAAAACCCAAAACGCAAACCCGCCAAATTGGAGCGCTTAGATAACGAATGCACCGCCACCACCCCTTGATGGCCATAATGCAAAATTGAACGAGCAGGGCCATCCCAAGTGAACTCCACGTAGCACTCGTCGCTAAACACCGGCACCTCGTTGCTGCGGCCCCATTCGGCAACTTCTTCAAGATCGTCAAGGCCGCCAGCCGGATTGCCCGGGGTATTTACCCACAAAGCCAGTGCCCGTTGGGCATCTTGCGGGTCAATGCTCGAAACATCTAGCCGCCACTGATCGTCCATAGCCACCGGCACGGCACGACACCCGGCTAGCGCTGCCCCCATGGCGTACGAAGGGTAAGCCACTTCGGGGTACAAAATAGTGTCCCGCGAAGGGTCACGGAGTTTCAACAGATGAGGCAACCCCGCCACTAACTCTTTGGTACCGATGCAGGTACCTATTTCGGCTGGGGTTACGGAAACATTTAGCCGGCTATCCAACCAAGAGACAATGGCGTTTTCAATAATGCGTCGGCCAGTCAACGTGGGGTAAGGCCGGGCCGGGTCTGGGTCGGCCAGCACCGCAGCGATGAGGTCCGGTACGGGGTCTACCGGTGTACCGATAGACAAATCTACGGCCCCACCGGGCAACAGTTCTGCCTGTTGACGTAAAGCGCTCTGCCCATCAAAGGGCATGGGGGGCGGCACAAATCCCGATGACTGGTTCATGAGTTTGTCTTGGCTCCTGGGTCAATGAACTCTTCTAATCGGCCTACCGAAGCTTCTTCAAAGCGGGCCCGTATCAACCATCCTTGTTCGCTGTTCGTTTCTTCGACCACCTCACCCTCGCGGTGCACTTGGGCCATGATGTCTCCTCGATCAAAAGGGATCAACAGATCAACGGTGCGGGTCAAACGTCGAAGGTGCGAACCCACTACTTCTAAGAGATCTTCGAGGCCTTCGCCGGTGGTGGCCGAACACACCACCGAACCCGGTTCATGGGCCTTCAACTGTTGAGCAGCCACTGGGTCAAGGTCCGCTTTATTAAAGACAAAAACTTCTGGCACGGTGTCGGCACCAATTTCTTTCAACACCGTACGCACGGCGTTGATGCTGCCGGAAGGGTCGGGGTCTGAGGCATCCACGAGATGTAACAAAAGGTCCGCGTCGATCACCACATCAAGCGTTGAGGTGAAGGCTTCCACCAATTGATGGGGAAGTTTGCGCACAAAACCCACCGTGTCGGTCAAAAACACGGCCTCGCCACCGGGCAAGGCAAGACGCCGGGTGGTGGCGTCCAAGGTGGCAAACAAGCGGTCCTCTACCAACACCCCGGCATCGGTGAGCGCATTCAACAAGGTGGATTTTCCGGCGTTGGTGTAACCCACGATGGCCACCGCACGGTTGCTGGTTCGTTTGCGAGACTTCGATTGGGTGGCCCGATTTTTGCGCAACTGTTTTAAGTTGCCTTCCAATTTAGTAATACGACGCATAAGCCGACGGCGGTCTACCTCGAGTTGCGTTTCACCCGGGCCACGGGTGCCGATACCGCCCGCTTGCTGAGAAAAAGTACGTCCCGAACGACGCAACCGCGGCAACCGGTAACGCAACTGAGCCAGTTCGACTTGCGCTTTACCTTCCGGGCTCGAAGCGTTCTGCGCGAAAATATCCAAGATGACCGCTGTGCGATCCAGAGCACTGCGTTTCAACATTTTTTCTAAATTACCTTGTTGGGCCGGAGACAACTCGTTATCAAAAACCACGGTATCGGCGTCCAGAGATTCAGATATTTGACGAATCTCTTCGGCTTTACCGCTGCCCACATAGGTTGCCCGGTCGGGGGATAAACGGTTTTGCTGTACCCGAGCCACCGGATCGGCCCCTGCCGTGTCAACCAGTCGAGCCAGTTCGTCTAAAGACGCTTCGGCTTCTTCGATGTTGTCGCCCGACAAAGTTACCGAAGCCAACACAATGCGCTCACGAAAAGCCCGGTCGATAAAACCGCTGCTTTCGCCACCGAACTCGCCAAACGCTCCCCGGTGTTCGCCTTCGAACGCTTCATCAAGCTCTTCGATTTCTTCTGTTGGTTGGTCACCCATCAGCTACCTCAAAGGTTGTTTCAAATGTAGACCGGCAACGGTAGGTCGGTTCGCCTTCTACGGTGATGTTGGCCACCCCGCCAGGCATAAACACCGCTACCTCGCCGCCTACTAACCCCCAACGGTGCGCCACCAAAGCAGTAGCAGTGGCCCCGGTGCCACAGGCCTCGGTCAGCCCTACACCACGCTCCCAGGGGCGCATGGTCAGAGCGTTAGTGTCCTGGGCTTGCACGATGTGCACGTTGCAACCGGCGGGCATAAAGAAGGCCTCTACGGCGGGGCCCACCTGCGCAAGATCAACCGAATCTATGTTGTCGACTTCGATCACCAAATGCGGATTACCTAAATCTATGGAATCCACACGGCCTCCACCGAAGCCCGCGAGGTCAAGGTTTAACCCCGCAAAATCCGGGCCCTTTTGAGGCTGACCCATACCCACGGTGGCCATTACCTGATCTTGGTTCGCAACGCCGTTTACCTTTATGGAGCGCGGCCCGACTGTGGTGTCAACTTCAAGAGAAAGATCATCAACGGAAAGCTTTTTCGCCAAGGCGTGGCCAAAGCACGCCAAACCGTTTCCGCTTACTTCGGCCCGACCGCCGTCGGCGTTAAATAGAGAAAACATGTATTGGTTTTGGGTACCGGGGGTGCCGAACACCAGGCCGTCGGCTCCCCACGGGCTGGAGCGATCACAAAAGCGGCGCGCCAAAGCGGGCGCCTGACTGGGGATCGTTTCGGCAAAGGCAATCAAGAAGTCGTTGCCTAACCCGTGGTAGCGGCTCATCTGCATAGTTAACAGTCTGGCCTCTGGGCAGGCCCGTTGGGTGTTTGATTAATGATTTGCCAACTCATCAAAGCGGCGGAGCACTTTTTCTAGCACTTCTTGTGAACTCTCTTGCACATCAAGCCATTCGATTCTTGGGTCGCGGCGAAACCAGCGTTCTTGACGGCGAGCAAAGCGACGAGTGTCGCGCACCGCTTCGGCCACCGCTTCTTCGAGCGTGCAGAGGCCATCAAGGTGTGCCGCCAACTGGCCATAGCCCAACGCTCGCTTAGCGGTTCGAGAAGGACCCAAAGTCATGACCGCAGCCACTTCTTCGAGAAAACCTTCATCGAGTTGTTTTTGGTAGCGCTCGGCAATGCGCCGGTCTACGAGCTCTCGACTGAGCCGCAGACCGATCTGGGTAAAGGGGGTCGGCGGGTAAGCATCTATGCCGGGGCCAAAGGCAGAAAAAGGCCGTCCAGCCCCCACCGTGACCTCCAAGGCCCGCAATACCCGGCGCCGGTTAGAGGGCTCCATACGGCCGGCCGCCAGCGGATCAAGGGTCAACAAGCGTTGATACAACACCCCGGTGTCGCTTTCGGTTTCTAACTCGGATCGTGTTTCAGGAAACTGCCCCGGGATGTCGAGGTCGTCGACCACTGAGCGGACGTGCAGGCCGGTGCCGCCCACCAGCACTGCTCGCTTGCCCCGTGTTTCTATATCAGCAATGGCCCGTTGGGCGGCCGCTTGAAATTGCGACACTGTGAACTCCTCTGTGGGAGCCACGAGATCAATCAGGTGATGCGGTACCGCCGTTTGTTCCTCTGCCGTGGGAGTAGCGGTGCCAATATTCATGTGCTGATAAAGCGCCATGGAATCCATGGAAACCAACTCAACGTTTGAACGCAGTTCAGCCAAAGCAAAAGCTAACGAAGACTTCCCTGAAGCAGTGGTACCCAGAATTACTAAATGGCCGTTGGCAACAACCATGATTAAGCAGCGGCCACCGGAATACGACGGCGGTGGCGAGGGTCGGCGGTTACTTCTTTCAACTCGCCTATTAAGTAAAAGTTGCCCGCATCAATAATCTCAACGTCGGCATAAGCACCCACCCGCAAGCCAGGGGCCGCTGGCAAGTTAACCATCTTGTTTTGACGGGTACGTCCCGTTACTTGATTCGGTTCACGCTTAGCCGGGCCTCCGATGACTACCGACTCCACTCGGCCCACCCGGGCCGCATGGGTGAGGGCCGATGACCGACTCAAGACCGTTCGCAATCGTTCGTAACGGTCCACGCTCACCGCATGGTCAACAAACTGGTCGGTCATTTCTGCCGCCTCGGTACCCGGTCGGGGCGAAAAAATATAGGTGTAGGCGGCGTCAAAACCGACTTCGGCTATTAGCGCCAAGGTTTCTACAAAATCGTCTTCGGTTTCGCCAGGGAAACCCACAATCAAGTCGGTGCTGACGGCCAAGTCATCAATGGTGGCCCGGGCTTCGTTTAGGCGTTCCAAATAACGCTCTGCGGTGTAACCGCGATGCATGGCCGCCAACACCCGGTCGCTCCCCGACTGCAAAGGCAAGTGCAGGTGTTCGCAGACCTCGGGCACCTCGGCCATGGCGGAAATGGTTTCCGGGCGTAAATCTTTGGGATGAGGGCTGACAAAGCGCACCCGTTCGATGCCCTCAACTTGGCCGGCGGCCCGTAAGAGGTCGGCGAACAACGGGCGCGGGCGGCGGGTCTCATCTTGAGCCCACAGTTGGCCTGCTTCGGTTTGGTCGGTGCCGCTCGGAGCCTCGGGCCGTAAACGTAAGGTGAGGTCGCGGCCATAAGAGTTTACGTTTTGCCCCAACAAGGTTATTTCGGTAACCCCGTCGCCAGATAGGTCTTCTATCTCAGACACCAGTTGGCCAAAGGGGCGGCTAATTTCTGGGCCCCGCACCGAAGGGACAATGCAAAAAGCACAGGAATTGTCGCAACCTATTTGCAGAGTCACCCAAGCACTGTGGTCTTCATCGCGCCGGGTGGGTAAGGCCGACGGAAACAACTCAGCATCGTCACGTACTACTTCTTCAAGGATCTCTATGACCGAGCCGTTTTGCCGCGCTTCGTCTAAGAGTTCGACCGCTCGATGCACATTGTGGGTGCCAAAAACCACATCTACGTGGCCGGCCCGTTGTTGGATTAAATCTCGGTCCTTTTGCGCCAAACAGCCGCCAACCGCTACTTGCACGTGGGGACGTTTTTCTTTGAGCACTTTAAGGTTGCCCAGCGCCCCGTAGAGCTTGTTATCGGCGTTTTCACGGATACAACAGGTGTTGAGCACAATAATGTCGGCCTCGTCTTCAGAGGCCGCCCGGGTAAGCCCATCGGCTTCGAGCAAACCAGCGATGCGCTCGCTGTCGTGTTCGTTCATCTGACACCCGTAGGTACGCACGGCGTAAGTACGTGGTTCAGGAAGTTCAGGGGTTTCGCTCACCCCTCTAGGTTATGGGGCGCTCACCCAGCGGCCACCACGTTGACCTAACCGCTCTCACGGTTAGGTCAACTGGCCAGCATTAGTCCTGAATAGCGATGGGAACATCGTCAGCAGCGGTGAACTCGTCGATGGCTACTGCATCCTCTATTTCCATGGATGGTTCTTCTTCTTCGACTTCGGGAGTCACCTCACGCCACACCCGGTCGGTGATTTCCATCATCACCTCGGGGTTATCGAAGAGGAACTTCTTAGCGTTTTCTCGACCCTGGCCAAGTTGCTCGCCTTCGTAGGTGTACCAAGCACCAGACTTCTTCACAATGTCTAGGTCAACCCCAAGATCAATCACCGAACCTTCTCGGCTAATACCTTGCCCGTACATGATGTCGAACTCAGCTTGCTTAAAGGGCGGAGCTACCTTGTTCTTTACCACCTTGACCCGGGTGCGGTTACCCACGATGTCTAAACCATCTTTCAACGCTTCAATGCGACGAATGTCTAAACGAACCGAAGAGTAAAACTTCAGCGCCCGACCACCAGGGGTGGTCTCTGGAGAACCGAACATGACGCCAATTTTTTCACGCAACTGGTTGATGAAAATACAGATGGTGTTGGACTTGTTTAGGTTGGCTGCCAACTTACGTAAAGCCTGCGACATCAAACGAGCTTGGAGGCCTACGTGGGTGTCGCCCATGTCGCCTTCAATTTCTGCCCGAGGGGTCAAAGCGGCCACCGAGTCAACAACAATCACATCTAACGCACCAGAACGAACCAGCATGTCAACAATTTCTAACGCCTGTTCACCAGTGTCGGGTTGCGAAATAAGCAAGGAGTCAACGTCGACCCCGATGGCTGCCGCATAGACCGGGTCCATAGCGTGCTCCGCATCGATGTAAGCACAGACGCCACCGTTGCGTTGGGCCTCGGCCACCACGTGAGTAGCCAAGGTAGTTTTACCTGAACCCTCTGGGCCGAAGATTTCTACCACACGACCTCGAGGCAACCCGCCAACACCCAAGGCTAAGTCCAGCGCCAATGCGCCGGTGGGGACGGTCTCGATTGCCATGGAGGCTTTATCGCCCATCTTCATGACGGCGCCAGTACCGAACTGCTTTTCAATCTGATTCAAAGCCAGATCGAGGGCTTTGCCTCGGCCTTCGGAATCTGCGCCAATTTCTGGAACTGTCTTGAGTGGTTTGTTGCTTTTCTTTGCCATGATTAACTCCGTTATTTTTGTAGAGGGGTAAGAGAAGTTGTTATGTAGAGAAACTTAGTAGAGGGGTGTGACAATCTGCCTTTGCGAATAACAACAGCGTAATTGCGAACAGGTGTTCGTTGCAAGCATTTCGCCAAATTCTTTTCTTTACTCCTTAAAACAGGTAGGTTTTGGTCATGAACGACACCCCCTCCCCCAAAGAAACCACCGAACAACTACGCAACCGGCTTACCGGCCAGCAATTTGCTTGCACTCAAGAGGCGGGCACCGAAGCTCCCTTTACCGGCATTTATTGGGACGAAAACCGGGCCGGCACCTACCGTTGCATCGTGTGCGACGAGGCCCTCTTTGCCAGCGCCACCAAGTTTGACGCCGGGTGCGGATGGCCAAGTTTTGATGCCCCGCTCAGCCCCGACATCATCGACACATCCGAAGACCGCAGCACCGGATACCTGCGCACCGAAACCCTGTGCCACAACTGCGGCGCCCACCTGGGCCACGTATTCCCCGACGGCCCCACCCCCACCGGCGACCGCTTTTGCATCAACTCGGCTTCCATTCGCCTTGAAACTGACGAATAAAATCTAACCCTTAACCCCGGTTGATTAAACGACGGCGCAGCATGTTGAGCGCCGAGATAACCGTGAGTTGCCTGGTCATGGTGCGGCCATACGGAAAGCGCACCTGCACCGCTTCGGTCACCGCATCAACGCTGGTGGCTATCCACACCACACCCGGCTCCACACCCTCTTGAGGCTCTGGGCCTGCCACCCCGGTAACCGCCACCGACACATTTGCCCCCGTCGCTCGGCACACCCCGGCCGCCATAGCCCGCACCGCCGCCTCACTAACCACCGGCCCCTCGGGCACCCCTAAGAGTTCATGTTTCACGCTATTGGCATACGACACCACCGAACCCACAAAAGCTCGGCTGGCTCCCGGCACCTCAGTTAAACGCGCCCCAATCATGCCGCCGGTCATGGACTCCGCCGTGGCCATGGTTAAACCCTGGGCCACCAAAAGGTCCAGCACCACCGACTCCATGTTTTGCTCATCCACCCCAAAAACCACCGACCCGATAATGGCTCGCACCCGGCCTTCTTCCTCGGCCAACATGGCCAAAGCATCCTCCTCGGTGTCGCCCTTAGCGGTGATGCGCACCTTCAACCCCTCCATGCCGCTGGCCAAAAAAGCCAAGGTAGGGCCGCCCGTCGCATCGAGGCGCTCAATTTCTTCGGCCAGCAACTCGGCCAAACCCGACTCTGACTCACCCCAAGTACGCAACACCCGAGACCGGATAACCGACGTAGAACCCGAACGCAAAATCAAATCAGGCAACACCGTGCCGTTCACCATGTCACGCATTTCGCTGGGCACCCCCGGCACGGCATAAATAACCTTGTCGCCTACCGGGCACACCAACCCCGGAGCGGTCCCCGGCATTTGCTCGATGGTCACCGCCCCCACCGGTACATCCGCCTGACGCAAATTGTTCTGCGGCATACGGCGGCCTCGACCAGCAAACTTTTGCTCAATCCGCTCCACCAAAAAATCTTGACGTTCCAACCCCACCCCCATCACCTCAGCAATAACCTCACGGGTGATGTCATCTTGAGTAGGGCCCAAACCCCCGGTAACGATCACCGCATCGGCTCGACCAAGCGCCTCAGAAATAGCATCATTGATGCGCTGAGCGTTATCGCCCACCGCCGCATGACGCAAACAATCAATACCGGCCAACGCCAACTGCTCACCAATCCACGCCGAGTTGGTGTCCACAATTTGCCCCAACAGCAACTCCGTGCCTACCGCCACAATCTCGCAACGCACCGTGACCTACTCCCCTGTGGTGTTGGTGGCTTTACGGCCATCGAGCAAATACTGCAGCCCCGTGACCACTGTCAACACCACCGCTGCCCACAAGGTGGCCTCCACCAGCCAATCAAAGTTTTCAAACAACGGGATAACCGCTACCAACAGCGCCAAACCCTGCACCGTAGTTTTTGCTTTAGCCGACTTTCGGGCCGGCACCGCCAACCCTTGGCGAGCAAACCACAAACGATAAAAAGTAATCAGCACCTCTCGCACGGCCAATAAAATTACCGGCAACCAGGTGTAGCGATCTACCGCCACCAAACAAACCGCTGCCCCAATGACCGCCACTTTGTCGGCCAAAGGGTCTAAAAAAGCCCCCCAACGGCTGACTTTGCCCGCTCGACGAGCCAACGAACCATCCATGTAATCAGTGAGCCCAAGAATAAAGCCCAACAAAAAAGCACCCCACGACACGCCGCGTCGATCCTGGGCTTCCAAAATAATGACAAACAGCACCGGCGAAAGCGCCAACCGCGACAGGGTCACCAAATTTGGCGGGCTTACCACCGTGCCAAAATGTTTAAAAAGGTTCATGCTGTCTCCAAGTCGGGGCCCAACGCACCAGTAACCGTAACCGTTGCCACCGTACCCACGGGGAGATCCTCGCTCACCTGCACAATCCCGTCAATTTCTGGCGCCTCACGCCAAGTACGCCCCACCCCAGGTTCATCCACCAAAACCTCCACCGACTGGCCAATCAACGCATCTCGCCGCTGAGCCGTAATGGCATCTTGAACTTCAGAGAGTTCACGCAAACGCTCCGCTACCAACTCGGCTTCGGGCGCCCCATCAAGGCCCGCCGCATAGGTGCCTTCCTCTGCCGAGTACGAGAAAAAACCACACCAATCCAGTTGAGCTTCTTCGATGAAAGCCAACAAAGCGTCCTGGTCTTCTTCGGTTTCGCCCGGGTAACCCACAATGAAGTTCGACCGAAACACCGCGGCCGGCTCACGCTGGCGAATAGCCTTCATGCGCTGAGTGAACTTCTCGCCGCTCCCCCAACGCTTCATAGCCCGCAACAACGGCGGCGATACATGCTGCAACGAGAGATCAAAATAAGGCACCCCGGTGGCACAAATAGTGTCGATCAACTCATCGCTGAGGTCCGATGGGTAGAGGTACAACAAACGCACCCGTTGCGCTACCTCAGACACCGCTTTAACCAACGGCACGATGGCCCGCTCGCCCACCCCTTGGTCCCGACCAAAGGCCGCCAAGTCTTGAGCCACCAACACCACCTCATGCACTTGCAAAGCCTGCGTTTCAGCCACAATGTCAGCAATGGTTCGACTGCGTTGCGGCCCCCGAAAACTCGGAATAGCGCAAAACCCGCAAGCCCGATCACAACCCTCAGCGATTTTTACGTAAGCCCACGGGCGCTGCGAAGCCGGCCGAGGCAAGTTCAACAAGTCAAACGAAGGTAACGCCTGCTCTGCCGCTCGCTGGCCCAAAGTAACCGGCACCCCAAACCCCGCTACCCGATCCACCTCAGGCAAAGAGGTCGCCAAGTCATCGCCATAGCGTTCAGCCAAGCACCCGGTAACCACCAACTTGGCTCCGGTTTGCCGCAAATCATCAAGGGCCAACACCGTGTCAATGGACTCCTGACGGGCCTCTTCAATAAAAGCACAGGTATTCACCACAATCAGGTCCGCGTCCTCAGGGCGATCCGTGGGCTGCATCCCATCTTGGGTCAACAAGCCCACCAACTTGTCGGAATCCACCTCATTTTTTGGGCAACCCAAGGTCACCAAATGATAAGTAGAAGCAGTCATGACTCTTTAGGTTACGGCCCAACTGGCCTTGACCCCCGGATTACGTCAAAGCAGCGTTAAAGCCCAAGTAAGCCAGTACGCCCAAATAAGTCAGCACCAAAACTGCCCCCTCACGGCGACCCACCATCCGGCCCGTCGCCATCAATAGCAAAGCCAAAGCCGCTACCGCCACCATGGCCAACACTCCTCTGGTTTGCATAAATACATCGCTGAGCGTTCCCGGCCCAGCCAAAAACAACCCAGCACCTACCGCCAGGCTGTTAAATAAGTTTGAGCCCAACAAGTTGCCCAAAATCAAACCCGTCTCATTGCGTCGAGCCGCAGCCCCCACGGTGACCAACTCAGGCAAAGAAGTACCCAAAGCCACCATAGAAAACCCCACAAACCCACCCGAGAGGTTGAGTGTTTCAATCAGGTCCGTAGAAGCACCGACCACCACTTGGGCAGCCGCCATAGTGCCCAACAAACCGGCCCCGGCCCGCAACCAAGGGCTAATGGAACGCGTACTTTCCGAAATAGCCGGCGGCGGGGTTTCTTCAGCAGTGTGCAAACGCACCATAAACACCATGAAAATAACAAACACCGCCAACAACACCAAGCCCTGCCCACGGGTCATTTCGCTTTGCACCAAAGCAGCGAAAATGAGCACCCCACCCAACGACAAAAACCCTCGTGACAACGTGCCGGCCGGCACGGTGATCGGCCGGATGAACGCCGCTACCCCCAAAACAAAAGTCAAGTTGGCCACATTAGAGCCCACAATGTTGCCCAAACCAAGATTAGATTCGCCCTGCAAAGCTGCCCAAGTGGACACCACAAACTCTGGGGCGCTGGTTCCAAAGCCCAGAATTAACGCCCCCATAACCACGGTGGGCACATTCATTTGGTGCGCTAAGCGTGACGCCCCCAACACAAACTGGTCAGCCGCCAACGCCAACACCGCCAAACCCACCAACAACACAAGAACAGCCATGCGAAACTAGCCTTACAGACCCTGGGCCATCAGGTTTTCGAGCTCTTCTTCAGAAATCAGCACCTCTCGAGCCTTGGAACCCGTGGAAGGGCCCACCACCCCGGACTCTTCCATCAAGTCCATCAAGCGGCCTGCCCGAGCGAACCCCACCCGCAACTTGCGTTGCAACATAGAGGTAGAACCCAATTGGCTAGTCACCACCAACATGCGGGCTTGGTCGAAAAGCTCATCGTCGCTGTTGCCCCCCGAAGGCGGGCTCGCAGTGATGCTGTCAGTAATGGTGTCCCCACCCAACGAAGCGGCCCCGCCCCCAGCAGATTGTTCGCCGATTACTTCGGCTTCATCGTCACTCGGTGCATGGTCGCCCAAAGCCTTGACCTGTTTGACCCAAACCGCCACCACCTGGCGTACCTCTTCTTCGTCAACCCAAGCCCCTTGAATACGTTGCGGCGTGCCCGAACTGGGGCCCAGCAACAACATGTCGCCCTGGCCTACCAAACGCTCGGCACCCGGCTGATCCAAAATAACCCGACTATCGGCCAAGCTAGAAACAGCAAAAGCCAAACGAGCCGGGATGTTGGCTTTAATAACCCCAGTAATCACGTTGACCGACGGGCGCTGCGTCGCCACCACCAAGTGGATGCCCACCGCACGAGCCATTTGAGCCAGGCGGCAAATGGAATCTTCAACATCGCGGGCCGCCACCATCATGAGGTCAGCAAGTTCGTCAACCACCACCAAAATAAATGGCAACCGCTGATAAACCACCGGGTCGTCATCGTCATCGGTCAAACCCAACGGGGCTTTCAAATCGCCACGATCATAAGACGCGTTATAGCCAGTGATGTCACGGAAACCAGTAGCCGACAACAAGGCGTAACGGCGTTCCATTTCTTTTACCGCCCAACTCAAAGCGTTGGCTGCTTTACGGGGGTCGGTCACCGGAGCAGTCAGCAAATGCGGCACCCCTTCATACTGGCCCATCTCTACCCGCTTTGGGTCAATAAGAATCATTCGCACCTGATCGGGGGTGGTCCGCATCAAAATTGAAGTCACCAGCGAGTTGATACACGAAGACTTTCCGGCCCCGGTGGCCCCCGCAATAAGCATGTGAGGCATGGTGGCCAGATTCATCATGACTGACTGGCCCTTGATGTCTCGCCCAACCCCAACTTCTAAGGGATGGCGGGCTTTGGCTGCTTCGTTCGAAGTCAAAATATCGCCGAGAGCCACGATCTCGCGGTCATCGTTCGGTACCTCAATACCGATGGCCTGCTGACCAGGAATAGGAGCCAAAATACGCACATCAGCAGCCGCCAAAGCGTAAGCAATATCTTTGTTCAGACTGGTAATACGGGCCACCTTGACCCCCTCACCCAACTGCAAGGCGTAGCGGGTTACCGTCGGGCCGACCGTCATGTCGGTAAGACGGGTTTCAACCCCATGGGCAGCCAATGCTTCTTGTAAACGGACACCGCGTGCTTCCACCGCTTTGGCATCTATGTCATGAGCCACGCTTCGCGACAAGAGTTTGGTAGACGGCAAGCGCCAAGGGGAATCTGCCACCGCAGGGCCCAACTCAATGGTAAGCTGTTCGCCCCCCACTATGGGCGCCACTTTGCCTTTACGTTTCTTCGCTTTCGGAGCGGGCTCTGGCGCAGCCTCAGGCTCTGGTTCGGGTTCAGGAGGAGCGGGCCGAGGGTCAGTTGATTCGGGCAAGTTGACGGTGGGGGTTGGCTCATCGGGAGCCGTAAAAATGTCTTTAAATCCGTCGAGAATAACCCGCCCCATGGGGCGCAAAACCTTCATGACTCCCGAAGCCGCTTCGCGTACCGTAACCCCAGCGACAATAGCCACCCCCACAAAACCCAACGCTAATAAAATAGGAACCGCTCCCCAAGGGCTCACCGCCGCCTCTAACGGCCCACCAGCCACCAGACCCAGCAAGCCACCCGCTTTACCTAACGCAGTGCTGCCATCGTTTAAACCGGGGCGACCCTGGGTCATATGCAACAACCCGGTAACGCCAATAAGCGCCAGGCCAAGCCCGATCGGAATGCGTTTAGAGAGCTCGTCAACTTCGTGGCGCTCTTGAAACATGGCGAAACCCAAACCCACCATGGCTGCCGGAAGCACCATTTTGGTCAACCCGATAGACCACCCCAGGCCGCTTTCTAAGCCTCTACCCACTACCCCAGCTTTGTCGAAATACAAAGAAAGCACGCCCAACAAACCCACCAAGATTAGGAGCAAGCCCATCATCTCGTCGCCTCGGCCCCCAAAAGCGGCCTGCAACATGCGACGAGACAACGGGTTTCGGTTGGGCTGCGCAGCGATGCTGCTTTTGGTCGACCGAGACCCGGTTTTGCCTGATTTTTTTGACCCCTCGGGGCGCGAAGATTTAGCGTTTGCCACGGTTTAAAGGTACCACTAGCGTGTGACAACGGCGGGATGCCCGCCATTTATTGTCTGAAACGGTCAGCGTACTTCTACTACGGGCACCAGCGAAGGCCGCCGGCCGGTACGTTGCCCCACCAACTGGCCCGCTGCTCGACGGGCTTTGCGCCCCAACTTGTGGGCATCGCGTTCGCCGTCTTCAAGCGCCTCCGTAACCGCCGCCGCTACCTCTTGGGCTACTTCATGCGACCAATCGTCACGTTCCCCAGGCTCTACCCAACCTCGCGAAGTCACAAACGGCGGCTCAACCAGCACACCCTTCTTGCCATCGACCACCACGCGGATCAACACAAACCCTTGACCCGAAACAGCACGACGCTCCTCCACCAACTCGTCGCTTAAGGCCGTACCCCGCTCATCCATCATGATCCACTGATCAGACACCTGTCCGACTTTTTTAAGACCATCATCGCTTAGTCGCACCTGGTCGCCATCTACACAACGCAACACCCGATCCGGGTTCATGCCGAGCTCTAACGCCAACTCATGATGCGACACCAAATGGGCGTACTCCCCATGCACCGGAATAAACAAGTCAGCATCTACCGCCAGATGCAATTCCGCCAACTCTTCACGCTTGCCATGGCCACTGGTATGCACATTGAGTTGCCCGCTATGCACCAACCGGGCACCCCGCCGAGCCAGATCGTTTTGCAAACGCGAAACCGCCGCCTCGTTGCCAGGAATAGGGTGCGAAGAAAACACCACGGTGTCCTGGTCAGTAATTTTTAAATAACGATGCCGCCCCTCAGCCATCAACGCCAACGCAGCCCGCGGCTCCCCCTGCGAACCAGTGCACACCACACAAGTAGTCGCCGGGTCAAGATCATCAAGGTCTTCTGCCGTAGCGATCATTTTGTCCGACACCCGCAACAAGCCCAACTCACGAGCCAAAGTGACGTTGCGCACCATTGACGCCCCCATCACCACCAAAGTGCGGCCCGTTTCTTTAGCCGCATCAGCGATCTGTTGAACACGATGGATATGGCTCGAAAACGCCGCCACGATGATGCGCTTACCATGGTTATCGGCAAAAATTTGCTCCATTACCGGGCCGATTTCTGACTCGCTACCTGAAGCCCCCGCCGCCCCTGCATTAGTGGAATCAGCCAGCAACAGACGAATGCCCGGGTCGGCAGAAAGCTCTCGCAAGCGAGGCAAATCAGTCACCCGGCCATCTACCGGAGTGGGGTCCAACTTAAAATCGCTGGAATGCACAATAAGACCCTGATCGGTAGTGAACACGGTCATCAAACCACTCGGGGTTGAATGCGTCACGGGCAGAAACTCGCAATCAAAGGGTCCGACCTTGTGGTGTTCATGGTCCTTGATTTCGATCATTTTGGTGCCAGTAATGTTGGCAAACTTAAGCTTGCCTTTAATCATGCCCAGGGTGAACTTCGAACCATAAATCGGCACATCCATATCTCGCAAAAGATACGGAAGACCCCCAATATGGTCTTCGTGCGCATGGGTAACGATGCAGCCGTCAATGCGGTCGGCTCGTTCAATAAGCCAAGAAAAATCTGGCAACACCGCATCAACACCCGGCAAGTCGTCGGGAAACAACTGGCCACAATCCAAAATGACTATGCGCCCATTGCTTTCTAAAGCAGCGCAGTTGCGGCCAATTTGTCCTAAGCCACCTAAAAAGGTGATCGTTACCTCGTTGGTCATTAAAACTAAGGTCTTCCGAGGCCGGCCAAAATGGCTCGTGCTTTATCGGCCAACCAATCAGGCTCGGGGCCCATTGGCAAACGGCAATCTCCGCCCGGCAAACCCAACACTTTCAACATGGCTTTGCTGGGGATGGGGTTCGGGGTCAGGTCGCCCGATTCAAAATCATACGACGGGATCATCCGCTGATTGGTGGCTCGAGCCGTAGCCATATCTCCAGAGAAAAACGCATCCATCATGACGACCATCTCGGGAGTAGCCCAATGTGACGCCACGCTTACCGTACCTACCGCTCCAACGGCCAGCAGGGACAACGTCAAACAATCCTCGCCGCTATACACCTCAAAGCCCTCGGGGGCCGCCGCTATTAAACGCGCCGTGCTGGCCACATCGCCAGCCGCATCTTTAACCGCCACAATGTTCTCTACCTCATCAGCCAACTGCAAAATAGTGTCAGCGTCCAACGCACGACCGGTACGAGCCGGGATGTCATAAAGCATGATGGGCAATTCGGTACTGGCTGCCACCTCTGCAAAGTGAGCCATCAAACCTGCTTGCGAAGGGCGATTGTAATAAGGCGTCACGCTCAAAATGGCTTGAGCACCAGCATCTACACAGCGCTGCGTGTTAGCGATAGCCGACCGAGTGTCGTTGCTGCCCGCACCGGCAATAATCGGCACGTCAACAGCATCTACTACCGCTTCGACCAGTTCAATTTGTTCATCCTGAGTAATAGTGGGCGACTCACCGGTAGTGCCGGCCAACACCAACGCCTCGTTGCCCTGTTCAACCAGCCACTTGGCCAACGAACGAGCACCCTCAACGTCTAGCGAGCCATCAGCAGCAAACGGGGTGATCATGGCGGTAATGACCCGACCAAATTTTGATTTCATAAAATTCTTCCTTCTTGGACGTTAGCCAGCAGATTCATTGGCTCGTTCAATACCAAGCGTAGCCAACAGGTTCTCATGAAGTTCGAACCACACCGTGTGATAAGACTCAATCATGGGTTTAGTGAACCAATCGTGGTCCCCGTTACGCACCTTGGTCAGCGCTTCGCTAAACCGGTTTCCGTAGTCGCCAAAACGCTCAAAGGCTTCAGCCAAGGCAGCACAAACCGTTTGCACCACCGCATCGGCTTCGCCCAGGCGTTCAATGACTGCCGCATCGTGAGCCACATCGGCATGATCATTGACTACTTGTTCACCGTCTACCGTGCGCAACTGCCAGTCGGTACAAAGCGCCAAAAAGCCTTGGTTCACCGCTAAAAAACTTTGATAAGCAGTCGCCACCTGGTCTCTAATTCCTGCTGCTTCGAGTTCCTCCGACACCATGGCCTGGCCCCGGGCTCGCCCCTGCGGGGTAAGCATCCAACCCGACATTTTCCCCTCACGGTGGCGCACCTCTTCGGACTCCTTAAAAGCCTGTAAAAACCCCAGCACCTCAGGCTCAAGTAGCCCCGTGACCTCAACAATGGCCGGGGTATCCACGAAGCCTTTTACCCGTAGGGCATGGATCACACAAAGTTCAGCTTCACTAGAAAACGCCATAGCCCTACGCTACCTCCTCGGTTCGGCGAGCCACATTGGCCATAGCCAGAGGGTAACCCACCACCCCTACCAACGTAAAAGCAAACCACTGCAAGGCGTAACCCAAATGCGGCCCATCAGATAAATCTGGCTCCGGCAAGGGCGCCGGCAACCAATCCACATTGGCGCCATCGGTGGCCTGCAAAACAAACGGGGCCACCGAAACCCCCCAACGTTGACTTAACGCGGCAAGGTCGATACCCATCACCTCATCGCCGAGGCCCCCGCTCCGTACCGTTTGTTCCACCAAAACACCCGAGATTTCCACCTCTCCTAGAGCCGCTGGCCAAAGCGTCGGGTCGTCTTCGAGATAAGTCAGGCGAGGCACAAATCCTCGATTAACCACCACATCGGGGCCATCAGTAACCCGCAGCAAAGTCACCACGTGCAACCCCGGCGAATCATTTTGCGAACGATGGGCCACATAAACTTGCGCCGCCTCATCAAACTCTCCGGTCGCCGAAACCCGCCGGAAAAGCGCTTGGTCGGGTGGGCCCACCAACGCTTCTTCAAGCGTTACCGGCGGCAACACCCCCTGCAACTCAACCTGAGCGTTCCAAGTTTGTCGCGTCTCCAAGCGCCGCAATTGCCAAAAGCCAAGATTAAACGTGGTAATCAACAGCACCCCAATAAGCACATGCCAAACCAGCCACTTGGGGCGCAGCAAGCGGCGAAAACCCGGGCTCATGAGTTTGTTAAATGCCCAACAAAGCGTCGAGGCCCACCGTCAAACCGGTGCCTTCAACCTGTTGAGCGGCCAAAACCATGCCCGGCATAAACGATGACCGGTCGGTTGTGTCGTGGCGAATGCTCAGCGATTGGCCCGTCGCCCCCAAAAGCACCTCTTGGTGAGCCACCATGCCCCGCATGCGCACCGCATGTACACGAATATCGGCCGGACCTAACCCACCTCGAGCCCCCGGCAACACCTCGACCTCGGTGGGGTCTTCTGCCCAATCAGCCGAAGCGGCGGCCATACGGTCAACGGTGGCCATGGCGGTCCCCGAAGGGGCATCAATTTTTGCGTCGTGATGAAACTCAATAATCTCCGCCGTGTCAAACCATGGCGCAGCCATTTCCGCAAAACGCATCATCAGCACCGCCCCTAAGGCAAAGTTTGGCACCACCAAACAAGCGCTTTGGTTAAAGACCTCAGCGAGCGAAACAAAATCCTCATCACCAAGGCCGCTGGTGCCCACCACGGCATGCACCCCAGCATTGGCCAGCACCGGCAAATTGTTACGGGCCGCTTCGGCCACCGTAAAGTCAATAACTACCTGAGGAGAAGCCGCTAAAAGGTCTTCCACTCCGGACCCCATAGTCAAGCCATGAAGAGACTGCCCGGCCGCTTGAGGGTCGGCCACCGCCACCAGCTTGAGGCTTTCAGCGGCCCGTACCGCTTCGACCGCCGTGGCTCCCATACGGCCTGCGGCACCCAAAACGGCTATTCGACGATTTTGTGTTTCCCTACTCATACCAGCGAGGCTAGCGGCACCGGCCCCCAGCATCGGGATGGTTTAACTGTTAGGGCCTACCTGGGTAGTTACCGCATCTACAGAAAACACTTCAGCCAAGGCTTGGTTTATCTCGGCCACCGTCACTGCCCGAAAAGCTTCAACCAATTCTTTAAGCGGCATCACCGTGCCGGTAAGCAATTGGTTGCTGCCCAAACGCCGCATGCGGCTCCCGGTATCTTCAAGACCCAACAACAATGATCCTTCAAAACCACTGCGTGCAATGGCCAACTCTTCTTCGGTAACCCCGTGATCGGCGATCTCCGCCACCTCTTGGGCTACCACCGCGGCAAGCTCCTCGGCCCGATCCGGCGCCGTGCCGGCATAAATGCTGACCACCCCGGCATCTTCAAAAACGCCACGAGTAGCAAACACGCTGTAAGTCAAACCACGCTCTTCGCGCACTTTTTGAAACAAGCGACTGGACATGCCGCCGCCCAAAATATGCACCCCTAACGTAAGGGCATAGCGGCGAGGGTCTAACCGTGAAGCACCCAACCAGCCCCAAGCCAAATGGGTGGCCTCAATGGGACGCTGCAAGGTAGCACCAACCACCGGAGCCAGCGTCGGCTGCGAACGCACCGGCGAAACCCCGCCTTGGCGCTCGGCAAAGACTTGACCAAAACGCTCCACCAGATACTGGTGATCTACCGCTCCAGCAGCCGCCACCACCAGGTTTGGGGCTCGGTACCACTGGTCATGAAAATCCATTAACGCCGAACGATCAAGGCCCATCACCGAATTTTCGGTGCCAATAACCTCACGACTCAACGGGTGCTTCGGAAACAACCCCTCATGCAACAAGCCAAACAACGCATCGGTGGGGTCATCAATAGCCAAATGGAGTTCTTCCAAAATGACTTGACGCTCGGTTTCTATGTCAGCGGCCCGTAGCGCTGGCCGGCATAACACATCACCCAACAAATCGATCGCTAAATCTAATTTGTTGGCCGGAAACCGTGCGTAAAACGCCGTGTATTCCATAGTGGTAAAAGCATTCATTTCGCCGCCCGTGGCATCAGCCAGTTCAGCAATAGACCGAGCGGTACGCTCCTCGGTGCCTTTAAACACCAGGTGTTCTAAAAAATGTGAAATGCCCGCTTGATGTTCGCTTTCATCACGAGCACCTACCCCTACCCAAATGCCTACGGCAACCGAGTGGGCATCAGAGACTTGCTCTGACACCACACCCGGGCCGTTAGCGATTTGTGTAAATTCAACCGCCTGATCGGCGCTGAATGTGGTCACCGTAAGCGGAGACCGTTTAGCCGAGGCGTTCAGCGGTCACGGCGACGTCGGCCGCCGCCACCACCACGCTTGTTAGAAGATGCAGGACCAAGATCGCCATGCACGCCCTCTAACTCAGCGCTGAACGCATCCTCGAAGCTGGCTTCAACTACCTGAGGAGCCGAGTCATCAGCAGTTGATTCGGCGGCGTCATCGCTGCCTGCCTCATCTGCTGTTTCTTCCGCTACTGGAGCTTCTTCTTGAACTGGTTTCGCTTCTTTGGCTGGCGCATCGCCGGCCATCTTCAACGAAATCTTGCCATTGGGGTCGACGTCTTCGACGGCTACCTCAATGTCTTGACCCAACTCAAGCACGTCTTCTACTCGATCGATGCGCTTACCGCCACCGATTTTAGAGATGTGCAACAAGCCGTCACGGCCCGGAAGGATGTTGATGAAAGCGCCGAACTTGGTGATGTTTACCACTTTGCCCGGGTACACCGCACCAACTTCAGCAGTTGGAGGATCAACGATAAGCATGACCTGACGGACTGCTTCGTCTACCTTGGCTCGGTCGGAAGAGGCTACCGAAACAACCCCCACCATGCCGTCATCGTCCACGCTTACTTCAGCGCCGGTTTCGGCTTGAATGGTGTTGATCATCTTGCCCTTAGGGCCAATAACCTCACCGATCTTTTCTACCGGAATCTCGAAGCTGGTGATCTTCGGAGCATGCTCGCCTACGTCTTCACGAGGAGTGCCAATGGCATCGGTCATCACGCTAAGAATCTTCAACCGGGCTTCTTTGGCCTGGTTCAAAGCGTCAGCCAATACTTCGGCAGGAATGCCGTCGATCTTGGTGTCAAGTTGCAAAGCGGTTACGAACTCGGCGGTACCAGCCACCTTGAAGTCCATGTCGCCAAAGGCATCTTCTGCACCCAAAATGTCGGTCAAGGTGACGTACTCACCGTCATGGACAACCAAGCCCATGGCGATACCCGCTACCGGAGCCTTAATAGGTACACCAGCATCCATCATGGACAGCGTGCCGGAGCACACCGAACCCATAGAGCTCGAGCCGTTAGAGGCCAGAACTTCAGACACCAAACGCAAGGTGTAAGGGAATTCGTCAAAGCTCGGGACGATTGGGAACAATGCCCGCTCGGCCAAGGCGCCGTGGCCGATTTCTCGACGCTTAGGGCCCCGCATGAAACCGGTTTCACCGGTACAGAACGGAGCAAAGTTGTAATGATGCATGAAGCGTTTACGTTCGGTGGGGTCAATGCCATCGATCATTTGGTCCATGCGACCGGTACCCAAGGTGGTGAAGTTCAATACCTGGGTTTCGCCACGCTGGAACAAACCAGAACCGTGTGAGGTAGCTACTACGCCAACCTCTGAAGCCAGTTCACGAATGTCACCGGGGCTCCGGCCATCGATACGGATTTTTTCATCCACGATGCGTTGACGCACCACGGCTTTGGTTACCGAGCGAATAGCGCCACCGATTTGGCGTTCTGCGCCATCAACGTCGGCAAACTGTTCGGCCAATTCAGCAATCAATGCTGCTTTTACTTCTGATTCAGCAGCGCCTCGTTCGCCTTTGTCGGCCACCGTTTGGGTAGCGGCAATGCGTTCACGGCCTGCAGCATCAACTGCAGCAAAGATTTCTTCGGAGTAGTCGGTGGTTACCGAGTATTCCATTTTCTCTGCGCCGCCCACTGCTTCTACTAAAGCCAACTGAAGTTCAATTACTTCACGGATATAGGTTTTGGAGAAGTTCAGGCCATCGGCCAAAACAGCTTCGTCAACCTTGGCTGCGCCGCCTTCGTAGATTTCCCAGGTGGCTTCGGTGCCACCGGCTTCCACCATCATGACGGCAACATCGCCGTCATCAAGCAAACGACCAGCAACTACCATTTCGAACGCCGAATCGGCGCCCTCTTCGTAGGTTGGGTGAGCAATCCATTCACCAGCGGCCGTCCAAGCAATGCGTACTGCACCGACAGGTCCGTCGAAGGGAACGGGAGAGATCATCAAAGCGGCCGAAGCAGCGTTGAGAGCCAACACGTCGTAAGGGTTTTCCATATCGGCACCCATGACGGTGCCCACAATGTGAACCTCGTTGCGGAAACCTTCCGGGAACATTGGACGCAATGGGCGGTCAATGAGACGGCAGGTCAAGATGGCTGCTTCAGAAGCACGTGCTTCACGGCGGAAGAACGAGCCGGGGATTTTGCCTGCGGCGTACATGCGTTCTTCAATGTCCACGGTAAGTGGGAAGAAGTCAGCGCCGGGGCGTGGTGACTTTGCACCAGTAGCGGTGACCAACACGGTTGAGTCACCAAGTTTGGCCAGAATTGACCCGCCAGCAAGGCGAGCCATTCGACCAGTCTCAAAAGAGATAGTTTTGTCGGTCTCGCTAAAGGTATGCGAGACGGTTTGGACAGTTGTCATAATTTTCCTTGTGTTTCGATTCTGCGCGAGACGTTCCCTCGCAGAGTTACGGTGGCGCTGAATAAAGCGAAGCCCCCAGTTTCCAGATGGATGCCTCTCGATGCGGCGAGCCAACAGGGTGGACCGCTACGCCGAGTTGCATGCAACTGGCACTGATGACCACCGATCATTCGGCGCCATCGTTTGAAGTTGTCAGTGCCCGTATAAGGCACCCGACGAAAAGGCAGCAAAGCCGCCGATATCAGAGGTGGCGTTACCGCCGTAGCCCCAGGTCAGCAATAATCTTCCGGTAGCGCTCAACGTCGTTTTTCTTTACGTAGTCAAGCATCCGGCGACGACGGCCAACCAGCATTAACAAACCTCGACGGCTGTGATGGTCCTTTTTATGGTCCTTCAGGTGCTCGGTGAGATGGTTAATACGGTCGCTGAGCAAAGCAATCTGCACTTCAGGAGAACCGGTATCGGTCTCATGCAAGCGATGCTCGGCCATCGTGTTGGCCTTGGGGGGTAGGTTGGTCGGCATAGTTACCTCTGGGTGTCGGACCCGGCTTTATGGCGCGCTAGGCGTCACCAAAAGCTATACGGAGGGCCGGAGGTGTTGTAACCGACCCTAGATAACCCACATTGGGTTACCCACAAAGAGTAACGCTATCAGCAACACAGCAAATGCCACCTTTTGGTGTTTCGCTGGTTTTGAATTAACGCATCTCGTTGAGCAACTGAACCATCTCTATAGCCGCTTCTGCGCAATCAGCGCCTTTGTTGCCTTCAGCGACCCCCGCACGAGCAAAAGCTTGAGCAAAAGTATCAGTGGTGAGCACCCCAAAGACAACCGGCACCCCGGTGTCGAGGCCCACTCGCATCATTCCTGATGCTGCTTCGCCAGCCACAAAGTCAAAGTGTGCGGTTTCGCCGCGTATAACCGCACCAAGGCAAATCACTGCATCGAACTGGCCAGACTTTGCCATGGCCTGAGCAGCCAATGGCATTTCGAAAGCACCAGCTACCCAAGTTAACGTCACCTTTTCGTCTTCGACAGCGAGAGAAGCCAAACGGTCCCTGGCTCCTTGGATTAATTCCTGTGAAATGGCATCGTTAAACCGGCCCGCTACCAAAGCGACACGAAGGCCGGCCCCGTTTAAGGGATTATTTAACTCTTTCATGCGCTCTCCGTTTCGTCCCCACCATTTTCAAGAAAATGACCGAGGCGTTCTCGTTTTGTTTCGAGATAGCGAATATTTTCGGGGTTGGGTTCGATCTGTAAAGGCACGCGCCCCACCACGTCCAACCCGTAACCTTCAAGCCCACCGTATTTCACTGGGTTGTTTGTCATCAGACGCATTTTGCTTACCCCAAGGTCAGAAAGGATTTGTGCGCCCACCCCGTATTCACGCGAATCCACAGGAAGGCCTTGTTGCAAGTTGGCATCGACCGTGTCGTATCCCTCGTCTTGAAGTTCGTAAGCCCGAAGCTTGTGCCCTATGCCGATGCCACGCCCCTCGTGACCTCGGAGGTAAACCAGGACACCTGCCCCTTCCTCGCCAATCCCTTCAAGTGCCGCATCAAGTTGCGAGCCACAGTCGCAACGGATCGAGCCCAAAAGGTCGCCCGTTAAACACTCAGAATGTACTCGCACCAATGGGGCATCAACTGTACTTAAATCTCCCAAAACGTATGCCACATGCTCGTCTTCGTCCAGTGTGGAGCGATAAGCATGTGCGGTGAAATCGCCGTAACGAGTTGGGATACGGGCTGCCGCAAAATGTTCCACCAGTTTTTCATGACGGCGACGGTAGCGAATAAGGTCGGCGATGGTAATAAAAAGCAAGCCGTGTTCTTCGGCGAATACTTCAAGGTCCGGCACTCGAGCCATAGACCCATCGTCGTTCACAATTTCACAGAGCACGCCTACTGGCGCCCGGTCGGCCATAGCGCAGAGGTCAACAGCCGCCTCCGTATGACCTGCACGCTTTAATACTCCACCGACTCGAGCCCGCAAAGGAAAAATATGTCCCGGGCGAGCGAACTCGGTACGCACCCGTGCAGAGTCCGCCAAGGCAACAACCGTCGCTGAACGGTCAGCAGCTGAAATACCAGTGCTGGTTCCGGCGACAAGGTCCACGGTCACCGTAAACGCCGTACGCATTGCCTCGGTGTTATCAACCACCATTAACGGAAGGTCAAGTTCGTCAGCACGGCCATCAGACATGGGGGCACAAATAACCCCGCTGGTATGACGAATCATGAACGTCATTTTTTCTGGAGTCATAGCGTCAGCCGCAATAATAAGATCGCCTTCATTTTCGCGATCCTCGTCGTCCACCACTACTAAAAATTCACCTCGGGCATAAGCCTCGATGGCCTGAGAAATATCAGCTAACGGCATTAGGCCTGCTCCTTGTTTTCTTGTACGAATTTTGCTTTCAGTAGCCCTGCCACGTAGCGAGCGAACACGTCCGCCTCAACGTTGACCGAGTCTCCTCTTACTTTATGGCCAAGCGTGGTCACGGCGAGAGTATGCGGAACCACTGCGATATCAAAAGATGCTTCATCGTGGTTGACGCTGGCCACGGTCAGGCTGATGCCATCAAGCGCTACCGACCCTTTTTCGACAATTTGCCCAGCCAACATTTCTGGGAGATGAAAAGTCAGTCGTTGAGAACCATCGTCAAGGGACTCAACTTTTTTCAACTGCGTCACCACATCAACGTGGCCTTGAACGACGTGACCGCCGAAACGACCATTAGCGGGCATTGAGCGTTCAAGGTTGACCAGATCATCTACTGCGAGTTGACCCAAGATTGTCCGGTCAAGCGTTTCTGGCACGGCGTCTGCAGCAAACCATGAACCTTTTTCGTCTCCACCGAAGTCGACCGCGGTCAGGCAGCAGCCGCTTACCGAAATGGAATCACCAAGTTTTACTTCAGAAAGAACAAGTTCGGCATTCACGGTTAAGCGACAGCCTGCGCCTTGAGGCACCACTGATCGGACCGTGCCGAGTTCTTCTACAATGCCGGTAAACATTCGGATTCTTCCTTCTTGGTTGTGTATCCACAAGGAAGGAGAGGTCACAAAGTTCACCTACCGGCAGCCCAAGGCTGTCGGCAAGTACTCGCTCTGTATCCTCTCCCATCCGGACTTTAACCGTCGGCTCAGGGCTCGCACCTGATCAGCCTTTCTCTGCATTAATGCTTCGAAAGGGTCGCGGGCTTGTGACATTAAGTCACTTACCGCCGGTAGGGATTTTCACCCAACCCCGAGGATTCTTTTGTAAAGCCCATGTTAGCGGAGCCATCCCAGAAGACGCCAAATCATGTAGCCGGTATTCGTTGGTCTACGCCCAGAGAGTAAGGTCTGTTTATGCCTTACGACTCTTTTCCCCTCCCCTTCAACGCCGACCGAACCTCGCTTGGTTGTTGGATTAAAACCCCTTCTAGCATCGCCGTGGAACTTGCGGCCCGCACCGGTTTTGGCTATCTCTGTTTAGACATGCAACACGGTCTCGTCACCAAAGAAGATTTGGTTCCTTTGCTAACCGCTGCTCGACCAGAAGCTGCCCGCACTTTGGTTCGAGTGCCCAGCAACGAAACAGGAATCATTGGTTGGGCCTTAGATGCGGGAGCAACCGGAGTAATCGTTCCCATGGTCAACTCGGCTGCTGAGGCCCAAGCAGCAGTAGCGGCCTGCCGATATTCACCAGTAGGCATCCGCAGTGTCGGGCCGACTCGAGCGGCCACCATTTATGGTCCCGCCTATGTGGACCGAGTAATTGAGCGAGTGCAGTGCCTGCCCATGATCGAAACTACTTCAGCACTTCATGCTTTAGACGACATTCTTAGCGTGGAAGGCGTTGACGCCATTTATGTCGGACCTTCAGACCTCTCAACAAGTTTGGGCCTTGGCCCCGGCAACCACGACGGTGAAGCACCCTTCGATGAAGCCCTGGACACCATCGTGGCGGCCTGTCAACGCCATGGCGTGGTGCCTGGCATTCACGCCAACACCGCACTGGCTGCTCGGCGCTTTGAACAAGGTTTCAAAATTGTCACGATTGTGGAAGACCTTGGGTCGCTCAATACGAGTTTCGCCGGAGCCCTAAACGAATTCGCCGACCATCAATAAAGGCCAAGCAAGCGTCCCGAGAGGGCCAGCACCGCCAAGGCCAATACTGGCCGAATCACTTTCTCTCCACCGGTCACGGTAAAACGAGCCCCCAAGGCACCCCCCACTGCAAAACCTGCTGCCAAAACCAAGGCCGGGCCCCAAGCGATTTTTCCGTTCAAAATAAACACCGGGAGCGCCGTCACGTTGATGGCCATCGCTACCAAAACTTTGACGTTGTTAGCCAGGACGAGCTCCATCCCAGATCGGGAAAGGGCGAGGACCAGCAGCAAGCCGATCCCCACCTGAAAAGCGCCACCGTAAAGGCCGATGCCAAAAAACACCAGCACGGTGGCGGGCAAAGACCACGCACCCAAAGCTACCTTGGGCGGGCGCAGAGCTAGTAACAACAATGGAACCATAAGAATCCCAAAAATTTTCTCAAAAATCTCATCTGAGAGCAACGAAACACTAAACGAACCCAGCAAAGCCCCAGCCACTACCGGCAACAACACCGGGGTAACTCGTGAGAGCCCTTCTACCCCTAAACGGCGAAAAGCAGTAGCTGCTGCCGCCGTAGAGGCCAAAATCCCTACCCGGTTTGAGCCGTTAGCGATATTCCCCGGCACCCCAGCCATAACCAAAAGCGGCACCGTAAGCATTGAGCCTCCGCCCGCCATGGTGTTAATCACTCCGGCGAAAAGCCCGCCCCCCAGCAACAGCAACACATTGGTAACCGACATTTACTGAAGCCACTGTGTTGCACTGGCCACATCTTTTTCTAGCTGCGCGACCAGCGCTTCAAGGTTTTCAAATTTTTGTTGAGGCCGCAGATTTTTTTCAAAAGAAACATTTACTTCTTGACCGTAAAGATCGCCAGAGAAATCAATGAGATGCGCCTCCAACAAAAGGTCGCCATCGTTGAAAAAATGCGGGCGGGTGCCTAACGAAAGAGCGGCATCTCGCCTTTCGCCAGAAGGAAGCTCCACCCGTCCGGCATACACCCCATCAGCAGGCAACAAGATTGAAGCATCGACCCGCACGTTGGCCGTAGGAAAACCGAGCGTGCGGCCTCGTTGGTCCCCTTTAACTACTGTGCCCCGAACCTCATAAGGGCGACCCAACATGGCGTTGGCTCGTGCGAGGTCTCCACGGCCCAAAGCACGACGAATGAAGGTAGACGACACTTGTTCATGATCGCGTGCCGGCTCCCCATCCATGCCCACCAAGCCAAGACCCGTAACGGCAAAACCCAACGCTTGGCCCATCTCACGCAGCAGCGCCACGTTGCCTAAACGGCGAAAACCAAAATGAAAATCTTCACCCACCACAATGAGTTTCACTTTCAAGCACCCAACCAAAACGTTGGTAACAAAATCTTCGGCGGTTTCGGCCGCCCGTTGCTCGTCAAAAGGCACCACTAAAGTTTGGTCAACGCCAGTAGCAGCCAGCAACTCAAGTTTTTGTTCTAAGTCGGTCAGCAACAAAGGCGCAGACTCGGGGCGAACCACCGAGGCAGGGTGCCGGTCGAAAGTAACCACCGCTGAACCCAAACCGCGCTCCTCGGCGAGTCGGCATACCTCAGCGATAACTTTTCGATGGCCGCAATGCACCCCGTCGTAGGCGCCGATAGTCAGCACAGTGCCAAGAGAATCCGGTCGAGCCGGTTGCAACGTACGGCGAACTTCCACGAGGGCAGGCTATCCGAACCGGTCTAACCGACCAGCACCACGGAAGGTTTCGCCCGACCCTTGTGTGGTTCGTAAACGGCAAGCAACTCGCCCTCGGTGTTGAGAACCCCCCATGGGCCATCTCCGTCTACCCCAAGCAGGTCGAGGTCCAACACTTTGCCATGGGCTACCGCTTGAGCAATTTCTTCAGACACCGTGACCGAAGAAAAATCCCTTAACGCGGTGGCCGCAGAAAGCAGCACCGGTTTCTCTAATGGGTGGGCTTCGTCAATGGTAAACGAGCCCACCGCCAGGCGACGCAAGCCGGTGAGGTGAGCGCCGCCCCCTAAAGCCGTTCCTACATCTGCAGCCAAAGTACGAATATAGGTACCAGAGGAGCACGACACATCGCAAGAAAAAATCAGCGGATCTTCGGTTGCGGCGATTTCAAAATGGTAAACGGTGACTGGCCGGGGTGGCCGCTCTACCTCGCCCCCTTCACGAGCTATTTCATGAAGTCGCCGGCCCCCTATTTTGATAGCCGACACCATGGGAGGAATTTGTTCAATCGCTCCAATAAATTTCTGGGCCGCCGCCTCGACCTGTTCAAGGGTTACCCCCGCCATGTCATGCGTTGCCGTTATTTCTCCGGCCGCATCTAACGTTGAGGTTTCTACGCCCAGCACAATTTGCCCGGTATAGCGTTTAGAAAGCCCGGTCAGATACTTGAGTAACCGTGTTGACTTACCAACCCCCAGAACCAGGACTCCGGTGGCATCGGGGTCCAAAGTGCCGGAATGGCCAACTTTGCGGGTGCCGAGAATGCCGCGAGATTTAGCTACCACATCGTGGCTGGTCCAGCCCGACGGTTTATCAATGATGGCGATGCCGTTGGGCGGCGGATCAGTCTTGTTCATCCGCAGCGTCGTTTATTTCACGCAAAATAGTTTCAATGCGATCAGCGGAACGGCTTACCTCATCAGTGGTAAAAAGCAAAGGGGGCACCCTGCGTAGACGAGTTTGCGTGCCAATCGCTCGCTGCAATTGTTTTCGATGATCTTCGAAAGCTTTCAGCAAGTCGTCGTCTTCGACGTTTCCTAAAACGTAAACCTTGGCTTGGCTAAGGTCCCGGTCGGTCACCACCCCAGTGATGGTGGCCAGAACAAGGCGGTCGTCGTCTATGTGTTCTAACTCCTCAGCGAGGATGCGGCGAAGCAACTCATTGAGTCGGTCGGTGCGGTCATAGCCGCGGGTAGAACGACTAGAGCGGCGAGGTTGTCGAGCCATAAGATCTAGACCCGGGAAATTTCCCGATCCTCATAGGTTTCGATAACATCGCCGGCCTTAAGGTCTTGGAAGTCCGAGAGGCCGATACCGCATTCGAAACCGGTTTGGACTTCGGCCACATCTTCTTTGAAGCGTCGCAACGACTTGATATCGCCCTTCCAGATGATGGCTCCGTCACGCAAGAAGCGCACTTTGGAGCCACGCGAGATGGTGCCGTTTTGAACATGGCAACCTGCGATACGCCCGATTCGAGGAACGGTAAAGATTTCTCGTACCTCTGCGTCGCCGGTAACCACCTCTTCGAACTCGGGGGCCAACATGCCGACCATGGCTGATTCGATATCTTCAATCAACTTGTAGATGATTTCGTAAGTACGGATCTCTACGTTTTCGGTTCGAGCAAAGTCTCGAGCCTTGCGTTCGGGGCGCACGTTGAAGCCAATAATGGTGGCGTTGGCGGCCGCCGCTAATTGGATGTCGTTTTCGGTGATACCGCCAACCCCGCGGTGTACAAAAGACAGGCGCACTTCTTCACGCTCAAGTTTGCGCAGGCTCTCAATTACCGCTTCCAACGAGCCATTAACGTCCGCTTTAACAATGAGGTTCAAGTTGGCTGCTTCGCCCTTTTGAATCTGCTCAAAGATGTCTTCCAAGCGAGCGCCGCCCGAAAGAGCGTGAGCATCACGGCCAATGTTGGCTTGGCGACGCCAGTGGCCACGTTTGTCGGCCACCCGGCCGGCAATTTTTTCGTTCGGAGCAACCACAAAGCCTTCACCGGCATCTGGCACATCAGACAAACCCAATACCTGAACCGGGGTTGAAGGGCCAGCTTCTTTAACTTGTTCGCCTTGATCGTTGATCATGGCGCGAACCTTGCCCCAAGCGGCACCAGCCACCAGAGGGTCACCGACGCGAAGGGTGCCTCGTTGCACCAAAATGGTGGCCATCGGCCCACGGCCAATGTCAAGGTTTGATTCCAGGACTACGCCCTGGGCACGACCATCGGGGTCAGCACGGAGGTCTTCTACCTCAGCGATGACCTGCAAGTTGTCGAGAAGATCGTCGATCCCCGTGTTTTGTAAAGCCGAAACCTCAACCGTCACGGTGTCGCCACCCCAAGATTCGGGCACCAGTTCGTGTTCGGCAATTTGCGCCAAGACACGATCTGCATCAGAATTTTCACGATCCATTTTGTTGATAGCCACCACGATGGGGACATCAGCAGACTTAGCGTGGCTAATAGCCTCCACGGTCTGGGGCATAACCCCGTCATCGGCGGCTACCACCAGAATTACAATGTCGGTGGCTCCCGCACCTCGGGCTCGCATGGCGGTGAACGCCTCGTGGCCCGGAGTGTCAATAAAGGTCAGCGTGTTTCCGCCATGCTCAGCTTGGTAGGCCCCAATATGCTGGGTGATTCCTCCCGCTTCGCCATCCACCACGTTGGCTTTACGAATTTGATCAAGAAGCTTTGTTTTCCCGTGATCTACGTGACCCATGACGGTAATAACCGGCGGGCGCAGAGGTGCTTCGTCATCGGCGGCGTCGTCGATGACGTCAAGCAGTTTAAGCAACTCGACTTCTTGTTCTTCGCCGAGGTCAACCATGCGGATTTCCGCACCAATTTCAGCGGCAAAGAGTTCGATCATGTCATCAGAAAGCGACTGGGTAGCGGTAACCATTTCGCCTTGTTGCATCAAGAAACGCACCACGTCTGCGGCGGTACGGTTTAGTTTCGGGCCAAGTTCTTGAGCGGTACTCGAACGTTCAACAACCACTTCGCCTTCCGGCACTGCTGCATCTTCGGGCGTGTAGTTCGGGGTGCCCATGGGCTGCAGTTCTTCGCGACTACGACGACGCTTTTTGCGTCGAGCTGGTGGGCGTCGACCGCCAGGGCCGCCAGGGCGTCCGCCGCCGGGACCACCAGGTCGAGCTCCACCGGGTCCGCCACCAGGGCGCACGCCGGCACCAGGTACCGATTCACGTGGGCCTCCACCAGGTGCTGGACGACGTCCGGCCGGAGGAGGACTATTACGGCGTCCCGGAGGGCCACCCGTAGGTTGTTCATTTCGACGACCACCCATACCGGGAGGCGGCGGAATAGGTTTTCCGCTATTAGAGGTAAGGGGCCCAGGGGGCGGAGGAATAGGTTTTCCCGTTGAAGACATGGGAGGAGTTGCCCCAGCAGCCGGCATACGCTGCGCAGGGTTGACTCGTTCTGCAGGGTCGGGAATTACCGATTTTTCCGCAGCGGGCGGCTCTTCTTTTTCTTCTTCGACTTCTGGTTCAGGAGTTGGTTTTGTTGGAGCGGATGAACCGCTAGAAGAAATCACTCGTGGGATAGGCGCAGCAGGCGCCTCTTCGGGTTCAACCAAAGTGTCTTTTTCTTCGGTTGTTTCTTCTTCGTCAACAGGGAGTTCAGGCTCAGGCTCAGGCTCAGGTTCTGGTTCTGGTTCTGGTTCTGGTTCTGGTTCAGGCTCGGGCGCTGGTTCAGGCTCTTTAATCGGCTCTGGTTCTTCTTCAACCACCTCACGAGTGAGGCCTTCACGCTTTGCTTTACGGCGCACCCGGTCGGCTTGGGGTTCGGGCATGCCCGATGAGTGACCCTTGACGCCAATACCCAGCGTTCCACAGAGATCCACGACCTCTTTATTGGTCATTCCAAGTTCTCGCGCCAATTCATAGACGCGGATATTGCTCGCCACGGTGATTCTAAGCTTTCGATAGAAAATGGCCTGAACAGCCAATGCCTGACGTTATCGCAGAAGCGACCCTGTTCACCCGTTCTCGGCCGAGGAAGCGTCACCTTTTACTGACCAACTCCTCAACAAATCGACGAATGCACCCTCAGGAAGTGCCGTTCGTAAGGCTCGACTCAGTGCATTCCGTTCAATGGCCTGCACTAAACACGACTGTTGACGGCAAAGATACGCTCCGCGACCGCCCAATTTTGACCCCAGCAACAACTGTTGTTTTACACTGTCCCAGGCCAAACGTTGAAGATCAACCGCCGGTTTTTTTAGCTGACACCCGACACAGGTTCGTTGTGGACCGACGGCTATTGCTCTTCAGTTTCTTCAGTGGAAACTTCTTCATCGGAGGATTCGACAGTTACCTCGACGTCAGATTCAACCTCTACCTCAGTTTCTGGTTCCGTTTCAGCTTCGGTTTCCGCTTCTTCGCTTTGTTCTGCTTCAGCGGCTCCACCGTAATCTCCAGCAAGCACGTCTTGGCCGCCGTCAGCAGACTTCCAAACGTTTTCACCGGTTTCTTCGTCAAGAACCCACTCACCCTCGGCCCAGTCGGTGGCGGCAAATGCCGCCTCTTCAGCTACCTGAGTTTCGCTCTTAATGTCCACTCGCCACCCGGTCATGCGGGCCGCCAATCGAGCATTTTGCCCTTCTTTACCAATGGCCAGCGACAATTGGTAGTCGGGCACGATCACCGTGGCGGTACCAGTTTCTTCATCGATCAATACTTCGTTGACTTTTGCTGGTGACAGCGCTTTCATAACGAAGTCTGCGGGGTCTTCTGAGAAAGGAACGATGTCAATTTTTTCGCCGCGCAGTTCGTTAACCACCATACGGACTCGAGCACCTCGGGCTCCCACACAAGCGCCCACAGGATCCACCTGAGGGTCGTTGGAGCCCACAGCGATCTTGGTGCGATGCCCTGGTTCACGGGCACAAGAACGAATTTCCACTACCCCATCAGCGATTTCTGGAACCTCAAGTTCAAAGAGCCGTTTAATAAGCCCAGGGTGAGTACGGCTCACCACAATTTGTGGACCCTTCGAGGTCTTACGAACCTCTACGATGTAAGCCTTCAAGCGGGTATTAGCTTCCGGGCGTTCAAAAGGAACCTGTTCGGCTTGGGGAAGCAATGCCTCAACCCGACCGAGGTCCAGCAGGGTGTAACGAGCATCCGTTTGTTGAATAAGACCGGTGACGATGTCGCCTTCGCGACCTGCATATTCTTCGTACTTGAGGTCCCGTTCGGCTTCGCGAATGCGTTGCCCCATGACTTGCCGGGCGGTGGTGGCCGCGATACGGCCAAAGTTGTCGGGAGTAACCTCGAACTCTTCGCCAATAACTTCACCCTCTTCGTCGAGTTTTTGCGCAAAGACCCGAATCTCCATCGTTTCAGAATCAATAGTCACCCAAGAGAAGTCTTCGGCTCCCGGCATGCGCTTATAAGCCGACTCTAAAGCGTCGGCCAAAGCAGCAAAAAGCGCTTCTGGAGAGATCCCTCTATCTGCAGCGAGGGCTTGGAGTGCTTCCATCATTTCGGAGTTCATTGCTTCACGTCGCTTTCCGTAGATGACCCGACACCAGTTGATGCAGGTCGTTCATCATTTCGTCGAGGCCCTTTTGGTTCAGGTGCCCAATCAAAAACAGTGCGTGCTTTTAAAATCTCGCTGAAAGCCACCGTGCGGGTAGCCCCATCTTCTAAACGTATGGTGGCCGAGTTGTCATCGCTGGACTCTAAAACGCCGCCGAAACGACGATCTCCCTCAACCCCTGGTTGAGTCTTTATGGTCACCGTTTCGCCCATAGCTCGAGCAAAATGATCAGGCTTTTTTAAGGAACGTTCCAACCCCGGACTCGTCACCTCAAGGGTGTAGGTCCCATTAATAGGTTCTTCATGGTCAAAGGCCCGAGAAACTTCTCGCGTTAATTGAGCAATAGCGCCCATACCTACCCCATCAGGGTGGTCAATAACCAAGCGAACAACGCCGCCTTCGTATTCCAGGTCGAAAAGCTCAACACCTACCCGGTCACACAACGGAGCCACCAAGGTTTCGACTCGTTCAATTATTCCCATGGCACCTCCCTTGTTGTCTTTTTAGTCCTAAATGCAGCAAATGAGAAAGGCGTGGGCCAAGCCCACGCCTCGTCAGAAACTGCACGATGTACGCAACAGAAGAGCATACCGGACTTCCCGCCCGTCCACAGAAAAACATCACCTCTACCTCAAGGACTGCCCCCATGACAGGGCCAGAAACGATTAGGGCTCGGTGTGGCGGCGGATCATTTCAATACGGGTACCAGAATCATTAGCGTCCACCCCTTGGGAAGCCAACAAACGGTCACGATCTCGGGCTGCTTCCCTCTCCGCTCGATCTATATCCACTCGAGCGAGTGCCGCATCGGCACCGTGTTCCATAATAAAATCTGCCCACTCCACCAAAGTGGAAACCATTTCATCTTCGGGAACCACCGCCGCATTACGGCCCTTGATAAACAAATGCCCCCGATGATTACCCGCCGCTATACCCAAATCGGCATCACGCGCCTCGCCGGGGCCATTGACCACGCACCCCATGATGGCTATTTGCAACGGAATCTCTCGATCTGCGAAAGCAGCTAACGCCTCTTCGGCCACCGCCACCACATCAATTTCAGCCCGTCCACAACTCGGACAAGCAATCAAGTCAACGTTTTTACGTTCCCGTAAACCCATGGACTCCAACAGTTGGCGGCCCGCTTTGGCCTCTTCAATAGGGTCAGCGGTAAGGGAATAACGAATGGTGTCGCCAATACCTTCCGCCAACAACGTGGCAATACCCGCCGTGGATTTCAACAAACCACCCGGCAAAGGACCCGCTTCCGTAACCCCCAAATGCAGCGGATGTTCAGTGAGTTCAGCCAGTTGCCGATAAGCATCAATCATCAACGGCACACTCGAAGCCTTCACCGAAATCTTTATCTGATCAAAACCCACTTCAGAAAAATAGCCAATCTCTTGCAGCGCCGACTCCACCATGGCCTCCGGGGTCACCACGTCGCCATACTTGGCGTACAAATCAGGATGCAGCGACCCCCCATTTACCCCGATGCGAATCGGAACACCACGGTCTTTGGCTTCTCGAGCCACCACCTTGATGTGCTCAGGTTTACGAATATTTCCGGGGTTTAAGCGCAAGCAATCCACACCAGCTTCCAAAGCGGCTAACGCCATGCGGTACTGGTGGTGGATGTCGGCCACGATGGGCACCGGCGACCGGGGAACAATCCGCGCCAACCCCTCGGCTGCTTCCGGTTCGTTACACGTACAGCGGACAATGTCTGCTCCCGCCATAGCGAGGTCGTAAATTTGCTGCAAAGTAGCTTCATGGTCAGCAGTTTTTGTCACGGTCATGGATTGCACGCTTATCGGCGCGCCACCGCCCACCGGGACGTCGCCCACCATGACCTGATGAGTAGGACGACGGGGAAAAGTGGATTGAACCTCCATGGCGCTGAGGCTACCTGCTATCTGGCTTGCCCCGAGGCAAGAGACTTACTTCTCGTCAGCAGCAACTCAACCAAAATCTGGAAGATCAACAATGTCGCGGAAAAGCGCCAGGGCAGACAACGACAACAAAAACATCAACACCACCCAAGTAAGCGGCACCAACTTTGAGGCATCAGCACGGTAATTGCGACCACCAAAAGAACGCAACCGCTCATAAATAGCAATCGCTATATGTCCGCCGTCGAACGGCAACAACGGCACCAAGTTAAACACCGCAATAAACACGTTGATGAGCACCATGAACCAGATGAACTGGTAAATCCCCGACTCGAAAGCCGCACTCCCCAAGCGGGCCGCCCCATAAATAGAAAGCAATCGATTCTCATCTTCAGAAGTTAACGCCACCCCGTCCGCGGCCTCACCCCCGTCGCTGCTAACCGTGCCTCGAACAAAATCGGCAATTCCCCCCGGAGTGAAAAACTTCACCAAAGCTTTAGCAGAAGCAGCCACCAACTCCGCTACCTCAGAAACTGCTTGACCAGTAGCCGAAACAATGTTTTCGGCAACCAACGGTCGCTGCGGAGAAACCCCAAAAAAACCACTTACCGCCATAGCTTCGGTGGGCAACTTATTGATCGCCACCATAAGTACCACTGTGTCTTGCCCATAACGCAGCGCCTCAACTCGTACCGGTCCCTGCCCTTCCAACGAAGCCGGAAGCTCTGACCAATACCGCACCGGGGTGTGATCGACAGAAACCAGTTGATCGCCTTCTTGTAAACCAGGAAACGCGGCAGCCCCGATGACCGTCAAACGTTCATTCAACCGGGCGGTCCGCACAAACGAAGTACCTTCATGGCTAATTTCAAACGGAACGAGATGACCTGTTGAAGCACGCACCACTTCGCCAAACTTTTCAAAATCTCCTACCGGTACCCCAGCCACTTTTTCTACTTGGTCCCCGCTTACCACCCCAAGGCTTTGGGCCGTCGAACCCTCAACGACCACCCCAACCTCCCACGATGAACTATCGGGGCGACCAATGGTGGTGAACAAAATTGTCAACAAAGTAATGGCCAACAAAAATTGCATCCCCGAACCAGCGAAAGCCACCGCTAGCCGGCGAGGAAAAGACTGGGCACGAAAAGAACGGTGCTCGTCTACCGGCGCTACCTCTTCCATACTGGACATGCCGGTAATGCGCACATAAGCACCGGCAGGAATGGCCTTCACCCCGTACTCGGTTTCCCCGCGGCGCATTGACCAAATCCGCGGGCCAAAACCAATGAAATATTCCGTGACCTGCATGCCCGACCAGCGAGCGACCAAAAGGTGGCCCAGTTCGTGCAACGCCAACATGACCACAAAAGCGCCAATCACCACCAAAAGAGAAACGCCGCCCGCCCAACCTAAAAACACCACGGTCAACAATGCGGTGACACGGCGTGAAGACCCGGCAGGCTCAAATTTTTCTTCGGTCATGCTTCCCGCTTAATCAAAGCCTGAGTGGCCGCTCGGGATTGTTCATCAGCCAAAAGGACTGCCTCTACCCCATCGGCTAAATCTCCCGGCCAGACCTCAAGCATCTTTTTCAAAGTCTCGCCGATCCCCACCCAAGAAAGCGCCCCATCAAGAAAAGCTTGGACAGCAACCTCGTTGGCGGCGTTAAGCCAAGCCGGCGCTGTTTCGCCCAAACGCCCTGCCGTAAAAGCCAAATCTAGACAAGGGAAAGCCTCACGATCTGGCGCTTCGAAATCAAGGCGAGAAAGATCCGTCCAATCAATGGCCCCAAAAGGCACGTCCAAACGGTCCGGGTAAGCCAAGGCGTAACCCATGCAAAGCCGCATATCAGGAAGCGACAATTGAGCCATCGTCGCCCCATCAGAAAAAGTCACCATGGAATGCACAATGGACTGCGGGTGCACCACCACGTCAATTTGGTCGTAGCTCACCCCAAACAGTTCACGGGCTTCGATTACCTCAAGGCCTTTGTTCATCAAGGTCGAAGAATCCACAGTAATTTTTGGGCCCATTGACCATGTGGGGTGATCCAAGGCCTCTTCAACAGTAATAGTCGCCAACTCTGCGGCGCTTCGTCCCCGAAAAGGGCCGCCCGATGCGGTCAAAACAATGCTGGCCACTCGCTCATGATTGTCGTTAGCTCGCAAACATTGATGAATAGCGCAATGCTCGCTATCTACCGGAAGTATCTCCGCCCCCGGAGTAGCCCGAGCCCGCTGCACTACTGGTCCGGCGGAAATAAGCGACTCTTTATTAGCCAAACCCAAACGACGGCCGGCCAACAACGTCGCCAAAGTGACCGACAAACCAGCGAAACCCACCACCCCGTTAATGGCCACCTCAGCAATAACCGCAGCCTCGGCTAAAGCCTGTGGACCAGCCAAAACCTCCGTGCCGGCCGGTACCCGCTCCGCCAACTCTGGGGCCCGGTTTTGGTCGGCTAAAGCCACCACTTTCGGGCGAAAACGCTCTGCTTGTTCAACCAACAAATCAATGGAGGAAGCCGCCCCTAAAGCGACCACCTCGTAATCCCCGGGGCAAGCAGCAACCACCTCAAGGGTTTGTGTGCCGATAGAACCCGTAGACCCTAAAACAGCGACAGAGGTTGCAGACATAGCAAGACCGTACCGCCTCAAAAAGCCGAGGCGGCTTCGGGTCAGCCCCCGAACAAGTTAAGCAAACGAGCGGTGTAGTAAGTGGCCGGCAAAACAAAGAGCAGCGCATCAAAACGGTCCAACAAACCGCCATGGCCCGGCAAGATGCTTCCCATGTCTTTAAGACCGAGATCTCGTTTAATCATGGACTCGCAAAGGTCGCCCAGCGGGGCTGCCAAGGCAGCCACCACCCCAAGGACAAACACAGAACCCAAGTCGCCGGGGGTGTCGCCGAAAGGCGTTATCTGCCCAGTGATTACCACCGTCACCCCGAAGGATGCGGCCATGCCACCCAGCAGGCCTTCCATAGTTTTGTTCGGGCTCACCGCAGCCAAAGGCGTACGGCCTGCTACACGACCCACCAACAAACCACCGGTGTCGTAAGCCACCGCCGCTAATACGGCAGCAAGAAGCATGCCGATGCCGTTGACATCGTTCAACATGAGCCCAATAAACGAACCCAACAAACCGATATAAAGCACACCGAAAAGAGTGACCGATACGTTCAGCATCGGAGCATCTCGATCAACCCCGGTGAGGTACCAAAGGAAAGTAAACAAAACGGTGAGCATAAGCACCACCGGTATGGCGGCTTCGAAACGCCAATAAGCACCGAGGTTTAAGGCCACAACCGCCACAATGCCCAGCAGCGAAGCTGGTTGGTAACCCGAACGACGTACCGCCATGAAAAACTCGGCGGCGGCCAAGGTCAAAATAACCGTGGACAAGGCCACGGTAGCTCCCGTACCCAATTTGAAAGCCACCAAAACAAGCGCAGCCAAACCCAAACCGGTCACAATGGCCATGGGCATATCCCGCTCACCACCTGAAGATTTTTCTGGACGTTTACGGCGTTTGGCTCCGCCACCTCCACCACGGCGCTTCGGCGTGGGCTCGACCACCGCTGCTGGGGTGCCCATGGGGGGCAATGCTTCTTCATCCGGAGGAAGCAACGGTGGGTTGAAATCTCCGCTACCCGCCGCCGCTGCTTCGGTAGCCTCTTCACCAAAGAAAAGGGTGGCTGGTTCACCAGCCTCGCCCACCGGTTGTTGAGATTCGTGTTCGGCCGGCACGTCGTCGGCCCAACGTGGAGCCTCTTCCACCAAGTCGGCCCATTTGTCTTGTTCCGGAGGGGCGGACGGGGTATCGGTCCAATGCGGCAATTCTTCTTCTGCCGATCCATCACCGAACACCGAGCGCCCAGGGGCTACCTCGTCCTCGCTGGGTTCTAAACCCAGAATACGTATTTCTTCAAAATTTTGTTGGTCGTTCATTGGTTCTCCCAGGTCGCTACAAAAGGTTCACACCTCCAGTAAGTCACTTTCCTTTGCTGATCGGGCTTGGTCAATTTCGGCTTCGTATCGGTGAATAAGATCATCGAGTTCTTGTGATGCATGCTTAATGTCGTCCTCCGACACCCCGCCATCGTCGGAAATATCGTCAAGGTCTTTGCGGGCGTTTCGCCGCTGACCCCGGAGGCGAGTCTTTCCGTCTTCGGCCATGCTGTTTACCATTCGTACCAGATCCCGGCGCCGTTCTTCGGTCAACTCGGGAAAAGTTAAACGAACTGCATGGCCATCGTTGCTGGGGGTCAGCCCCAATTCGGCTTTCATAATGGCTTTTTCTACCGCTACCACGTTGGCCGGATCATGTGGGGTAATCAGCAACTGGCGAGCTTCCGGCACGGCGAAGCTGGCCAGTTCCAACATTTTCATTTCTACGCCGTAAGCCTCAACAGTAAGACGCTCAACCAACGTAGAAGAAGCACGGCCGGTGCGGATGGTCGAAAACTCGCGACGACTATGCGTCACCGCCTCAGTCATGCGCTCTTCGGTCTCTTCGAGAACCATCTGAATCATTTCGTTACTCAATGTCACCCCTTGTTAGGTGACCAGCGTACCGACCGATTCACCGGCAAGGATGGATCTCACGTTGCCGGGGACCATAAGGTCAAACATTACGATGGGCATTTGGTTATCCATACACAAAGTAATGGCCGTGGTGTCCATAGCTTTTAACCCTTGTTGGACAACTTCAAGGTGCGTAATTTCGTCTATTTTAGAGGCCGTCGGGTCGAGGCGCGGGTCGGCGGTGTAAATGCCATCAGTGCCGGAATGCGAGCCCTTAAGTACCACTTGTGCTTCCATCTCCACCGCTCGTAAAGCGGCTGCGGTATCTGTGGTGAAAAAGGGGTTTCCGGTTCCTCCCGCAAAAATGACCACACGGCCTTTTTCTAGGTGGCGGATAGCTCGGCGCCGAATATACGGCTCAGCAATTTGCGACATATGAACAGCCGTCTGCACCCGAGTGGGTTGGCCGAGCTGCTCCAAGGTGTCCTGGAGCGCCAAAGCATTAATGACCGTGGCTAGCATGCCCATGTAGTCGGCTTGAGCACGGTCCATGCCCGCACCAGCGCCAGACATGCCTCGCCAAATGTTTCCGCCGCCCACTACCACCGCAAGGTCAACAGCAAAGTCTCGACGGACGTCCGCTATTTCTTGAGCGATCTTGGTGACGACCTCACCGTTGACGCCATAACCATCTTCACCAGCAAATGCTTCGCCAGAGACTTTTAAAAGAACTCTGTCCCAGCGAGAGGTAAGACGGTCAGACAAGATCAGCCTCCGAGGTAAGCCTGGTTAAATTGAACAATTTCGCCATCACCCAAAGAGTCTCGCACAGTTACCTTGTCCCCGTGGAGTCCTTGGTCAAGAAGTACTGATTCACGGAACCAACCGGTCATCCGGCCTTCCACGATCTTGTCCCAAGCTTGTTCAGGTTTTCCTTCGGCTTTGGTGATTTCCAAAAGAGCGGCTCGTTCTTTTTCAATTGCTTCTTCAGAAATTTCATCGCGGGTTAGGGCCGCTGGCTTAGCAAATGCAATGTGTAGGGCAATCTGGTGAAGATCTTCTTGACCTACCCCGGAGCCTTCAACAATGACCCCGTTTACCCCACGACCATCTTGGACGTGTAGGTAGGTGTCGATCAAGTTGCCTTCGCCGGCTTCTACTAATTCAATCGTTCCTATTTCAATATTTTCTTTTACCGACAGGCGCAGGTCGTCAAGGGCAGCCTCTCGGGCGTCCATAGCCGATGGCCCTTCAGCCAAGACTGCGGCTACCAACTCATCAACGAAAGCCACGAAGCCATCTGATTTTGCAGAGAAATCGGTTTCACACTTAAGGTGAACCAAAGCAGCTCGGTTGCCTTCTACCGCAAGAGCCACCGCACCTTCGATGTTTGATCGGTCGGTTCGTTTAGCTGCTTTAGCTAAACCTTTTTCACGCAATAACTGTGCCGCTGCTTCGGCATCCCCACCGGTTTCTACCAGTGCGCCTTTGGCATCCATCATTCCGGCACCGGTGGCGTCACGCAGCGCTTTTACTTCTTTTGCAGTTATGTCGGCCATGACTAGGCCTCCTTGGTGGTTTCTTCAGCCGGAGCTTCCTCAGCGGCCGGAGCCTCCTCAGCTACTTCTTCAGCCGGAGCTTCCTCAGCGGCCGGAGCCTCCTCAGCTACTTCTTCAGCCGGAGCTTCCTCAGCGGCCGGAGCCTCCTCAGCTACTTCTTCAGCCGGAGCTTCCTCAGCGGCGGTAGCCACTCGAGCCTCACGCTCAGCGGCGTCGACGGCTGCTTCAGCGCGAGCCACCGCCTGTTCGGCTTCTTTGTCTTCAGCATCTAACGAAGGGCCATCATCTTTGCTCTGTTGACGAGCGTTGGCGATGTAACGGCCTTCTTCAATGGCGTCCGAGATCACTCGGCACAACAAGCGGCTGGCCCGGATGGCGTCATCGTTGCCGGGAATAGGGAAATCAATAACGTCAGGATCGCAGTCGGTATCCAATACTGCAATAACTGGGATGCCCAATTTGTTTGCTTCGGTAACCGCAATGTGTTCTTTCACGGTGTCCAAAACGAAGATGGCGTCGGGGAGCCGTTCCATGTTGCTAATGCCGCCCAAGTTGCGTTCAAGTTTTTCCAACTCGCGAGAAAGCATCAACGCTTCTTTTTTGATCATGGCTTCGAATTCGCCGGAGCTGCGCATGCGCTGGTACTCCTGCATTTTTGCCACCCGCTTAGAGATGGTTTGGAAGTTGGTCAACATGCCACCCAACCAACGTTGGTTAACGTACGGCATACCGCATTTTTCGGCGTAGGACCGAATGGGGTCTTGTGCTTGACGCTTGGTGCCTACAAAAAGGACCCGGCCGCCGTTAGCTACCAGGTCGCGGGTAAACCCGTAGGCCTTTTCGATGCGCTCCAAACTCTGTTGGAGGTCAATGATGTAAATCCCTGAACGGTCGCCGTGAATGAACCGTTGCATTTTCGGGTTCCAACGACTGGTTTGATGACCGAAGTGAACGCCGGCCTCCAACAACTGTTTCATGCTTACGACTGCCATGTCGTGTTTCCTTCCCCAACGGTTCTACTCGCCTCGAGCCGGCGCCGTTAAGCGACCGTGGGTGGTCCGAGGTGTTTTTAGTTTGTTCGAAACGAGTGTTCCGAACCGACTGACGAGTGTACCGGCTCCAAGAGGCAACGGTGGCGGGTTTCATTGCGCTGCCTCTAAGATTCCGCCGCCAGTTATTACGTTATGTACCCGGTCAAAAACAAAAGGCAGCACCGTTTCAAACATCCTTCGGGCAGCAACTTTGCAGGCTGCAGGTTGCCCAGCTAAAAAAAGTGAGATCTCCCGAGTGGCTGCTGGCGCTTCAGTAATTGCCTCGTGCGGCCTTAAACTGTCCACCAAAATAATGGTCGACCTCCCACCTTCTAAAACACTTTGGGCCGGCGGAACCATCAAATCTGTTGCCGCCGCCACGGAAAGCGCAGGGACTTCCGAGGGTATTTTTTGTGAATTTCCTCGGGCTAACCCCCACAGCACCGGCTCACCCAGTGCAGGAAGACCAAGAACCTCCCCTACCACATCGGTCTCAGGCAACAAAGAAAAAGCATCCCCAATCTGCGCCAAAGTGGACCCCCGGTGAGGAGTAGCCAAAGTAACCAACCGCACGTTGGGAAGCGACCCTTGCTCTTGCAACCGGTTGAGGGCTGCTATGGCAACCAAACCGCCCAGAGAATGGCCGTAAATTTCTATGGTGGCATCGGGCCGCAAGAGCGACACGTTAAAAATAAGTCCAGCCAACATTTCTCCGCTGCGCTGAACCGCTTGATTTGGGGCAGAGTTGTCGTGGGTAGTCACCAACAAAGGGTCGTCCCACGTCACCGCACCATCTAGTTCCGCTGCCGGGGCCCGGCCTCCGGCATAGGAAAAACGCACAATATCTGACGAGGTCAAACCAAGCGCTTCGGTATTCAACAACGATGGCGGGCCACCAAATGATGTTTGGTTTAGGCCCGGGACCACGATGGCCACCCGCTCGCCGCTAGGCATACCAACTTGAACGTCAGCGGGGGTGCAGTCAGCGGGGCCTTTGATCGCCACAAACAAATCGGCCCCAAAGTTTGTCCACGCAATAGCCGTTGATACCGGCTGTTTAATCATCCATTCACCCAGCGAGGCGGTCATCGCCGCCGTGCTTACCACCGCCTCAACCGTTCCCCCTGCTTGGTCCCCGACCCAGCCGGCGGCAACTCCAGCGGCGTCCGCCACCCGGCCAAAAAATGACCGCTCAGTACGGCGGCGCGCTTCTCGAGCCGCCGCATCAACCGACGAATCTACGTGGGGGGTGAGTTGCGCTCGCAATGCTGGTTGGCGACCCACCACAAGCGACGGGTCAAGGTAGCGGCCGTGGGTGTCCCTTACCCCAAAGTGCAAACGCTCCGCTGCTTGGCCAAGGGTCGTTCCGGTGCGCACCGCCTGGCCTTCTGTGACCCGAAGGGAAGCAAGAAACGAATAACTGGTACGTAAGCCATCAGGGTGCAAAACGGTGACGTGCAGGCTGCCCCCCACCTGGCCGGCAAAAATAACCTCTCCATCGGCGGCGGCGTGGACTTCTTCACCGGAAATCGTGGCGTACTCCAGCCCCCGATTTCCGGGCAGCCACGGGCGTTCCGGCAACCGAAACCCATCGACCACCGGCCCCGAAACCGGTGGTGCGTATGTTCCTTCTTTAGGAAAAACAAATACCGGAGCCACGGTGGTGGTGGGAGTAGATGCTGGCGGAGTGGAAACCCCCGGGGGCCAAGGAAGCCCATCCATGGCCGCCGCTGGAGAAACCAAGCCGGCCAAAAGCGCCCAGGTTAAAAATATCGTTGATGAAACAAACAGAACAAAACGCTGCATAGCGCCTCCCGGTTTTTAAAAGTAAAAGGGGAAGGAAAAGTGTTTTCATGTGGTGTTGGACATCCGTTCGTAGAAACCTCGCTCAGCGGTCACCCAACCGGACCGGACCAGAGCGCTTAACGCCGCAGAAAGATCCACCGGCGAAAGCCCACAACGATCAGCCAAAGTATTCAGCGAGACTGGTTCCCACCCCATGGCCTCAAGTACTTGTTGGTGTTGCGGGGGCAACAGAGCCCTGACCGGGGACGGCGCTGGTTCATTGACAAAGTGGCCTGCACCCTCAAGTTGTTCCAACAAGTCACTCACTTGGCAAAGAGGAATCGCCCCGTCAGCCAAAAGTCGGTTTGTGCCGCTCGAAGCAGGGTTGCGAATCGGGCCGGGGACAGCAAACACCGGCCGCTGCCGTTCGATAGCCGCATCAACGGTGTAGAGCGAACCACCTTTTTCGTGCGACTCAACCACCACTACGGCATCGGCTAGGCCGGCGATAATCCGGTTGCGAGCCGGAAAGCGCCACGGAGCGGGGGTAGTGCCTAATGGGCATTCTGAAACCAAAAGGCCACGCTCGGCAATTTGACGCCAGAGAGCACCATTAGTTTTTGGGTAAATCACGTCAAGCCCTGTAGCCACCACCGCCACCGGGGGTTGGCCCTCACCTTTGACGGCCATTGCGCCGGCGTGGGCCGCAGCATCAATACCTAACGCCAACCCAGAAACCACGCTAACTCCGGCAGTTGTCAGGGTCTTGCCCAACTCATAGGCAACTTCGCTGCCGTAGCGAGTGCATCGGCGGGTGCCCACTATGGCCACTCGGGGGGCCGGGGCCAAAGCCTGAAGGTCACCCTGAGCAAAGAGCACCAACGGCGGGTCGGGGTCGTCACGCAAGCAACTGGGGTACTCCGAATGCTCTCGGCCCATCACCTGAACCCCTTGCTTAACCAGTTGTGACCACAATTCAGAAACAGAAAGTTGACCAGCCGCCTTGGCCCATGCCGCAGTGAGGGTGAGCAAGCGCCCCCCGACCACTGCTTCTACCTCGGGCAATGGCTTTCCTTGTAGGCAGGCCCGCCAGGCTTGTTCTGGTTGCCGGTCGGCGAGCAGCGCTCGCAAGCGTGCCGGCCCCATATCGGGCAGGCTGCTTAAGGCGTTGAGCCAAGCTTCGGCGGGGAGCGGGCTATCCGACGGCATGGCCCACCGGATGAAACGGGTCGATGCGCAGGCTTAACGCAGTATCAATAAGGTCAGCGGTCAATGGGCCGTGGTGTCCGCTGAGGTCGCCGATGGTTAAGGCAACCTTGCGAACCCGGTGAAGACCTCGGGCACTTAAGGTGCCGGCGTAAAGCGCCGCTTTAAGCAACTGAGTTGCTTCTTCGGTTAGAGACGCCGCTTGTTCAACCATGGCCGGAGACAACTCGGCGTTAGCCACCACCCCACGTTCTTCGGCTCGGCGGCGAGCCGAGGTCACCCGTTCGGCTACTTGTTCAGAGCTTTCGCCGGGGTCACCACTCAAGAGATCCAACGGGTTGGGTCGTTGTACGTCTACGCGCAAATCAAAACGGTCAAGCAACGGGCCAGAAACACGGCGGGCATAACGCGCCCGAGTGGATTCCGGGCAACGGCACCCGCCTGGTGCCCCTGAGCCACCACAGGGGCAGGGGTTCATGGCCGCCACTAACAACACCTGGGCCGGAAACTCTGCGCTGCCAAAGGCTCTACTCACTCGAACCGTGCCGTCCTCTAGCGGTTGGCGGAGGGTGTCGAGCACGCTGGGCGCAAACTCCCCCAACTCGTCAAGAAACAACACCCCACCGTGCGCCAAGCTGACCTCACCGGGGCGCATAACCATGCTGCCGCCGCCGACCAAAGCGGCCGCCGATGCCCCGTGGTGGGGGGCCCGCCAAGGAGGCCGGCGCAATAAACCACTACTGGGAAGCGGCTCTCCGGCCGCCGAACGAATACGTGACGAAGCAAGAGCTACTGCTTGGGTGAGGTCGGGCAATAAGCCCGGCAAGCGACGAGCCAACATGCTTTTGCCCGCTCCGGGTGGGCCGATCAACAAGAGGTGGTGGGCTCCCGCAGCGGCTACCTCAAGAGCAAACCGGGCCATTCGCTGCCCTCGCACTTCTGCAAGGTCAGGGTCGTCTTCTAAACTTTCTTCTTCGGGGATTGACGCCACTGCTGGCCACGGCTCATCGCCTCGAAGAGCACGAACCAAACTTCGTAAATCGGGGACGCAATATAAAGTTTCGGGGCCCACCACCGTGGCTTCCGCTTGGTTCCCTAAGGCCACCACTACGCCCGGTTCCTCAATAGCGTCTACCAGAGGCAGCGCCCCGGCTACTGGGCGGAGCGAACCGTCGAGACCCAGTTCGCCTAAAAAAGCTAAGCCTGCGACAAGTTCTGGTTCGATCTCGCCGCAGGCCACGAGCAAACCCACGGCCATGGCGAGGTCAAGCACCGCCCCGGCTTTAGGCACTCCGGTAGGAGCCAGGTTGATAGTTATGCGTTGGTTGGGCCACGCCAAGCCACTGGATTCCAGTGCGGCACGTACTCGGTCTCGTGCTTCACGACAAGAAGTGTCGGGCAAACCCACCACATTAAAGGCGGGGAGGCCGTTGGCGACATGAACTTCAACACTTACCGGGTGGCCACGCACCCCGAGAAGAGTGGCTGAAGAAATAGCGGCAAGCATGGTGCTCCCAAATGTTTTTTAACCAAAAAATGATTAAAGCTGTGGGAGGAGCCATTTGCCGCCGACTCCGAACGCACCTCCGACACTAGACCCCAAGTGAGACAGTCCCACCCAATTCACCGTTTTCTCTTAAAGAACCTCACGGATGTAACGCACCACCGCTTCAATTTCTTCTGCAGAAAAACGGCCGCCAAACGAAGGCATACCGTCTCGGCCGTCGCTTACTACCTGCATTTGATCAGCAATTTCGGGGTAACGGTTTTCGCTTTCCGTTAGCGCTGGGGCGCGGCCACCGCCGCCAGTCGCCCCATGGCAGACAACGCAAGCACTCCCCCAAATTTGCCGGCCTTGTTCTAACACGGGGTCGGCTCCTTCGGGCACTACCGGCGTTTGGAGCGAGCAAGCACTTCCAAATAAAAATAAGCCAAAAAAAAGTGCGGCCAGTTTTTGCAGAGTACGGGGGGATCTCATCAAGAACTGACGATACTGGCACTTATGGGATTCAACCCGAACCGGCCGCATCGATCTCGGCCCAGCGACTTACTTTTTGTAACGGCCTCGGTGGCCGCTGCTTTAGTTTTGTTGATCTGGGTCTTTTTTGGGTAGCCGATATGGAAAACCCAGAAATTCTTGGCGAGTTAGAGGTTCGCTTTATTCAGCCTTACCAAGCCACCAAGGAGTACCTTTGCCCCGGATGTCATCGTGAAATCCCGCCTGGGTTAGGCCACCTAGTGGTGGTCCCCGTAAAAGCCACCGACCTTCGCCGCCACTGGCACCGTGGGTGTTGGGAAGGCAGACGCCCGGGGCGCTAGAACGCTCCTTCAATCCTTTCGAGGTGCCCGGGAAAAATAGCTACCACGTCAAAGCGCATGTTCCCCTTTGCCCAGCGGCGGCCCGGACCTTGCCGCCACACCATTGCTGCGTGACGCAACCGGCGTTGTCGTTGCGCCCCTACCGCTTCCGCTGGATGGCCAAAGCGAAGCGAGCGACGGGTTTTTACTTCGCAAAAAACTACCAGACTGCCTTTGGCGAGAATCAGGTCGATTTCCCCTTCGGGGCAGCGCCAGTTTCGCCCTAAGGTGCGGAACCCTTCGCTTCGGTAGAAACGTTCGGCCCGATTTTCACCCCATTTGCCTAAGGCAAGGTGGGGCGCCGTGGATTGATCTTTTCTTTTTACAGATTTTCGGTCGGCCATAGGCCTGACCTTAAAGAGTGGGTGTGACAGTCCAGTAAAGAGGGACGGTCACCGCTGCACTACCAGTCGCGCTTTTCTTTAACCTTGGCCCGTTTACCAACGCGGTCACGCAAGTAATAAAGCTTGGCTCGGCGCACATCACCGTGGGTCATCAGCTCAATCTTTTCCAAAACTGGAGAGTGCACAGGAAAGGTACGTTCTACGCCCACGCTGAAGCTGAGCTTGCGCACGGTGAAGGTTTCGCGAATACCGCTACCTTGACGACGGATTACCACGCCTTCATACATCTGAATACGTTGGCGGTTACCTTCGATTACCCGAACGTGAACTTTGACGGTATCCCCAGGCGAAAAGGCGGGGATGTCGTCACGGAGGTTTTGCTGATCAACCAGATCGGTGGGTTGCATGGTTCGTTCCTTGAACAGAAGAAAAGGCCGGTCTTCGGCCGACTCAGAAGTGTAGGGGAAGTGAGGGCGTTTTCATCCCTCTTAGCCCTCTTCGGAAGAAAACTCCTCAAGAAGTTTTTTTTCTTCGTCGCTGAGGCCGCCACGGTCGACAATGAGGTCCGGGCGAAGTTCTCGGGTCCGCCTCAAGGCTTGAGCTTTGCGCCAGCGGGCCACTCGGCCGTGGTCACCCGAGCGCAACACTTCAGGCACCAAGTGGCCACGAAAATCGGTGGGTCGTGTGTAGTGCGGGTATTCCAATAATCCGGTACTAAATGATTCGTCTTGCGAAGACTCCACGTTCCCTAAAACGCCCGGTCGCAGTCGAGCCACCGCTTCGATCACGGCTAAGGCGGCCAGTTCCCCGCCCGCAAGCACGTAGTCGCCGAGAGAGATCTCGTCATCGCAGAGTTCGGTACGGATACGTTCATCTACTCCTTCGTAGCGGCCACAAAGTAACGAAAAGCCGTCGAGGGCGGCCAACTCTTCGGCCACCGATTGGTTAAAGGTACGGCCCCCTGGCCCTAGCAGGATCAACGGACGAGGTGGGTCGGCTTGTTCAACGGCCGCAAAGACTGGTTCGGGCATCATGACCATGCCTGCACCGCCCCCGAAAGGACTGTCGTCTACGGTGCGATGTGGGTCTTTCGCCTCTGCTCTCAAGTCCCGAGAAGTTACGTTAAGTAACTCTGCTTCGGTGGCTCTACCCAAAATACTTTGGCCAACGTATTGGTCAATCATTTGAGGAAAGAGGGTAAAAACTTCAATCTGGAGAATCATTGGTCTTCTTCTACGTCTTCTAACAAGCCGTCAGGGATGGTTACCTCAATGCGAGCGTTGGGGTCGACCCGGCCAGCAAAAACTACCGGGATTAACCCTCCGTTAGCGAGTTCTAAAAGGTCGCTGGCGGGGTTGGCTAACACCCCAACCACCGGGCCGTGATTTTTTCCGTGTTGGTCTACGACTTCTGCGCCGATGATTTCATGGATCCACAAGGTGTCGTCATCGGGGTCATCAATGGGTGGGGCAGAAAGAACTTTGCTGTGCAACGCGTCAGCGTCTTCGCGGCTTGCTACGTCTACAAAGCGAACCAGGTAGCGGTGCTGGTGGGGGCGACTGGCCGCCACCGTCAGTTGCCTTTGGGGGGTAAAAAGAACGGATCCTGGGTTGAGGCGTTCAGGACGGTCAGAAACTAGGGTGACCACCACCTCGCCGGTTAGACCGTGAGGCCGGTCAATGCGCCCGACTTCTAAAAAGTTTGACCTCTCAGGTTTCCCTGATGCCAGGTCAGCCATGGTTTTTTCAGTCGACGAAGTCGACGTCGATCTCAGTCTCGTCGTGGATAGCGGCTGCTCGAACAATGGTGCGAATAGCGTTGGCTACTCGGCCACGTTTGCCGATCACTCGACCCATGTCGCCATCGGCCACGGTTACCGAGAAGGTACACCGTTCTTCGCCGCTGGTTTCGATCTGAACATCATCGGGGCTTTCAACAATTGCTTTAATGAGGTATTCCAAAACGCCTTCTGCGGTTTGCGCTTCAGCACTCATTATTTCTCTTCCTCGGTGGCTTCTTCAGCAACTTCCTCAGCTACCTCTTCAGCAACTTCCTCAGCAACTTCCTCAGCTACCTCTTCAGCAACTTCCTCAGCAACTTCCTCAGCTACCTCTTCAGCAACTTCCTCAGCAACTTCCTCAGCTACCTCTTCAGCAACTTCCTCAGCAACTTCCTCAGCTACCTCTTCAGCAACTTCCTCAGCAACTTCCTCAGCTACCTCTTCAGCAACTTCTTCGACAACTGGCTTCGCTTTAGCTACCGGAGCAACAAATGCTTCGCCAGAAAAATCTTCCCAAGCACCAGAGATTTCCAAAAGTTTCTTTACTCGATCCGAAGGCTGGGCACCATGACGCAACCAGTGCACCGCCTTGTCATTATCAATTTTGATAATCGACGGATCGTTAAGCGGATCATAAAAACCCACCACTTCGATGAAACGGCCGTTACGCGCTTTGCGCGAGTCGGCAGCTACCACTCGGTAGGTCGGTTGCTTCTTTTTTCCCATCCGCATTAGGCGGAGTTTTACGGCCACGACGGGCTCACTCTCTTATCGTCAGGTCCGGCTCAAAGGCACGGTTCGGTTTTATGTAGGGGCCAGATAATGGGCACCCATTCGGAGAAACAGTCTGCCGGATGAAAAGACGTTTCCCGCCCTTTATCCAACATATCTCTCTACCCGAACGGGTTTCCTCCACCAAGGTCAAATCCTTCAAAACCCGCTGAAGGGTCATTTTCGCCCAAACCAGGGAGCGACAAACCCTTTTTTGGCAAAGGAGCCGGGCCCCGTTGGGTGGTACGCCCGCCACCTTTTCGCCCCTTTTTTCCCCGTTTTTTCTTTCCCCGAGGGCCACCGCCCATTTGCTTCATCATCTTTTTCATCTCGCGAAACTGTTTAACCAGTTGGGTTACCTCGGCTACCTGCGTGCCGCTTCCTTGGGCAATCCGCATCCGTCGCGAGCCATCAATCATCTCGGGTTGCGCCCGTTCGGCCTCCGTCATGGAATGAATGATCCCCTCCAAGCGGTCAATGCGCCCCTCATCAACCTCGGTATCGACCCCCTTCATCTGTTGAGCCATCCCAGGAACCATGCCCATCAAATTACTAATCGGGCCCATCTTACGTAGTTGTCGGATCTGTTCTAAAAAGTCATCCAAAGTAAACGTGCCGTCAAGCATGCGGGCGGCGGCAGCTTCCGCTTCTTCTTTTTCGAAAGTTTCCTCAGCCTTTTCGATAAGCGTTTCGACATCGCCCATGCCAAGAATACGGCTAGCTAAACGGTCCGGGTGAAACGCTTCGAAGTCTTCAAGGTTTTCGCCCGTGGAAGCAAAAGCGATCGGTTTCCCCACCACTTGGCGAATGGAAAGCGCCGCCCCGCCTCGAGCGTCACCGTCCAGTTTGGTCAAGATGACCGCATCAAGAGCCAAACGCTCGTGAAAGGTCTCGGCTACCCCGACGGCATCTTGGCCGGTCATAGCGTCCACCACCAAGAAGCTGTAGTCCGGATTGATAGCGGCCGAGATGTTCGCCACCTCATCCATAAGGTCGTCGTCTACCGAGAGACGCCCTGCGGTGTCGCAAATAAGCACATCGCGTCCTAAACGCTGTGCCTCTGCCAGACCTGCCGCCGCCACCGCTACCGGGTCGCTGGGTTCGCTAAACACCGGAACCGAGAGTCGGTCGCCGAGCGTCCTTAGTTGCTCAACCGCCGCCGGGCGAGCCAAGTCGGCGCCCACCAACAACGGGTTCCGGCCCTGCGATTTAAACCATCGAGCCAACTTGGCGGCCGTGGTGGTCTTACCCGAGCCTTGCAAACCAGCCAACAGAACAACCGTGGGGGGCTTTGAGGCGTAGGCCAGACGCATGGTTTCGCCGCCCAGAACGACGGTGAGTTCCTCGAGCACGATCTTTACGACCTGTTGGCCAGGGTTCAAAATACCGCTGAGCTCTTCGCCCAAAGCGCGCTGGCGAATACGATCTTGAAGGGTACGGATAACCCCTAAGTTGACGTCAGCTTCCAGAAGGGCGCTACGGATTTCCGCCAAGATCTCATCGATCTCTTCAGGGCCCAGGCGGCCCTTACCACGGATCTTTTTGAGGATTCCCTCAAAACGGTTGCTAAGACTTTCAAACATCGTTGATGAGTGTGCCGCAGAATCAGCCGAATAAGGCGTCTACGAAGGCAGTTGGCTCAAAAATCATTAAATCTTCAATACTTTCGCCTACCCCTACCAGTTTGACCGGAATACCCAACTCGCTTTGGATAGCCAAAACAATGCCGCCCCGCGCTGAACCATCCAATTTGGTCAGTACCACACCCGTGACCTCAGCAGCTTCGGTGAACTGCTTGGCCTGCATCAAACCATTTTGGCCGGTGGTGGCATCAAGCACCAGTAAGGTCTCGGTCACCGTGCCGGCCCCTTTTTCGGCCACCCGGCGTACTTTACGCAACTCATCCATCAAGTTGCTTTTGGTGTGCACCCGGCCTGCGGTATCGGCCAAAACCAAGTCGCTTCCTCGGGCCGCTGCATGTTCAACCGCATCAAAAATTACTGAACTGGGGTCAGACCCTTCAGCCCCAGAAATAATCGTCACCTCAGAACGGTTTCCCCATTGGGTCAGCTGCTCAACGGCGGCCGCTCGAAAAGTATCACCAGCGGCCAGCACCACCGAACGCCCCGCAGTTATTTCTCGATGCGTCAACTTGCCGATGGTAGTGGTTTTTCCCACCCCGTTGACACCCACGAACAGCCATACGCTAGGGGCCCCGCTTCGGTTGAGTTCCAAGTCAGCATCCTGGAAAAAGCGCACCATTTCTTTACGTAACAGGTTCAGCACTTCCTCCGGGTCAACCACCGAATCCTTTTCGGCTTGGCGACGTACCTGTTCGAGCAAACTACTCGTCGTAGGTAACCCAACATCGGCTCCCAAAAGAGCTTCTTCGAGCTCGTCCCAAACTGCTTGATCCACCTGAGGGCGAGAACGAAAACCCCCTAACCGGTCAGAAAAAGAAGCCCGGGGTTTTCCCAGTTTGTTGCGCAAACTCATAGAGCGGCAATCCTACCGTTGGCCCGGCAATCCACTAGGTTCAATTGCTCAATCTAAGAAACTGTCAAGGTCGCCAAGTTCTACAACCGCTACCCCGGCTACCCCGTCGCGTTGGTAGCCCAATTCAATGACCATCCCCGGCAACCTAAGTTGAATATCGGCCCGTAAAGTGCCCATTCCGCCCATCGGTACACCTTCAGACGAGACGATCAAATCGCCCACCTGTAGCCCGGCGAGGGCCGCCGGCGACCCTTCGGTTATTTCAACGATGACGGCCCCTGAGCGGCCATCTGATGGCGATTCACCTCGGATGCCTAGCCATGCGGTACCTACCGGTTCGCCGTTGAGCAAGCGTTCGGCCACCAACAACACCGTGTCGATGGGGAGGGCAAACCCAATCCCCGCATTTGCTTCAGCAACCCCATCGGTTCGAATTGACGTGTTCATGCCAATAACCCGACCCGAACGGTCCGCTAAAGGGCCCCCAGAGTTCCCTGGGTTAATGGGTGCGTCGGTTTGGATAGTGGCCACCCCGGCGCACTCTGCGCTATTTCCGCCGCCCACCTCGCACCCGTACGAAGGGATAACCCGACCCAATGCGCTAATAATGCCCGAAGTCACCGACTGTGAAAGACCGAACGGGCTTCCCACCGCAACGGCAAGTTGACCCACTTGTAGCTCGTCACTGGGCCCAAACACCGCAGGCACCAGGCCGTCAACAGTTTCGGTTAGGCGAATTACTGAAACGTCGCGGCGAATATCTACCCCAACTATTTCTGCTTCTACCCGTTGACCGTTGGGCAGGGTGACCAACGCAAGTTCTGCATCGCCAATCACGTGACCGTTAGTGACAATGTGGCCCTCTTGGTCCATGATGATGCCCGAACCTTGCCCCATCAAAGGAATTTCAACAAGCACCACCGAGGGAGAAACCGCTTGAGCTACCGCCACCACTGGTTCATCGCCAGGGTTCAACACCGGTGCCTCGCCCATAACAATAGAGATCAACGAATCTTCATCAGTATTTTTTTCATCGCCCAATAGGCCAGGAAGAAGCCACCCTCCTACTCCCCCCAGTCCCACCAAAATCAGCACGGCCACCAAGGCAAAAACGGTTCTCCGCCCGCCAGATACCGAAGAGGGTCCGGCAGGAACGTGCACCAGTTCGGCCAACGAGGCCTCAACCGCCGGGTCTAAAACTTCCCCAACAAAAAGAGGTTCTTCAATATCAGGAACCTCTAAGTCGGGCTGTTCATTGTTCTCGTCCACCGGTTCAACCTACGCCGCGCACAGCAAAACAGTTGTCATTTATGCCTCGACGTAACGGGGGAACCAAAGGGTGAACGTTGCCCCTTCGCCTAATTCAGATCGAACGGTGACCTGACCGCCATGGCCTTCCGCTATTTGCCGCACGATGGCCAACCCTAAACCCGACCGCCCATCCTCTCGAGAAGAAGCCCGGTCTCCTTTCCAAAAGCGTTGAAAAACTCGCGGGAGATCCTGAGCAGAAAGTCCCGGCCCATCATCGGCTACCGAAATCCATATTTGTTGATCATCATGGCCGGCAGTAACCGTTACCGAGCCTTGAGGGTCCACCACGCGCAAAGCATTATTCAACAAGTTGGCCAATGCCCTACGCAAAGCCACCCCATCTCCCACTACCAAAAGGTCTGGAGCAACCTCAGCGTTTAGTATTGCTGGCACTCGAGCCGCTGCTGCGGCAAAATCTTCAACCGTTTCGGCCACCAAAATCGAAAGATCAAGTGGCTCACGTTGAGCATCGGGTCGTTTGTGATGGGCGTAAAGCAACAGGTCGTCGACCAGCGCCGACATGCGTATCGCTGAACGGCCCGCTACTTCACCAGCAATCCGGAAGTCTTCGGTGGTGGCTTCGGGGTCGTCCATCACCACATCAAGGTTGGTGCGCATGACCGCTAATGGGTTCCGCAATTCATGCGAAGCCTCTTGAATAAAGCGACGCTGACCTTCGAAAGCTTCGTCTAGGCGATCCAACATGTTGTCAAAGGTGTCCGCCAAGTCGCGGAGTTCGTCAGTGGGCCCGCCAAGTTCTATTCGTTGCGACAGGTCGGTGGCTTGAATATGGCGAGCAACCGCAGTGATTCTGCCGATAGGCCGCAGCACCATTCCCGAAACGTACCAACCGATCACCATGCTGGCCAGAAACAAAGCCACCAACGACGCCACGGAATACGAGCGCAGTTGGGTTAAAGCTCGCCGGTTTACTGCCTGTTCAAAAGCCACCAGGTAAGGCTGTGCCTCTTCAAGCTCCGGGGAGGAATCCACCACGCTATTGCGCACGTTGAGTTCTTCCATTTCTTCACCAAGTACTTGAAAAGCAGCGGTGCGTGACATCGGCTCGTCATCAAGAGCATTCGACAAACTTAAATAAATGCCCCCCACCACCAGGGAAGCCAAACCAAATAACAATATTGAGTACAAAAATGCCAGACGTATTCGGATGCTTCCTAACGGCGGTTTCTTCACGAAGATTGGCTGCCCAACAAGCGGTAACCCCGACCGACCACCGTTTCAAGCAACTCGTTTTCTTCGCCATCGGTAACTTTTTTACGCAAGGTCCCGATAGTCACTCTTACCGTGTTGGTGAACGGGTCGGCGTGCTCGTCCCACACGTGTTCCAACAAATCTTCTTGCGACACCACTTCGCCAGGCCGAGACATGAAGTAATGCAACACGGCAAACTCTTTGGCCGTTAACGACAAATCTCTGCTACCCCGGGAAACTTGGTGGCGAGCGGCGTCAAGGCTGAGCCCCCCAACTTTGAGTACCGCTCCACCTTGCCCAGCGTTGCGACGAAGGAGCGACCGCACCCGAGCAGCCAACTCTTCAAAAGCAAACGGCTTTACCAAATAATCGTCGGCTCCGACATCAAGGCCGGCGATGCGATCTTCAATAGTGTCACGGGCGGTGAGCATTAAAATACGTGGGACCAAACCCTCGGGCGGGTTCACACGCAAAGCCACACAAACATCAATACCATCAATATCGGGCATGGTCAGGTCAAGACACACCAAGTCGTAGGGGGTGTATGACGCTTTCTCTAACGCTTCTTCGCCCCCAAAAGCCACATCAACGGCGTAGCCCTGACGGCGAAGGCCTCGAGCCACCGCCTCTACAAGGTCAACCTCGTCGTCAACAACCAGAATCCGCATACCTTGACGGTACCGCGCTTAACCCCTCGGTTGCGGTCGCCTCGCCACTACTTAAAGAGTTGCCGCAGTGTCTGAAAAAACTACCGGTTGGTTTACGGCATGGCTTTCCATCCGCTCACTCACTACTTTCGACGAGCCGCCGGGAGCCATAGAGACCCCGTACAAGCAGTCTGCGGCTTCCATGGTGCGTTTTTGGTGACTCACGATAAGCAACTGTGCATCTTCACGGAACTGCTCAACCAGCCCCAAGAAGCGATGCAAGTTCACGTCATCAAGGGCTGCTTCTACTTCGTCCATCACATAGAAAGGAGACGGACGGCTACGGAACACGGCAAACAAGAACGCCAAGGCGGTGAGCGATCGTTCTCCACCCGACAGCAGAGAAAGCTTCTTCACGTTCTTACCTGACGGCCGTGCCTCTACTTCAATACCGGTGTTCAGTAAGTCGTCCGGGTCGGTGAGCCGAAGTTTTCCGGTGCCGCCCGGGAACAAACCAGAGAACAGTTCGGCGAAGTGCTCGGATACCTCTGCCCATGCTGAAGCGAACACCCGAACGATTTCTTCGTTTACTGAGTTAATAACCTTGCGGAGTTCGCGACGGGTTGAACGAATGTCGTCAAGTTGTTCCTGTTGAAAATCGTGACGCTCGGTGAGGGCCTCAAATTCTTCAAGTGCCAGAGGGTTTATGGGGCCCATTATCTTGAGGTCGCGTTCAAGTTCTGCCAAACGAGCCGGGCCAGATACTCCTTCGGGAAGTTCCGGTGCCGGGGAATCCAAAATGGCTTCCGGCTCACGGTCAAACTCGGTTCGGATGGTGACCGAAAGATTTTCTAAACGCAACCGGGTTTCTGCCCGCTGAATTTCTAAACGTGATTGACGTTCTCGTAACGAGGACAGGCTTCGTTCAGCGGTGGTTCGATCTCGACGAATACCGTCTAAGCGTGCCGCTACAGCCCTCACTCGTTCAGACTGCAGGCGACGCGTTTCGCGCAACCCTTCAAGGCGAAGTTCAATACGAGAGACTCGCTCATCTAGCAGGGCCATAAGTCGCTGACTTACCGCTTCGCGCCGGTCGAGTTGTTGCCGTTGTGCCGAAGCATGTTGATGCGCCTCGGCCAAATTAGTCATTTGAGCTTGCTGCTGTTCAAGCCGGCGTTCTACTGAACTTCTCCGTGCGGTGACGTCGGCAAAGCGCACTTCGTGGGCGGTGCGATGCCGGCTTAACTCGGTGGTTCGTTCTTCTAGGCGCTGCCGGTCGGCCACCATCCGGCGCCCATCAGACGCTGACTCTTCTTCACTTGCTTGCAGGGCAGGCAGGCGTTGTTCGAGCACTGCTACCCGACTCTGGTAGTCGCTTTGCCTCCCCGTTAACTCAGATATTTGTGATTGGAGTGATTCTATTTCGAGCCCAAAATCTCGGCGTTCAGATTGCAGTTGTTGCAACGACTCGGCGGCCGCATTGAACTCATTGTCGTGTTCGTCGAGCGATCGGGTCACGCTCAGCAATTCTTGATCAAAATCTGCGGCCCGTTTTTCCGCTTCGTCAAAAGCTCGTTGGCTATTGTTTCGCTCAGTTTCGGCTGCTACCAGTCGTACCTCAGCTTCGCTCAGCGCGGCGCCGGTGGCGCCGCCTCGGTCGCCGCCGATACGCCATCCAGAAGGGCCAAAACGGTCGCCTTCTCGGGTAACTAATACTGCGGTGGGGTCTTTTATGGCCAGATCAATGGCTTCGGCGCTTCCGCCCGTTACCAACGTGACGTGCGCCAATAGGCGATCCAGAAGCTCGTTTACTCCCGACACGCTAGACCGGACATGAGCTCGAACATTGGAACCAGTTTGGGTAGGGCGAGGGTCGGTTGCCGCTCCAGTTAAGGCAATGACTGCTGCCTTGAAGTTGCCTCGCTGAAGTGCCCCGATGGCTTCTTTGGCACTTACCGTTCCTTGCACCACAACGGCGTCTAAGGCTTCGCCAGCGGCTGCCTCGAAAGCCGCTTCGTACCCAGCATCTACTTCAACGAGATCCAGCAGAGTGCCCAGTACGCCGTCAACCGCCGCCAAGTGAGCGGCGCCCGCTCGCGACCGGGCTTCGTCGAGGGCCATAGTTAGGGCCTCCACACGAGCACTGATGGTGCGTAGATCGGCTTCGGCGGTCATTAACCGTTCCCAACCGGCATTGCGGTCTTGGGCCGCTTGGCCGGCTTGTTTTTCTAAAGCGGTGGCTTCAACCATAAGCGGTTCTTCGGCTACGTCGCCTTCAGAGAGGCGGGCCCGTAGCCGTTCGGTCTCTACATCAAGACGCTGCATTGATGCTTCGAGTGCGGTCTTGCGATCTACCAGTCGGTGGTTTTGATTTTCTGTTTGCTCAACCGACGTGCGCAAAACCCCTAACTCGCCACGAACCTCAGCTGCCATACCGTCCATGGCCGGCATGCCTTCTGCCCATTCCTGTTCAAAAGAGGCGCGATCTGCGGTTAACTCCGTTTCGGACAAAGCAAGTCGTTCAGCTTCTGGAGCAAACGACTCCGTTTCGACCAAAAGTCCTGCGAGTTCCGCTTCTGCGCTGGCTACTTCAGATTCTAAGTCAAGCACCATTTGTTGAGAGGCTGAGGACAGGCGATCATTTTCAATGCTCCGCAAGCGCTCGACAAGTACGCCCCGCAAACCGCGCCCACGCTCTCTTAGCGCTTCGTGGCGCACCAACTGATCACCGAGGTCGTCTCCTCCTCGAGCCACCAACTCGGCTTCTGCGGTGGTGACTTCTGCGTCGAGGCGCCCCAGGTCTGCTTTGGCCGTTACTTCTTCGCGGGCCAAAGAAGCACGCTGTTCTGCTTCGGTTTGCGCTTGACGGCGTAACCCGATCATCTCCGTAGCCGCCCGGTGTAGTCGCAAGGTGTTGAGTTCAGCGATTAAATCACCATGACGGCGGGCTGCTTCGGCTTGTCGCTCCAAGGGGCGCAATTGTCGCCGTACCTCGCGTTGAAGATCGCCCAGACGGTTGAGGTTTGTTTCGGTGGCCGCCAAGCGACGTTCTGCTTTTTCTTTTCGTTTACGAAACTTCAAAATGCCGGCGGCGTCTTCAATGATCATGCGTCGATCTTCGGGGCGAGCGTTGAGCACCGCATCGATTTGGCCTTGGGACACGATGACATGTTGTTGGCGCCCTACCCCGGCATCAGACAAAAGTTCTTGAATGTCAAGCAACCGGCAGGGGGCTCCGTTTAACGAATACTCGCTATCGCCGTTGCGAAAAAGTATTCGAGTGATGGTGACCTCGCCGAACTCAACCGGCAACAACCCCGACTCGTTATCGAGGGTCAACGAAACCTCTGCCCGGCCTAAAGCGGGGCGGGTGGTGGTTCCGGCAAAAATGATGTCATCCATTTTTTGGGCCCGCACCGCGCTGGGCGCTTGTGCCCCCAGCACCCACGCTATGGCATCCACCACGTTGGATTTACCGGACCCGTTTGGCCCGACCACCACGGTGACTCCGGGCTCCATATCGAGCGCGGCGGTGTCAGCGAAAGACTTGAACCCTTTGATGGTTAGCCGTTTAAGAAACACCAGAACCGACCTTATTGCCGCGAAATCACATCGATGTCATTCATATTGACCACCGTAGACGCGTAATGCCCTGCCGCGCCGGTCATTGCCCTATTTTTTTAAAATTCGTTCTAAACCTGCGTATCGCAGTAGTAGGTCCAACGGCCCTTGGATTTCTTTCGTTTAATGGGCAGCCGGCTGCGATCGCTTAAATCTCCGTGCTTCCCGTAAACCGTTAGGTGCTCTTGGTACAGACCTGGCTCGCCGAACACGTCGACAAAAGGTCGGTCCTCGATATGTGTCCCCCGGTACTTCACCCCATCGTGAATAATCTCTACCAGAGCTCGATGGAAGCGGCGGACCTCTTGGGTAGAAAGCGAATCGCTCTTACGATCGTGGCGCAATCCCGAGGCGAATAAGATCTCGTCGCTGTAGATCTCCCCGACCCCCACTACTATCTCGTCGTCACAAAGAAGTTCTTTCAGCCCCATTGAACGGCCCAACACCTCGCCGGCGAAAGTGGTCCACGGCACCGGGTCGGCCACCGGGTCCATGCCCAAACCAGCTAACTCAGGCATTTCTTCAAATAACGTTTCGGCAGGCACCACGGCTACTTCAGAATTTTTCTCTGGGTCAATCAACCGAAGTTGCCCACCTTGGGTAAAGGTGATGGTCAACTCGGTGCCTTTTTCAACCGCCGCTTTATTTGGTTGTCGGCGCAGCGAAGCACCGGCTCCTACTTTTATGATCAAGTAGTCGTCGCCCATAATCATCACCAGAGCCAGCCCCGCACGTCTTACTGACTTAATTTTTTTGCCGGGCAGTAGATCGGTAAATGCCTTACGGTTCCGGTAACGACCCAGCACGGCCAAAGAGGCTGCTTCGACAGTTTTTATTTTTCGCCCAGCGATATCGCGTTCAAGGTCGCGTCGCAGAATTTCTATTTCTGGAAGTTCCAGAGGGATACTCATGAGGGGTCCTTCGGAGAGGGTTGAGGTTTGAGCGGATTTTCGAGAGATTGCCAGGCCATACGGGCTGCGTCTTGTTCAGCCCGCTTTTTTGAGGTCCCAGTTCCGGGGCCAAAAATCTGACCGTCCACCGAAACCAAAGCCGAAAAACGTCGGTCATGGTCGGGGCCTTCTGCGGTCATTTCGTAAACTGGGGCAGAACGAAAGCGTTGCGCCGAAAGTTCCTGCAAACGAGTTTTGAAATCGTGAAAACCAGGCGACATAGCTGTTTGATCAATATCTTGGCCCATGAGATTTTCGACTACTTCAACAGCCGACGAAAGCCCGCCATCGAGGTAAACGGCTCCCAGAACTGCTTCAAAGGCATCGGCCAGGATAGAGCTTTTATCTCGCCCACCAGAGGCTTGCTCACCTTTACCTAAGTAAAGTGCTGTCCCCAAGTTTATTTGGCGAGCAGTTTTCGCTAGAGCGTTGGCGCTCACCACCCCCGACCGAATTTTGGCCAACTGGCCTTCGGGGAGTTCCGGGTAGGCCCGGTAAATCAATTGGGTCACTGCCATGCCCAGCACCGCGTCACCAAGAAATTCCAAGCGTTCATTTGAGGGGCCACCAAACTCTGCGCACCACGAACGGTGAGTAAGTGCTCCAGAAAGGAGCGTTGGGTCGTTGAACCGATAGCCCAAATCCTCCGCCAAAACTTGGGCGGCCGGGTGGGTTTCTGGTGCGTCGACGAGGTTAACCGAGGCGGGAGACGACATAGTCAACTGCATCGCGCACGGTACGAAGATCTTCGAGGTCTTCGTCTTCGAAACGAAAACCCACGGTTCGCTCGCTGAGTTCTTCTTCAATTGCTTCCACCAACTCAATAAGCGCTAAGGAATCAGCATCAAGGTCGTCAGCAAAAGAGTCACCTTCGCCAACTTCAGTAACGTCGATTTCTAAAATGTCGGCCAACCGTTCTTTAACCAAGGTTAGGATTTCTGGTCGCCCGATGGGGGAACCTTCTACATGGGTTTCTGCAGGCATGGCTTTTCTGCTTTCGTCGCTGGTGAGGCTTCATCCTAGCGGATGAAAGAGCTTGCTCAGCAGGGGCGAAAAGGGGCTGAAATGGGTTAAAAGTTAACCAGCAATAGCTTCAGTGAGGTGTTCTACCACTTTGGTTTCCACCATTTCAGCCGCCACCTTGATGGCATTTTCCATCGCTTGTGCCCCCGAAGAGCCGTGGCTAATGACACACACACCTTTTACCCCTAGCAGCATGGCGCCGCCGTAGGTATCCGGGTGGAAAAAACGGTAAATCTGGTCGAATTCCGGACCCAACTGGGCAGCCGCTTCTGCAGCTTCTGGGCGCTCCCCCATGGCACTAAAAAGCGCCAGCATTAAGTTTTTCAATGCACCCTCGAGGGTTTTTAAAGCAACGTTTCCGGTAAACCCATCGGTTACTACTACGTCCACTTCGTCGGTGAGGAGGTCTCTTCCTTCGACGTTGCCGATGAACTCAGCCGTTCCCCAGTTCACTGTTTGCATTTCTGCGTAGGTTTCTTTAACCAACGGGCTGCCCTTGCCTGGTTCTTCACCGATAGAAAGCAACCCCACCCGGGGGGAAGAAATATTTAGACGATCTTGGGCAAACACTGCACCCATTTGCCCAAACTGGGCCAACCACTCGGGCTTGCATTCAGCGTTTGCTCCTGCATCAAGCAACACGGTGGGGGTCGTGCCCGGTGCGGGAAGCAGGGTGGCGATAGCCGGGCGAGACACTCCTTTGATGCGCCCCATGCGTAAAAGAGCACTCGCCATGGTCGCCCCCGTGTTGCCGGCGCTCACCATGGCCGAAGCTCGCCCGTCTCGGACAGCCTCTGCAGCGCGTACCAGCGAGGAGTCTTTCAGGCGACGCACGCTCGAACCAGGTTCAGCATCCATAGCAATAACTTCCGAGGCTTCAATAACCTCAAGGTCGCCGCAGTCAGTGAGTTCTTCTGACCGACCGACCAGCACCACATCTATACCGTGGTTTTCTTTTGCCAAGCGCGCCCCAGCCACTATCTCGCTGGGTGCACGGTCGCCTCCCATCGCATCAACAGCGATAGGTAGCGAAGTAGTCATAAAAAGTTAATCAACGTCTACGGCTTGACGACCGGCGTACCAACCACAGTTGCCACATACCCGGTGAGGACGTTTAATCGCCGCGCAACGCGGGCATGAGCTCCGTGAAGCCACGCCGAGGGTCCAGTTCGAAGCACGACGGCTTCGCCCTTTAGCTTTAGAAGTTTTTTTCTTAGGGACAGCCATCGTTTTTTCCTTAGGCCCGGTGAAAATTATTACGGCAAGCTGATCGGCAGCCTGACGACTCCGCAATGGTAGCGGGAGAACAAGCGTTTAGACCACCGAATCGGGTGGGGAAATTTCATCATCAATACGCAACCCATCTAAAGCCGCCCATCGAGGGTCTTTTAGGGGAGCCGGCTCTTGTTCAATCGGTTCGTTTTCGGTGTGCGCAGGGAATCGTTCCGGCGCAGGGCCTTGGCAATTTTCTTGACAAAGGGGGGCCAAAGGAAGAGCCAGCAACACTGCGTCACGTACTACGGCTTCCACGCTAACCATTTCGTCGCCGGACGTTCCGTCAAAAAGAAAAGTGTCGCCAAGGTCTTGGTCGGGAGCCGCTGGGTCAACGGACCGAAATACTTCGGTAACGCTGAGCTTGATCTGTCCGGTTATTTCTTCGAGGCATCGACGGCATTCGGCTTGCCATTGCGTTTCTATTTGGCCCGCAACAACCACATCAAGCCCTCGCACTTCAACCGAAAGATCGAGATGTACCTCACCTTGGGGCACACGCGCCACCGAGGTTGCGAGGTCATCGAGACAAGCCGCTCGCTGGATTCGTCGCACCACATCGGAGCGGCGCCGTAAAGAAGCCAGCGAAAGCACCAACACATTGTCGGCTGGTTGATCAACGGGGGTATTCACCGACAGCATCGTCCTGGTCAAACATTGCTACCCCGGGTCGGGGTTGGTTTTCAGAATCAAGAGGTTGAACTGGCGGCTGTTTTTGGCGCTCTCGGTCTAAAACAGTTTCTTGTAATTTTCGACGGCCGGCAGAAATAGTGTCGCGGGCCGATCCAAGAAGAGATTCGAAACTTTGTAATTTTTGATCGCAGTAGTCTTCGGTTTCTCTTCGCATGCGCCGGGTTTCATCTCGCGCTGTTTCTACCAGTTGGCGAGCCCTTTGTTCGGCCGTACGCACCACTTCGGTGCGTTGCACTAAGCGTTCGGCACGAGACCGGGCCAACTCAAGTATTTCGTCACCTTCGCGTCGCACCTTGGCTAAGAACTCTTCGCGTTCTTTAAGCAACCAACGGGCGGCACGCAAATCTTCAGGCAAACGACCCATAGCCTCATCTAACAGGCTTAAGAGCTCTTCTTTATTGATCATCGATGATGCAGACAGCGGCATGGGCCGGGCAGAATCAACAAGGTCGCGGGCTTGGCGCAAGATCGCTTCAACCTGAGGCGGCCGATAAGGATCCGTCTCGTCGGAAGGCGGAACCTCGGGTAAAAGTTCGTCGTTCACGAAATGCTCTTTTTTTGCAATTCACGAAAAACAGGGGCCGGCACCATGTCACTGACGTCTCCGCCAAAGCGTGCTACCTCGCGGATAAGCCCCGAAGCCAAAAAGGAGCGCCGCGAAGCGGTAGGTAAAAAGAGGGTGTGCATGCCAGAAATGGCTTGATTGGTTTGCGCCATTTGAAGTTCAGATTCAAAATCTGACACAGCCCGCAAACCCTTAATAATAAAATCTGCACCCACATCTTTGGCCAAGTTGACGACCAGGCCATCAAACATGGTGGTGCGAACGTTGGGCAAATGAGCGAAGCATTCGTCAAGCAAAGCCATGCGCTCTTCTAGGGTAAAGAGCCCGCCACCTTTTGAAGGGTTCATGAGGGTCCCCACTACTACTTCGCTAAAGAGCGATGCTGCGGTTTCGACCATTTCGAGATGGCCGTTATGTACCGGATCAAACGAACCGGGGTACAGAACACAAGTCATGAGACCGAACTCCCTTCTTTCTGGACGTCATTTTCAGGTGGCCCAACGGCGGCCACAACCACCACGGTAGCCCCATAGCGGCGACTCCTGAGTACATCCCACTCCGGGCCGGGGTCAATTTCGCGATTTGACTCCAAAACCACCAGCTTTGCTTTCACATTTTTTAAGAGTTTTTCCCACTCGTCGAAGTCATAGGGTGGGTCCAAAAACACCAGGTCCCAAGTTTCTTGATGGGTCGAGAGCCAAGTAAAAGCATCGGCACGATGCACCTCGGATTGGTCGTCAAAATGGCAGAGGGCCAGATTTTCATTAATCAGTTCTGTATGACGCGAAGACTTCTCTACCAGCACCGCCCGTTTTGCTCCCCGAGAAAGCGCCTCAATGGCCAGAGCCCCAGAGCCGGCGAAAAGGTCAAGCACCACGGCATCTTCAAGGGCACCCAAACTAAAGAGAGCGTTAAAAACCGCTTCACGCACCCGGTCAGTAGTGGGGCGCGCTGAATCATCTTGAGGAGATTTAAGGCGACGCCCTCGGGCGGTTCCGGCGATTACACGCATGGTCTTAGTATGGTGCTTCTATGCGCGCTGCGACAACAATTATTTGTGTGGACTGCGGGGGGACCTGCCATTTGCTGGCCCACCACGAAACAGAATTCGGCCCTGGCGAGAACGTGGCCTACCGCTGCGCCGACTGCCTTGACCGCTGGGATCTTGTGATGCCCGACGAAGACGACGGTGCCGGCGACCAAGTTTACTAAGCCGGGTCTCGCCACATCATGGGAACAGACGGACCACCTATAATCTCAACCACCTGGGTAACCCGAAAACCGTGTCGTTCGTAAAGCGGAACATTGACCGGGTCGCTGGACTCTAAAGCAGCCGGCATGCCCTCAACGTCGCAGCGATCAGTAATAACTTTAATCAACGCCGACCCGAGGCCCTTCCCTCTGCTTTCGCTACGAGTGCCCACGAACCCTAAATACCAGTGCGGTTCTTTCGGTTTAGCCTCAATCATGGGTTCCAACGCCGCAAAGCGTTGCATAGTTTCTTCTTCGCCCATCAAAGCAATGGTGGCCGCCAACACGGCATCCCACGATGGTTCAAGGTCACCTTCTTGGAGAGGGGGGAGCCAAAGAGAAGCCGACTCATTTTGTTCACTCAGGTAAAGCAAATCCATACCCACCCCCGCTGCTAAGCGGGCGGCAAAAAAAGTGGCCAACAAACCCGGTCGAGCCACCGGGTCAGGAAACAAAAAAGAAAGCACCGGGTCGTGAGTAAAAGCCACCGACAGAACAGCTACTGCATCGGGTATTTGTTCTGGTTCGGCCGTCGGAAGGTAATTAGTCATGACCGAAAAAGATAATCGGTTTCTTCGTCGCCGAGGAACACGGAGATTTCATCAGCCAACTCCGGATAGTTCTTGAGCCCTTTTCCGTCGCCGACAAGATTTATAGCCACCTCACGAGCCGCCTCTACCCATTCACGATCGCGACGCAACGAAGCCAACCGTAAATCATTGCGGCCCTTCTGGCGTTGCCCCATGATGGTTCCCTCCCCACGCAAATCAAGATCTACCTCAGCCAACTCAAAACCATCGGTAGTACGCACCAAAGCTCGGAGGCGTTCTTCACCGTCTGGGGTAGTGGCCTCCCCCACTAAGTAGCAAAAACTTGCGGCCGCCCCCCGGCCTACCCGACCTCGCAGTTGATGGAGTTGCGCAATACCGAAGCGATCGGCATCTAAAATCACCATCACCGTGGCGTTGGGTACATCTACCCCGACTTCTATCACCGTTGTGGCCACCAGCACCGAGGTTTCACCAGCACGAAAAGCTGCCATGGCCGCTTCTTTTTCATCCGAAGAAAAACGACCATGGAGCAGCGCTATTGACAAGCCCGCCAGTTCGGTTTCTTGCAACCGGGTCAACGTTTCTTCTGCCGACCGCACCTCTAAAGCATCGGACTCTTCAATCAAGGGGCACACCACATACACCTGATGGCCGGCCGCTACCTCGCGACGCACCGCATCCCAAGCCGGTGCTTCTTCTTTAACCCATTCGGTAGTTATGGGGGTGCGGCCCGGGGGCATCTCGTCGAGCACTGAAACATCTAAATCGCCGTACACCGTCATGGCCGCCGTGCGAGGGATTGGCGTTGCCGTCATCACCAGCACATCGGGCACCGAGTCGTCGGAATTTTTTTCTCGCAAAGCAGCCCGTTGCTCAACCCCGAAACGATGCTGCTCATCAACCACCACCATGCCCAACGAAACAAAAGCCACACTTTCTTGAATCAAAGCATGGGTACCAATAACCACATCAACCCCTCCGGTAGCCAGCCCCACGGTAATTCGTCGACGCTCCGCCGCCGAGGTGCTGCCGGTCAATAAGTCCACCTGCAACGGGCGTTCACCAAGCAACGTTGCGGGGTCAGGCACCGTCATGTTGCGCAGCAAGGCCGCTACGCCCAAATAATGTTGACCCGCCAACACCTCAGTAGGGGCCATCAACGCCCCCTGGTGGCCCCCTTGCACCGCCGCCAACAAAGCACTCACCGCCACCACGGTTTTTCCTGAACCCACATCACCCTGGAGTAGACGATGCATGGGGCGCGGCTCTTTAAGATCAACGTTTATTTCTTGAATCACCCGTTGTTGCGCCCCGGTGAGTTCAAAACCTAAATTCTCGTGAAAAGCAGCAACCAAAGACCCACCGATCTGATGAGCGATACCTTTAGCCGACTGTTCTAAAGCCACCTTGCGTTGCACCAACTCCAACTGGATGCGCAACAACTCATCAAAAACCAACCGCCGGCGGGCCTCCGCCACCTGAGCCATGGATTCCGGATGGTGGATCTGATTAATGGCCGTCGAACGGTCTACAAACCGGTAACGAGCACGCACTTTGCTAGGCACCGGGTCACTAAACCCTTTCACCATCATGACCCGCCGCAAAGCTTCGCCAATCATGGTGTCGAGTTCCCAAGTGTGTACCCCAGCGGTTTCTGACTGCGGGTAGACCGGCACCACCCGGCCGGTACGATTGCCCACCAAATCAACTATCGGGCTGGTCATCTGAGGACGCCCCTGGTAGTGATCAAGCCGCCCAAAAACTACCAGTTCATCCCCCGGGCTGAGCTGCTGTTCACGCCAGCCTTGGTTAAAAAATATTAGGCGCAGGCTCCCCGTGCCGTCGGTGACCGTGACCTCCACCAGTGAACGACCATTGCGGGTACGCCGGGCAGAAACTTTTTTAACCTCCACCAACAACATGGCTTCTTCGCCCACCGGCAACTCAGTGATAGTGGCTTGCCGCGTGCGGTCAAGGTATTTACGCGGATAGGTAAAGAGTAAATCCAAAACGGTGCGTACCTCAATTTTTGCCAACGCCGCGGCACGCTTTTCACCAACCCCTTTAAGGTCAGTAACCGAGCGTTGGTCAAGTTCTCGCAGGGTTAAGCCGGGTTCGGTCACCGGCACCCCTTACTCAATACCCAAAAAATAGGGGTACAGCGGTTGACCACCTTGATGAACCTCAAGCTCAAGATCAGGATGCTCAGTTTCTATCCAAGCGGCGATAGTTGAGGTGGTTCCTTCATCGGCATCCTCGCCTACGATCAACGTCACCAACTCGTGGTCATCGACTAGGTAGTCAATTATTTGAGTAGTGGCAGCAAACAACGAATCGGCTACCACCTTTACTTTGCCACCGGTCAGACCAAGGTAATCGCCTTCGGTAATGTCACCGACATCGCTCCCGGTGTCACGCACCGCCACGGTGACTTCGGCCGCCACCACTGCAGAAGCCGCAGCGGTCATCCCGGCATGGTTAGCTTCAGCGGTACCTTGAGGGTCGTATTCCAAGAGCGAAGCGAACCCTTCGGTGATGCCTTTAGTGCGAATAACCCGCACCGTTTTATCGGTCTGGGCATCTACTTGTTCGGCCACGGCGACGATGTTGCCATTGTTGGGCAAAATAATTACTTCTTGGGCTGGTACCGCTTCAACGGCCGCCAAGAGTTGCTCGGTCGACGGGTTCATGGACTGCCCGCCGGCCACTACCCGACGCACCCCCATGGATCGGAAGATTTCAATAATGCCTAAACCGTTCGCTACGGCGACCACCGCACAAGGCACCGGGTCGCCCACCGGTTGGTCTGCCCCATCGGCTATTTGTTCACGCACCCATGCTTGCTCTTCGGCTTCTTCAAAAAGATCAGAAACCCGAATACGGTACGGGCGACCTACTTCGATACCTGCTTCGACGGCCCCACCGATGTCATCGGTATGCACGTGACAGTTCCAAGTGCCATCACCGCCTACCACCACAATGGAATCCCCTAAAGCATCCCAGGCCGCTTTGAACGACTCCACCGAATCATCGGGGGCATCCAAGAAATACATCACCTCATAGCGGGGGCCAGCCAAAGACGCTCCGTGGTGACCGGCGGCCGCAGGGTCGGGGGCGGCCGCCACTGGGGTATCAGGAGCCTCCGGCAGGGGGCGTCCATCGACTACGTGAAGCAAAGCATCAAACAGCAGCAGCAAGCCGCAACCACCGGCATCAACTACCCCGGCCTCAGCCAAAACGGGCAGCATCTCTGGGGTACGGGCCAAAGCATCTTGACCCTGAGCCAACGCGGCCTCCGCAACGGTAAGCAAACTTTCTTTACTCACCTCGGCTGCCGCTTCGGAGGCTTCACGAACCACCGTCAAAATAGTGCCCTCCACCGGAGTGCCTACCGCACCGTAAGCGGCGGTCGACGCTGACACTAAGCCTTGCGCCAACACTTGGGCATCAAGTTGGCCGGCACTGCCGATGTCCGCCGACAAGGCCCGCAATATTTGCGACAAAATAACTCCTGAATTGCCGCGAGCACCCATCAGTGAGCCGTGAGCGATGGTGGCCGTTACTTCTTCAAGAGATGCGGTCTCGGCTAAATTTTCGAGAGCTTCCACCACCGACTTTGCGGTCATCGACATGTTGGTGCCAGTGTCGCCATCAGGCACTGGATAGACATTAAGTAAGTTGAGAGCTTCCCGATGGGCAACCAAGGCATCAGCGAAACCCTTCATAAGAGCACGGAGGGCAGAGGCGTCAAGAACGGTAAGAATAGTCACAGAGATAGAGCGTAGTCAGATAAAGGGATTGTCGCATTGACCAATTAGAGGTTGATGCCTCGGCGGCACCCTGTAGCCTTGTCTTTTGAACGTATCCGGGCAGCGAACCTTCGTTGCCCATTTTAATGAGGTTATGACATGGCATCCGTGTGTGAAATTTGTGGCAAGAAACCGTGGTTCGGTAAGCAGGTGAGTCACTCTCATCGGCGTACCAGTCGACGCTGGAACCCCAACATCCAACGAGTGCGGGCAGTCGTCGGCAAGTCGACCCGCCGGGTAAACGTTTGTACCGGTTGTTTAAAAGCCGGAAAAATACAAAAAGCTACCCGCTAACTCACCTGAGGACCAGGAGCAACCATGCAAGGGGTAATCAAGTCTTACGACCCAGGCACTGGTGATGGCATCGTCATCAACCAAACAGACTTCGCCGAGTTCGACTTGGCAGACAACGCCCTTGAAGGATCAATCTTTCGCATGCTTCGTCCCGGACAACGAGTAGTTTTTTCTTTAAACGACGCTCAGCAGGCCACCGGCTTATCTTTCGGATCTGAAGGCGATATGGCTACTCCGGAGAACCTCTAGTACCTATAGGCCAGAAGTCACACCCCTCAAAGCGCGCCAACCCACTTTCTGGCGACTAGGAATAGGGGCGATGACTTCACCTACTGAAAATCAAAAACTTCTTGACTGGGTAGCCCATTGGGCCGAAATTTTTGATCCCACCGATATTCACTGGTGCGATGGCACAGCCGAAGAAGCAGATCGTTTAGCCAGTCTGCTCGTTGAATCCGGTACTTTTGAGCGCCTCAACGACGACCTGCGCCCCAATAGTTATCTCGCCCTTTCTGACCCCGGAGACGTAGCTCGGGTTGAGGACCGTACGTATATTTCCTCTCCAGAAGAAATCGATGCTGGCCCCACCAACAACTGGCGCCAACCCGACGAACTCAAAGAAGAAATGCTGGGGCTCTACCAAGGGGCCATGAGCAGGCGCACCATGTACGTGGTGCCTTTCTCTATGGGGCCGCTGGGTTCTCCTATTGCTCACATTGGGGTGCAACTTACTGACTCGCCTTACGTGGCGGTCAACATGCGCATCATGACCCGCATGGGTCAACCGGTGCTTGATGTTTTGGGCAGCGGCGACTTCGTTCCCTGCTTGCACTCCGTAGGCGCTCCGCTGGATGAAGGCGACGTCGATGTCCCTTGGCCTTGCGACGCCGACAACAAATACATTTCGCATTTCCCTGCCACTCGAGAAATCTGGTCTTACGGATCGGGCTACGGCGGCAACGCTTTGCTGGGTAAAAAATGTTTCGCTTTACGTATCGCTTCGACCATGGCCCGTGACGGTGGCTGGTTGGCCGAACACATGCTTATTTTGTCTTTGACTTCCCCGGAAGGCGTAAAACGCTACATCGCGGCGGCTTTCCCCTCTGCCTGCGGCAAAACCAATATGGCCATGCTGGTACCTACCCTCCCCGGGTGGACCGTCGAAACCATCGGCGACGATATTGCGTGGATGAAGTTCGGCGACGACGGCCAGTTATACGCCATCAACCCCGAAGCAGGTTTTTTCGGGGTAGCCCCGGGCACCTCAAATAAAACCAACGCCAACGCCATGGCGTCCATCGCCAGCAACTCGATTTTTACCAACGTGGCCCGCACCCCCGAAGGCGATGTCTGGTGGGAAGACATGACCGAAGAAACTCCGCCACACCTCACCGACTGGCGAGGCCAGCCCTGGACCCCGGACTCCTCCACGCCGGCCGCTCACCCCAACGCTCGTTTTACCGCTCCAGCGGCCCAATGCCCTTCTATCGCCCCCGAGTGGGAAGACCCAGCCGGAGTGCCGATTTCGGCCGTTTTGTTTGGCGGGCGTCGGGCTTCGAACGTTCCATTAGTCACCGAAGCCCGCGACTGGGATCACGGGGTATTTTTAGGGTCGGTCATGAGTTCAGAAAAGACGGCCGCAGCGGCGGGCACCGTGGGCGAAGTACGGTTTGATCCGTTCGCCATGTTGCCTTTCATGGGCTACAACGTGGGCGACTACATCAACCATTGGTTAAGCATTGGCGCTCAAGCCGACCCAGAAAAACTGCCGAGAATGTTTTGGGTCAACTGGTTCCGCAAAGATGCCGACGGCAGCTTTTTGTGGCCAGGCTTTGGCGAAAACAGCCGAGTATTAAAATGGGTGCTGGAGCGCATTGACGGCACGGCGGGTGCCACCGAAACCCCTATCGGTAACGTGCCCACCGCCGCTGATCTTGACTTAAGCGGCCTTGACCTTGACGACGGCGACCTCAGCGAGTTGCTGTCGGTAGATGCCGAAGCTTGGGCTCACGAAGTGGCCTTAATTGAAAACCATTTCGCTTTCATCGGCGAACGCTTACCTCAAGCCATGCTGACCCAACTCGAAAACCTTCGCTCCCGCCTCGCCCAACAGGCCTAACCTCTCCTCTTTTTTAGCCACCCTCCGCCCCCCAAACCCCGTCATGTGGTCTCAGAAACGACATGACGGAGGCGAGTAAAAGGCAAGGTCAGGGGTGGAATAAGATTTTTGGGGCGGATTTTTTTGAGCGCAGAGTGTGGCTGCTTTTAAACAGCGCTTACCAACATGGCGCGAATGCCCAAACCCATGAGAAACAGCCCGGCCCCGCCATACAACAAATGCCGGTAAGGACGCATGGACTGGCGATAACTGTAAACAATGCCCACCGTTATCAACGCCACAAAACCGTAGAACAAATGAAACTGGGGGGGCTCGATATCTTGGCCGGCCACCAAACCCACACCAAGCGTGACTTGAACCGCCACCGAAAACTGCACCAGTGCCACAAACCACCACAAGGCTCGCCCGCGCAAAGCCTCCACCCGATGAGCAGCCAGCGACCACAAGCCCGCCAGCCCATTTCCGATAACCATTATCCAAGCAAAAGCCTCGTGGGTATCTCGCAAAGACGCCATAACAAGTAAAGAACTCATGCAGCCATCATGCCTGAAGAACCGTCCAGCCCCACGCTTAGTTCAACAACAAATCAGTGCGGTGCGGTTCCCCAACAACCCGAGGGCGCCCCGGGTCAACAAACCATTCCGTACCAAAAGCTGCTTCGTATCGAGCATCCAACGGAGCCAAGAAAAACGAATCCGGAGCAACCTGGCTGGCGTGAGCCGCAATAGCCGCCCGTTTACGCTCCAGCACCTCGGTCACCACAATGCCATGAGTAATTTCAGCATCAGGCAGACCAAACAAATCATCGGTTAACCGTTCACTGCGCTTAGCCAAATCAACGTCCGGCTCTTGCCCCACCTCGCTGACCTCACCCATGGCTTCGGCCACCACCGAACGCACAATGTCACGATTCATAGTCACCCAACGCAAACGCACCCCATGTTCGGCCGCCCAACGGGTACCCACCCGATGCACCTGAATATGGTCCGGGTGGCCGTAGCCGCCATGAGGGTCGTAAGCCACCAACAAGTCCACCGCCTCATCTGCCAACAAAACATCAAGACGATCCACCGCTTCGCTCTCCTCGGCCTGCCAAAAACACGCCGGGTTTTCGCTGCTAGGCGACCCAATCATACCGCTGTCTCGGTAATCCAAAAAAGCCACCCGAGCCACCCCAAGCAAATCTGCCGCAGCCTGCACCTCTTGCGAACGCCGCTCCCCCAACTCTTCGCCGTCGCTCAACACCCCCGGCACCGGCTCGCCTTCCTCGCCTCGCGTGGCCAGAACCAACAACACGCGGTGGCCCGCTGCAGACATTTTGATCATGGTCCCCGCCGTAGCTAAAGCCTCATCATCGGGGTGGGCATGAAAAAACACCACGGTGGCCACGATTAAGCCACCGCCCCCGAAGCCCGCAAGGCCTCTACGTCTAAACCCGCCTCAATCAAAATCTCATCAGTGTGCTGACCGGGGTGTGCCGGCGGCCGAGAAATAGCACCCGGGGTTTCGCTAAACCGAGGAGCTGGGCCCGGTTGGGTTAAACCCGCCGACTCCACAAAAGTCCCCCGCTCCACATTATGGGGGTGGACAACCGCTTCATCAATGGTCAAGACCGGGGCGTAACAAACATCGCTGCCCGCCAAAATAGCGTCCCACTGATCGCGGGTCTTGGTAGCAACCACGGTGGCTATTTCTGCTTTCAACGCTGGCCACTGCGTTTGATCAAATTGCGGCGCAAAACGCTCCGAGTCAAGCCCCAACTTTTCTACCATCTCGGCGTAAAACTGCGGCTCAATAGACCCCAACGAAATATACGAACCGTCAAGGCACTGATACACATCATAAAAATGGGCACCCGTGTCGAGAGTATTTACCCCTCGCTCTGGCTTATGAAAACCGGTCGCTAAAAAACCGTGAAAGAACCCCATGAGGCTGGCTGCTCCGTCGACCATGGCGGCGTCTACCACCTGGCCCTGCCCGGTAGAGCGCGCACTGAACAAAGCGCACACCATGCCAAAGGCCAAATACATGCCACCCCCGCCAAAATCGCCCACCAAGTTCAAAGGCGGCACCGGGCCCGAATCAGCGCGCCCCATGTGGGCCAAAGCCCCCGCTAAAGCAATGTAGTTAATGTCGTGACCGGCTGCCGAAGCGTACGGGCCCTCTTGGCCCCACCCGGTCATACGGCCATAAACCAGCGCTGGGTTACGGGCCAAACATTCCTCCGGACCCACCCCCAAGCGTTCCGCTACCCCAGGACGAAAACCTTCAAAAATCATGTCGGCGCCTTCTACCAAAGACAACAACACCCCAACACCTTCGGACGATTTGAGATCTACCCCAATGCTGCGCCGACCCCGCTCGATCACCCCAACCGGCGGCTGGCTCGGGTCGCCGCCTTTTACTGCGCCGGCACGATCAACACGGATCACCTCAGCGCCCATGTCGGACAGCATCATCCCGCAAAAAGGCCCCGGGCCAATACCCGCTAACTCAATTACTCGCACCCCATCTAAAGCACCCATGCTGCCTCCTCGGTTCTAGTCAACTCGGTGAGCGTCGCAGCGCAGCGCATGCTCAGAAATCGCTTCAATCAAAAATGGCCAAGAACCCGGCGGTAGGTCATGTCCCCAACCATCGACCAGTACAAAGTCGGCACCAGGAATAACCTCTGCCGTGCGGCGCCCTCCACTTTGGTCAATCAGTGTGTCGGCCCCGCCGTGAATTACCCGGGTAGGCACGGCGATAGTGGCTAATTGTTTTTCACGGTCCCCGTGGGACAGTGCAGCTCCCCATTGGCGGTTAAATGCCTCTTGAGGTTGCAGCGAGCGTTTGGCGTAAGCCTCAAACGTGCCTCGCACCAAATCCTCATCGTGCCAGGCTGGGCTAGCCCACAAGCGGCGGTCGGCAAGATCTTTTTCTACTCGAGCCTCCTGAGTTTCTGGTGTTGGTGTCATCATGGCGGCCATGGTTTCTCCCGTGGGTCGCCCAAAATCACGGTTCCCAGTATTGGAACCCATAGACACCAAACTTCGGCATCGTTCAGGGTGATCAACCGCCACCGTCTGGGCCACCATGCCGCCCAAAGAAAACCCCACGATGTGAGCGTTCCCTACTTCAAGGTGGCCGAGCAACCCAACAACGTCGGCGGCCATGTCGGACAGTGTGTACGCCGACCCTTCCGGAAATTTCGTAGAGAGGCCACTGTCTCGAGAATCAAAACGAACCACCTGAAAGCCTTGAGCGGCCAAACCAGTACAAAACCCTTCCTCCCACAACAGCAACTGACTTCCTAAACCATGCAACAGAATCAGAGTGGGGTCTTCGGGGCGGCCAAAAAGCTCGTAACATATTTTTACGTCGGGGCTTACTTGAGCGAAAGGCATACCCCATCATCCGAGGAAAACGCCCCCCACAGCAAACCGGGCCGGATAACGTCGGGGTATCGAGATATTTGACCAACCTTTTTCGGCACTCAGCTCCACCACGCTTTACGCCTTACTGCGTCTACGTTTTGAAGTATTTGTACTTGAACAGCAGTCATTTTATTTAGATACCGACGGTCGAGACCTTGAACCAGAAACCCGCCACCTTTGGATTGAAGACCAAAACCAAATAGTGGCTTACCTACGCGTGCTGGCCGACGGCCCTGACGAGCACTGCATTGGGCGGGTAGTGACCGCCCCTCAAGCACGGGGCAAAGGCTTAGCTGCGCTGTTGGTTAACCACGTAGCGTCTACCACCAGCGGGTCGCTGACCCTCAAGGCTCAAGCCTATTTAGCGGATTGGTACCTTTCTTTAGGGTACGAAGCCACTGGCGAGGTCTTCGACGAAGAAGACGGAATACCTCATTTACCGATGGCTTTAAAGCGCCTTTAATCGTTTAACGGCTGAGGCTGTCACTCCCCCTAGGTAAGGTGCTTTCATGGCACCAGACGAGAACACCTTGCATCTTGACGAATCGTCGAACGCCGATGCCCTTTTGGTGGGCCTCAACGAGGAACAACATTTAGCGGTCACCACCGATACCACCCCACTGGCTATCCACGCTGGGGCCGGCTCCGGCAAAACACGGGTACTCACCCATCGCATTGCTTGGCGATCCGAAACCGGGCGAGAAGACCCTCGCCGGGTCATGGCCCTCACCTTCACCCGTAAAGCCGCCGCCGAACTACGTCACCGTTTACGCCGGTTGGGGCTACGCGATCAAGTGGCCTCCGGCACCTTCCACGCCATTGCCCTTGCTCAACTTCGCAATTGGTGGCAAGACAACGGGCAAAAAGAACCCGAGTTGTTGACCAGAAAAGTTGGTTTTATCGCTCCTTTGCTGCCTCGTGATCGCCGAACCACCGATGCCCTCGATGTCACCACCGAAATCGAATGGGCCAAAGCACGGCGCATTCGCCCGGAGGCCTATGCCTCGCTGGCCGAAGAAACGAGCCGCAACACCCGTATGGCACCAGCCATCATTGCCAGCATTTATCACGAATACGAGGAACTCAAAACAAAACGTTCCATGGTCGATTTTGATGACTTGCTCGAAAACTGCGCCAAAGCTATTCGCAGGGACAAGGCATTCGGCAACGCTCAACGGTGGCGTTTTCGCCACTTCTATGTTGACGAGTTCCAAGACGTGAACCCCCTGCAGATGGCTTTGCTTACTGCCTGGTTGGGGGGCAGCAACGACCTGTGCGTGGTAGGCGACCCTGACCAAGCCATCTACGGCTGGAACGGTGCCGAAGCCGACCATTTGGTGCGCTTTACCACCCACTTTCCCGACGGCCAAGTCATTGATTTGCATCAGAATTACCGCAGCACGCCACAAATTTTACGTACGGCCGCATCTGCCCTAGTAGGGCGACCCCCGTTGTTAGCTAACCGACCGAGCGGTTCTACCCCCACAGTTGCTGTTTATGCCGATGACCAGGCCGAAGCGCGAGCCATTGCTCAATCGGCCCGCGACAGTAAAGGCCCGGCCGGTCGGTGGGCTGACCAAGCGGTACTGGTACGCACCAATGCCCAAGCCGAAACCATGGCCACGGCACTCCGGCAAGCACAAATCCCGGTACGCACCCGAGCCGGCAGTGGCCTAATGGACCGGGCAGACATCAAAGGCGCTCTCACCATGGTGGGGCGCAGCAAACGGCCACTTAACGAACACCTCGGTGACTTACGCTCCGGTGATCTGCCGGCCGACCTTAACGATGCTCAAGAAATCGAGAGTGCACGAGACTCCGAACGAGCAAACGCTTTTGCAGAACTACAGCACCTGGCCCACGAGTATCTGTCGCTTGACCCCGGTGGCACCGGTACCGGTTTCGTTACGTGGGCGCGTGAACAAGCCCGGACCCATCAGGACGACTCGATTGATGCGGTGGAGATCGCTACCTTCCATGCGGCCAAAGGTTTGGAATGGCCCATTGTGCACGTGGCGGGGGTGGAACAAGGGTTGGTCCCTATTGGTCATGCTCGAGATACAAAGTCGAGGGCCGAAGAACGCCGCCTGCTTTATGTGGCTTTAAGCCGGGCCAAAGACCATTTGCATATTTCGTGGGCCGCCGAGCGTCGCTTTGGCGAAAAAATGTCTCGCCGTCAACCCTCTCCATGGTTAGAAGATGTTGAGTTCGCCATATTGAACTTAGATCAACCGCTCGAAAAAGCGCAGCAAGCTCAACGAGTAAAACAAGTGCGCCAACAAGTAAGCCGAGAACAAGAAACCGATTCACCGGTATTGGACGCTTTAAAAACTTGGCGAAATGACTTGGCTCGTGCCAACGACGTTGACCCTTGGAAGGTGTTTAATAACGCCACGTTGGAGGCTTTGGTAGCGCTTTGGCCCACCGAGCAAGAGCAGTTACTAGCTGTTTCGGGTATTGGCCCGTTCAAATCCGATCGCCACGGGAAGACTTTACTCGACATTCTGTGCCGCTTTGAACGTCCAGATATTCCCGAGCCTTCTGCACCGGTAGCCAAGAAAAAATCTGCTCCGCCCGCCGCACAAACAAACCCTGATCTTGCTTCAGCGTTAAAAAAATGGCGTATGGATCAAGCGGATGGCAAACCAGCTTTCACCGTATTTACTAATGCTTCACTGGACCAACTGGTGGCTCAGCGGCCAACTACTGAAGAAGAACTGTTGGCCATCACCGGGATCGGGCCAGGCAAGGTGGCTCGTTTCGGTGAATCTTTGTTGAGTTTTTTAGCGCAGCAGCCTTAGCCTTCGAAGGTTTTTATGGCGCGTTTGGTGGCTACCAAACGCCAAGCGGCTTCCACTATTTCTGCTACCTCTGACCAGTCCAACTCCACGTCGAGGCGCAAACCGACCCATCCGCTGGGGCCCAGATAAGGCGGTATGAAAAATCTTTCCGGTTCTTGATCTACTAACTCGGCTTGCACCCCGGGTGCTGCTTTAAACCACAAGGTGGGGCGGCCGTCTTTGGGGTGCTCGTGTAAATTTACAAAAGCGGTGCGTGAGGTCACCCCAAAGGTTGGCATGCCGTGGTTGATGCGTTCATCAACTTCCGGCAGAGCTAAACAAATTTTCCGCAGGGCCACCAAGTAACGATCTTCGGGAAATCGGCTGGGGTGCCCCACCGGTCACCCCACCAAGAAATCTGCGACCACCGGAGCATGGTCTGAAGGTTTTTCGCCTTTGCGTTCGTTACGGTCCACCACCACGAAATCCGTTTTTGTGGCCAGAGCGTCCGAGGCCAAAACTAAATCGATACGCATTCCATGTTTTTTGTAAAAGGCTCCGCCTCGATAATCCCACCACGAGAACAACCCGGGTTGATCATACTTTTGTCGGAAAACGTCAACGAGGCCAAGGTCGATCAGTCTCTCTATGGCTTGACGTTCTGGCGGGGTGACATGAGTGAGGCCTTCGAGGGCGGCGGTGCTCCAAATGTCTCGGTCGTCGGGGGCCACGTTGAAATCCCCCACGATGGCGATGGGGTCGGTTTCTGGGTTGGTGTTGGCCACGAGGTCATCATGTAGACGAGTAAGCCAATCCAGTTTGTAGTGGTAGTGGTCGTGGCCCACTTCTCGGCCGTTGGGCACGTAACAGGTCGCTACCCGCACTCCCCCGCAGGTGGCCCACAAGATACGGGCATCGGGGTCGGGGTCGGAGCGGCCGTCGAGGAACCCGGATCGCACGTCATCAAGCCCAACTTTGGAGATAATAGCTACCCCATTCCATCGGCCTTCGCCGTTGTGAGCAGACTCATAGCCGAGGGCGGTGAAGGCTTCATGAGGAAACGCTTCTTCGGTCATTTTGGTTTCTTGGATGCACAGCACGTCGGGTTGCACGGCTTGAATCCATGCTTCTACTCGCCCCAGTCGGGCTTTTAACGAGTTGACGTTCCAGGTGACGATGCGCATAGAAAAAACTTAGCACGACTGCCAAAGAGCGGCACGACCCGCTTCTCTACTCATTTTTTTCATGAGAAACCTTCAATTCCGACCCTGGGGTCAGACCCCATGTTCGGAATTGAAGAGATCGAAACCGACCACGGCGGCGAGTTCTGCTAAGGCTTGGGCAGGGTCGGTGACCTTTATGGTGGTCATGCCCATGGCTCGAGCGGGCTTGAGGTTGACCCCCAAGTCATCGAGAAATACGCACTCTTCAGGAAGAACCCCCAGACCTTGACAAGCCATTTCGTAAAACCCTGGTTCCGGCTTGCGTACGCCAACCACACTGGATTCCACCACTAAATCAAAAAGCGCGAGAACTTCAGCTTGTTCTCCCCCGTGATGGGTTTTTGACATAGACACGGTGTTGTTGGTCAACAAAGCCAGCGGTAAACGGGTTTTGATTATGCGTAAAGCTGCCACCATTTCTGGCCGCAACTCGCCTTGTAAACACCCCAACACTCGGCGGGCGCTAATCTCAATACCCAAAGCCAACGCTTCAGCTTCGAAGAGTTCACAAAATCCTGCCTCGTCCAACTCGTTGCGTTCCATCAAGGCCCAAGCGTTGCCGTCGGGGTTTTGCGTGTTGATAAAACGCACCGTGTCCGGCGGTAGCCCGGCCTCGTTTTCGTAAAGAGCGAAGGCGTCAAAAGGGCTGGTCAAGATCACCCCGCCGAAGTCAAATAACACTGCTTTTATCATGAACCGAAATGCTAGACCATCAGCCGGTAGCCTCAGCGGTCGTGAGCGCACAATTTATTTACACCATGCAAAAAGTCAGTCGGTACTACCCGCCGGACAGAGACGTACTCAAAGACATCACTTTGGCTTTCTATCCCGGAGCCAAAATTGGTGTGCTGGGGTCAAACGGTTCCGGCAAATCGTCTTTGCTGAGAATCATGGCTGGGCTTGACGATGGGTTCACCGGCGAAGCTCGTTTAACCGATGGTTTCACGGTGGGACTTCTTGAACAAGAACCCCATCTTGACCAAAGCAAAGACGTCATGGGCAACGTCATGGATGGGGTGGGTGAGGTCGCCACCTTGCTTTCTCGTTACGACGAAGTGTTGGCCGCTTGGGCCGACCCCGAAGCCGACTACGAAAAACTCGGCGAAGACCAAGCAGCGTTGGAACGCAAAATAGAAGCCGCCGGCGCCTGGGACCTTCAGCGCACCATTGAGATCGCTATGGATGCCCTTCGCCTTCCGCCGGGAGATGCTTCCGTGGAGCACCTCTCCGGTGGTGAACGCCGACGGGTGGCTTTATGTCGGTTGCTGCTCTCTCGCCCCGACCTGTTGCTACTAGATGAGCCCACCAACCATTTAGACGCCGAGTCGGTGGCTTGGCTTGAGCGCACTTTGCGTGACTACACCGGCACCGTCATGGCTATCACCCATGATCGCTACTTCCTCGACAACGTGGCTAGCTGGATTTTAGAGATGGACCACGGACGAGGCTTGCCTTTTGAAGGCAATTACTCCGGTTGGCTTGAGCAAAAAACCGATCGTTTGGTGGCCGAAGAAAAAACTGATTCCTCCCGACGCCGTACCTTAGAACGCGAACTCGAGTGGGTCCGTATGGCTCCCAAGGCTCGTCAAGCAAAGGGGAAAGCCCGCTTAGCGGCTTACGACCGATTAGTTGTTGAAGCCGCCGAAGCCGATCAACGCGACAATGCTTTACAGATCACCATCCCGGCCAACCAGCGTTTAGGCGACCAGGTCATAGAGGTGACCAATTTGTCTAAAGGGTTCGGCGATCATTTGCTTATCGATGACCTGTCGTTTACCTTGCCGCCGGCAGGCATCGTAGGGGTTATCGGCGGTAATGGTGCCGGAAAAACCACCTTGTTTCGCATGCTTACCGCAGCCAGCAACGGTGACGCCGACCCGGCGGCCAACCCCGACAGTGGCGAAATTCAAGTCGGCACTACCGTAGAAATGGGTTACGTCGACCAGTCGCGAGAATCCTTGGACCCCGAACGCACCGTGTATCAAGAAATCACCGATGATCATGATTTTATTCAGGTGGGAAAACGCGAGATGAACGGTCGGGCCTACGTGGCTTCGTTTAACTTCAAAGGGTCTGATCAGCAGAAAAAAGTCGGGGATCTTTCTGGTGGGGAACGCAACCGAGTGCACTTGGCCAAAGTGCTCAAAAGCGGGGCCAACCTGTTGCTACTTGACGAGCCCACCAACGATTTAGATGTAGATACTTTGCGAGCCTTAGAAAGCGGCTTGGAGTCGTACCCGGGTTGTGCAGTCATCATTAGCCATGATCGCTGGTTTTTGGATCGAGTGGCCACCCACGTGCTGGCTTTTGAAGGCAACTCGCAGGTGCGGTGGTTCGAAGGAAACTTCAGCGAATACGAAGCAGCACGCAAGAAAGAACTCGGGAGTGAAGCCACTCCTACCCGCATGAAATACAAACCCCTTTCTCGAGGTTGATGGTGGCCGCTGTCGACGCTCGTACCCGCATTTTGGCTCCTCAGGTCATTCGAGGTGTTGCCCTTTTGCTTTGCGTGGCTGGTATTGCTGGCATGATCGTCACCTCAATTGCTGACGATATTCCAGCGGCTCTTTCGTTTGGATTGCTGGGCGCTACCGGTGCGTTGGCGCTGCTTTTAGTAGGCGCTTTAGTACCGGCCATAGAGTCGGCAGCGTCTTTGAATGAGGCGTTAGCAGCCGAGGTCGAAGCGCAGGTTGAACGTTTACTGGCTGCGGGAGTTGATGAAACGCCGGTACGAGATTTAGTGCGTGATGCCGTGGATTTAGGTCGCCAGTCAGCTGGCGATTAGCGCCAGTATCTGAGTAGCGGCGGCCACCGGGGCGCCATCGGCCGGGGTTAACACCAGGTCAGGGTTTTCCGGGGCTTCGTAGGGGGCATCAATACCGGTAAATCCGGTGAGTTCGCCGGCCCGCACTTTGGCGTAAAGACCTTTGGGGTCTCGCTGTTCGCATACTTCGAGCGGGGTGTCAACGAATACTTCAAAAAACGGCACGCCGGCCGCTTGGTGAAGTTCTCGAGCCTGTTGGCGTCCTGCTCGAAATGGGCTGATTACCGGCACCAGCGAGACCAAGCCAGCGTCGCCCATGAGGCGGGCTACTTCAGCAACTCGCCGCACGTTCTCGGTACGATCTTGATCAGAAAATCCGAGATCTCCGTTTAGCCCGTGGCGCAGGTTGTCGCCGTCCAGCAAATAAGCGGGCTTCCCGGCCGCTATTAGCAGCCGTTCGCAGGCCACAGCGATCGAAGATTTTCCTGACCCTGAGAGGCCGGTGAACCATACCGTGGCGCCCGCTATCCCTAAAGCGCTTTTGCGTTCGTCTCGGCCAAAGCTGCCTGCGTGCCAGACCACCCCGGGGCTGTGTTGGCCCACGTTAAGCTCCGCCTCCGACGATCATGCCAGCGGCCACCGTGGCGTTGCTGGCTTCGTCGATCAATACGAAAGAACCGGTGTTGCGGTTGCGTCGGTATTCGTCAAAGAACAGAGGCTGGGTGCTGCGGAGGGTTACGCGGCCTATTTCGTTAAGACCTAACGATTCTGGAGACATCTGCCGATGCAAAGTGTTTACATCTAACTGGTATTGCAGGTCGGTGACCATGACCCGAGCGGTGCGGGTGGTGTGTTTTATGGCCAATTTCATGCGGGGGGTCAAAGGCTTGGTGTCGGACATCCAGCACACCATGGCTTGCAGGTCTTGCCCGGCATGGGGTTGGTTGTTGGGGCGGCAAATCATATCGCCCCGTGAAATGTCAATATTGTCGGTTAAGCGCAAGGTGACCGACATGGGTCCGAATGCTTCATCAACCGGGCCATCGAAAGTATCTATGGAGGCCACCGTGGAGGTAAACCCGCTGGGTAGCACCACCACCTCGTCGCCGGGTTTGAATACGCCACCGGCCACCGTGCCGGCATAACCCCGGTAATCGTGGTGTTCGTTGGTTTGGGGGCGAATCACGTATTGCACAGGGAACCGAGCATCAATGTGGTTGCGGTCGCTAGAAATATGTACTTGTTCAAGGTGGTGCAGCAACGGCGACCCTTGGTACCAAGGCATGTTTTCTGACCGGTCCACCACGTTGTCGCCATGTAAGGCCGACATGGGGATAAAGGTCAGGTCGGTGACGTCGAGTTTCATGGCAAAGTTGCGGAACTCTTCTTTTACTGTTTCGAAGGCTTTTTCGTCGTAATCCACTAAATCCATTTTGTTTATACAGACCACCAAGTGAGGAATACGCAGCAGCGACGCTAAAAAAGCGTGGCGTCGCGATTGTTCTACTACTCCGTGGCGGGCGTCAATGAGTACCAAGGCCAGGTCGGCGGTGGAGGCTCCGGTGATCATGTTGCGGGTGTACTGGGTGTGCCCTGGAGTGTCGGCAATTATGAACTTGCGTTTCGGGGTGGCGAAATAACGGTACGCCACGTCGATAGTGATGCCTTGTTCGCGTTCGGCACGCAAACCGTCGGTCAATAAAGCCAAATTGACTTGTTCGTTGCCCATCTGCTTAGAGGTATCTTCTATGGCTTCCATTTGGTCTTGGAAGATGGATTTTGTGTCGTAAAGCAATCGCCCGATCAGGGTGGACTTGCCGTCATCGACACTTCCTGCGGTGGCGAAGCGGAGAAACTCCATTAGAAGTAGCCCTCCTTTTTGCGGTCTTCCATAGCCGCTTCAGAAACTCGATCGTCGGCTCGGGTGGCTCCCCGTTCGGTTATGCGAGTAGCGGAAACTTCTTCAATAATTTCTTCTATGGTTTGTGCTTCAGATTCCACTGCTCCGGTGCAACTCATGTCGCCGACGGTGCGGTAGCGCACCATGCGGGTCGCTACTTCTTCTTGGTCGCTGCGAGTCACATAGGGCGACTCCGACAGCCACATGTTGTCGCGAGAAAACACGGGGCGCTGGTGAGCAAAATACACACTGGGTATCTCGATGTTTTCTCGCTGGATGTACTGCCAAATATCAAGTTCTGTCCAGTTAGATATAGGGAACACTCGAATGTGTTCGCCTTGGTTTAAGCGACCGTTGTAAAGATTCCAAAGTTCTGGCCGCTGATTTTTTGGGTCCCATTGGCCGAAGTCGTCGCGAAACGAGTACACCCTTTCTTTAGCTCGGGCTTTTTCTTCATCGCGGCGGGCACCACCGAACAACGCATCAAAACGATGTTCCTCAATGGCGTCAAGCAAGGTGGTGGTTTGTAGTCGGTTGCGACTGGCTCGTGGGCCGGTTTCTTCGATGACCCGACCATCATCTATGGCTTGTTGCACCGAAGCCACCACGAGGCGAGCGCCGGTTTCTTCTATCCGGCGGTCTCGGTAGTCCAAAACCTCGGGGAAGTTGTGCCCGGTATCTACATGCATCATGGGGAAAGGCAGACGCGCTGGCCAGAAAGCCTTCTGCGCCAAATGCAACATGACGATGGAATCCTTGCCGCCAGAAAAAAGCAAGCAAGGCCGTTCAAACTCTGCCGCTACTTCTCGAAAGATATGGACTGACTCTGCCTCAAGTTGATCAAGATGGCTGAGTTCGTATGTGGTGATGGTCATAAAGTTAGTTTTCTCTAAATTGCCAGCGCTCCTCCACAGGTTAGGCCGTTTTATCTGCCATGATCACCCATGATGGATTTTACCGATGACCATATTTTTGCTGCACAGTTAGCGGCCAGTGCTGGAGATCTTCTTACTGAGGTGCGCCAAGAGTTGGCGGGCCAAGAAACCCAAGTCATTAAAGACCAGGGAGACAAACGCTCGCACGATTTTCTCATGCAGGCTTTGGCCCAAAACCGCCCTACCGATGGGGTGCTTTCTGAGGAGGGTTCCGCTCACTCAGTGCACCCTCTGCGGGAGGATTGTGAACGGGTATGGATCATTGACCCGGTGGACGGAACCCGCGAGTACAGCGAACCGTTGCGCACCGACTGGGCCGTTCATGTAGCCCTCGCTCTAAATGGCCAACCAGTAGTAGGCGCCGTGGCCTTGCCTGCTTTAGGTCTTACGTTGTCGACTGCTACGTCGCTGCCCCTTGAACCTTTCGGCCCGGTGCCGGCGACTCCTCGAGTGGTGGTGAGTAGGTCTCGCCCACCAGCCGTGGCGTTAGCCGTAGCCGAATCTTTAAACGGCGAACTGGTTGAGATGGGCTCGGCGGGCGCTAAAGCCATGGCTGTGGTACGCGGCGAAGTTGACTTGTATGTCCATGCCGGTGGCCAGTACGAGTGGGATAACTGTGCTCCGGCCGCCGTGGCTTTGGCCGCCGGGTTGCATGTTTCTCGCCTTGATGGTTCGCCGTTGACTTATAACCACCCCGACCCTTGGCTTCCTGATTTGCTTATTTGCCGTACCGAACTGGCGTCAGATGCTTTAGCGGTTTTGGCCGAGCACCAGGAGTAACTGTGCGTCTTGTTATTGCTCGTTGCACCGTTGATTACCAAGGCCGTCTCAACGCTCACCTTCCCGAGGCGGTGCGCCTCATCATGGTCAAAGCCGATGGGTGTGTGGCTATTCATGCTGACGGTGGTGCTTTTAAGCCGTTGAATTGGATGAATGCCCCGAACCGCCTCACTGAAGAGGACGGGTTTTGGCGGGTTACCAACCCGAAGGATGAAACGCTCATCATTACTTTGCATGAGATTTTGAGCGATACCAAACATGACCTTGGTGTTGACCCTGGCCTACAAAAAGATGGGGTAGAAGCCCATTTGCAAGAGTTGTTGGCCGCTGACCCCACCACCATGGCCGATGGTCTGCGCTTGGTGCGGCGTGAGTTTCCTACGGAAATAGGCCCAGTGGATTTGTTGTGCCGCGACGCAGAAGGAAACGCCGTAGCTATTGAAGTGAAGCGGCGAGGAGAAATTGATGGGGTTGAACAACTCACTCGATATCTCGATTTTTTGAATCGTGACCCTACTTTGGCACCGGTTCGCGGCATTTACGTGGCGCAAGAAATTAAGCCTCAAGCCAAAGTGTTGGCCGAAGATCGCGGCATCGACTGGGTAGTGGTGGATTACGACGAGTTGCGGGGCATGGAATCTGACGTGCTCAAACTGTTCTGACCACTTCACTTCCCTGCCTAGCCACTACGGTCGGTTAGGTGATTAGACGTCAGGGCCAACGCTGGGCCTCTTCGCCAGGCTTCGGGCGGCGTACCGGCTTTTTTGTCGGTGCCACGGCTTTAGCCATGGCTCTGGCCGGTGGTCTTTTTCTTTTACGTAACGAACCGGCACCAGAGATTCTTTCTGTTCCCGCTACGACCACCACGACCTCTACCTCAACCACCACTACCACCACCACCGTTGCGCCGACCACCACCCTCTCTGCCCTTGAAATACAAAAGGCCCAAGAAGGTCTTGCAGCCTTGGCCGCCAACGGTTTTTTAGTGCTTAGCGAGGCCGGTGCCCAGATGGTTTCGGCGGAAGAAGTGCGTTCTTGGCTGAGCCTTGATGGCCTCGTTTTACAAGTTGATGTTTCTCTTGTTTCTGCTTTTCTTGAACAATCTTTTGCGGATGTTTTCGTCACCGGTAACGACGTTTGGCTTTCCGCGACAGAAGATGGTTCTCTTGAGACATCGCTTAGCAAGCCTGACCAGGTCTGTTGCCACCCGGATATGGCAGGCCAAGTGGCCGGTCGCCTTCTTGACGGCCTCAGTTACGGGACAGTGGATTTACGTCAAGAAGACCGTCACTACAGCCCAGAATGGGTTGCCCAAACTGGCTCTACCCACCTCATTGGCGAGTTCACCACTTACTACCCGGCGGGTCGCCCACGAGTCACCAACATTCATCGCATTGCAGAACTCACCCGCTACACCGTGGTTGAGCCCGGTGACTCTTTCTCGCTAAACGACCATGTTGGCCGGCGGACAATTGAAAATGGTTTTGTTGCAGACGGTTCCATCGTTTACGGCGTGATGGTTCAAGCAGTAGGCGGCGGCATTTCTCAATTCGCCACCACCATGTTTAATGCGGCCTTTTTTGCTGGTCTAGAATTTGAGTCCTACCAAAGTCACTCCATTTATTTTCGCCGCTACCCCTACGGACGTGAGGCCACCATTTCGTGGGGTTGGCCAGACCTAAAGTTTAAAAACATCACCCCCTACCCGGTAATTATCTGGACATCAGTTACCCCTGATTCAGTAACCGTTCAGTTGTATTCTCAGCCTTGGGTAACTGGCCAACAAACTGCTCAGTGGTCAACCTCGGTTGGTGTGGAATGCACCAAGGTGACAACCGAACGCTCCCGCACTTGGCAAGAAACTGGTGCGATCACCATTGATCATGTCACGGCCAAGTACCGGCCGGAAGGGTTGAACTGCGATGGGACACTCTCTGACCCAGAGGCTTGCTTATTTGACCCGGAGGCCCCGGTAGAACTTGACCCCCGTTGCCCAAACTACGACCTCTCCACAACCACCACGACGACTACCACCACGACGACGACTACCACCACGACGACGACTACCACCACGACGACAACCGAACCCCCGGCCACCCCTACTACTGAATTGCCGGCGGAGTAGTCGCTCAAAAGGATTACCCTCCTCGCCATGCAGGTTGATGTAGCAATTGTGGGTGGTGGGCCCGCCGGGTCGGCGGCCGCTATCACCTTGGCTCAAGCCGGTCGGTCGGTTTTGCTGATCGATAAGGCCATTTCACCCCGAGACAAATGCTGCGGTGATGGCCTCACTGCCTTAGCGCTGCGCCTCAGCGAACAACTCGGCCTTGACCCCGCCACCTTAAGCAACTGGCAAACTGTAGATCGGGCTATTTTGCATTGGGCCGACGACCGCACCGCTAATTGTCCGCTTCCTCAAAATAGTGGGCAGTTTGCCGCAGCGGTCCCTCGGTCCGAATACGACCATGCCTTACTTAATTTAGCTAAAAGGGCAGGAGCGACGGTTAAAGAGGGCCATTCACTCACTGCTCTTTCGCTTGACAATAACGGTGCGGTGTTGACCGTTGATGGCCTTGACCCCATTGCAGCAAGGTCGGTTATTGCCGCTGACGGCATGTGGTCAGCCACCCGTCGTTTGCTTGATTTGGGTGAGAAAAATTATCGTGGAGATTCGCATGGTTTTCGCCAGTATGTAAGCCAGGTCGGCCCGGCAGCGCGGGATTTACATATTTGGTTTGAACCCGACCTTCTGCCGGGCTACGCCTGGAGTTTTCCCTTGCCCAACCAGCGAGCCAACGTTGGTTTTGGTATTTTACGCGGCGGTCGTGTATCGGTAGGAGACTCGGGTCGCCTTTGGGAACAACTCATGGATCGTCCTTCTATTCGTTCGGTCCTCGGGGACCAAGCGATACCAGAAGACCGGCGAACTGCTTGGCCTATTCCGGCCCGAATCACTACCGCCGTGCTCTCGCATGGCCCAGTACTTTTTGTCGGCGATGCAGCCAAAGCCACCGATGCTCTCACCGGAGAAGGCATCGGCCAAGCGTTGCTCACCGGCATACTCGCCGCCGAAAGCATCGTGGCGCATCAGGAACGCTCCGAAATTGCTCTGGCTTACCAAAACACGGTACGTCAACATCTGGCAGCAGATCACCGGATGTCGATCGCTTTGCAGCGCTTGATAACCTCGCCGATGGCCACCCGGAACCTCTTGGGGTTAGTGGGCTCTACCGCATGGACGAGAAGAAATTTTGCCCGCTGGATGTTTGAGGACTACCCGCGGGCTTTGTTAGGTACTCCTCGGCGCTGGCGGCCGGGGGCTTTTTCGGCTCCCGGGGCTTACCGGAGTTAGAAAACTCGCCTTTGGTGCTTTCGGCTCGTACGCTTATGAAATGGCTGAAGTGCACCAAATGTTTCCTGCTGACCCGGCAGACGAGTTTGAACCAGTGGAATCCTCCGTTGGTCACCCCTTGGGGCCGGTTGGTGATGCTTTAGATAAGGCGGTAGATCGCCTTTGGGAGCCGTTAAGAGGAAACCCCACGTTGGATCGGGTTTTTTATACGGCCAGCGAGTTGGGCGACTTTAGTCTCCTTTGGCATATTGCCGGTCTTTCGCAGGGGCTTACCCGCCGCAACGGCCACCGGAGTACTGTGCGACTCGCCCTGGCCTTAGGTGCTGAGTCAGCGCTGGTTAACGGGGCCATTAAGTCCATGTTTCACCGTGAACGCCCGGTGCATGAAGAAGAGCGCCCCCATAATTTGCGTCAACCTTTGACCAGTAGTTTTCCTTCGGGGCATGCTTCGGCGGCTTTTATGGCAGCCACCTTGTTGAGCGAGCGTTCGAAAACTAAACCTTTATGGTTTGGGGCGGCCGCGGTGGTAGCGGTTTCTCGCCTTCATGTACGCATTCACCACGCCAGCGACGTGTTGGTGGGTGCCGGTATCGGCTTGACCTTAGGCAAGGTCATCAAAACCCTGATGCCTCGTCGTTAAGCCAAGCTGAGGTCTCGTTTTTAGTTCAGCGGTGAAGCTTCAATATCTGCTTCGATGTCCGTTTCGGTGGTAGCGAGCAAAAGTCGAAGATCAAGCAAAAGGTCAGCGACTTCAGACGTGGCCATAAGCTCTCGGCTTTTGGTGGTACCCAAGCCACGATCAATGATTGCTTTGAGTTCGTCGATGGTTACCGCATCTAATGTTTCGGTCATGTCAACTCCTCTTGGTTGGGTTCCTGTTCTGAGTTCACCATAGACCACCAGAGGGGCAACGCGCGCTCAGTTATCCAAGAAAGGTCTTTTTACTTTTGCGGGGCCAAAGAACGCATGGCCTCAAGAGGGTCAATGCCGCCAAAAGGCAAGATGGCTAGTGCCGGGGTGGTTATGCCGTTGTCCATGTATTCTGCGATGCGGGCTCGGCATTGGTCGGGTGTTCCGTGTACCACAAGGTCGTCAACGACTGACTCGGGGATTTCCGCTAACGCTCCTTTGCGGTCGCCGGCATCCCAACGCTCCCAGTGGCTGCCCATTTCGTCGCTTCGTCCCATCCACTGGTGAAAGGCTTTATAAACCGGAACGTTTAAGTAGGCGGCGATGAGGTAGCGCGCCCCCGCCATTACTGCTTCTCGGTCTTCGCTGGGGCACACAAATATGCGGGCCACTATTTCACGGTCGGGTCCTTGTTCGTTGACAATGGCCGAAACTTTGGCTGCGTCTCCCGGCGAAAGCCAGTTGACGATAGCTCCGTCAGATTCGCGGCCAGCCAAACGGAGCATGCCTTCACGTAGTGCTGCTATCAGCAAAGTGGGTTGCTGTTCGGGGGTTATCGCTAAACGGAAACCCTTGATATTAAACGAGTCGTATTCTTCGGTGACTTTTTCGCCGGTCAGTGCTGCTTTAAGAAAACGCATCGTGTCGCGTACCCGTTGGTAGGGCGCTTCGAAGGGAACGCTGTTCCAGTTTTCGACAATTACGTTAGAAGACGACCCAATACCGAAGGCCACTCGGCCTGGGGCGGCGTCAGCCAGGGTGGCTGCGCTTTGGGCCATCAGGGCGGGGCTCCGGGTGTAGGCCGGCAAAATAGCGGTTCCCAGACGCAACTCGGGGGCCCATGCGGCGGCCAAAGCGAGGGGGGTCAAACCGTCAGCACCGTTTGATTCAGCGGACCACACATCGGTATAGCCAAGGTCTACTAACTCTCGGTACAGCGCTTGCTGACTATGGAGCGGGCCGGGTAGCGGGATGGTGATGCCGTAGGGAGACATTATTTTCCAAACAGTAGACAGTGGGGTCTTGGTATCTTGTCACGCTCCAAGCGCCAACGGTTAGTCGAGGCGGCGGTATTGACAGGTTTGGCTTGCTGTGGCCAAGAGATCTCGGTCTTGTGACCACAGGTGCACGGTTCCGTGGGCGTACCCGTGGGTAAGGCTGCCGATGCGTACATCTACCAGTATCCATTCGGTGGGTACTGGGTGAACCACTCGCAAGGTGTTGTCAAGGCTGCGACCGCCACCGAGGCCACCGCCCACGGCATCTCGGCCTCCCCAGGTTACGTAGTCGCCGAGCACAGCAAGAAAAGCCGGGTCTACCTCAAGGTGGTCGGGTACCCGCACCCACATAGCGACGCGGCCATCATCCATGGCCGGGTCATCTGGTTTAACGCGTCCGCGTATTATGCGTCGTTCAAGATTGTTAGAAACCGAGCGCACATCAACGCGCTGGGGAAACACCGGACAATCCAGGGGGTCTGGCGCTTCAATGGGGGTGGCCCATACTCCGGACTTATCAACATCTCGGCGGCCCAGGGTGGCGAAAGCAGAAATAACTTCTCGTCCTTCGACCCGTCCCGTTACCCGAGCTTGGGTAGATTTATGACCGACTGCGGTGAGGTCGGCTTGTAGGTCGAGCACATCGCCAGCGCTGGCATGAGAAACGAATTGTCCGGTGATCCACACCAGCGGGCGTTCTGCGGCAGACTCCAGCACCCGCACGGCGGCCGCTAAGCCGGTTCCGCCAAAGAGATTGCCGCCACTTGAACATTCGTCTTGGGTGAGCGGGAGCGTCCAGTGGTTTTGCTTAGTGGAGCGCTGGAGTTGCTCATTAAGGTAGGGGTGGCGTTGCATCGGTTGATGATGCCTTCTTTACGGGTTTTTGCCACTTCATGTACGCTTTTTCTTAATTGTCACACCCTTCGTTCATAATCAAGGTATGAATGAACAACTCTATTTTTCATCGCTTCCTTCTTCCCGCTGGGGTCGTATTGACAAACGCACCCGGGCCATTGGTTTGGCGGGGGTCGCTCGGGCTCGGGCCGAACTTCACCGGCACCCCCACCCAGAAGCCGACCGGTTTCCCCTTAAACAGTCTGAAGAACCGAAAGCTTCATGAGGCAGAAAACCTTTTTCATTGGCCTCGTACTGGCCGCCACGATTATTGTTCTTTCTTCCTGCGGGCAAGATTCTTCGCCAGCTGGGCTGGGCACGGTCGTTGGGGTTATTGACGGCGACACCGTGGCTGTGGCCTTAGGTGACACCACCGAATCTGTTCGCCTGTTGGGCATTGATACCCCAGAAACGGTGCACCCTAATCGACCTCCTGAATGCTTCGGAAAGGAAGCCTCTGCCCGGCTTGCCTTGCTGCTTCCACCAGGCACTGCTGTGCTCTTGCACCGAGACGTTGAGCCTCGCGATCGTTACGGTCGGTTGTTGGCTTACCTTGAGCGCCTTAACGATGGGCTCAACATCAACTTGGTATTGGTAGAACAAGGGTTTGCTGCCTCGCTGCATATTGACCCCAACGATGGCATGCGGCGCGATCTTGAGGCAGCGGAGAGCCGTGCTCGAGCGGATCAGCGTGGACTCTGGGCGGTTTGTAACGGAAATCATGTGCCGTTAGAAGAGTTTAGGTGACCCGTGGTTTACCTCAAGGCTCTCTTCCGGTACGGTTCCGGAGGTGAACACCCTCAGTAGCCTCTTGGGATACCCAACTGATCAGCGTCTGCTGATTTTGACCGCTGACCAACTCGGCATGTGTCATGCCAGCAACATGGGGGTTTATCAAAGTATCCGCCAGGGGCCGGCGACCGGAGTCGGGCTTATGGTGCCGGGTCCTTGGGCTCGTCACGCCGCTTCTCTTTACCGGGGCGAGCCTGTCGGGGTGCATTTAACACTTAACGCTGAGTTGGATTGTTACCGGTGGCGGCCAATCACTCAAGCGCCCAGTTTGTTAGACGGCGACGGAGGTTTCCCCCGTACCACCATTGATTTGTGGGACCACGCCGACCTTGACGAAACTCGCCGAGAGTGCCGTGCTCAACTTGAGCGCGCTATTTTGTGGGGTTTTGACGTCACCCACCTCAGCAGCCACTTGGGGGCTCTGCAAGACCGTCCGGAGTTTTTTGATGTCATGCTTGATTTAGCAGTGGACTTCAACCTGCCGCTTCGGTTGGAAAGCCCAGAGGTTGAGTTGGCTGCCGGTTTTCCTTTTCGTTCTTTAGCGGCCGACGAAGGAATACTTTCTGTAGATCACCATCGCCGTCTGCCGTTAGCCAGCACCGCTCAGTTGTTGGAGGTCTTAGAAAATCTGACTCCGGGGGTCACCGAAGTAGCGATGCAACCGGCCATTGACACTCCAGAACTTCGCCACTTATGCGCCCACTGGGAACAACGGGTTAATCACGCGGCATTGCTTACCGCAGAATCCTCGCTGGTTGAATCGCTGAATAAACACGAGGTGATAATGGTTACTTGGGCGCAGGTACGCGACGCCCAACGGGATAGTTAATCTTCAAACTGCGTGTTTTGGGCTAACCCCGCAAGGGCTTGTTCCCAGGCTTCACTGGCCCACACGGGTCGAAGACGGTAAACAAATGCCGAGTAGTCGTCTTCAAATTTTACTAAGCCCATCATGTAGGCATAGTCGGTATCGAGTTGTCCTTGAAACCACGCCACCGCATCGAGATACTTAAAGGTGGCGGTTACGTCCGCTTCGCCTTCGCGACCCGGTATTACTTCTTTTACCTGCCCATCGGCAATCATCAACCGGAATTGCACTTTGCCATGTGGGGTACTGGTTACCGCAAAACGAATGCTTCCGGTTACCTCTTGTAGTTCAGGAAGGCCGTTGAGGGTTGGCCCGAGTTCTTGAACCCATTGCTCAGAAAGAAACGATGCCATTAGTTGCCCTCATTGTTGCGTAGCCCGGCGAACAAATCATCTTCATGAATGCCTTCTTTTATTTCACCCAACTTTGAACGTACTAACACATACTCGTCGAAAGGGTGAACGGTTCGGGCGTGTTCGTCGGGCAAGCCGAACCAAAAGGAAGAAGCGGGGTCTATTTGTGTGGCGTGGGCTCGCAAAGCTTCGCCGCGTACTTCCCACCAGGGGCCGATATCTATTTGGGTGGTAATCAGGTGATCGCGAGACTCTCGTTTTTTAAACCACCATTCGTCGTAAGGAGATTCCAAACCAAGTTCTATGAACTTAGCGTGCAGTGCTTCCATTCGGGTCCGTGACCACACCGTAAAATACAGTTTTGAGGGCTGCCACGGTTCACCCGCTTCGGGGTATTGCTTGGGGTCGCCGGCGGCGTCGAAGGCCGGCAAAGTAATGTCATGCACCATGAGATGATCGGGATGGTTGTAGCCCTTGCGTTCATCGGGGTAGGTGATGATGACTTGGGGTCGCTCGCGGCGAATAATTGCTACTAGTCGACCAACTGATTCTTCTAAAGGAGCGTTGGCGAAGGCTTCGGGGCGGGCGTTGTCTTCGCTATCGGTCATCCCTGAGTCGCGATAACCCAACATGACTACCTCGTCGTAGCCAATGATTCTGGCTGAGGCGGCGAGCTCTTCGGCACGCACAGCCTTCAGGTTTTCGATTACCTCTGGGCGGTCCATGGCCGGATTGAGAATGTCGCCTGCTTCTCCCCCGGTACAGCAAACCAGCACCGAGCGGGCGCCCTCTTCCTTATAGCGAGCCACCGTAGAGGCCCCCTTTGAGGCTTCGTCGTCGGGGTGGGCGTGGACACTCAACAGGCGTAGCGGCGGGAGGTTGTTCATGAGCGGCTACGGTAGCGGCCTCTCAGGCCATCTCGGGTGATCCGCTGAACACAACCCGGTTCTTTGGGTTAACCTGAGGTAGAGCTTCCAAGGAGGAACGCATGGATCCCGAGGTATGGCGTTGGGTTTGGTTAGTGGCTGCCGCAACTTTTGTGGTGGGCGAAATCGTTACCGGGGCTTCCTTTTTCATTCTCCCTTTTGCCGCGGGTGCAGCAGTCGCTGCCGTTTTGGCTTTTGCTGGTGCTTCTGATTTTTGGCAATGGCTTGCTTTTGTTGGGGTTTCTTTAGCGTCTTTTGGTGCGGTACGCCCGTTGGTAAAGCGCCTCAATCAAGGAAACAACCCCATTGGGGTGGGCGCTGACCGTCTTATTGGAGAAACCGGTGTGGTGGTGGCCGACCTTGATCCGCAAGCCGAGAAACTTGGGACGGTGCGCATCGGGCGCGAGGAATGGCCAGCACAGGCCGCCGATGGGCAACTCATTGTTTCCGGTTCCTCAATCGAAGTAATTGAAATCCAAGGCACACGAGCAATCGTGCGCACTATCAACAACTAATTAGGAGTTTTCATGGCTGCAGTAATTGTTCTCGGAGTTTTTGCTCTTGTTTTATTTATCTGGATGGCTTCGGGCATCAAGATCGTTCGCCCCTACCAAAAAGGGGTTATCGAACAACTTGGCCGTTATAAAAACACCGTCGACCCAGGTTTGAAGCTCATTATCCCTGTTTTTCAATCAATGACCAAAATTGATATGCGGGAACGGGTTATTGATGTTCCGCCCCAAGAGGTCATTACCAAAGACAACGTAACGGTGACCGTTGATGCGGTTATTTATTACGAGCCGACCGATGCTCAACGGCTGATTTATAACGTGGCTAACTTTGTTTTAGCCATCACCAAGTTGGCGCAGACAAACTTACGTAACGTCATTGGTGACATGTCGCTTGACTCCGCTTTGACTTCTCGTGACACCGTCAACGTGGCCTTACGCGAGGTGCTTGATGATGCCACCGACAAGTGGGGCGTGCGCGTGGTCCGAGTGGAAATTCAGCGCATTGACCCGCCAGCCGACGTTATGCACGCCATGCACGAGCAAATGAAAGCCGAACGAACCCGCCGAGCGGTGGTACTAGAAGCCGACGGGGTAAAGCAAGCCGAAATTACCCGAGCGGAAGGCGAGAAACAATCAGCCATCCTCACCGCAGAAGGGGTAAAGCAGCAGGAAATTCTTCGAGCGGAAGGTGAGGCGCAAGCCATTGAAGCGGTGGCCGATGCCGAGCGTTACCGCCAAGACACGGTGGCTCAGGGTGAAGCTCTGGCTATTCGCAGCGTTTATGGAGCGATTCATGAGGGCAACCCCACTCCCGACTTGCTGGCTATCAAATATCTTGAAACCCTCGGCGCTATTGCTGACGGCCAAGCCACCAAGATTTTCTTGCCCGCTGAATTGAGCTCCACCATGGGCTCGTTGGGCGCCATTGCCGAACTCTTCAACGGCGAAGACCCCGCCTAAGGTGTTTACCCGGGGTCAGACCCGGGGTAAACACCTCGTCGCCCGGAAACGGTGACGATGTTTAGGCGGGTTCGAGTTGGTTGTCGCCGTCTTCGTCGACCACCAGGTTCCATCCGCACATGCGTGCCAACATGGGGCAGCCTTCATCAGGGCCGCTGGCGATGATCTCGTCACCCGCCAGCAAACGGTTCTTTCCTCGCGGCCGGTAGACGTATCGGCCGCCGCGGCGAATAGCCAGCACCGTGAATCCTGGCTCGACGTTCCATTGCAAGTCCGACAGCGTGGATTCCTCAGCAGCCGACCCGGCCGCTATCGGGTAGCGCACCACCACCTCGTCGGCTTCCCCGAGAGCAATACCTAAGATCGGGTGGAGTTTTTCTTCTTTTTCAATAAGCCACACCATGGCTTGGGCTTGGTCGCCTAAGTCTTCAGCGGCCTCAGCCAAATGCAGCAACCCACGCAGCGCTGCCGGGTCAATATTGTCGCCCGCCGAACGCAGCACCCACAACTCAAGGTTTTCTTTCATCTCGTCGAGGCGATCTTCAAGGTGGCATACCTCAGCGGCTAAGCCACGGTCGGCCAGCACCAAAGCGCTGTAGGCCAAACCAACCGCCGCCTCCGAAAGGTTTTTCATCTCGACCAGTACGTCAACTGCTCGGTCTAAGTCGGTGACTGCTGGGCCATCTTCGGCTCGAGGAGGCTCCCATACTGGAGCGGCGGCCAACTCACGCAGGCGGGTAATGCCTTCAGGCGACCCCCGCAAAAACAGCACATCATCGGGTACCAACACCGTGCCGCCGTCAATATCGGTAATCCAGTTGCGGCCACGATGAATAGCCATCACGCTCATGCCGGCTTGAACCGTTAATTCCAAAGCCGAAAGCGGTCGGTGCGCCATGTGCGAGCCTTCACTGACTAGCACGCGATGCGAAACTTCTTCGGCGTCAGACAGGTCGGCCACCAATTGGTGGGGTATCCCCAATTTTTTGGTCACGATGTGGGCAATGTCTACCGCATCGTTACCCATGCGTTCAATGGCCGAAACCACCTGCAACACCGACGACATGCCTTCGGCCTCGCGAGCGCTACGAGCCGCTAAAACACACACGGCGCGCATGTCATGCACCAGGTCGCTCATCTGGCCTTCGAGTTCTTCTACTTCTTCGGCCATGTCTGGATCGTTAAAGTAAACCGAGGCGTAAGCCAGGTCCACCATTAATTCCGAAGTGTCTTTTGCTTCGGCCAGCATGGCCCGCAGTGTGCGGGGTCGATCTTCCATTAGTTCCTCACTAGAGGTTGTTGGTTAAGGATAAACCTTGGACAGCGCCAAGGAAAGAAAAAGTTCATACCACCCCCACCACCCCGATGGCCAAAATGAGCGCCGAGGCACCCACCAAGTCGAGGGTAGAGGTCACCATGGGGATGCCAAAGGTGTCGGGGTCCAGACCGAAACGGAAAGCACTCATGGTGGTGTAGTAAGCCACCAAAACGACCAGCACGGTAGCGAGACCCCCACCCAAGAGCGCTACGAACACCAATTGCCCTAAGCCAGGTGACGATTGACCAGCCAAGGAGGCCAGAAGGTGGGCCGCTACGGCCACGGCCACAAAAATTGGGGCGGCCAAAGCCACCACTGAGCGAATATCGCGCAAACTGGCCCGACTAGGCACCGGAGAAGCATCGTCGAGACCAAGATGGAATTGGGTGGAAAGCCGGCTGCTGAGAATCCCCCCTAAAGCGCCTGCGGTGGCCAGAAAAGCGGGCAACATTACGAGCACCGCTTTTACGCTCAGCAATTCGTCAAGGCGTTTTTCAACCGTTACCCCCGCGAGAAGGTCAATAAAAGCGGCCAACAAGAGAATCGAAACTGACTGACTGACCATCAATTTGAGTTCTTCTTGGCCAAATTTTATTGCCGCCAAGAGCCCTACCACTGCGAGTAAAACCAGCGCTACAGCCAAGGCGTTGACCAAGGCGGTCAGGCCCACCAAGCCGGCAGCTAGCACTAAGGCGGGCACGGTAATGAGGTCCCCTAAGGCGGTGACCAGTGGTGAGGTCACGTTGTCGAGGTCCCACCCAAAACGCACTGACCCGGCCACTAACACCACGGTGACTGCTCCCACCAAAACTGAAGCCAGCATTCCCCCTACCGCAGAGATAACAATAAAATCAGCCAGCGACAAGGTGGGAGCCACCCCAAAAATATTGGCCGCAGCACGACCCATTACCGCCAACGCCACACTCAAAGCCAAGGAAAGCACCACGGCGGCGAGCAGGTTTTGCCCCACTACCCCATCTGGTCGAAAGTTCAGGCGAAAAGTACCGGTGTGCACGGAGGTACCTAAGCGGCTTCCCATGGCGCCGAATATATTGCCGCGCAGGGCAACGGCTCCCGGCATCAACATCAACAAACCGGGGAGGTCGTTGAGCGTTTGGTCGGCGGCGGCCAGCACCAAACCACCGAAAGTAGCGGCGACAACCCCCAGCAATAGCGCCGTGAAACGCTGGCGAGCATCGCCAGCGTTTCCCCAAGTGGGGCGCTCTTTTTCGCCTCGCAGGCGGCGGGGAACCAACAACATGATCTAAGTGTGGTGGATTACCCGCCTCACTTGGTGCTTATTTACGTTTTTTCTGCTAAGACGCAGGTGCTTCCGGCAAGGTCAATACCACGAAGGACCCCGTTGCGGCCCCCACGACCCGTCCGCTGGCGGTGGCTTTTGCTTCTAATTGCACAATCCGACGCCCCGGGTTAAGTACGGTAGCCAGTACCTCAATTTCGCCTTCGCTTACTGGTTTGAGGTAACGAATATGGATTTCTAAGGTGGTACAGATCTGGTTTGAATCAAGATACTCATGAGCTGCGGTACCCATGGCTTGGTCAATCATGGTGAATAACACCCCGCCATGCACCATGCCGTAAGGGTTGAGGTGGTTTTCATTAATGACGGTCCGACAGCCGATGCGGCCGTCTTCTCTTACCGTTTCAATCCCAAAGAAATCTGCTAATGGATAAATTGATTCTGCTGGGTTCGCCAGGGTCATTTTTTGGCTAACTCCGCCATTTGGGTGCTGTAGGTGCTCATGTCAAAGTAGTCGCGCCACAGGGTTATTTTGTCATCGTGCACTTCGAATACTCCAGCGATGGGGAGTTCCAGCCAACCCTCCCCTATTTTGAAACGGTCCAAACGCTCGTTGAACACCATGTTGCCTACTTCTATCTGGCGCAACACCGGCCATTTCACTTCGCTGGCTGGAGCGAGAAACATTTTTAGCGTCTGCTTGACTGCTTCGTGTCCTATCAGCGGGGCCATGGGCATGTTTTCGTAAGACACTTCAGGAGCCAGCAAGCTCACTGCCTCTTCAATGTCTTGGCGTTCAATGGCGGCAATAAATGCGTCAACTACTTCGGTGGGGGTCATAGGCAAACCGTACTTACCTGCCGTTTGGAAAAGAATTGGGAATCACTTACGCCCCGAGCATGGCCAGGACTGCCTCTATTTGATCGAGAACACTTTGTGAACAGTCTGAAAGGTCGCCGTCTCGAACACATTCACCAAGCAAGGTGGCCGCTGCATCGAGAGTGCTTTGCGGCAAGTGGGTTAAATCTGGGTAGCCCGAATCTACGGTGGTGGTCGGTGGAGGGGTAGTTGCTGGCGGAGCGGTAGTTGCTGGCGGAGCGGTGGTGGTGGGCACCGGAGGTACATTGTTTTCACTCATGCCTCGGGCCGCCAACTCGGCGAGGTGGGCGTCTCGGGTTCCCGCTCCGTACCAACCATCGGCGCCAATACCCAATACGGTTTGCAGCACCGCTGCTTCGGCGCTAGGACCCCAAGGATAAGAAGCGGCGAGCACCTCTTCTTCGTTAACGGGCTCCGTAGTAGTGGTAGGTGCCGCGGTAGTGGTGGGCGCCTCGCTGGTAGTCGACGTCGTGATCTCTGCCGGCTCTTCGGTAGTGGTGGGCGCCGTAGTGGTAGCCGCTTCGGTGGTGGAAGGAGTTTCGGTAGAAGTGGGGGCAACGGTCGTGGTAGCAGTTAGAGCTACTTGGGTAACGAGGGGGTCGTCAGAGTGCCCGGCGGTACCCGAAATAAGTACGCCGATTATCGCAGCTAAGAACAGGCTGGCTGCAACCTGTGAGATCCACCGAATCATGCTTACAGTCTTACACCTTTTCTGATGGATTCCATGTCAGGCTGCCGGGAATTTTGACCCGCCCTTAAAGGCGAATCCGATAGCCTTCAGTACATGGATAACCAAAACTTTACCGCTGACGGCGTCGGATCCTTTCATGCCCCTAAATTTGATCTTGCTACCTTTGATCCGGAGCGTTTCGGCATCGTAAATGAGATAGTTGACGGCGAGCGCTATCAGCGCAGCGTCGATCGCTTTCGCCAACAAAATATTGCCCTCCCTACTTTTGCTCAACTCGGTGACCCGTCGCTAATCCCAGCCAAAGTGCAAGCATCGTTGGCCGACGTAGATCGCGATGCGGCCGACCCCCGAAACCTTTACCGAGTGCATTGGTACAACGATCTCGAAGGTGGGCAAGTTGACCTTCCCGACCACGTGGTTTTGACCAGCGAAATCACCGGTGTGGATGCCCCGATCATTGTGGCTTTCGGTAACCGTTTTCCTATGATCGGCGCCCACAAGGTGCTGGCTGCCTACGCTTGTCTGGTTCCTCGGGTAGTTACCGGGCAATACGACCCCACCGAGCACCGAGCCATTTGGCCTTCAACCGGCAACTACGCCCGTGGCGGGGTAGCTATTTCTCGTCTCATGGGGTGCCGTGGGGTGGCGGTACTGCCCGAAAACATGAGCCGCGAACGTTTCGAATGGCTTGATGAATGGATGACCAACCCTGATGACGTGATTCGCACCACTGGTTCAGAGAGCAACGTCAAAGAAATCTACGATGCTTGCCACGAACTTTCAAAAGACCCAAGCAACTTTATTTTGAACCAGTTCTCCGAGTTTGCTAATCACGTTGGTCACCACGAGGTAACCGGCCGAGCCTTAGAACACCTTTACCTCAACTTGGCTGAGCAAAACCCTGGTTTGAAGTTGGCGGCGTTTGTGGCCGCTTCTGGGTCGGCCGGCACTTTGGCGGCCGGCGAACGCCTCAAGGCTGATCACGGAGCCCGCATTGTGGCCGTTGAGGCCCTGGAATGCCCCACCATGTTGAACAACGGATTCGGCGAGCACAACATTCAAGGCATTGGCGACAAGCACATTCCGCTTATCCATAATGCCGCTAACACTGACGCAGTGGTGGCTATCAGCGACCGGGCTTGCGATGAACTGGGCATGGTTTTCAATACCGAAGTCGGCCACGCCCATCTTCTTGATCAAGGGGTGCCGGCAGCCATCGTTGATACCCTCGGCCATTTTGGTCTGTCGAGTATTTGCAACGTGTTGGCTTCCATAAAGTTGGCTAAAGAGCTCAACTTAGGGGCCGACCAAGCCATCGTTACCGTGGCCACCGATGGCGCCGAAATGTACGGCAGCGAACGGGAGTCCATGGCTGCTGGCCGCTACGCCTCCGGTTTTGGTCTCACTGAAGCGGCAGCCGCCACCGAAGAGCATCTCAAAGGTTGCGACACCAGCAACGTTGAAATCCTTGATGAGGCTGGCCGTAACCGCATCTTTAACTTGGGCTACTACACCTGGGTTGAGCAGCAAGGCATCGATTTCCCCGATTTCGAAATCCGTCGCCAACAGGGTTTCTGGGAATACCTGCAAGGTTTGGCCCCGGGTTGGGACGAGATGATCAACGAGTTCAACGACCGCACCGGGGTGTTGGCCGACTAATGGCTTCCCTCACTCGGGAACAAGGCTGGTTGGGTTCTCCTCCGGGAGCGACTTGGCCGAGCGCAGAAACAGCACACGAAAACCCTTTTTTACAGTTTCGGTCGCTGCTGTGGTCGTACACCAAGGCCTTAGACGCTGGTTGGTCTGATCAAAAATTTGTGGCCACGATACAGCGTCTTGACCAAGCGGTAGCCGACATCGATGGTGCGGGTTTTCGCCACACCCCCTTGGGTCTCGCCCCCCAACTCAACGAGTCGTTGGGCCGCACTGGCAGTCTTTGGGTAAAGGACGAAACCAACAATGTTTCGGGCAGCCATAAGGCCCGCCATTTGTTTGGTTTGGCCCTACATTTAGCAGTTGATGAGGTGCCGCTCTCTACGCCACTGGCTATTGCTTCTTGCGGAAATGCTGCTTTAGCGGCCGCCGTTATTGCTCGAGCCACCGGGCGTCCTCTGGCGGTACATGTACCCACTTGGGCTGACCCCAACGTTTTAGATCATCTTGATGATTTGGGTGCCCAAGTACGCATTTGTGAGCGCCAACCTCACGAAGACGGCGACCCCTGTGTGTTGCGGTCTCGTGAGGTAGTCAGTCAAGGCGCTATCGCTTTTGGCTGTCAAGGCACCGACAATATTTTTACTTTAGATGGCGGGCGGACACTCGGTTTTGAACTTGCTGCTTCATGGGTTGAACAACAGTCAGTGCCGGATCACCTTTTTATTCAAGTGGGCGGCGGAGCCTTGGCTTCTTCTACCGTGCAAGCTTTGGTCGATGCCAAATATTTTGGGGCTTTGTCTACGCTGCCTCACCTTCGGGCTGTGCAGGCAGCAGGCTGCGCCCCGCTTAATCAAGCTTTTCAAAAAGTAGCAGCCAGCACCGTCGCTGAACCTCTGGAGGCTCCACAAATTATGGAGCCGTGGCCCAACCCCGCATCGGCAGCCAGCGGCATTTTAGATGACGTCACCTACGACTGGAAACCATTGGTTTGGGCGCTACAGCAACAAAATAACCAGCCGGTAGTGGCCGCCGAAGCCGACATTGTCGAAGCCCACCGACTGACCCACGCCCATACTGCCATCGACGCCGACCCCACCGGCACCGCTGGCTTGGCTGGCTTGTTAACCGCTCACGCCGACGGGACGCTTGACCCAAGTGCTTCTGCGGTCGTCTTATTTTCGGGGGTGACCCGCTAGCGCTCTTCTCGACGGTAGGCCTGGCCTAAAGCGGCCGGAGCAGCCGAAGGGCGATTACGAGCCCGGATGGATATCACAATCAAGACGGCGATGGTCAGCAAATAAGGCAGCATTGAAAGTAAAATGGGGGAAAGATCAACCCCGAAAGTTTGGAGTCGGGTCTTCAAAGCCAACAAACCGCCAAAGAGTACCGCCCCGACCGCTGCTCTTCCGGGGCGCCATGCCCCAAAAATAACCAACGCTACCGCTATCCAGCCTCGACCTGCCGTAAGGCCTTCGGCCCACTGAGGGGTGAGGCTGAGGGTGAGGTAGGCGCCCGAAGCGCCAGCCATCGCTCCGCCAAAAGCCACGGCGGCGAGGCGAATAGCGGTTACCGAATAACCTGCTGCGTCGACCGTAGATGCAGATTCTCCGGCTCCCCGAAGGGCCAAACCAACGCTGGTGTGCGTTAAAAGAAGCGATACTGCGACGCCGGCCAGCACCGCAAAATAAACCACCGGCGATTGGCTAAAAAATACTGTTCCTACCCAAGGAATATCCGACAGCGGGCCCCAATCTACGGGCGCCAACACCGCTCCGGGAGGGCGACCAACGGCACCTTTACCCAAAAAGGCTGCGAGGCCTACGCCTAAAATGGTGAGCGATAAACCAGAAACCACTTGCTCAGCGCCCAGGACTACCGTAAAGAGCCCATGCAGAAGAGCGAACACCGCTGTTGCCACTATGGCAGCCAGAAACGCTATCCACGGGTTGTTTGTTTCTAGGGCCACCATGAAGCCGGTGACTGCCCCAATGGCCATCATGCCTTCGACTCCCAAGTTTAAGATGCCAGATTTTTCGGCGATGAGTTCGCCAAGAGCCGCCAGGTAAAGCAGCGCAGCAAAAGAAACGGTGGCGCTCAATAGCCCAATCATTGATGCCTCGGTCATGACTGGTTGTCCGTTTTGTCGTTCTTTACTCGGCGAACGGCGTAGCGGCTGAAAACGCCGGCCCCAATCGCTCCAAAGAGAATAAAGGCTTGCAATATTGTTGATACCGAAGACGAGACACCCATGGTTTGGATACTCAACCCGCCTACTTGTACTGCCCCGAACAGCAAGGCCACGGCCGCTACGCCAGAGGGCCGAAGCAAAGCAAGGGCGGCCACAATGATGCCGGCAAAACCGTAGCCCGCAGAGATGCCTTCGGTGATCCGGTCGGCGTTTCCGGAGAGCTCAATGCCCCCCGCCAGGCCAGCGATTCCACCACTTAATATCAAGACGGTAGTAATTTTTCGTTTAAGAGAAATGCCGGCATAGCGTGCCGTGGCTCCTGAAGACCCGGCTACTCGAAGTTCGTAGCCCCAGGATGTGCGACTGGCCACCAGCCCAAATAAGGCAATCACGCCCAGAGCGATAACTACGCCCCAGTGGGCTCGTTCAAAGAGGCCCGGTAGGCGCGCTTCGTCGGGCAACATAGGGGCCAGCGGGAAACCATGCGATTCGGGGTCTTTCCACGAGCCATGGATAAGCCATTGAAGTAAGCGCAAGGCCACTTCGTTCAGCATCAAGGTGGTAATGATTTCGTTGACCCCGATTTGCGCCCGGGCAACCGCCGGTCCAGAAGCCAACAACGCTCCCCCAACCACTGCGGCCACCAACATGGCGGTAATAAGCAGGGGGCTAGCCCATCCTTCGCCGAGACGAGCTACCCAAGCGGCCATCATGGCTCCGGCTAAGATTTGCCCTTCGGCACCAATGTTCCAAAGGCCCATACTTCCAGCGACCGCTACTGCTAAACCGGCGAGACCCAAGGGGACTGCCCGGTTTAGGGTGATCGACCATGCTCTCGGGCTCCCCAGCGATGCCTCTACCATGCGCCCGTAAATGGCTAGCGGGTCGTGGCCAGAAATTAAAAGAAGCACCACCCCGATCAGCATGGCAAAAACCAGCCCGATCAAAAAGGCCAGCGGTTGGCCGCCTTTTAATACTTGTTCGCGACGTACCAGCACGAGTCGTGTCATTGGGTTACCACTTCTCCGGCCATGGCGGCCCCTACTTGGTGGCGTTGTGCCGTTTCAGGGTTGAATTCGCCCACAATCTGGCCATCGTGGATAACCAGAAGTCGATCAGAGAGGGTAAAGAGTTCGTCGAGGTCTTCAGACACCAGCAAGACGGCCACTCCGGCGTCTCGTTCGGCAATTAACAAATCTTGAATAGCTTTTACGCCTTTGACGTCAAGACCTCGGGTGGGTTGGGCCGCCACCAAGACTTTTGGGCCGCCACTAAGTTCTCTCCCCACTAAGAGTCTTTGCAAGTTTCCGCCGGATAAACCGGCGATGGGTTCGTGCATCGGGCCGGTCTTTACACCAAAACGTTCAACGAGGTCTTGGCAATGCTCATCGGCCTGGTCGTTGTCCAGAAATGGGCCTCTGCGGAGGCTGCGGTAGTTGCGCAGTATGGCGTTTTCGGTCACCGTCAGACGCGGAGCCAACCCGACGCCCAGTCGATCTTCGGGTACGTACCCGAGGCCGGCTTTAAAGCGGGCGGCCGGAGGTGTAGCAGTGACCTCTTGCCCGGCGATGCTTACCGAACCAGCGGTGGCGGGGCGTAACCCGGCAACGACTTGCGCCATTTCGCGTTGGCCGTTGCCGGAGACCCCGGCGATGCCCACAATTTCTCCGCTGCGTACTTGCAGGCTGAGACCATGTAAAACGGGCAGGCTACGGTCACTTTGTGCTTCAAGGTTTTTTATTTCCAACAGGATTTCACCTGCTTGGCGGGCCGGGGGGCGTTCGCTAATGATCGGGGAGGATCCCACCATGAGGCCAGCTAATTCGTGGGCGTTGGTGTCTGCCACTTGAAGCGAAGCGGCCACCGTTTTTCCTCCACGTAATACGGTGGCTTCGTCGCAGAACCCAGTTACTTCATGCAGTTTGTGGCTAATAAAAATTATTGATCGGCCGTCATCAGCCATAGTGCGAAGCACCCGGCCGAGTTCGTCCGCTTCGGAAGGGGTAAGCACCGCGGTGGGTTCATCTAAAATCAAAATGCGGGCGTTGCGCCACAAGGCTTTAAGTATTTCAACGCGTTGACGCTCGCCCATTGAGAGTTGCCAAATGGGTCGACTGGGGTCGGTCGCTAAACCAAAGCGTTCAGCCAACTCGCCTACCTCTTTTTCTACTGCGGTGCGGCGCACTAGCCGGTCTGAAGCGCCCAGCACCACATTTTCTGCCACGGTGAATGAGGGTACGAGCCGAAATTCTTGATGGACCATGCCGATGCCGGCGTTTAAAGCGTCGGACGGAGAGCGAAAATGATGGGCTTCGCCATCGATGAGTACCTGGCCTTCGTCATGCCGGTAGACCCCCGACAGGACGTTCATTAGTGTTGATTTGCCCGCACCGTTTTCGCCGAGAACGGCATGTATAGACCCAGTTTTTATTTGAAGCGATGCACCTGCGTTGGCGATAACACCCGGAAAACGTTTCCAGATATTCACCAGGTCAACGACGGCGGTGGATGCGGGGGTCATAAAGAGGATTGTTTCTTATTAAACGCGGTGACGGCGCTAACGAATCTTTCCGTTAGCGCCGTCTACCGAGTCAATGAGCAATTAATCAGCCGGTTGAACCGATTACACCTTCAACGAAAGCACCCATACCGAGCATGGAGCCGTCGTCCATGGTTTCTCCAGCAGCAACCATGACGCTGCCGTCTTGGGCAGTGATTGGGCCAGCAAAGACATGGAGTTCTCCGTCAATGATGGCTTGTCTCGCGTCGGCTACTTCTGCAACTACATCGCCGGGAACGTCCGAAGCGATAGGAGCGAGATCAACTACGCCGTCAGCCATAGAGCCCCAGTAGGAGCCACCGGTGTAGGTGCCTTCTTTGGCCTGGTTGATGATGTCGATGTAACGCGGGCCCCAGTTCCAGACCGGTGCGGTCAGGTAGGCGGTGGGCGCAAAAGCGCTCATGTCTGAGTTGTAAGAAACCCAACGTGCGCCTGCTGCTTCGGCTTTTTCGCCTGCTGCGGTGGAGTCCTGATGCATGGCGATCACGTCGGCACCCTTGTCGAGGAGCGCCTGAGCGGAGTCACCTTCAACGGCCGGGTCGAACCAGGTACTGGTCCAAACAACCTCAACGAGCACGTCGGGGTTGGTGGCTTGTGCGCCCAAGGTGAAGGCGTTAATGCCGCGAATTACTTCAGGGATGGGGAAAGCGGCAACGTAACCAAGCAAGTTGCTTTCGGTCATTGCGCCGGCCACCATGCCGGAGAGATAACGAGGTTCGTACATGCGTCCGAACGAGTTACCGAAGTTCGTATCGTTGTTTTTGTAACCCGACACGTGTTCGAAGACAACGTCGGGGTATTCCTCGGCTAGGGCGAGCATGTCGTCCATGTAACCGAACGAGGTACCAACGATGACGTTGAAGCCCTGGTCAATGAAGTCACGTGCGTGGTTGGCAAAGTCGGCAGTGCCTTCTGGCACGGACTCTACAAAAGCGGTTTCCACTCCGGTGGCTTCGGCGGCCGCTACTCGACCTTGGTCGTGGGCCCAGGTCCATCCGGCATCACCAGGGGGACCTACATAAATGAAAGCTGCTTTAACTTCGTTGCTGCTGTCGTCGGACCCGCAAGCGGAGGCTATAGCTCCAAAAGCGAGAACAACCGCCAGCAAACTAAACAGACGACGTCGCATTATTTTCTCCTCTAATACGTCAACTGGGTGGGGGTTTTTTAGGTCCCCCGACAGCCCATGTTGACCAAGGGTTATCTTTCCACATTTCGCGGCGCCGCGCGTTACTTTGCGGGCTTTTGACCCATTTTACATTCTGTACGGGAAGCATTTACCGGACAAACTTCTTGTTTGTACTTGAACTGGCCCTTTAGTTCATCTCGAGTTGGAGCGAAACTCGGGTCGCTCCGTTGTTTACTGCTGCTTGCAACATGGCCTCAATAGCCGGCAGCACGGCCGCTTGGTCGCCGGTTATGGCGGTACCAAAAGGGCCGACTTCTACGGTTAGCCCGGTTGCTTCGATGGCCTCAATAGCTTCTTGCACGTGGGGGCCCGGGTCGCCATCTACGAACGGTTCAATGGTGAACTCTGCGGTGATCATGAACCCATCATGGCCTAAAGAAAACCAAAGGTCTACTTTTCTTTACCTTAGTCCCAGAGTTCTTGTGCACGGGAAGCCAGGTTTCGGTGGGCGGAGGCTAAGTCGAAACCTAAAACCTCTCCGTCGGTGACCACCGGTTTGCCGCCTACCAACACGTGGCGGGCTCGACGATCGGGGCCCATCACTAAGCCAGCCAAGGCGTCGGCCATGTCGCCGAGGTCGTTGCCGGGCCAAATGGCTAGGTCGGCTTGTTGGCCTAGCGCCAGGTGGCCCACGTTTTCTAAGCCCAGGCATTGCGCCCCTCCGTGGGTAGCGAGTTCTATTACTTGGTCGGGCATTAGGGCGTCGGGGCGAAGTTCTCGCAAGCGGGCGGTGTAGAGCGCTTGGCGTAATTCGGGGAACAAGCCGCCTACTTCATTAGAGGCCACTCCGTCTACGCCGAGGCCTACCGGGCAACCGGCGGCCAACAGGTCGGTAACCCGGCACATGCCGGCTCCTAGCCGAGCGTTAGACGACGGGCAGTGAGCGATACCGGTGCCGGCCGCTCCGAGGCGTTGCATTTCTGAATCGTCAATGTGTATGCCGTGGGCTAACCAAACGTCGTTGTCTACCCATCCCCATTGGTCCAGCATTTCTACCGGGCGCATGCCGAAGCGATCTAAGCAGTGTTGTTGTTCTTCGGCGGTTTCGCACAGGTGGGTGTGGAGACGCAAACCTAGGCGGCGGGCTAGTTCTGCTGATTCGACCATAAGTTCGGTGGTTACCGAGAAGGGGCTGCAGGGGGCGACGACTACGTGAACCATGTCGCCGTCGTGGTGGCGGGCCGCTACTGCTTCGGTGGAAGCCAAGATGGCGTCTCGGTCTTCAACCACCCGGTCTGGGGGGAGCCCTCCTTGGCTTTCGCCGAGGTCCATTGATCCTCGCGAGAGAAAAAGCCGGATACCGGTTTGTTTTGCCGCATCTACGATGGCATCAAAAACACTGTCGTCTCCACCGGGCACCAGGTAGTGGTGGTCGGCGGCGGTAGTGCAGCCGGTGGCGGCCAGCTCGCCGAGACCTACTAAGGCGGCGGCGTGTACGTCTTCGATGCTTAACCGGTTCCACACCGGGTAGAGCTCTACTAGCCAGTCGAAAAGGTTGCAGCCGGTGGCTCGGCCGCGGGTCATCCATTGATACAGGTGGTGGTGGGTGTTGACTAAGCCAGCAGTAACGATGTCACCTTCGCAGCGCAGTGTCTGGTCGTCGGGTTGGGCTTCGACGGTGCCGAGGGCCACGATGACCCCGTTTTCTATGGCGATGTCTCCGGGGTAGCGGGCCCCACGAATAACCAGCCGGGCCATTAAGGGGTCCAGTCGGCGAAGGTGTCGATCATCATCTTTACGTCGGGGCCGAGGGGGTACAAAATGGGGCAGGTGCAACCGTCTTGCATGTATTGCCCTACTTTTTCTCGTACTTCGTCAGGGGTGCCGGCGGCGCAAATCATTTGCACAATGTCGTCGGGCACCAGTTTTGAGGCTGCTTCGACTTGTTCGTGGGTGGCGGGCCAGGTCAACACTTGGCCGATTTCTTCTAAGAGCGACTCGGGTACCCCGGAGGCCTTCATGATGTGTGGTTGTTGACCCAAGTATTGGGTGACCATAAGGCGGGCGCCGTCGAGGGCTTCCTTGCGGGTGTCGGCCACTGAACACACCACCAGTTGGGGACGGTCAATGTCGTCCATGCTGCGCCCAGCCCGGTCGGCACCGGTTTCTAAAGACTGCATAGCTTTTTTGTTGTATTCAGGAGACACCAGATAGTTGAGCACCACCCCGTCAGCGATTTCTCCGGTTAATTCTAGCATTTTGGGGCCGGTGGCACCAATGTAAATAGGTACATCTTTGGGGCGGCGTTCTTGGTAGACGTAGTCCAGTTCCACTCCGTCAAGGTGTACGTAATCCCCGTGGAAGGTCACCGTTTCGTCGGCCAGTAGGGCCCGCACGGTGGTCACGATTTCTCGCATGACTCCTAAGGGGCGTTTGCGTTCGATCCCTACTTTGCTGGCTAGGGGGTCCCACCAGGCGCCGATGCCCAGGATCATGCGGCCGGGGGCCAGGTCGTCGAGGGTAGAAAATGTGGAGGCTAAGCGGGCCGGGTTGCGGGTCCAGCAGTCCACCACGCCGGAGCCGATTTTGATGGTTTCGGTGCAGGCCCCGAAGGCCGCCATGGGCACTACGGCGTCGCGCACCAGGCGCGAGTCGGCTTGCCATACCGCTTCGAACCCTTGAGTTTCGGCGTATTGGGCGTATTCGATGGCCTCGGTTATGGGGTGAGCATCTTGGAGGTATATTGCGAGACGGGTCATGTTTTTCTCCTTGGGTTAAAGATCTGCTAATTTTTTGTGCAAGCGGTTTGCTTGTTCGGCGGCTCGGGCCCGTATTTCTGCGGCGTCCACTCGAGTGGATTCTCCATTTTGCCAAACTATTTCATCGCCTATTTCAACTTCTACCGGGCGCACCCCGGGCGTGTAGGCCAGGTGCCAGGCGTCCATGGGGTCGTAGTTCCAGGTGACCCGGTCGTCAATGGCTTCGGGAAAGAGGTCCCATCCGGCGGCCAACCATTGCCATGAGGTTTCCGGGGTGGCCGTAACGTCGTCTTGGCGGTGGCAGGCAAAGGCCAAGCGGAATTCTTCGACCATGTCGGCGCCGATGCCGTCGGTTCCTAAAGCGATGGGGTTAGTAAACCGGGCCGGCCGGGCGTAGCCCACGCTGTTGTTCATGTTGGACCGCGGGTTATGCACGATCGTTCCCGCGAGGCCGTGGTCGTCGGCAAGGTGCACTCCGTGGATGATCATCCATTGGTCGGTGGCCAGGGGGGCCAGACGTTGGGCGGCGCCGTGGTCATCGGTGCCTTCACCGACATGGATGTGCACGCCTACTTGGTGGCGCTTGGCCAAGTCGGCGGCCGCTTCAAGCGTTTCGTCACGGCAGGTAAAGGCGGCGTGCACCCCGACCATGCCTTTTCCGCCTTCGCTGAGGTAGCGGTCGTTTTCGGCTAAGCCACGAGCGGCCCCTTCGCTGCCGTGGCGGTCGGTTACCCCGTAGGCGCAGTTGACCCGCACCCCAACTTCGGCGCAGGCCTCGGCAATAATCGACAGCGAGCCTTCAATAGCGTGCGGAGATTCATGATGGTCGATGATGGCCGTGGTGCCGTTTTCTAACGCTTCGAGAGCCCCCAACTTGGCTGACCAGCGGATAATTTCGGGGTCTAAAGCGAGGTCAAGGCGCCACCAAACTTGTTCAAGGATTTCCAGAAACTTGGTGGGTGTGTGGGGCGGGGCGGGCATACCGCGGGCTAGGGCCGAGTAAAGATGATGGTGAGCGCACACCAAGCCGGGGGTGGTGTTCATTTAGCGTCCATCCCAGGGGGCCCAGTGGTCGCGTTGGTCGGGGGCGTTTAGGGGTAATTCGTTTCGCCATTGTCCGTCGTAAGAACGCAGGGCGGCGGCGGCCGCTCCGGCGGTGGGCACTAGGCCGATTTCTCCTACTCCTTTGATGCCGTAGGGCGAGTCGGGTTGGGGACATTCCAACAAACGCACATCTACGGTGGGCATAGCGCTGGGGCGTAAAATACCGAGTTTGCGTAACGTGTCGTTGGTGGGCCGGCCGTTTTCGTCTACCGGGAACCCTTCGGTGAGGGCGTAGCCCAACCCCATGTGGACGGCGCCTTCTACTTGGCCTTGGCACAGCAGTGGGTTGACCGCTCGGCCTACATCGTGGGCGGCTACTACGTGTTCTACGTCGCCGGTTTCGGGATCCAAAATAACCATTTGGGCGGCGTACCCAAAGGTGGAATGCAGGATGGGGTTTTCTACTCCGTCTTCGAGGGCGTTGGTCCAATCCACCCGGTATTCGCCGAGGTAGTCGGTTTCTTCTTGGCAACCGTCGGCCAAGGCCACTCGGCAGGCGTCGGCGACCGAGCCGGCGCCCATCAGGGTGCCGCGGCTGCCGGTGGTTTGCCCGTTGCCCAGTTCTCGGGTGGTATCTACGATGACTTCGATGCGGTTTGATTCGATGCCGAGTTCTTCGACTGCTACTTGGCGGACCACGGTGTGTATGCCCTGGCCCATTTCGGTCCAGCAGTGGCGTACTTCTACTTGGCCGTCAGAGCGAAAGCGCACTACTGCTTGGGCCAGTTCGTTGAAGCCGTTGCCGAGCCCGGAGTTTTTTAGGCCCAGGCCGAGCCCTACGGGTTTTCCGTCAGCTTTTGCTTGGTGGTAGGCCTCTTTTACTTCGTCGAGGCAGGCTCGTGCCCCTAAGCAGCCGTCGTCCATTTTTTGTCCGGGGCCCCAAATCACCCCGGGGCTGATCACGTTGCGGCTACGCATTTCCCATCCGCTGATACCTACTTTTTCGGCGAGGCGATCCATCATGCCTTCCATAGCGAATTGTGCTTGGTTGGCTCCGAACCCTCGGAAGGCGCCGCATACCGGGTTGTTGGTGCGTACGGCGGTGGCTTCCACATCTATGTTGGGTACTACGTAGGGTCCGCTGGCGTGGCCGGCGGCTCGTTCTAGCACCTTCATGCCTACCGAGGCGTAAGGGCCGGAGTCGCCGATCATACGCACCCAAAGGCCGGTGAGTTTTCCGTCGGCGTCGCATCCGGCTCGGTAGGCCATGCGGATGGGGTGGCGTTTGGCGTGCATTAAAAATGATTCGTTGCGCGACAACGTGCAGCGCACGGGGGCTTGCAACAGCCAGGCCGCTAAGGCGGTTTGGGCTTGGTTCGACATGTCTTCTTTGCCGCCGAACGCTCCCCCGTTAGAGACCAACTCCACGGTGACTTTTTCGCGGGGCAAGTTGAGCACTGCGGCGATTTGGTTGCGGTCATCCCAGACTCCTTGCCCGCCGGACCACACATGCAAATTGCCGTCGTCGGTGGGGGCAGCCATGGTGGATTCGGGTTCTAAGAAGGCGTGTTCGATGCGTTGACTTTGGAAGATTTCTTCCTCCACGTGGGCGGAGGATTCTAAAGCGACTTCTACGTCGCCGCGGGCGTAGACCGAATGGGACAGCGTGTTGCCTTCGAGCCCCCACACCGCATTTTCGTCGGAGGCCAAAGCTAAGACCGGGTCGTTAAATACGAGGAGCGGGCGGTAGTCCACTTCGATGAGTTCGGCGGCTTGGCGGGCGATTTCTCGGGTGTCGGCGACCACAAAAGCCAACACATCGCCGAGGTATGAAGTACGGCCACCTACTGGGATAAACACTGGCCAATCGGTATGGATGATTCCTACTTTGAGGTCCCCGGGTACGTCGGCTGCCGTAAATATTTGCTGGACGCCGGCTAAGGCTTGGGCTGTGGTGGTGTCGATGGCCAAGATGTCGGCGCGCCCATGGGCGGCTAGGTGGAGGGCGCCATGTAAAAGCCCTTCGGGGTAAAGGTCGTCAATAAACGGCCGATCGCCTAAGGCCAGTTCGGCTGCTTCGTATTTAGTTCCGCTGGTTCCCATGCCCCCTTGGGGCAGCGCTACCGGGGTTTCGCCAGCGGCCAAGGTTTCTACGGCATCGAGAATTGAGAGGTAGCCCGTGCAGCGGCAAAGGTGCGCTCCGAGGTGACGTTGGGCGTCGTTGCGGGTTAGTTCGGTGCCCTTTTTGTCAATTAGGGCTTTGGCTCGCATGACGATGCCGGGGGTACAGAACCCGCATTGCAAAGCACCGTGAGCGGCGAAAGCTTCGGCGTAGCGCAGGCGTTCTTGGTCACTTAGGCCTTCTAAGGTGGTGACGGTGGTTCCTTCAATTTTTTCTAATGAGGTTTGGCAAGCCACCCGGGCTTTGCCGTCTATGAGCACCGTGCAACAACCGCACTGTCCGGAAGGTGAGCAACCGTCTTTGGGGGAAAGCACCCCAAGTTCGTCGCGCAGGGCCGCTAAAAGATTGGCGTGTGGGCCGGTGGTGACTGCTTGCCCGTTGAGATCAAAACTGGTCATGACGTCTCCTTTGGGTCACGCAGATGCGCCGGTATTTCTACACCGGTTTGTTCGGTAATCCGGCGGTAGACCTCAGGCCGGCGGTACCGGTCGAAGTCAAAGAGTGTTTCTTTGTAGTTTGCACAGAGGTCGAGGTCGCATTCTGCTACTACTAATTCGTCGCCGGTGGTTTGGCATTCCGCCATGATTTCACCGGAGGGAGCCACGATGGCGCTTCCGCCGAGCAAGTCGCTGCCTTCTTCGTGGCCGGCTTTGGCTACCCCTACTACCCACATGCCGTTCTGGTAAGCCCCGGATTGCAACACCAAATGATTATGGAACCCTTGGAGGCGGTCTTGGCTGGGGTCGGGGGCGTAATGGGTGGGGGTGTTGTAACCAATGAGAGCCATTTCGCATCCTTGGAGTCCCAGCACTCGATACGTTTCGGGCCAGCGGCGATCGTTGCAAATTGCCATGCCCATGAGGCCACCGAAGGCTCGGTGTACGTCAAAACTGGGGCCGGCTTCGAAGTAGTAGCGCTCGAGGTGTTGAAAGGCTCGCCAGGGTTCGTGTGCTTCGTGGCCCGGCAAATGTACTTTGCGGTAGCGGGCCACGATTTGGCCGTTGGGCTCTACCAAAATGGCTGTGTTGTAGTGATGGCCGTCGGGGGTGAGTTCTGCGTAACCCAAGTGGAAACCGACTTGGAGGCGTACCGCTTCGTCAAAGAGGGGTTGGGTTTCTGGCCCGGGCATTTCTGTTTCAAAAAAGTGGTCAAACTCGGCGCGGTCTCCAACAAACCAGCGAGGGAAAAAGGTAGTCAAGGCGAGTTCAGGAAACACCACCAGGTCGCAGCCTGCTTCGGCACCTTGGCGCAGCAAAGCAATGAGGCGTTCTACTACTTCGGCTCGGGTGTCGCTGCGTTGGATGGGCCCGGTTTGAGCGGCCCCGATGGTGACCATGCGGGTCATGCGGTGTCTCCGGTGAAGTCGGTTGCGTCAAGGGCCAGCATGGTTTGTAACAATACGTCGGCCCCGGCGGCCAGGTCTTGTTGGTCGGTGTGTTCGGCCGGGTTGTGGCTTATGCCGTCTTTGCTGGGTACGAATACCATGCCGGTTGGGCAAACCCGGGCCATCATTTGGGCATCGTGACCGGCTCCTGAGGGCATGGTGGTTGCCGAGTGGCCGAGGCGTTGGGCGGTTGTTTCTACGGTGGCTACCACCTGGGGGTCAAAGACCACGGGTTCGAAGCGGGCCAAGGTGCGCGAGGTAATGGTCACCCCTTCGCTTTGTTCAAGTTGCTCTACGCAGGCTGCTATTTCTGCTTCGGCAGATTTTAAGAGTGCTTCGTCGGTGTTGCGGAGGTCGACGGTCAGGGTGGCTTGGCCGGCTACTACGTTCACTAAATCGGGGTGGAGGTTTATGCGCCCGACCGTGCTTACTTGACGGCCGCCCATGCGGTCGGCGAGCTCTCGGGCGGTGACGGCGATTTTGGCTGCGACGTATCCGGCGTCGTGGCGGAGATGCATAGGGGTGGTGCCGGCGTGGTTGGATTGCCCGGTGATGGTGTATTCGGTCCACGAAATGCCTTGTACCCCGGTGACTGCTCCGATGGTGGTGTTTTCTACTTCAAGCAAGGGGCCTTGTTCTATGTGGAGTTCCACGAAGGCTCTGGGGGGTGTTCCAGGGCAGGGGCCGGGGCCGCGGTAACCGATGCGGTCGAGTTCTTCTCCGACAATGGTGCCGTCGATTCCTTCGATGTCTAGGGCTTGTTCGAGGGCCATGCCGCCCACGTAGACCAGGCTGCCTAACATGTCGGGGGCAAAGCGTGCGCCTTCTTCGTCGGTGAAAAACGCTACCCCCATGGCGTGTTGGGTTTCTACGTTGTTTTCGCTCAACGTTTCAAGCACTTCGAGGCCGGCGAGGACCCCAAGGTTGCCGTCGTAGCGGCCGCCGGTGGCCACGGTGTCGATGTGGCTGCCAGTCATGGTGGCGGGGCCGGGGTTTTGTCCGGGGCGGGTAGCCGTCACGTTGCCGATGCCGTCGATGGTGACTTCAAGGCCCAGGTCACGCATCCAGGTAACCACCAGGTCTCGGCCGTCTCGGTCTTCGTCGGTGAGCGCCAAGCGGCATGAGCCGGTTTCTCCGAGGGCGCCGATAGTGGCAAGGTCCTCGATGCGTTGCATGAGGCGGTCTTCGTTTATGCGGAGGTCTTGGTGGCTCATGGGGTGTCGTTTTCTAATTGCACGATGTCGGTGGGGCGCACCGGTACCCGCGGCAATTCTCGTTTGGTGGCGTCTCGCATGGCGGCTACTACGGCAGCGGTCGAAGATATGGATGGAGGTTCGCCGATGCCTTTGGCGCCGAAGGGGGCTCCGGGTTCGGGTTGTTCAATGAAGGCGGCTATTTCTACCGGGGGCATATCTAAGGCGGTGGGTATGAGGTAGTCGGTGAACGAGGCGTTGCGAATATGCCCGTCGGCGACCAGTACTTCTTCCATGACGGCGAGGCCGACGCCTTGTGAGGTGCCGCCTTCGAGTTGTCCGACTGCTTGGAGGGGGTTTAAGAGCCGGCCGACGTCTTGGGAGGTGGTCAGCTCAACGACTTTGACGAGGCCTAATTCTGGGTCGACGTCTACTACTGCACGGTGAGCGGCGAAGGCGAAGGAAACGTGGGCGTCGCCTTGGCCGTTTTCATCTACCGGGTAGGTGGGTGCGTGGCGGTATTCGATGTCTGCTTCTAAAGGCTCTGTGGTGGCGGTGGCGAGGTCTAACGAGAAGTTTCCGGCGAGGGAAACTATTTGACCGTCGGCCAACACGAGGTCGTCGAGGATGACTTGGTGTTGATCGGCGATGCGTTCGAGGAGTTGTTGGCGCACTGCTTCGCAGGCTTTTTGTACCGCTCCCCCGGACATCCATGTTTGGCGACTGGCCGAGGTAGACCCGGCAGACCCCACGGTGGCGGTAGCGGCGGGGGCCAAGATGACTTCTTCTACGCCGAGAACTTCTCGGGTTATTTGTTGGGCCAGGGTGACGAAGCCTTGGCCGACTTCTGCGCAGGCGCAGGTGATGGTGGCTACGCCGTCGACCAGGTGACAGATGGCTGAACTGTAATCGTCGAAGCCTTCAGAGAAGAGCAGGTTTTTGAAGCCCACGGCCATGGCTTGGCCGCGCACTATGTGGTGAGGGTCGGCAGTGCGGCCGGCGCCTCCGGGCAACGACATCATGTCGTCGCTGGGTATCAACGTTGAGGGGTGGTCAACACAGCTTTTGATTACCTCGGCTACCGGAGCGGCACCGGTGATCGTTTGGCCGGTGAGTAATTTGTCGCCACTTTTTAAAGCATTTTTTAGCCGGAGTTCTACTGGGTCCATGCCGAGAGCGGCGGCCAGTTTGTCCATTTGGGCTTCGTGCCCGACGCAGGTTTGTACCGCACCGAAGCCTCGCATTGCTCCACAAGGTGGGTTGTTGGTGCGCACCACTGCCCCGTCGATGTCGGCGCTGGGGATGAGGTAGGGGCCGGCGGCAAAGCAGGTGGCGTTAGAGATGACCGCTCCGCTAGAGGAGGCGTAAGCGCCGCCATCGAGGATTAACCGGGCTTCGACCCGCAACAGGTTGCCGTCGGTGTCGGCGTGGTGGCGGTACCACATGCGAGCCGGGTGGCGATGCACGTGGCCGTGAAATGACTCTTCTCGGGAGTACACCATTTTTACTGGCCGTCCGGTGTGGAGGGCTAGCAGGCACAGGTGGGCGTGCAGGCTGAGGTCTTCGCGGGCGCCGAAAGCACCGCCGACGCCCGACAGGGTAAAACGAACTTTTTCAGGAGGTAGCCCCAAACAAACGGCTACCTGGTCGCGGTCGGAATGCAGCCATTGGGTGGAGACAAAGAGTTCTACCCCACCGTCTTCGCTGGGTAGCGCCAAGCCGGATTCCGGTCCTAAGAAGGCTTGGTCCTGCATGCCTACTTCGTAGGTGCCTTCGACTTGTATTTCGCCTTGTATGTTTTGGTCGCCGTGGCGCAGGCGTAGGCGGCGTATCAAGTTGCCGTCGGGGTGGATGGGTTCGGCTTGTTCGGCGGCCTCGGGGTCTACCAGGGGGGCCGTTACTTGGTAGTCCACCACGATGGCTGCCAGGGCTCGGCGTACTGTTTCGGGGTGGTCGGCGGCCACGATGGCTACTGATTCTCCTTCGTAGCGCACTACGTCGGCGGCCAATACTGGTTGGTCGGCGTGTTCAAGGCCGTAAAGCAGGGAGCCAGGCACGTCGGTGTGAGTGAGTACGGCGCTGACCCCGTTGATGGCCAAGGCGCCGCTGATGTCAATGCTTTTAATGTTGGCCGAGGGGTGCGGAGAACGCAGGGTTCCGCCCCACAACATGTTGTTATGCCACAGGTCGCTAGAAAAAGTGAACGTTCCGGTGACTTTAGGGACACCGTCGGGGCGGGGTGCTGACTCACCGATACGGGGAGCGCTTACCGGGGAGGTGATTTGGATGTCGGTCATGAGGTGACTTCTCGCCGTTTGGCGGCGGCCAAGTTGACTGCTTCGAGGATGCGGCCGTAACCGGTGCAGCGACACAGGTTGCCGCTGATGGCTTCGCGTACCGTGAGGTCATCGGGTTGGTTGTTGGTTTCCAGCAGTTTGTCAATAGTTACCAAGAGCCCGGGGGTACAGAACCCGCATTGCACGGCTCCGGCTTCAATGAACGCTTCTTGTACGTCTACCAGTTCGCCTTCGGGGGCCAGACCTTCAATGGTGGTTATTTCACAGTCCACAGCGGTGGCGGCCAACACCAGGCAACCGCAAACCACTTCGTCGTCGATGCGCACCGAACACGAGCCGCATTCCCCTTCTTCGCAAGCATTTTTTGCTCCGGGTAAACCTAAGCGTTCGCGCAGCACCCAGAGCAAGCTTTCGCCGGCCCAAGCATCAGCCACTTGGTGTTCTTTGCCGTTGACCTTCAAGGTGTAGTGATTGGTGGTCATGCTGTTTCCTCAGTAAAGGCTCGGGCGGCGGTGCGGCGAGCCATGACGCCGATGGCGTGGCGCCGGTAGGCGGCGGTGCCTCGATGGTCGTCTATCGGTCGAGCGGCGGCGGCAGCCAGGGTAGAGAACTGGTCAAGGGTGGCGGCAGACACGGTGTTGGCCGCCCAGTTGACGTTGGTGCTGAGGTGTTCTTCGGCTTCGGCGGGGCGTAGGGGTACCGGACCGACCGTGCCGAGGCCGAGGCGTACTTTTTTGTTTTGTTGGTCCACTATCAGAGCCAATGAGGCCACGGAAATAACCATGGCGTTGCGGGGTCCTATTTTGCAGAACTCTTGATGCCCTTGAGCGGCAGGTATATGTACTTCTTCGATGAGTTCCCCGGGTTGGCGGGCATTGTTTTTTACTCCGGTGATGAACTCGAGGATGGGCAGGCGGCGTGCGCCCTGGGCCGAGCGCAGGCATATCACGGCATCTAAGGCGGCCAGCACGGGAAGGGTGTCGCCCGCCGGCGAGGCGGTGCCCAGGTTGCCTCCGAGGGTGCCGGCGTTGCGTATTTGTGGCGAGCCGACGGTTCGGGCTGCTTGGGCAAGGGCGGGGGCCACGGCGGCGAAGTCGCTTTTTTCCATTTCGGCGTAGGTCAGGCCAGCGCCCAAAACCAAGGTGTCGTCTTGTTGTTTCCAGCCTTGAAGTTCGGGGATGCGGTTTACGGCGATGACCGTAGAAAGTTCGTTGAGGGACCCACGGTTTATTTGCACCATGAGGTCGGTTCCGCCAGCCAAAATCAGGGCATCGGGGCGTTCGCTAAGAATTTCTAATGCTTGATCTAGCGAGCGGGCAATTGTTACGGACATAAGACTCCCATGCTGCCTGTTTTTCAACATTTTGTCAACGTTAGAGAATGGGCTACGCTAGAAACATGCCTGAACCCCTGCACCCTTTTCTTAAAGCGCTGGCCCCGGCAGCCGAAGCTTTGGGTGCTCGTTTGCTTGCTGTTGATGAACTTACCGAAAGCGACTTGCCTTTGGAATGGGAGGGCCAGGTGGTGGGTGGGTTGCGGCGCCCAGACCTTCACCAAGCCTTAGCGCATCTTTTAACGGCCGCCGAACAAGAAATCGGGGCCAGTCGTTCCGCCATGACCCGCATCCAAAAACAGCAAACGGTGGCTTTACTAAACGAGTGGGGAGCTTTTACTTTGCGCAAGTCGGTCGAAGAAGTAGCCGAAGCCCTCGGAGTTAGCCGTTTTACTGTCTACAACTATCTTGAACACGCCGAGGCGAACTCTTAGCCCTTGACCCGCTACCGTCGGGTTATGACCGAAACACCTGCTCCTGACGAACTCGCTCACCTTGATGCGGTGGGTTTAGCCCAGCGCATTACCCAAGGCGACCTTTCTCCCGTGGAATGCATTCAAGCCACCATTGACCGCATCGAAGCCAACAACGAAACCTTGAATGCGGTTATTCATAAACAATATGAACAAGCGCTTGAACTGGCGGCATCGCCGGAATTGCCCGATGGGCCTTTTCGGGGCGTTCCCATGCTTCTTAAAGACCTGTGGGCCGAAGAAGCCGGCCAACCCCACCACTTTGGCGCCCAGGCACTTAAAGACGCCAACTTCACCGGCAGCAACGACTCCAACATGGTGCAGCGTTATAAAGAAGCGGGCTTTATCAATGTGGGGCGCACCAACACCCCCGAATTGGGCACGGTGGCCACTACCGAGCCGTTGGCTTACGGGCCCACCCGCAACCCTTGGAACCCCGAGTACGGCACCGGTGGCTCGTCGGGCGGAGCCGCAGCAGCTGTCGCTTCGGGCATGGTGCCGGCCGCTAATGCCAGCGACGGTGGAGGCAGCATTCGTATTCCCGCCGCCCTGTGCGGTTTGGTGGGCCTTAAGCCTTCCCGGGGTCGTATCTCTATGGGGCCGCGAGAAGAATGGGGTTTGAGCATTCAACACGTGGTGAGCCACACCATGCGTGACACGGCGGCCATTTTAGATGCCACGGCGATTCCTTTCTTGGGCGACGGGGTGGTGGCTCCAGACTTTGGTCGCCCTTATGCCAAACAAGTCGGGGCCAACCCGGGGCCGCTACGTATCGGCATTTGGAACGAGCACTCCATGGCTGCCGTGCACCCCGATTGTGCGGCCGCTACTTTGCAGGCTGCTCAGTTGCTCGAGTCGATGGGCCATCAGGTCAGCGAAAGTCACCCGCAGGCTTTGGACGAAATGCACGCCATGTCCGACGCTTTTAACGCCACCTGGGCGGTGGGTTCGGTTATGGGGTTGGAGTACCTCAGCGAACAATTAGGGCGACCTATTACTGAAGAAGACATCGAACCCGGCAACTGGGCTTTGAGTGGCCGAGGGCGAAGCATTTCAGCGGTGGATTACGCCAAAGCGCAAGCCGCCATGGGCACCTTTCGGCGGGCCGTACTTTCATGGTGGGAAGGTGGCTTCGACTTGTTGCTTACCCCGACCACGGCGGCGCCTCCCCCGAAAATCGGCGAACTGACCGCCAGCAAAGATGACCCGGTGCGGGCCTCGCGGCGCTCGTTGCCTTACGCCGTATTTACCTCACCATTTAACACCACCGGCCAGCCGGCTATTACGTTGCCAACCGGGCAATCCGATGGCTTACCCATAGGGGTGCAATTAGTAGCCGCTTACGGGCGAGAAGACTTACTTATTTCAGTGGGCGCTCAACTTGAAGAGGCCGTCAACTGGTCGGCTCGACGAGCCGCTATTCACGCTTAAGCGTCGAGGGCTTGATGCCCGCCTTCGGAGAGATCTACTACCGGAGGTTCAGTTGACCAAGGAAAGTTGATCCACTGGTCGGTGTGTTTCCACACGTATTCGCAGTCCACTACGGAATGTGATTTCTGGTACAGCACGGCCGAACGCACTTCGGCAACTTGTTCTAATGCTGTTTCACGCACCAAAGCCAAGGTATGGCCGGTGTCGGCTACGTCGTCGGCAATGAGGATCTTGGCTTTCTTTAGATCTACCCAGTCCACGTAGGGAGGCAACACAATAGGTAAGTCGTGGCGTTCGTCGACCCCGGAGTAGTACTCCACGTTCATGACGTACAGGTTTTTTACTGCCATGGCGTAGCCCAACGAGCCGGCCACAAACATGCCGCCGCGCACGATGGCCAAAATCATGTCTGGTCGGTAACCGTCGTCGGCCACCATCTGCGCCAGGGACCGAGCGGCCTTACCGTATTTAACCCAATCCATTTCTTCGCGTTCAGACATTTTGTCTCCGTTTTTGGTTTCTGAGAAACTTAGCCGGTCAAAAGAACTAGGCCGGTCATTGTGTACACCACCATAACGATCAGCATCGGGTACTGGCTTCGCAAAGCCGTTCGCGATGACCAAAGTTCAACCGACCGATCGTGGGCAAAAACCACACCAACCACATGGCCTCCCACGATGGAAAGTATTTGCACCCAACCCACCACGGTCGTTGAAACCAGTGTCCAGTTGACAAGGTGGTTGGCGGTTGAAAAAACATCCCACCCTTTTCCCCATGGATCCGAGAGTAGTCGTATGAAATCTTGGCCTTCAAGGAGTAAGAGCGAGAAGTAATGAGCCAAGTCGTAGCCCAAAAGAATAGGAACTAACGACGCGCCGAGTCGCTCGGCAAACGAGCGGTCGCCAGTTAAGCGGCCACCGAGTCGGCTAGCCATTTGGTACGCCAACCCAACAAGCATTACCACCCACACCAAACCAACGGTGCGTATCGTCGTAAGACTCCAGCCGCTTTCCCCTACCGTGAGGTCCGCCCACCAAGTAGTGCGCGTTACCCCATCAAAAGTCGTGCCCCCGAGAACCGCCAGCACGATAGCCACCAAAGATGGGGTCATAACGAGCGTGGCCAAACCGGTGAAAGGAAAGCGAACCCGCAACCGTTGTTGGTCATCTTTAAATACGGGAGAAAGCGTCGCCATGAGAGAAAAAAGCACACCGAAGCCTTCGGCATTGCGTACATTCTTCCAACCCCATCGCCAGGCCATAGCCATTAGCGTGGCCGTGTATAAAATGGCCGCCCAACCCAGAACTCGCGGGCTTGACCCCTGATGATATGCCAACTCGACCCAGTGGAAGAGCGAAATAGGCAGCAGAGCCAGCCAACCGCTAGTCAACCACGATGGTGGCTGGTTTTGGTTTTGCGGCCGGACTTTATCTATCAGCGAACCCAAGGTTTCCCACGGGCTTACCGCTCGCCACCAGGGGCCAAAGATGGCCGAGAGAAACGGCCCGCCAACCCAAAATACGATGTAAACGGTGACGGGGGTCAGGTTGCTTGTTGTGTTGTCGGGGCCAACGAAGCTTCCTGTTACCACCACGAGGAACAAAGCAAGAATGAGGGCTCGAAAAATACGGCCTAGTGAAGACACAAAGCATTCGCCGCCTTGCGCCAATCGGCCGAGAGCTGCTTTGGCCAGGCGAGGCCGGTGCCAAAGTAAACCGAGGGCCGCAAACGAAAGCAGCAGCACGGTTGCGCCGCTCCAAGCAGCATCCCACGGCGAGATCGGAAGGTCACTGCGACCGCCAACACCGTGAGCCAGTAGAACCGTGCTGCTGTTCATTAGGACACCTCGAGTGAAAGCACTTGGAACCCAGCGTGATGAAGTTCACCTTCAAACACTCCGGGAATGTTTGCCTCCACCAACAAGGTGGCAGGCATCCCCGCCATCAATTCAAGGGTCAAGTCGTAGGCGTGGATGTGTAGAAGTTCATCTATATCGCTAGTCACCGTGATAGCGACCACTTCGCCAGTGGACATCTCAAGACGTTGAATGCCGCCCATGATTTCACCGCCCATGATTTCTAAAGTAATTTCATGGTCAGCCATCACCGCACTCTGGCCACCAGTAACCATTACTGAAGTAGAGGCCGCAATAGCTTTTTCTTTGATGGCGTACTCGCGATGGTCGTTGGTGGCCAAAGTTACGCGAATGTTGTGATGTCCGTCGGTGAGGTCGTCAATGGCCACGGTGGTTTCATGAACCATGGCTACCGAAGCACCGTCGACGTAAACGTGTGCATGGCCTTGGCCAGGTTGATGAGCAACCGGAGGGCTCACTGGAACCAGCGTGAAGTTGCTTACTTCAATTTCTAAGACTGCTCCCCCGTTACCGTCGGCTACAGCCGTTACGGAAACTGTTGGCGGACTATCAAGCCCGGATACATCTACTAGTTCACCGTGGTCATGATCCATAGCGTCTTCATCCATAGCATCATGATCCATAGCGTCTTCATCCATAGCATCATGATCCATAGCGTCTTCATCCATAGCATCATGATCCATAGCGTCTTCATCCATAGTGTCTTCAGTCATAGTGTCTTCAGTCATTTCATCATGATCCATCACTGTGACGACTGGTATATCTTCAGTTTTTTCTTCAATAGTGCCGCATGCCGCGGCAAAGAGGGTGACCAACGAAAGTACGGCCACCACAAATAAACGATTCTTCATAATATTCTCCTTTAGTAATTTGTCTGGGGGGGGATTAAGACTCAGACAAACAACGGAGGGCCACGAAGGCCTACGGGAAGAACCACGAGCGGGCGCACAAATTTCGTAAAAATAGGAAGCCAAACCTGACCTTGCCCGGGTGGAACAACCGGCGAAGGAGAGAGCAAACGGGTTGCTATCTGGCGGCCCAAACGAACCAACCCGAGGAGCAAAAGAGCTACCGGCCCTTGCAGCGCGAGACCTAACCAAAAAGCGGGTTCGGCCAGCAAAGCCGCCGGCCCATAGCCAGAAAAAAGGTGCTCACCTAACTCCTGGATAACAAAAATACCGAGTTGTACGGCGATCAACAGAACAGCAGGCGGCCGGGCATCTGTACCGGCTGCTCGAACACCGGCTACAGCAAGCCATAGCAAAGTCACCACACCTAACGAAGCAACCACGGGGACCGCCGTAGGAAGGTAACCGTGGCCAACACCATTTTGTGTGGTCAATGGCCCAAGATTTACCCACTGATAAGCCAAAAGATGCGCGGCAAGAACGCCGGGAAAGGCCAGCAAAATAGCAGCGAGACGGCGACGGTGGTGCACGTCTTTAGCCTACCGGTGGGTCGGCGTGTTGGCGGATCCAAGCATGCATGGCGATACCCGAGGCCACTCCGGCGTTTATGGATCTCGTTGACCCGTATTGAGCGATGGAACAAACTTTGGTTACTGCTTG